>Ga0224555_1003261_pt1 | contig 16984 bp, 14 predicted proteins | sample 714S23034metaG_FD_180687 | JGI IMG/M metagenome (GOLD analysis project Ga0224555, IMG submission 180687) | Peat soil microbial communities from Stordalen Mire, Sweden - 717 S2 30-34 | ecosystem: Environmental > Terrestrial > Soil > Wetlands > Peat | place: Sweden: Norrbotten County, Stordalen...
TGAAGCGACCCGGAAAGCCGGATACGGGAAATCCGTTCGTCCGGTTTGATGAGGGGTGAAGTGGAACAGCGGAACCGACAACTACGGTCAGTTCAATCCGCTCGTTCCACTTCGCCTACTCTACCGTCAAGCGCGATGGAGCACATTTTGATTTTGCATCCGTTGGATTCTGTGCTTTGCTACGCCATAATGAAAATGCGCACCAAACTGTCCGGGGCCGATTGCCGGGCGCGGCTGGGGGCCTCCACCGATCCGGGGGGAATGACCTTGTCGTGGCGCGCTCGGGAACCAGGCGTGCTGGGAGAATTCCGCGGCTCCGCCTTCCGTTTGCACGCCCGGACGTATTACCGCAATTGCTTCGCGCCGTTTTTCTACGGGCAACTCACGGAGGCCGGCGGCGGCACGCTGCTGGAGGGGGATTTCCGCATGAATCCGTTCGTCCGGCTCTTCCTGGTGTTTTGGTTTTCGTTCCTGCTGCTCTTCGGCGCGGGGGCCATCATCGTCCCCGCCCAGGCGCATCCGGCCTTGACCCTGAGCCGGGGCTGGCTCTTTGCCATCCTGGGCTTGCTCGCCCTGCTGGGGATCGGTCTGGCCCAATTTGGCAAGTGGCTCGGGCGGGGCGACCAGGCGGTGATCCTGGCCTTCCTCAAAAGCACGCTGGAAGCGACCGACTTATAATTCTTTCAAAAGAAACTTCACACCGCGGCCCGGCGATGATAGGAATCTGCCAGCGCGCGTTGGGCCGCGAAGGACATGGAACTTGAAAACGATCAACATACTGCTAGTCGAGGACAACCTCGATGATGTTCATTTTCTCCGCATGTTGCTGAACAAGGCCTCCGGCGTCCGCTTTCAAGTGGAGTCGGCCAGCAACCTGGAAGAGAGCCTGGCTCGCCTGGCCAAAGGGGGGATGGATCTGGTGTTGCTGGACTTGACTCTGCCGGAAACCACCGGCATGGACACCTTCCATGCCATCAAAGCCCAGGCGCACGATGTGCCCATCGTCGTTCTGAGCGGCCTGGACGACGAAACGCTGGCCCTCAACGCCATGCACGCCGGAGCCGAGGATTACCTGGTCAAGGGCCGTGTGGACACCCAACTGATCACGCGCGCCGCCACCTATGCCATCGAGCGGACCGACGCGCGCAAGGCGCTGCTCAAGGCCGAGGAGCGGTATCGCGGCATCTTCGAGCATTCGGTGGCCGGCATCTTTCAGACGACCCCCGAGGGGACCTACCTGGATGTCAACCCGGCTTTGTGCCGCATTTACGGTTACAGCGACCGCCAGGAGATGATGGCCAAGATCAGTGACATTGCCCGCCTGCTTTATGTGGACCCCAACCGGCGCGCGGAGTTCATCCAGATGATGAAGCAAAGCGGCCTGGTGCAGAATTTTGAGGCTCAGATTTACCGCAAGGATGGCTCCATCATCTGGATTTCCGAAAACGCCCGCGCCATCAAGGACCCCCAGGGCAATATTCTCCTTTATGAGGGCATGGTGGAGGACATCACCGCGCGCAAGGAAGCCCAGGAAAAGTTGCGCTTCTCTGAAATGCGCTTCCGTTCCATCTGGCAAAAGTCCTTCGAGGGCATGCGGCTGACCGACGAGCAGGGCCTCATCCTGGCGGTCAACCCGGCCTTTTGCCAGATCGTCGGCCTGCCGGAGAACGAATTGGTCGGGCGTCCTTTCACCATCATGTATGCCCGGAAGGTGGAGGAGCCCGAGATGATGCAGAAGTATCAAAAACGGTTTGCGGAGAGAAAAATCGAAGCCTTGTTCGAACGCCACGTCGCCTTCCGCTCCGGCAGGGTGGCCGATGTCGAGCTTTCCAATTCCTTCATCGAAATGGAGGAAGGACGCTCCCTGCTGTTGAGCCTGGTGCGCGATGTGACCGTGCGTCGGCAGGCCGAGGAACGCGAGCGCACAGCCACCGTCGAACTGGCCCGCAGCCAGGCCGAGTTGCGCCGCAAGAACGATATCCTGGAAGACGATCTCAAAATGGCGCGCGACATTCAGCAGGCCATCCTGCCCCAGCAATACCCGGCCTTCCCCCCGGGCGTGTCCGAGGAAGCCAGCCTCCTCCACTTCTGCCATCGCTACCATCCCAGCGGGCAGGTGGGAGGCGATTTCTTCAACGTGCTGGCCCTTTCGGAGACGCAGGCGGGCTTGTTTATATGCGACGTCATGGGGCATGGCGTGCGCTCGGCCCTGGTCACGGCCATGGTGCGCGGTCTGGTGGAGGAACTGCGGCCCATTGCGCTGAACCCAGGTCAATTGTTGACACGCATCAATTCCGACTTGCGCGCCATCTTGCAGCAAACCGGCACGCCCCTCTTCACCACCGCCTTCTATCTGGTGGCGGACCTGGCCCGCCGCCAGATTTTTTTTGCCAACGCCGGCCACCCCAAACCCTTCCTGATCCATCGCCTCGCGGGAACGGTCGAAATCCTCAAGGGCGCGGACGCCAAGGCCAGGCCCGCTCTGGGTCTTTTCGCCGACTCGACTTATCCGACCACGTCGTGTCCCTTGTCGGCGGGCGACCTGGTGATGCTCTTCACCGACGGGCTTTACGAGGTGGAAGGGGCCGGGCTCGAGCAATTCAGCCAGGACCTCCTGTTGCAGGCCGTGCGCAAGCACGCCGCTTTGCACGGCTCGGAACTCTTCGCCGCCATGCTGGGTGAAATCCAGCAATTCTCCGCCAACCACGAATTCTCCGACGACGTCTGCCTGGTGGGCATGGAAGTGTCCGAAGCATTCTAGCGCGCCCACCCTCAGAGCGCCGCGTTGTCAATCAGCCGCGTGGTCCCGATGAACACGGCCAGGGCCAGGTGCGTTCCCCGCTTGACCTTCGGAACGGTCGCCAGGGTTTGCGGATCAAAAAACTCGATGTAATCCACCCGGGCCTTGGCCCTGGGTTGCGCGGCGATGAGGGCGCGCAGTTCTCCCTCCAATCGCTCCGCCGGCACTGCCCCCGCCGCGACCGCTTCCCTGGCCCGTTGAATGGCCTGCCAGAGAATCCCCGCCTGCCGGTGTTGGGCGGCTGACAAGTATTTGTTGCGCGAACTCAAGGCCAGTCCGCCGGATTCGCGCACGGTCGGGTTGACGATGATTTTGACGGGAAAATTCAAGTCCTCCACCATCTTGCGCACCACGGCGGCCTGTTGAAAATCCTTCGACCCGAAAACAGCCACGTTGGGCTGGACGATATGGAACAATTTGGCCAGCACGGTCGTCACGCCGCGAAAATGGGTCGGGCGCGCGGCCCCTTCCATCCGTTGCGAAAACTTCTCCTCCACCACAAACGTGCTGAAGCCCGCCGGATACATATCGCGGTTGGAGGGCACAAACAGCACATCCACCCCCGCCCGCGCGCACAGCTTTTTGTCCCGGAACAAATTGTGCGGATAGGCGGCCAGGTCCTCGTGGGGCGCGAACTGCGTTGGGTTGACAAAAATGCTGACCACGACCCTGGCCTCGCGGCTGATCGCTTCGCGCGCGCGATGGATCAGGCTCAGGTGGCCCTCATGGAGACATCCCATGGTCGGCACAAAAACGATGGGAACCTGCAGCGCCTGCCAGGATTTGGCGTGGCGTTGCATGGCGGATACAGTCTGCACAACTAGCATAACGGATAAGTTGGAGAAAAATTCGGGCGTGGCAATGTAATTCTCAATGATTCGTGTCCCCGGATCGTTTTCCCCCTCCTTCCAGTTGGCGCAAGGCGGTTTGGGCGTCGCCGTAATTCGGATTGAGGCGCAGCGCCTGGCGGTAATGGGCGGCCGCCTCGTCCCGCTTTCCCAGGCGCGAATAGGTCAGGGCCAGGTTGAACTCGTTTCGGCCATCGGCCGGATTGAGTTTCAATGCTGTCAAGTAAAACGGAACGGCCTCCGCCAGCTTGTTTTGCTCCCCCAGCGCGTTGCCCACCCAGCCGTGCGCCTCGGCGCTGTTGGGTTGCAGGCGAATGAGTTCCCGGAAGGCTCGCTCCGCCTCCGGCATTCTGTTTTGCGTGGCGCTCAGGAAGCCCAGTTGAGTCCAGGTGTCCACCCGGTTGGAATCCAGGCGGGCGGCTTGCGCGAACTCCGCCAGCGCCTCCCCGGCGCGGCCTTGCGCCTGCCAGGTCAGGCCCAGATTCTGGTGCGCGTCGCTGGAGGCAGGGTTCCGTTGCAGGGCTTGGTGGTAGGTCTCCACCGCCTCGGCGAATTCGTTCGTGTCGTGGCGGGCGCTGGCCGCGTCGGCCAGGGCGTTGGCCAGGTTAAAACAGAACAGATATTCGGGCCGGAGCCGGACGGCCGTCCGGTATTGCTGGATGGCCTCGTCGTAACGTCTTTGCTCCAGGAAAATGCCCCCCAGGTTGTTGTGGGCTTCGGCGTAATTGGGTTCCTCCTCCACCGCCGCCGTCAAATTGGAAATAGCTTCTTTGGTTCTGTTTTCCTTGGTGTATAAATTGCCCAGATTGTACCGCGCCATGTAATTGTCCGGCGTGGCGTCAATCATTCGTTTGAACAGCGTTTCGCTGTCCTTCCAGTAAAACTCCTGACGCGCCGTCAACCCCGCGCACACCGCCAGCGCGGCCGCGGCGGCGGCGGGGGCGAACCTGGCCAGCCCCCAGGCGCCGGCCAGTTCCCATCCGCCCCAGGCCAAGATTACAAAAAGCCCGATCAGCGGGACGTAAGTGTAGCGATCCGCCATGGCTTGCATCCCCACCTGCACCAGGCCCGAAACCGGCACCAGGGTTCCGACGTACCAAAACCAGCCCACCGCCAGATATGGACGCCGCCGCCGTTGCGCCAGAACCAGCGCGGAAACGCCCAGCAGCCCCAACGCCGCCAACGCGGCCTCCCACCACGGCCATGCGCCCGATCTGAGGTAAAGCCCGGCCAGGTCGCGCGGCCAGAACATCTTTTCGATGTAGCGCGCGTAGGAGACAAGCGCGTTGCCCAGCCGCGATCCGATTGGAAAGTCCTGCAAACCCAGCACCGCTCCGCCATGCTGCTGAACGCGATAGGTCACCACGCACAGCGCGGCGCTCAACGCGAAAAAGGGGGTTTTCTCCGCCGCCAACCGGCACGCGGACGCGCCGTCTTTCATCCGCCCCAACGGCCAGTAATCCAACAGCAGCAGCGCGCAGGGAACCGTCACCAGCATCGGTTTGGACATCAGCCCCAGCGCGAAAAACAACAGACTCAAACCGTAGTCGAATTTGAAATTTGAAATTTGAGATTTCAAATGCTCCGCGTAGCGGAGATAAGCCCAAATCGTCAGAAACCAAAACAGCGTGCTCAACACGTCCTTGCGTTCCGCCACCCAGGCCACCGACTCCACGTGCAACGGATGCAGGGCAAAAAGCGCGGCCACGGCGGCGCTGCGCCAGACCGCGCCGGTCATGCGTTTGAACAGGTAAAACAGCAGCACGGTGTTGGCCGCGTGCAACAGCAGGTTGACCAGGTGCGGCCACCACGGACGCACCCCGAACAACTGGCAGTCCAGCATCAGCGTCAGCATCGTGACCGGATGCCAGTTGCGCGCCACTTCGCTGCCCCAGGCCCATTTGAAACTCTCCATCGTCAGGCCGGCTTTGACGTGCGGATTGGCCGTCACGAAATCGGTGTCATCGTAATTGACGAATTGAAAACCCGTCACGGGCCAAAACACCGCCAGCGTCGCCAGCGCCAGCGCCAGCGCCATCCACGGCGCGGCGGGCCGCCCCGGCGGAAGGGATGGTGGGCGGACGCTCATTTCAAGGCGAAAAGACGCAGGAAATTGGATTCCACCGCCGCCGCCAGCTTCTCCAACGGCAGCCCCAGAAATTCGGCCGCGAATTCATAGACCGCGCGCACATTGGCCGGATGATTCAGGGGCCGCCCCGCCGCGTCAAGCAAAGGAAAGCGGTTGCGTTCGGCTGGCAACAATTGGTCCGGCGCGTCGGTCTCGATCAGCAACCGCTCCAGGGGAACGTGGCGGAAGGTCTCGCGCCGGCTGCTCTTCCGCTCGTGCGCGAAATATCCCGGCAGGGAGAAATAGGCCCCAAGTTTGACCAGGCCGGGCACAAGATCAGGCGCGCCGCCGTAGGAGTGCAGCAGAAAGCCGCCGGGCGGCCGCGGCTCGCGCCGGAGGATTTCCACCAACGGCCCCCAGGCCTGGAGACAATGAATGCTCACCGGCAAACCGCGCTCGGCCGCCAGCCGGAGCTGTCCCACAAAGGCCTCCTCTTGCGCCGCCAGATCATAGTCCTTGATCCAGCGATCCAACCCGATTTCACCGACCGCCGACGGCGCCGCGTCCAAAAAGCGCGCCAGTTCGGCCAGCCATCGCGGCGTGCGTGTTTTCACGCGCCACGGGTGACATCCGAAGGAAGGCAGCACCTGGGGGAAGGCCCGCGCCAGTTCCAGCACGCCGGGCCAATCCTGCTCGCTCGTGCCGTTGACGACCATGCGGGCAATCGGCTCGGCCCGCACGTCGGCCATGATGGCGGCCAGGTGCGGCTTGAGCCGCGGGTCTTGCAAATGATTATGAGCGTCGTAGAGGTTCATTTTCCAGGCAGCCGCGCGCGAAGTCTTGTATTTTCCCCTGGATTTTTCCCAGGCTGTTGCGGCGATTGGGCGTCAAATGTTGCGTCAGGCCCAGTTCCTGCAGGAAGGCCGGGCTGGTTTGCGCGATCTCTTCCGGCGGCTGTCCGCTGTAAAAGTCGCACAGCAAGACCGCGATTCCCTTGACAATGGCCGAATCCGAATCCGCCCGGAATTGGCACCGGCCGCCGGCAAATTCCGGGACGAACCAGACCCTGGCCAGACAGCCTTCCACGCGGAAGGCGTCGGTCTTGAACTCCGGCTCCAACGGCGGCGCGCCGCGCCCGCGGCCCACGACAAAACCGAGCCGGTCCTGCGCGGTGCGCAAGCCCCCCAGCGCCGCCGTCCATTGCCGTTGTTTTTCCGCCATCGTCATTTGCCACAACATAAATGCCGGCCGCCGCTTCAACAACCTCCATTCACCCCGGTTTCAACAGCCAATCCACGGTTGGCGACCGGGCCATAATTTTTTTTCTTCATTTTGGAGGGACTAGGGTTGACTGGGGTTGACTAGAGTTGACTTGGAGTTGACGGGTCAAAGCGAGTCCCGGCAACGGTCCCCGTCTGTCCCGCCAACGCCTGCTCCATTTTAATTGATAATTGACAATTGATAATTGACCTGAGCGGGGTGAGGCCGTGATGACGCCCCATCGGCAGGCGGCCAACCCGGACCTGCGTGACCTCCAAGCCCTTGTAGCGCAGGCTTCCAACCCGCGCTACGAGACCGTTCTCGCGCTGAACTTTTTCAATGTTCACGCGGCGATATTACCAGAACCCCAAAAACCAAAAAACCTACGGTAGGTTTTCAGGCACGATTTTTTTTGAAGGGGTCCGCGGCCCGCAAGTTTCTCCCCCTCAACGGCTTGCGAGGCAAAAAATCACTAAAAAAAGAAAAACCACAAGAAAAAATGCTATTTTTTTGACGCCGCCCCCCGGTTTTTCTGCCAAAGAGGCCCATTTTGGGGCCATTTTTTACTGTCAAACTTTTTAATGCGTTGCAAGTCTTTGGCGTCGTGGCGCTTGCAAGGATTCAAAAATAAGATTATCAGTGACATCCGTGCAATCCGTGGTTAAATGCAGTTCGCTGAAGCACATCGGAATAGACCACGGATTTCCCGGATGGCACGGATAAAGTCGCCACCAGCAAACATGTTTTCCTGGAAGTTCCTTGCATGTCAACCTTTTCTCCGACCGCAACCGGCGGGCCAAGGCCACCTTGCGCGTGTCCCCTTTGCGCCGCCGGCGTGGCAGCACCCCAAACTTCCGCCCCCATCGGCCACCGTCAAAAGTGCAAAGAACGAGGATTGACACCCGCATGGCACCCGCACGGGCTTGCGGGCAAAGAGAAGTTGCCATTCCATCCCAATTAGTGTTTAATAAAAGCCATGAACGAAAGCGTCGTTATGCAGGATTCTGAAATCCTCAGTGGGACACCGGTTTTCGCGGGCACTCGTGTGCCGGTGCGCAACCTGCTGGATTACCTGGAAGGCGGTTATACGCTCGACGAATTTCTCGACGACTTTCCCGGAGTGACCCAAACCCAGGTAGTCGCGTTCCTGGAACAGGCCAGCGCCAAATTGCTCGTGCCGGCTTGAAATGAGAATCATTCTCGACGAGTGCCTGCCCAAACGATTGACGAAGGAATTGCCCGGACATGATGCCCGCACGGTTCAGCAAATGGGATGGGGAGGCATTTCCAATGGCAATCTGCTGGCTTTGCTTGGCGGTCAATTTGATGCCTTCATAACCGTGGACAGCAATCTTGCGTACCAGCAATGTGGCAGAGCCGTCCCGGCTCTGCGGGACAGAAGGATCAGCGGCGGGACGCCGCTGCCACTTTGCTTCATCATCCTAAAAATTGGTGTGGACACCGCCGGGACGATGTTGTAACTTTTGCGCCCCGTTCACTAATGGACGGATTCCGCGTCGGTTTGATACCGAGGCTGGAAAAACAAAATGAGAATTGAAATGAAACTGATACCAAGCGCTTTTGTTACCGTAATTTTGCTGGCTTTCAACGCCTCCGCCCAACCTTCGTCGCCGTCCCCCGCCGCGCCCAGAATGCCGCCCGGCCTGGCGCAAAGAATGCCGCCCGGCCATCCGCCAGTCGAGCCTGCCGGGCCGCCCCCGCCCCTGCCCGACAAAGACAAGCTCAGCTATGCCATCGGTTACGGCATCGGCACCAGCATCAAACGCGACCTCTTTGAAGTGGACGTGGACTCCCTTGCCGCCGCCATGAAGGACGTTCTGGCCGACCGCCCCACGCGCCTGAGCCAAAAGGAAGTGGACGACGTTATGGCCCAATTCCGAAAAGCCCTGCCCGCTTATATGGCCAGCCAGAACAAGCTCAAAGGCGAACAGTTTTTGGCCCAAAACGCCAAAGCCCCGGGCATCACCGTCCTGTCCAACGGCCTCCAATATAAAGTCCTCAAAGAAGGCTCCGGCGAAATGCCCAAGACCAACGACACCGTCGTCGTTAATTATAAAGGCACCCTGATTGACGGCACCGTTTTCGATCAAAGGGACGGTTTTACCAACAGGGTCACGGGCCAGACCATCAAGGGGTGGTCGGAAATCCTGCCCTTGATGAAAACAGGCTCCAAATGGCAGGTCACCATCCCGTCTGAATTGGGTTATGGCGCGCGCGGGCCGCAAAAGATTGGCCCCAACGCCGTTCTTGTGTTCGACATGGAATTGGTTTCCATTCTCCCTCCGTCGGCGGTCCCGGCCCCGACCCCGGTTGTAAACCAGCCTCCGGTTCCGGCGTCGCATCCCATGCCGCCCGCTCCGCCTGCCGCCAACGCCAACACCACCCCGGTCGTCAGCGGGCAGATCATCAAAGTGCCATCGGCTGAAGAACTCAAGAAGGGCGCCAAGATCGAAGTCATCACCAACGCGCCCAACCCGTAACTGATCTTTGTCCTGCTCCTAATCTTAATCTTAATCCTAATCTTAATCTTAATCTCTTTTCATCCCAGTCAACCGCGCGGCGGGAAAGATAAGAAGAGATTAAGATTATGATTATGATTATGATTATGATTAGGAGCAGGAAAAGCAGTTTGTGAATAACCACGGAATATCCGGCGCATAACTTTCGATAACTGCTCCTTGTTTTTAGCCCCGCCTCCGGGAAATGCTGTAGCCCGTGCAGAAGAATTCTCAGACCACGCCGGCGCCATCCGCCCATGATTGGCGGACGACCGATGAAGATGAAATCAACCGCCGCCGCCTCCGCGCGCGCACGGAGTCTTTCCAAATCGTCAACAGCCACCCCGCCCATCCGGTCTTTTCCAATTTCTCCGTCAAATCCGGCAGCGGATTGACCTACGCGGTGGAGGTGCGCGACCTGCGCGACCGCCACTTCGCCTGCGATTGCGTGGATTTCCGCATCAACGGCCTGGGCACCTGCAAACACGTGGAGGCCGTCCTGCTGCATCTGGAGGCTCGATTCAAACGGCTTTTCCGCGCCGCCGCCAGCAACGGCTCCAGCCGGCTGGACGTGCTGCCGGACCCCGCCCATGAGAGCCTGCGCCTGGTCAACTGCCACGGGCCGATGCCGGCCCCCTTGCGCGCCTGGTTCGGCGCGGACGGGTTGCTCAAAGAGGGGCCGCCCGAGGCGGCGGTGGAGGAACTGCGGCGCCTGGCGGTGACGGAGTTGCCGGAGTTGCGCGTCTCGCAGGAACTGGCGCCTTGGCTGGAATCGCGCCGCCGGCAGGAAGAACGCAAGCTGCTGCGGCGCGAGTACGAATTGAAGGTGCAAAGCGGCGAATGGCCCGCGCAGGAAACCAACGTGCCGCTCTTTCCTTATCAGCGCGAAGGCATGTTGCACCTGGCCTTTGCCGAACGGGCGCTGCTGGCCGATGAAATGGGCCTGGGCAAAACCATCCAGGCCATTGCCGCCTGCGCCTTGTTGCACAGGCTCGACAAAGCCGCCCGCGTCCTGATCATCACCCCGGCCTCGCTCAAAAGCGAGTGGGAGGAACAGATTCAACGCTTCACTCCCCTGCCTTATCAACTGGTGTTCGGCGGCCGCGTGGCGCGTCTGGCCGCTTATGCCGGCGCCCCGTTCTTCACCATCGTCAATTACGAGCAGATGCTGGCCGACGCGCTGGAGGTCAACGCCCGGCTCAAACCCGACGTGGTGGTGCTGGATGAGGCGCAACGGATCAAGAATTGGAGCGCCAAAACGACCCAGGCCGTCAAACGCCTGCGCAGCCGCTACGCCTTCATCTTGACAGGCACCCCCATCGAAAACCGCCTGGACGAGCTGTATTCGCTGATGGATTTTCTGGACCCCTCCCTGCTCGGCCCGCTGTTCCGCTTCAACCGCGAGTATTACGTGCTGGACGACCGGGGCCGCCCGTCGGAATACCGCAACCTGGACAAATTGCACGCGCGCATCAAGCCCCTGCTCTTGCGCCGCCTCAAGGCGGAGGTGGAAACCGAGTTGCCCGAGCGCACCGACCGCAATCACTTCGTCCCCTTGAGCGGCGAGCAGCAAGGCGAGTACGAAGGCCACGAGGGCGTCGTGGCCCAGTTGGCCGCCATCGCCCAACGCCGTCCGCTCAGCCAGCAGGAGTCGGACAAACTGCTGCGGCATTTGGCCATGATGCGCATGGTCTGTGACACCGGCTACATTCTCAACCAGGAACAGAAGGAATGCCCCAAACTCCGCGAGTTGGAGAAAATCCTGGAGGAATGCCGGGAGAACGCCGGCGTCAAGATTCTTGTTTTCTCCGAATGGGAGCGGATGCTCGAACTGGCCCGCGCCTTGTGCCAGCGTCTGAAAATGGGTTTTGCCTGGCACACCGGCTCCGTCCCCCAAAAAAGGCGCCGGGGCGAAATCATGCTTTTCAAGTCCGACCCGGATTGCCGGGTCTTTCTGAGCACCGATTCCGGGGCGGCGGGCCTGAACTTGCAAAACGCCAGCGTGGTCATCAACTGCGACCTGCCCTGGAATCCCGCCAAGCTCGAACAGCGCATCGCCCGCGCCTGGCGCAAACACCAGACCCGCCCGGTGACGGTCGTCAATTTGATCTCCGAAAACACCATCGAGCATCGCATGCTGGACACCCTTTCCCACAAGCGCGCCCTCTCCGAGGGCGTCCTGGACCTCAAAGGCGATTTGAAGGAAATCAAATTGCGCAGCGGACGGCAGGCCTTCCTGTCGAAGCTCGAACAATTGATCACCAACGCGGCGGTCAAACCCAAGACCCAGGCGGCAACGCTGCCGGCGGACCGCGTTCTGGGATTCGCCCAGGAGGCGCATCGGCGCATCAACGGCGCGCTCTGCCGTTGCGAGGAACTCTACCCGCTGGAAGGGCCGCATTCGGTCTTGTATGTGGTGGTGGAGCGCGACGCGGCGCAATTCCGGGGCCAGTTGGATTCGCTGCATCAAGACTATTTTGGCCCCGGCCAATCCGATCCGCTGGCCCCCGTGCGCCTGGAAGTCATTGACCGCGCGACCGACGAGGCCCTGCGGCGGTTGATCCAGGCCGGCCTGCTGGCCAGCAGCACGCGCGCCACCCGTCCGCTTTGGCCGCCGGACCCGGCCGCCCCCGCGCCGGAGCCGCTCTCGCAAGCCGAGCGGGAAAAGGCGGCCGCCTACCGCGTCCAGGCGGCGCGGAAACTCAAGATGGCCTCGGTGCTGGCGGGAGGGGATTTGGCGGATGAAGCGCGCGCGGCGCTGCTGGAGGCGGTGGAACCATTGGGACGCGCCCTGGCGGTGGAGAACCGCCTGCCGGAACCGCCTTCGGTGGAAGCCGCCTTGCTGCCTCCGCTGGGAACGTGCTGGAAAGGCGCGCTGCCGTTGCTGAGGACTTTCCTGCGCGACACTTCCCACACTGTGCCGCCGGTGGTTTCAGCTCTGCAACACATCTAAATCCCGACTTCCTACGTCTTGACAATATACGCCAATGGCTTATATTGAGCGGGTGATTTTTGTTGAGACGCCAATTTTTACCAGGCGCATCGCGGAGTACTTGGCTGATGACGAGTATGGGCGCCTGCAATCGTTCCTGATCTTGCATCCGCAAATTGGCAAGATCATCCAAGGATCAGGCGGAATTCGGAAGTTGCGATGGGCCGGAAGCGGACGCGGCAAGCGCGGTGGATTGCGGTTGATCTGCTATTGGTGGGTGTCCAAGGACCGTATTTCGATGCTGACAGTCTATGCCAAAAGCGAAAAGGATGACCTGACGTCAGATCAGCTAAAACAATTGAGAAACCTCTTAACGCCATGAGAAAAGAACTGTTTGACGAGTTGCTGGAGAGTGTGAAGCAGGCCGCCGCCATCGAGCGCGGCGAATTGAAGCCGTCGCGTGTTTTTGTTGTGAACAAGAAAAACGATGTGACGAGTGTGCGGACCAAGCTTGGCTTGTCGCAGAATAAATTTGCAGCGTTGCTCGGCATCAGTTCCGCCACGCTGAAGAATTGGGAGCAGGGGCGGCGGCAGCCTACCGGCGCCGCCAAAGTCTTGCTCAAGATTGCCCAACAGCATCCAAAAATCGTCTTGAAAGCGGCGGCTTGACGACGCATGAAGTCCTGCAATCGCTTTTGCGATTGACTGCAAGGCGGCGGGCGATATGTTGCGCCGCATGAAATCACTGCGTTACCTGCTGGCGCTGGCCCTGGCCGCGCCGGTCTTCGCCCAAAACGGCCCGTCTCCCGAAGTGCTCCCGGACGGGCGCGTCACGTTCCGCCTCAAGGCCCCGGAGGCCCGCGAAGTCCGCCTGCAATGTGAAAGCCTCCCCGCCGCCGGCATGGCCAGGGACGACCAGGGCGTTTGGTCGTTCACCACCCCGGCGCTGGAACCGGATTACTACGGCTATTCCTTTCTTGTTGACGGTGTGCGCGCCCTGGACCTGAACAATCCGTTGATGAAATACAATCTCCTTTCCACCGAGAGCCAGGTCCACGTTCCAGGGCCGGCCTCGCTGCCGTGGGAGCTTAACGACGTGCCGCACGGGGTCATCCACCGGCATTTCTACCATTCCGCCGCCGCGGGCGATGACCGCGCCTATTTTGTCTATACCCCGCCGAACTACAACTCCTCGCGGAAGCATTACCCCGTGCTCTATCTTTTGCACGGCTACAGCGACGACGCCACCGCCTGGTGGTCGGTCGGGCAGGCCAACGTCATTCTGGACAACTTGATCGCGCGCGGCCACGCCAAACCCATGGTGGTGGTCATGCCCCTGGGCTACGGCACGATGGAGATTCTCCATCGCGGCTGGGCGCGCGTGCGCGAACCGGACCTGTGGCAGCGCAACGTGAACCAATTCCGCGCCACCCTGCTCAACGAGGTGCTGCCGCAAGTCGAATCCGCCTACCGCGTTTCCACGGACCGCAAAGCGCGGGCCATCGCCGGTTTGTCCATGGGCGGGGCGGAGTCGTTAACCGTTGGATTGAACAACCTGGACCGCTTCGCCTGGATTGGCGCTTTCAGTTCGGGCGGCCTGGGCACGAATTTTTCCGCCACCTTCCCAAAACTCGACTCCTCCGCCAACCCACGCCTGCGCCTGCTCTGGATTTCCTGCGGGAAGGAGGACGGCTTGTTCAAACCCAATCAAGAATGCGCCAATTGGTTGACAACCCTGCAGGTCAACCGCACCTGGACGGAAGTCCCGGGCGCGCATAGCTGGCGGGTGTGGCGGCGTAATCTGGCGGCCTTCACGCCCCTCCTGTTCCAATGAAAATAATCTAGGGCGACTGTTTCTGTTCGTTGCGGCCATAGACCGGCCAATAACTCACAAACGCCAACTCCTTGCTGTCCGGCGACCACGAGGGCACGTTGAGGGTGCCTTGCCCGCCGAAAAGCCGGGCCAGGACTTCGATCCTGCCGCCCGCCGCCGGCATCAGCCGCAACATCACGGCCTGATTCGCCGGATGGCCGCTGACTTCCTTGGCGTAGGTCAAAAAAACAATCCATTTGCCGTCCGGCGACGGGTGGGCGAACCAATTGTTGTTGTCGTCGGCGGTGACTTGCTCTTGCCGGCTGCCGTCGGGTTTCATGCGCCAGATTTGCATGCGGCCGCTCCGCTCGGAGTTAAAATAAATAGAGGCTCCGTCGGGGGAATAGTCCGGGCCGTCGTCCAGGCCGGGGGCGGTGGTGAGCCGCTTTTCGTCGCCGCCGGCGGCCGGCATGGCATAGACATCAAATTCACCGTTGCGCTCCCCGCAAAAAGCCAGGCTCCCGCCGTCCGGCGACCAGCCATGCCAGTAAGACGGCCCCATGGCGGTCATGCGCCGCGGCGTCCCTCCGGCCAGCGGCAGCAGATAAATCAACGATTGGCCTCCTTGCGATTGGTCGCTGATGGCCAGTTGCGTGCCGTCGGGCGAGAGGCCGTGGTCGTTGTTGCAGCGAATGGCGAAACCGGTGTCAATCATTTCCGGCTGGCCGCCCGCCACGGGCAGCTTGTAGAGGCGCCCGCCGCTGTTGAAAATGAAGCTCTTCCCGTCGCGCGTCCAATTTGGCGCTTCGATAAGGTCGCTGGTGTGGTAGATGACGCGGCGGTCCTTGGACGCGATGGGCACGACTTCCAGCGTGCTGCCGCCATTGCTTGGGGGCCCGCCCGCGGGCGGCAGAGGCGTCAGTTGGACATAAGAGAATTCGGCCTTCGCCACCGCGTCGGCGTCGTGCGCGCACACGCCCAGGCCCACGTAAAACGGGTCTTGCATCCGCAGGCGAATCGAAGCGCCGGCGGGCCGGAGCGGCTCCCCGGCGGCGGCGGTGAACAACGTGACATAATCGCCCCGCTTCTCCAGACCAAGCCGGGCCGGGGCGGTCGCGCCTGCCACAATCTCGCCCGTGGTGGCGCCCTTGTCCTCGCGAAATTGCAGGCAGGTCAAGCCGTTGCCGTGCCGCGCCACGTCCGCATAAGGCGCATCCGATTCCAACGATTGGCGGATCAACAGGCAGGCTTTCCGATGAGGCGCGTTATTGGTGTCAAGAAAACGAATGTCCGCGCTCAGGCTCACGTTGCCCGAAATTTTTTTCCAGACAAAATGAAAGGCGTCATTCGTAAACCACATATTGGCCCCGCTCCCGGAAATGGCATAAGCCTCGCGCGCCGCGTCAAAATGCCCCCCGCCGCCGTGCCGGACAACCCCCACCTCGCCCTGCTCCGAAAACAGGCCCAACCCTTCGGACGGCTGGCCGCCGGCGGCCCGGGCGAAAACGCACAGCAACACCAACGCAACCGCGAACCGGAACGCATTCATGAATGGGCATGGAGTCATAGTTTAAGGCGCAAGCTTGAAGGTTTAACCGCCATGAGTCAAGCCGCCCTTCTTCCAGAAGAGAACTCCTCATGCGCCGGTCTTTTGTGTCTCACCCGCTGTCCTCGATATTTGCACTTTTTGCCTTTGAGTTTCAGGAAGTTGCGCTGTATTCTGCCTCTCAGGCATGGTCTTGATCATAGATAATTACGATTCGTTCACCTACAACCTCGTCCAGTACCTGGGCGAGATGAAGGTGGCCATGGAAATCCGCCGCAATGACCAGATTTCGCTCGACCAAATCCGCGAGCTGAACCCGGAGCGCATTCTCATTTCGCCCGGCCCCTGTTCGCCGCGCGAGTCCGGCTTGTCCAACGACATCATTCGCGGGTTTGGGGCCAAGGTGCCGCTGCTGGGGGTCTGCCTCGGGCACCAGTGCATTGGCTACACTTTTGGCGGGGAAGTCATTGTCAATTATCGCATCATGCACGGCAAAACGTCGCCCATCCGCCACAACGGCAAGGACCTTTTCCGCGACATGCCCAATCCCTTCGCCGCCACGCGCTATCATTCGCTGGTCATCAAGCGCGAGACGCTGCCGGACTGTCTGGAAGTGACCGCCGAGACCGAGGAGGGGGAAATCATGGGCGTGCGGCACAAGACCCATCCGATCTGGGGCGTGCAATTCCATCCCGAAAGCATTCTGACCGAGAGCGGCCGGCAGATTCTGAAAAACTTCATGTCCTTGCAGGCGTGAGGCGTTTCCAGGCAACTCTAACACGCCTTATGGGCGGCCTTGGCAAAAGCCGGACTTGTCGCGCCGTAGCGCAGCGAAGGCGGATTGAGCTTTTGCGTCATCCTTCATCCGCCTGTTTTTATTTTTTTTGGCGTTATTTGGCGTTATTTGGCGTTAGCGGCCATCCCCAGACGCCATCGGCGTCACTCCGTCAACCCTCAACCGGCGGCCCGAATTGAACTTTTGCGTCTTTTGCGCTTTGTAGCGGCCATGCCTCAACGCTTTGCCGCGAAGAGGCGCAAGATTCGCAAAAAAAACCGGCTGAAGGTCAAATCAGGTCAAATCAGGTCAAATTGACCTGACCCAGTTCCGATTTGGCGGTTTCCCGTTTTAGCCTCCTGTCCGCCATAGCCTCGGCGACGGCGGATTAGCATTCAGCCTTTAGCCTTTCGCTACGTTGTC
>Ga0224555_1003262_pt1 | contig 16980 bp, 14 predicted proteins | sample 714S23034metaG_FD_180687 | JGI IMG/M metagenome (GOLD analysis project Ga0224555, IMG submission 180687) | Peat soil microbial communities from Stordalen Mire, Sweden - 717 S2 30-34 | ecosystem: Environmental > Terrestrial > Soil > Wetlands > Peat | place: Sweden: Norrbotten County, Stordalen...
GATGAGCCCTCATATTTGGACGGAAGGCGGTAGCCTTCAAATTGGTGGCACGAGCCGGATGAGTCGAGAGGCTCACGTCCGGTCCTGTGAGCGGCTCTGGGTGAAACTCCCGGGGCCGACTCGACCGCTCCGTAAATCGCTTGACACGGTCCGTATAATTAAAGAAGGCCAAACAGCCGCCAGAGTCGTGTCCTGGAATCGTCCGGACCGGACCTGCGAGGCTCAAGTCAAGTAGCTTGAGAAGTCTATACAAAGCCGTATATACGGAACCGCAAGTCGTTTCACATCAATCAATCATGGGTATATACCCCGGGGGGTGGGTATCACGCAATGTAGATGAACCGCAGCAGAAACAGCACCGCCAGCAGGTACAGCATCCAGTGCTGCCGCCGTCCCCGCCCGGTCGCCAGTTCCAGCACCGCGTAGCCGATCAGCCCGAACGACAACCCCGTCGCAATCGAGTAGGTCAGCGGAATCGTAATCAGCGTCAGGAACGCCGGAATTGCCACGCGCGGCTCCAGCCAGTCGATCCGCGCCGCCCCGCCCAGCATCAGCGCCCCCACCAGGATCAGCGCCGGCGCCGTCGCAAAGTCCGGGATCGCCCCCACCACCGGCGCCACGAAGATCGCCACCAGGAACAGCAGCCCGGTCACGATCGCCGTCACGCCCGTCCGTCCGCCCGCCGCCACCCCCGCCGACGACTCGATGTAGCTGGTCACCGTCGACGTCCCCGCCAGCGATCCGATCACGGTCGAAGTCGCGTCGGCAAAGAAAATCTTGTCCAGCCGCGGAATGGTGTGGTCGTCGGCAATCAGCCCGGCGCGCTCGGTCACCGCCACCAGCGTCCCGATGTTGTCGAACAGGTCCACAAACAGAAACACGAAGATGATCTCCAGCGCATTGATCTTCAGCGCCCCGCGGATGTCCAGATGGAACAACGTATCGCGGATCGCCATCGGATTGAACGTCGACGGAGTGTACTTCACCTGGTGCAGCAGGATCCCCGCCGCCAGCGTGGCCAGCACGCCGATCAGCATCGACGCCCGAACCCGGTACGCTTGCAGCACCGCGATCAGCACGATGCCGAAGATCGCAAGCTGCGTGCCGTGCGCGTGCAGGTTGCCCAGCGTCACCGTGGTCGCCGCGCTGGGCACGATGATGCCCGCGTTGCGCAGTCCGATAAACGCGATGAACAGTCCAATGCCGCCCGCAACTGCCGCGTGCAGTTGGTGGGGAATCGCCGCCACCAGCTTCTGGCGAATGCCGCCGACTGTCAGCAGCAGGAAGATGACGCCGGAGATAAACACCGCGCCCAGCGCCGTCTGCCACGGCACGCCCATGCCCTTAACCACGGTGTAGGTAAAGTACGCATTCAGCCCCATGCCCGGCGCCAGCGCCAGCGGATAGTTGGCCAGCGCGCCCATCAGGATCGATCCGATCGCCGCGCACAGGCACGTCGACGTGGTTACGGCGGCCAGCGGCATCCCCGTCTGCGAAAGGATCGCCGGATTCACGAAGATGATGTACGCCATCGTGACGAACGTTGTCAGGCCGGCCAGTATCTCCGTCCGCCACGTCGTCTCGTGGGCCGCAAAACCAAAATATCGTTCCAGGCGGGCAAGCATAGGGATTCGAGACTCGCAGTAAAGTGAAGTGAATGGATTCTGTACAGAATAGCGCGCGAGGATGCGAATGACCGCAGACGAAATCAAGAAAATCCTGGGCCTCACGCCGCATCCCCGCGAAGGCGGCTTCTACATCCGCACCTACGAGTCCGGCGAGCTGCTGCCGCCCACGGCCTTCGCCGACGGCCGCTATCCCGGCCCGCGCTACACCGCCACCGCCATCTACTATCTGCTCGAGCCCGGCACCTTCAGCGAGATGCATCGCCTCCAGTCCGACGAGATCTTCCACTTTTATGCGGGCGATCCGGTTCAGATGCTCCAGCTCCACGCCGACGGCACCGGCTCCATCGTCCGCATCGGCAACCGCCTCGCCCTTGGCGAGCGCCCGCAGCAAATTGTTCCACGTGGAACAATTCAGGGCTCGCGCCTCGTCCCCGGCGGCGCGTGGGCGCTCCTCGGCCGCACCGTCAGCCCCGGCTTCGAGTTCGCGGACTACGAAACCGCCCCGCGCCAGCAGCTCAGCGCCCAATGGCCGAAGTTCAGCCAACTCATTCGCGAACTCACCAGGTAGTTCGACTCCAGGAGGCAATGCCGCACGCGACAAACGAGCGCCGGTGGAATCCGCAGCCTCAAGCTTTCTCCCGCCTCGCCGATAGGTCAATCAGAGCTCACATCGATCGAGAGTCGATGCGGGGCCTATACGAAGCAACAGGAGAAATATCCATGATGAAGAAAATCAAGCAAGCGTTTGTCGCCTTCATGAAAGACGAGTCAGGCCAGGACCTCATCGAATACGCTCTGGTTGCGGGTCTGATCGGTCTCGGCGCCGTAGTTGCCATGACCGGCCTCTCCGGCAAGATCGGGAACGCGTTCAACACGGTTGGCAACAACCTCAGCAACAGCATCTAGTCAACCGCTTCGTCAATGTGCCCGCGAAAGACGCGGGCAACGGAGATTGCGGACAGCGTTGCGGCGCGAAGAAGTGTCCGCGCGCCGCCGCAATGTCGGCGTACTGCGCCACGCGTTATTGGAACTCCCATGCACAGTCTTCAGCAGCAATTGATCTTTACCGGAGGTTCTCTGCTGTGTGCTGGCATCGGCGCGGTCCATGATCTCCGCGAGGGCAGGATTCCGAACCGCGTCACCGGGCCGGCAATTGTCGCGGGACTCATGATCCACTGGATCGCCGGCGGCGGGCACGCGCTGGCAGACTCAGCGCTTGCCGGCCTCATCGCCGGCGCCATCTTCCTGATCTTCTTTGTCGCTGGAGGCATGGGCGCCGGCGACGTCAAGCTCATGGCAGCGGTCGGGTGCATCTCCGGACTGGCGCAGCTCCGCCTGGTCGTTATTGCAACCGCGATCGCGGGCGGAGTGTTCGCGATTGCAGTCAGCCTCTGCCACGGCCGCCTGCGCGAGACGCTCCGCAACGTCGGCGCTCTGCTTCTCCACCATGGCCGGCGCGGTCTTCGGCCGCACCCGGATCTGAATCTGACCAACGCGCGTACGCTTCGCCTGCCCTTTGCGCTGCCCATCGCAGCCGGTTGCCTGTTCACAATCTGCGCCCTGGCGTGGGAGGCGTACCTGTGAACCCCAGGCGCATCCTTATTGCTCTGGTTCTCGCTCTTTTCGCGTCCGGCCTGTGTACGTGGATCGTCTCCAGAAAGCTGGCCGCGCCGCCTGCGCCGCCGCCGATCTCTCGGTACGCGGTGCCTTCGCGCACGATTCAGGCCGGTGAAGTCCTCAACCCCGGCAACACCGAACTGGCCGCTTGGCCCGGCGAAGTTCCCATCGACGGCGCCTTCTCGCGGATCGCCGACGTAAACGGCCGCGCGCTTCTCTTCCCACTCGCCAAAGGACAGCCGATCGTCGATCGCGACCTCTCTGCCATTGGCTCCAGCATGGGCCTCGCCACCAGAATTCCGGATGGCATGCGCGCCATCGCTTTGCGCTCCGACGAGGTCGTCGGCGTTGCCGGTTTTCTCCTGCCCGGCTCTCACGTCGATGTCCTCGTTACCTACAGCTCAAACCGCTTGCCCGAGCCGCTTACGGCCACCGTCCTCGAAGATGCGGTCGTCCTTGCCACAGGCCACCAGATGGAGCCCGACCCCGAGGGAAAAACATCGGACGTCACCGTCGTTACGCTCTTGCTCACTCCGGAGGAGTCGCAGCGCGCGGTGCTTGCCAGCACGCAGGGCGCGATCCACTTCGTCCTGCGCAACGGCGGGGATACCACCCGCACCGGCGAGACAATCATGCTGCTCTCGCAGCTTGCCAACCGCCCCCAGGCTGTACCGAGTGCCGCTGTCCGGCCTGCAACCCCGCAACCTCAGGCGCCGCCCAAACGCCATGAGATCGAAACCGTCCTCGGGGGCGGACAATGACCCGCCAAGGCCCGCATCCGGCCCACTCAGACACAGCCAATCCGCGCCGGAACACCAGCCGCGCCGCCTCTCTGGTAGGTCTGCTGCTCATCGGTGTTGGTGCGCTTCAGCCCGCCGCTTCGCAAACGGAAGCAGTCTCAAACAAGACGCTCGCGGAGACTGAGCAAGCAGCGTCCTTGCCGCTTGCCATGCAATCCGCCACGGCCGCAGACGTGCTCCACGTGACCGTGGGCCAATCCGTCGTCCTAACCTCGGCTGTGCCGCTACGCCGCGTCTACGTTGGCAACCCAGCCGTGCTGCAGACCTACACCTCGGACTCCACCGAGGTCGTACTCACCGCGAAGGCTGCGGGCGTCAGCAGCATGGTGCTCTGGGGCGAGGCTGGCGGTCAGCGCCTATACACTGTCTCCGCGGACCTCGATCCCGATGCCCTGCGCGCCTCGCTCGAGGAAGCCTTTCCCGGCTCCTCCATCCACGCCGAGGCAGGCGAGGGCAAGATATTCCTCACCGGATCGGTCGCCACCGATGCCGCGTCCGATGCGGCCTTCAAGATGGCTTCGCTCTATGCGAAGGATGTCGTCAACTCGCTGCGTGTGGTCCCCGAACATGGCAAGCAGGTGCAGCTCAAGCTCCGCATCGTCGAGGTGGACCGCACCCGCCTCGAGCAACTCGGCATCAACATCTTCGCCGGTGGCCGCACCGCGGTCCAAGCCACAACCGGACAATTCGCGAGCACTGCGGTCGCAAGCAATTCCTCCTTCAGCGTCAGCGATCCACTCAACATCTTTCTCTACAACACCAAGCTCAACGTCGGGCTCACCGTCCAGGACCTGGAGCAGAAACAGATTCTTCAGGTGCTCGCCGAGCCCACCCTCACCACGCTCAGCGGTCTGCCGGCACGCTTCCTCTCCGGCGGCGAGTTCCCATTTCCGGTGGTCCAAGGCGGAGGCGCTGGAACCGCCGCCACGGTCACGATTCAGTTCCGGCCCTATGGCGTCAAGGTGGAATTCACGCCGACGGTCAACCCGGACGGCTCCATCCATCTCAAGCTCTCACCCGAGGTCAGCACGCTGGACTACAGCAACGCCGTCACCATCTCCGGCTTCACCATTCCCGCCCTGTCCACACGCCGCGCCGAAACCGAAGTGGAGATTCTGGACGGCCAGAGCTTCGTGGTCTCCGGCCTGCTCGACCACCGGACCACGGAGATTATGAGCAAGGTCCCGGGCATCGCCAACATTCCTGTGCTTGGCCAGCTATTCCGGTCGAAGAACTTCAATCACTCGATAGTCGAACTCGTCATCATCGTCACCGCTACCGTGGTGGACCCTTTGAACTCCAACCCTGGTTCGGGCGTGGACCAGCCGAGGTTCGTCGTGCCCAACCTCGACGCGGATACCTTCGATGCGTCCACCCGCGGCAAATCTCAATCGGGAACGCCCGCGAGCACACCGCAGTCCCAACCCGCGGCCGGGACGAAACCGGAGCTCCCATGACGAGCGAAATGAACTCCCCCGACCGGCCCAGCCAAGCCATCTTCAGCGTCTGCGCGGACGAGACTGTGGTCAATGCCGCCACCACTGCAGCTGGCAAAGTCATGGGGGCGCACTTCACAGGCGAGTTTCGCGACTACATCACGTCAGACAAGCGCCCGCAGTTCTCTCCGTTGCTGAAGAACGCTGCTTCCTGCGTCGCCCTCATCGACTTCGACCGCGACATGGAACTGGCGCTGGAGACAACGGAGCGTTTGCACCAGATATTTCTCAAGAAGATCAGCATCGTTGGTGTCGGCGCTCAGCTGGACGCAGGGCTTCTGTTGCGTGCCGTCCGCAAGGGATGCACGGAGTTCCTGACCAAGCCGGTCGATCCGGCTGAACTCGCCGCCTCGCTCGAGCGTTTCCACGCAGTCATGGCGGTCGATCCCCACACGCAAAGCGGCATCGGGCGCGTCATTGCCTTCTTCGGCGCCAAGGGCGGCGTAGGAACCACGATGCTCGCCGTCCACCTTGCCACTCACCTGGTTCGCCAGCACGGCAAAAAGACGCTTCTGATCGACCACAGGCCACAGCTCGGCCATGTTGCGCTGTACCTCGGCCTGAAAGACACGCAGTATCACTTCGACGAACTTCTCCGCAACTCCGACCGCCTCGACTCCGAACTGCTCAACGGCTTCGTCGTCCGCCACCGGAGCGGCCTGGACGTCATCGCATCTCCCGAGATGTCCGGAGGGCCGCACGAGCCGAAGGGTGACCAGTTCGAGCAGGTCATGGACTTCCTCCGGCGCGAGTACGACTATGTCCTGATCGACTCTTCGGTGAGATTGCAGGACTCCAAGACATCGATCGTCGATCAGTCCGACGAGATCTATATTGTCTCGACGCCGGACGTTGCCGCGCTGCGCGACCTGGCCCGGCTGGTCGAGAATCTCTCGCTCAGCGAGTCCGCAACCAGCAAGCTTCGCGTCGTGGTTAACCGCTCCACGGCTACCGATTCGGTCACGTCAGACCAAATCGAGAAAGCCGTCCGTTTTCCCATCTCGATTGCGATACCCAACAACTACTTCGAGTTGCAGCGCGCCATCAACGACGGCGAGCCGATTCCGCCGCAGCGCCGGTCCGAGTTCAACCAGGCGCTCGCCCAATGGGCGAGCCGGATTGTCTACGGCATGAGCAGCCCGAAGCCGCCGGCGGGAAAGAGAAGGCTCTTCGCGTTCCTGCGCTGAGAGCCGCGCCGTCAAGTCTCTTGCGAAATTGATCGAGGTGGTCCCAATGCCCGAAGTTGCGATGTACATGACTCCGCCGACCCGGCCGGTGGCTGTCCCCGAGGTGAGGATCACCCTGGGCGAAGCGGCGCGCCACGCGCTGAAAACCTCCGTCTACCACGAACTGATCCGCCGCATGGACCTGGAAAAACTCGCCGCCATCCAGGCCGACGAACAGACCGGACGCCAGCGGCTGCTCGCCATCATCTTGCAGCTCATCGCAGAACAAAACGCTCCGCTCAGCGCTCCGGACCGCGATCGGCTCGCGCACGACATTCTCGACGAGGTCTTCGGCCTCGGACCGCTTGAGCCGCTGCTGCACGACCCCACCGTGAACGACATTCTCGTCAACACCTACAAGACCGTCTATGTCGAGCGGCGCGGAGTCATTGAGAAGACCAACATTGTGTTCAAGGACGAGGCCCACCTGATGCACATCATCGACAAGATCGTCTCGGCGGTGGGCCGCCGCATTGATGAGTCGTCGCCCATGGTGGACGCCCGCCTGCTCGACGGCTCCCGCGTCAACATTGTCATTCCGCCGCTCGCGGTCGATGGCCCGCTGCTTTCCATACGGCGCTTCGGTGCCATTCCGCTTACCTCCGACGATCTGCTGCGCCATCGTGCGCTCACGCCGCAGATGCTCGAGATTCTGCGCAGCGCCGTCCGCGCGCGGCTCAACATCGTCGTCTCCGGCGGTACCGGATCGGGCAAGACCACGCTGCTCAACGTCCTCTCCGGATTTATCTCGGCCGCCGAGCGCATCGTCACCATCGAAGACTCCGCGGAGCTCCAGATCAAGCAGGAGCACGTTGCCCGCCTGGAGTGCCGGCCGCCCAATCTTGAAGGCAAGGGGGCCATTCGCCAGCGCGAGCTGGTGATCAACGCGCTGCGGATGCGCCCCGACCGCATCATCCTGGGAGAGGTTCGCGGCGAAGAGGCGCTCGACATGCTCCAGGCCATGAACACGGGCCACGACGGGTCGATCACCACCATCCACGCCAACAATCCCCGCGATGCCATCGCTCGCATTGAGACCATGGCGATGATGGGCTCGGTCTCATTACCCGAGAAGGCCGTTCGTGCGCAGATCGCCTCGGCCGTCGACCTCATTGTCCAGGTTTCACGCATGAGCGACGGCACCCGCCGCGTGACCCACATCAGCGAAATCACCGGGACCAGCGGAGACGTAATCAGCCTGCAGGACATTTACCTTTTCGAGAAGCTCGGACTCGGACCCAGCGGCAACGTCAAGGGCCGCTTCTACTCCACCGGTATCGTGCCCAAGTTCGCCGAACGGCTGAAGGCCGCGGGAATTCCGCTTGGCCTCAACCTTCTCGACCATTCCGTCGAAGTATAGGGCAGGGGATTAGAGAGGAGAGTGTCAGCCGTGAGCCCGTTTGCCATTACGTTCCTGTTTGCGCTGGTGCCCAGCTTTGCGATTCTCATGCTTTTCACCGGCCCCGCGGCGGCGAGCAGATCGGCGCGGCGGCGGCTGGTCAGGATTCAAGATTCGGTTCAAATTCAAAAAGCCGTCGCCTATGGGGACGACCTGGGGAAAGCTGAGCAACAAGGCTTCTCCTACCGCTTTGGCGTATTCCTTGAACGCTACCGATTCTCGAAGAAACTCAGGGTGCTCCTCATCCACGCGGACAGCAGCATGAGTGTGGGTGGCGCCGTTCTCGCCAGCGTGGGCTCCGGGCTCGGTTGTGGCCTGCTCAGCTTCTTCATCTTGCACGCCCTCCCGCTGGCCGCAGCTGTGACCCTGGCGGGCTCGGCCTTCCCCTGCGTCCTGCTTCGGATCAAGCGCGGCCGGCGTATCAAGGCTTTCAACGCTGCTCTGCCCGAGGCCATCGACCTCATGGCCCGGTCTCTGCTCGCCGGTCACTCCATGGGTTCCTCCATCGAACTCGTGGCTGAGCAATCGCCTGAGCCGCTCGCCTTTGAGTTCGTCCAGGTCTACCAGCAGCAGAGGTTGGGCCTCCAGTTCCGCGATGCTCTGCTGCAGGTGGGCGCCCGCGTCCCATCCCGGGACCTGCAATTCCTCATCACGGCCATTCTGGTTCAGAAGGAGACAGGCGGCGACCTCACCGAGATTCTGACCCGGACCTCTCACGTGATCCGCGAACGCATCCGCATTGAAGGCGAAGTCCGCACCCGGACCGCGCAGGGACGTCTCACGGGATGGATACTCGCCATGCTCCCGGTTGTCCTGCTCGTGTTCATCAGTTTCGCCACGCCCGATTACTCAAAAGCGCTCTTTCACGATCCCATCGGGCAGAAGCTGCTCTATGCCGGCGCGACCCTTATCGTTATTGGAGGGCTCATCATTCGCAGGATCGTCGATGTCCAGGTGTAACCGTCCGTCATGACCAATCTCTTCAATCTCACCTTCGGAGCCACGGTTTTTTTCGCCCTCGCGCTCGCCGTCGTATACCTGTTTACACGCACCTCGCGCGCAACCTTGCAGCGCATCAGTGAGGTCACCTACCGCGGCGGGACGTATAGGAAAAAGGTTTCCCTGACCCGGGCCGCAGGCCGTGGGCTCTTCGCCGCGATCCATTGGGTCCGCGCGCGCCTCGGCCTGGCAGATGAGGCAGACCTTCCCCAACGCCTGGCCAACGCCGGATACAAGGGCACGTTTCCCGCCGACGTCTACAACGCCGCGCGCATCCTGTGCCCCATGCTTGCGTTTGTCGCCGGATCCTTTGTTCCGTTGTTTCGCACATTCTGGATGATCGCGCTTCCGGCCATCGCTTTCATAGCGCCCAACATCGTACTCACCCACCTGATCAAGCGCCGCCGCGAGAAGATCCGCAGGAGCATCCCCGACGCCATCGATCTGCTAGTCATCTGTGTCGACGCCGGCCTTGGCATCGATCAGGCACTGCTGAGAGTCGGCGAGGAGCTCGGCATCAGCCATCCTCAGATCACGGAAGAGCTGCTCCAGATCAACCGCGAGCAGCGCGCAGGAAAACCACGCATCCAAGCCTGGGCGGACATGGCCAAGCGCAGTCAACTCGTTGATATCGACGCCTTCGCCAGCATGCTGCTGCAGACGGAGCGTTTCGGTACGCCCATCGCCCGCGCCCTCAGCATCTTCGCCGACACCATCCGCATTAAACGCCGTCAGCTTGCCGAACAGATGGCTGCGAAGACCACCGTCAAAATCATCTTTCCGCTGGTTCTCTTCATCTTTCCCAGCATCTTCATCGTCCTGCTCGGCCCCGCCGCTCTCAACATCATGCGCGGCATGGCGACCATGGGGCAATAGATACATCCGGCTTGGCTCAAGCGGGCGAGGCTCGTGTTTAGTCGGCGAAGCGGCTGGTGATGCCTGCGTACGCGTCGATGCGCCGGTCGCGGAGGAAGGGCCAGTGCTGGCGCGTGACCTCGACCAGCGTTGGGTCGAGGTCGGCCATCAAAGTCTCTTCCTTGTCCTGCGAGGCCTGCGCGAGGATGCGGCCAAATGGGTCGGCGATAAAGCTGCCGCCCCAGAATTCGAGACCGGAGGCTGGGGTGTGGTCGCCGGGGCCTGCGATGGTTGCGCCATCATGGACGACGTCACCGTGCTCGTGGCCGACGCGGTTGACGGCGGCAACGAAGACGCCGTTTGCGATCGCGTGCGCGCGCTGCATGGTCTGCCAGGCGGAGTACTGGGCTGTGCCGAACTCGGCCTTCTCGCTGGGATGCCAGCCAATCGCGGTGGGATAGAAAAGGGTGTTGGCGCCCATCAGAGCCGTGAGGCGCGCGGCCTCCGGGTACCACTGGTCCCAGCAGACTAACGTCCCGATGTTTCCGTGGCTGGTCGGAAAGGCGCGGAATCCAAGGTCGCCCGGGGTGAAGTAGAACTTCTCGAAATAGAGCGGATCATCGGGGATGTGCATCTTGCGGTAGACTCCCACGATGTTGTCTGGGGCCTCGCTCGCATGGTCCAGCACGGCCGCGGTGTTGTGATAAAGGCCGGGCGCGCGGCGCTCGAAGAGGTTGGCAATCAGCGTGATCTTGTGTTCGCGGACGATCGCGGCGAGGCGGGCCGTGCTGGGGCCGGGAATCGACTCGGCGAGGGCAAAGAGCGCATGGTCTTCGCGCTGGCAGAAATACTGTGCGCGAAAGAGTTCGGGCAGGCAGACAATCTGCGCGCCGGAGCGGGCAGCCTCGCGGACGAGGTCCGCGGCGTGATCAAGATTCTGCGCGGTTGAGGGCGCGCAGGACATCTGAATCAAGGCGATGCGGGTTGTCGGCGCGTTCATTGCGGTGACTCCGGATGCAAGAGAAAAGGCGCCGGCGAATGCCAGCGCCTCCCCTATTCTCGCAGGTTCAGGCTACTTGTCGTCGAAGAGGAGGATAGCGCCGGCGATGGTAGTGGTCCAGCGGCCGTTCTTGTCCCCAACCGCCGACTGGGTTACGTTGGCGGTGCGAACGATTTTGTTGGAGATGCGATAGATCTCTTTTTTCTCGTCCCAGCTCTTGTCGGGGTCGAAATCGAGGTCGAGCGTGGTGGCCAACATCTCGGCGGCAAGCTCTTCCGCGTAGTCGCCGGCCTGTTCCTCGGTCTCGCCGAAGCTGTGGTGTTCGGAGAGATAACCGTAGGTGTTGCGGTCGGTCGGAATGGCGACGCCAATGCTGGAGACGACCAGCCGGTGAGCCTCGCGCGTGGAGTTCTCCGCAATAACGGCGAAGACCACTTCGCCTGGGTTCAGGTACTTGAGTCCCTCCTTGCGGGGGATCAGTTTGCACTTCGGTGGAAAGATGGAGGAGACGCGGACCAGGTTTTGTGCAGCGATGCCGGCATCGCGGAGAGCAAGCTCGAAGGAGGTGAGACGTTCTTTATGTTTGCCTACGCCCTTGGTGAAGAAAAGGCGCGTGGGGACCATGTTCATGCCCAATTTGGAAGACCCTCCGGAGGGATGGCGAGATGTGGCGGCCTGCGGTGTCGTGGCTGGACGCCAAGCTATGGAACTTGTCAAACTTATCACAACAGCAAGGCCAAATGGTTCGAGCCTTGCCATGGTCCAGCCGTTTCGATGCCTGAGACGCCTGAAATGGGGTGCGCGGCGGCTTTTCTGGGGCGTAAACCATGCAGACTGGCTTCCGCCGCACGGTCGAGAAAGGACAGCGCAAAGTGGTGGCGGCGGCTTTCGGGCAAGGGCGTGCAGCGCGAGGTTAGCCCCAGGAATTGTGCAAAGGAGCCTTTAATGCGGCAGCAGGATCCTCAGTTCGGGGCAATCTCTGGTATTTTTATCACGACGCACGATGGCTGCTCTCAGGGTCTCTGAAACTCGCCGGCATGATGGTTCCGGGGAAGGTGAGATGCAGACAACGCGCCAATCAAATCCCCGGTTTAAGGAGCATCATGGCGAACGAATATCGTGATTTTCTGGAACTTTCGTATGCGGAGTTGGAAGACCTGAACTTGATGGCCAAGGAACAGCGCAAGAACCGCGTAGTCCCCGGCGCCATCCAGGAGGAACGGTTGAAGTATCTCACCGACGAGCCGCGCATCAAGGCCGTCACCGTTCTGTTCAGCGACCTCGAAGGCCGGCTGCACATGCTCGACTACGACAAGAAGTTCCTGGTCAAGAGCTATGACAACCTGACCTTCGACGGGTCCTCGATCCGCGGCTTTACTGCGCAGAAGGAGAGCGATCTTCGCCTGGGAATCGACTGGGGCGCGTTCTACTGGGCACCCGCGGATGTATTCGGGGCGGGCAAGGTGCTGGTCTTCGGCGACGTGATCGAGAAGACGGGCGGAACGTATCGCGCGGACATTCGCGGCATCCTCAAGCAGTTCTCGCAGGAGATGTTCGAGAAAAACGGCTATACGCTGAATGCAGCCAACGAGATCGAGGGCTTTCTGTTTGACGGGATTGACGCGGAGCGTCAGTACCACGACACCGAGTCCTTCGAGTATGTGAACAAGGGAGGCTATTACCATTCGCTGCCTGGCGACCCGCTGCGCGAGTTTATCGATGCCACCGCGGAAGTCCAGCGGGCGATGGGATTCCAGAATGAGAAAGACCACCCTGAGGTTGCACCTTCGCAATTCGAGATCAACTACGGATACGGCGAGGTGGTCGCCGCTGCGGACCAGATTCAGCTCTACAAGTTGATCTGCCGCACGCTAGCGACGCAGATGGGAATGACCGCGAGCTTCCTCCCGAAGCCTGTGGTTGGGGTGAATGGGAGCGGCATGCACACCAACGTGTCGGTCTCAAAGGGCTCCAAGAATCTCTTCTGGGACCCGAAGGGCGAGGAGAAGATTTCGAAGCTGGCGTGGCAGTTTGTGGACCGCGTTTTGACCCATGGACTAGATATCTGCCTGCTGATGAATTCCAGCGTCAACGCCTATCGCCGGCTGGATCCGCATTTCGAGGCGCCCAACCAGCTCAACGCTTCAGCCGTCAACCGCGGGGCAATGGTTCGGGTTCCCATCGGCAATGAGAGGTCTTCGCGGCTCGAGGTGCGGGCAGTGGCGCCGGATGCGAATCCGTACCTGGTGCTGTATTCGATCTTCAAGACCGGGCTGCATGGCGATATCTCGAAGGTCAAGAATCTGCGCGAGGCCAAGCGTTTTCTGCCGGACAACATCTATTCGGCGATCGACGACTTCCGCAACTCAGCGTGGACGACGACGCTGCTGGGCGATGATGTCAAAGGCCGGTATGCGGACCTGAAGCAGGCCTCCGCCGACCGCTGCCCGCGGCTGCTGGGAACGATTGTGAAGGCGGCAGAGGTCCAATTCCATCACGAGATTTACAACCAACTGCTGTGGAACAAGTTCTAGTCTCGGGAATTTGAAGTCAGGGTTTGAAGCATCGAAGACGCTCCCGCGAGGGGGCGTTTTCAGTTTGTGGTGGGATACCCTTCTCGATATGCACCCGATTTGTTGATACGGTTGGGGTTATGGTTCTGTATAGACAAATGGCTGTTGATTCGGTTGGAGTTATGGCGCTGTATATACACGGTGACCTGGGCTTTCCGTCCGGCTTCGCGGTGAGCTTCTGCGGGTGTCGGGTTCGGCGCCCCGGCATGCGATTCGAGCCCTACTTCTTATGCGTGGTGGCCCCCTTTGTATATACACCTGTTTATTGATTCGGTTGGGGTTATGGTTCTGTATAGACAAATGGCTGTTGATTCGGTTGGAGTTATGGCGCTGTATATACACGGTGACCTATGCTTTCAGTCCGGTGCGTTTTGAGGTTCTGCGGGCTCAAGGTTCGGATGCGTCGCCACCCCGGTCTGCGATTCGGACCCTACTTCTATTCTACGCGGTGGGTGGGATAACACTGCGGGTGTATCTGGTTCAGGTGGGGTGGGTTATGCGATTTTTCTTGACAGGCGGCGGTGGAAAACGGGGGAGAATTGGGCGCATACCCCAGGGGTTAAAACCCCTGTTCCTTGCGATGCCGGGAGGGCCAAGGCTAAAGCCTTGGCTTACCCAGAAGCCAGAACAACAACGACAGGGCGGACACGAGCGGGCCAAGGAGACCCAAGGCTCAAGCCTTGGGCTACCAGCCATGTCTTACCTGGAAGCGATGGGGACGGGTGGCGTGTGACGGCGGATACATTGGGAGGGTGGCGGGGGGGATAGCATGGTCTGCGAAATTCCCGGGAGAGCTTTATGCGGGTTGGGCCTGTTGTGGCTGTGTGTAGTTTGGTGTTGTTGGCGGGTTGTTCGGGTGGGGTGGTTGGCGGGCTGAATGAGATGGGTTCGCAGAACGCGCCGGGCGTGGCGGGGGCGAAGCTGACGGGGGTGGTGCATGGCGGGCAGAACCCGATTTCGGGGGCACATGTTTATCTGTTTGCGGCGGCGTCGGGCGCGTCGGGCGCGGGGGCGGCGGCGTATGGCGGGAGTGGGATTGCGGCTTCGACGAGCAATGCGTCGGTGTCGCTGCTGAATACTGCCGTTACGGGCCACTCGGACTCGTTGGGTGCGTATGTGCTGACGGGGTCGGATGGGAGCTTTACGATTTCGGGCGACTACACGTGCACGGCGGGGCAGCAGGTGTATTTGTATGCGCTGGGCGGGGACCCGGGGCTGGGGACGGGAGCGAATGCGGCGGCGGGGTTGATGGCGGCGCTGGGGAGCTGTCCGACGGGCGGGAATTTTCTCTCGGGGACTTCGTCGATTTCGTACATCGTGGTGAATGAGGTGTCGACGGTGGCGGCGGCGTATGCGATGGCGGGGTTTGCGACGGACGCGACGCATGTGGGAAGTTCGGGGACGGCGCTGGCGCTGACCGGGATTGCGAATGGGTTTGCCAATGCGGCAAACCTGGAGACGATTGGGACGGGCGTGGCGCTGGCGACGACTCCCACGTCGGCCGGCAGCGAGGTGCCGCAGGCGGAGATCAATACGCTGGCGAATATTCTAGCGAGCTGCGTGAATTCGAATGGGACGGGGTCGGCGTGCTCGACGCTGTTTGCGAATGCGGAGTCCGCGGGGACGAGCGGGACGGTGGCGACGGATACGGCGACGGCGGCGATCAATATTGCGCACAATCCGGGATCGGGGATTGCGGCGCTGTATGGGTTGGCCAGCGGGACACCGCCGTTTGGGCCGACGCTGACGGCGCAGCCGGGCGAGTTCAGCATATCGTTGACGTTTACCCGGGGTGGGCTGAATAACCCCTTCGGCATTGCCATCGACGGCACCGGAGCCGTGTGGGTCGCAAACTACCGCGGCAATAGCATCACAGAGCTGTCGAGTTCCGGGGCCTTTCTTTCCGGCTCCAGCGGATACACGGGCGGGGGACTGAACTATCCGGATGGAATCGCCATCGACGGCTCAGGCAGCGCGTGGATCACAAATGGCCTTGGCAACAGCATCACCGAGCTTTCAAGCACCGGTGCCGTTCTGTCGGGTGCTGGCGGCTATACCGGAGGTGCACTCTCAGCGCCAATTGGGGTCGGTATCGATGGTTCCGGGAACGTCTGGGCTGCCAGTACAGCATTGGTCGGTAGCGTTACGGAGCTCTCCAGTGCGGGAACCATTCTTTCGGGGTCCACCGGCTATACGGGAGGCGGACTAAGTTATGCGTATCCGCTTGCCATAGACTCCTCCGGCAACGCGTGGATCGCAAACCAAATCCCCGGCAGCGTCACGGAGATCTCAAGTTCGGGTTCTTTCCTTTCCGGGGCAAGCGGATACACGGGTGGCGGCATGAGCCTGGCGACGGGCATCGCCATCGATAGTTCGGGAGACGCGTGGGTATCGATTAGCGGCGGCTCCAAGGTCGTAGAACTTTCCAGTTCGGGGGCGATACTGTCCGGGATAAGCGGCTACTCGGCTTACTTTATGTCTTGGCCTAATGCGATCGCTATCGATGGCTCAGGCAACGTGTGGATCGCCGACCGCTTCGGCCCTTCTCTGGCCGAATTTTCCAGCACGGGCGCGATCCTCTCGCCTTCCGGATATGGCGGCTCCTCCAGCGTAACGATTAACAGCTATCCGTATGGAGTTGCGATCGACGGCTCGGGCAATGTATGGGTGTCCTATCAAGGGACCAATGCCGTAGCGGAGTTTGTGGGGGTAGGGACGCCGGTGGTGACGCCGCTGGCGGCAGGGGTGAAGAACAATATGCTGGGGACGCGGCCGTAGGGTTTCTGCGGGACGGCGAGACGGGATGCTGTGGATGGTCGATGACTTGGTTTTGCGGATGGACGAGAAAGGGTAGCGATGAATCGTTCGATTTATTTGTTGCTCGGGTGTGCGTTGGTTCTGCTGGTTGCGTTGCCGCTGCGGGCGCAGACGGGGTGCACGGATTCGCCGGAGAACCCTACGGCGGTGCTGGCGCTGGTTGGCGGGGCGGGGGCGCTGTTCTCGGCGGTGCGGGCGAGGATTAGGGCCAGGCGGAAATAGGGCGGGCCTTCAGCCCTTGGTGGTTGGTTGGGCGTTGCACCTGGGGCTACTCCACCCCAGCGAGCAAGCTCGCCGGGGGCCCCGGGCCTTCGGCAGAGCGGAGCGGGTATTCGACCCGGCTTCTTGATGCCGGGACTAAAGTCCCGGCCTATCCGATTGGCGAGCGTGAACCCACCCCGGCGAGTTTGGTGGCGTGACAGCGGATACTCGATAGGCGGCCGCTAGCCCGGATAATTCACGAAGTTTGAGACGCGAGAAGCCTCTTCTGCTACAAACATGTTATTGAGACAGTGTTTGCAGGAACAGGAGAGGCTTTCGCGTGATCGACTTTACCACGACAGAGTGTTG
>Ga0224555_1003264_pt1 | contig 16977 bp, 16 predicted proteins | sample 714S23034metaG_FD_180687 | JGI IMG/M metagenome (GOLD analysis project Ga0224555, IMG submission 180687) | Peat soil microbial communities from Stordalen Mire, Sweden - 717 S2 30-34 | ecosystem: Environmental > Terrestrial > Soil > Wetlands > Peat | place: Sweden: Norrbotten County, Stordalen...
AGGGGAGCCCTTTCTGGTTAATAGAGCTTGCTGTAAACAGGACACTTAGCTAACAGGAGTTCCTTTCTCAGTAACCAATACACCCTTAGCGGCGAAGACCCGGCCTGTGCCGGATCTATCTCTCAAATCAACTACGTTATCAAATCAACTACGTTATCAAATCAACTACGTTATCAAATCAACTACGTTATCAAATCAACTACGTTATCAAATCAACTACGTTATCAAATCAACTACCTTAATTGTACCGAATCGAGCGAAACTCATCTGCCATTTTGGCGGAAATTTGATCTCGTTTGGATAGTGGACTGTGGACCGCTTTTGCACAGATTTGGGGGGTTGACAAGATTTTTGGAGGGGTAGCGATCCTCTTCGCCCGGGCAGGTTTTAGGTCGGGCCTTCAGCCCTCTCTATCTTTTCTCGCAGCCCGACCTAGGGCTTCCTGCCCCAGCCAGCGAGCTGGCCGGGGACCCCGTTCGCCCCAGGCTAAGATATTGCGCGCCGTTGGCGCCTGGTTGCGGGGCGGGCGAGAACCCTAGGGCTTCAACCTAGGTGAGTTTGGAGGTATCCGCGCTTGCCCTGGCTCAGCGGGTGACGCGGCCGGTGACGTCGGTGCCGGCGGCGAGGGGCTTTTCGACGATGTGCCAGATGTCGCCGGCGTCGTCGATGACGGCGAGCACGGGCACTTCAATGCGCGTGCCGGTACGCGACACCGCCGCAAGCACGCCAACGTCGCCGGCGGCGAAGCTGGTGCGGTCCAGGGTCATGCGCCAGCGGACGGTGTCAGCGTCGCGGGATTCGAGGCGGATGTCGGTGACGACGGCGGAGAATTCTTCAATTGGCATAAGTCAAATAGATCGGGCCTTCAGCCCTCAGATGCATATGGTTCGGTCCCATGGGGCTGCGCCCCATGCTGGTATAGGAAGCGCTTTCAGCGCTTCGGTCATTTTGCCCGGCCGTCTACCAGCGCTTCCATCTCGCGCTGGCCGCCGACCATGAATGGCGTGCGCTGATGAATCCCCTCGGGCTTGATGTCGAGGATGCGCCGCTTGCCGTCGGTCGCCATGCCGCCTGCCTGTTCGGCGATGAACGCGAGTGGGTTGGCCTCGTAGAGCAGGCGCAGCTTGCCGCCGGGCTGATCCTTGGTCGGCGGATAGAGGAAGACGCCGCCTTTGAGCAGCGTGCGGTGGAAGTCCGCGACCAGGCTGCCGATGTAGCGCGAGCTGTACTGGCGGCCCAAGGCGCCCGAGCGCAGCTTGCCGATATAGGCGCGGTACTCGTCCGGCCAGGTTGCCTCGTTGGCTTCGTTGACGCTGTAGTAGCTGCCCTGCGCGGGCATCTTCATGTGCTCGCTGGTCAGCACGAACGCGCCGATGGTCGGGTCGAGCGTGAAGCCGTGGGCGCCGTGGCCGGTGGTGTACACCAGCACGGTCGACGGCCCATATAGCACGTAGCCCGCGGCGACCTGGGTGTGGCCGTGTTGCAGCACGGACTCCGCCAGGTCTGCACTACGGTCTGCCGGCAGCCTGCGCAGCACGCTGAAGATGGTCCCGACGTTGACGTTGACGTCGATGTTGGAAGAGCCGTCCAGCGGATCGAAGACGATGATGTAGCGGCCGGTTTCGACGCTGCGGTTGAAGGTGACCGGCTCCTCGTCCTCCTCGCTCACCAGCGCGGCCACGGAGTCGCGCAGCCCCAGACAGTGCAGCAGCGCCTGGTTGGCAAAGACGTCCAGCTTCTGCTGCTGCTCGCCCTGCACGTTGGTTTGCCCGACCGCGCCCAGGATATCGCCCAGGCCGGCCGTGCGGATCTTAGCCTCGACCATCTTGGTCGCCAGCGTGATGCCGCTGAGGAGCCAACTGAATCGGCCGCTGGCCTCGCTGATCTCCTGCTGCTGTTGCAGGATATGCTGCTGCACTGTCGTAATCATGGCGCCCGGTCAGACCCCCCAGGGGCTAAAGCCCCGCTTCATTATTGCGGCCCAATGGACGGGCTAAAGCCCGTCCCGATCAAAACGCACCCATGCGTCAGGTCAGGTTAACACCCATGCGTCAGGTCAGGTTAACACCCATGCGTCAGGTCAGGTTAACACCCATGCGTCAGGTCAGGTTAAATCGTCCGTATCGAAGGGATTTACCTTACGCCCCAGCGCGGTGAGATCGTGCCGTCCAACCAGCCCCTCGACTACGGCGTTCAACTCTTCTTCGGAGCCGGCTTCGGCCTGCGCGGCCATGTGCTCCAGCGCTTCGGGCGAGGGCAGGCTCTCCAGCAGCACCGTACAGTGCGCCATCGCCACATGGTCAAGACCCAGCCCCTCGGGCGTCTTGGCCTTGATCCCAACCTCGCCCGGCTTGATGCCGAGAAGTCTGGCGACACTCTCGCGCAACTCCCCGGCGATAGGAACGATCTTCGGCCGCGCCATGACCAACACCGTGTCGATGTTGACGATCTTGTATCCGGCGGTCGCAACTTCCTCCAGCGCGGTCTGCAGGAAGACGCTGGATGCCGCGCCCTTCCAGCGCGAATCGCTGGGCGGAAAGAACGTGCCGATGTCGCCCGCCGAAACGGCGCCCAGCAGCGCATCGGTGATGGCATGCAGCAGCACATCGCCGTCGGAGTGGCCCTCCAGCCCCTCGGAGTGCTCGACGGCCAGGCCGCCGATGATCAATGGCACGCCGGGCTTGAAGGCGTGAGAGTCAAACCCGTAGCCGATCCGCATGCTCATTTCGAAGCCGCCAAATAGAACTCCGCCAGCTCGAGGTCTCCCGGCTGGGTGATCTTGAGATTTTTTGCCGAGCCCGGCACTACCGCGACGGGGATGCCGGCGCGCTCCAGCAGGCTGGCCTCGTCGGTGCCCTCGAACTCGTCCGCCGCAGCCTCAGCGAAGGCGCGGCGCAGCAGTCCGCAGCGCGCTCCCTGGGGCGTCTGGGCCTGGACGATCATCTCGCGCGGGATGGTTGCCGTGATAATTGCGCCGTGTGCCGTGCGCTCAACCTGCTTGATGGTATCCACGGCGGGCAGGCCGACGATGGCGGCGCCAAACTCCGCGACCGCGTCGATGGTCCGGTCGATGGTGGCCGAGTCGATCAGCGGGCGGGCTGCATCATGCACCAGCACCACGTCGTCGTCCGCGCAGCCGGTCTCGGTGACCAGTTGCGCCAGCGCGTTGGCGACCGATTGCTGGCGAAGGTTGCCCCCTTCGACCACGTGGACCTTGCCGCCGGCCAGTCCGAACTCCGCGATCTGTGCCTGGACCCGCTCGATCTCGGGTTGGCGCACGGCGACGTAGATGGCCTCAACGCGCCCCGCCGCAAGGAACGCGCGCAGGCAGTGCACCAGCATCGGAATGCCTGCGATGGAGAGAAACTGCTTGGGAGTGGGCGGGCCGCTGGGACGGCTGGCTGACGGGCCGCTCCCCGCGGACATCCTGGTCCCAATCCCTGCCGCCGGAAGAATAACGAACACACGCATCGAATCCGGAGTATACAAGATCGTCGCCCTCGAAGCTTCTGCCAGGGCAGGAAGTGCCGTCAGGATGGATTGCGCAGCATCATCTCATTGGACATCTTGAAGCCGTACTGCTCATATACCGGCTTGCCAAATTTGGAAGCATGCAGCGTGACCACTGTGATCCCGCGCGCCTTCGCCTCCTCCACGGCCAGCGCGAGCAGCGTGCGTGCCAGCCCCTGACGACGCATCTCCGGCGCGACGTAGAAGTTCAACAGGTAGGCGCGGCGCGGCTCGGCGTGCATAAAATGCGGCGGCCATTCCATCACCCAAAGGCCCGCGCCGGCCACCAGACGGCCATCCTGCTCCGCCAGCCATCCGACATAGCTGCCGTCTTCGAGCTTGGGACGGAGCCACTCGACGAAGTTCGCGACCATTGTTTCCATTGGCACCGCGAACTTCACTTCGGCATCCACAAACATGCGCAGGCGCTGTTGCCCAATCGCGTCCGCGTCCGCAGCCGTCGCCCGCCTGATTTCAGCCATCTCCTTAGCCTATCGCAACGACCTGGCCAAGCAGCGGTAGGATGGAATCTCGATGATCTCGGCAATTCCCACGCTGAACCGCGAACACATTCGCCCCGGCGACCGCATCTGCGCGGCCGTCTCCGGAGGCGCGGATTCGGTGGCGTTGCTGCTGCTGCTCCATGCCGCCAACGCGCTGCCGCGGCATGGGCTGGGGGTGGGGCTGTCGGCGGTGCACGTCCACCACGGCCTGCGCGGCGAGGAGGCGGACGCGGACCTCGCCTTCGTCGAGGCGCTGTGCCTGCGCCTGGCGGTGCCGCTGCACGTCCACCACGCCAGCGTGCCGGAGCGCATGGCCGCGAGCCGCGCTGGAGCAGGCAAGAATGAGGGGTGCGAGGAGGCTGCCCGGGCGATTCGCTACGAACTTTTCGCCTCGCTGATCGCGCAGGGTCATGCCGACTCTGTGCTGACCGCGCACACCCTGGATGACCAGGCGGAGACAGTCCTGATGAAGCTGCTGCGCGGCGCGTGGACCGAGGGCCTGAGCGGGATCCATCCGGTGGTGCGTATGCAGGGAACAGGGATCAGTCACCCCAGCGAGCCAAGACCGCTCGCCGGGGACCCCGACAGTCACCCCAGCGAGCCAAGACCGCTCGCCGGGGACCCCGACAGTCACCCCAGCGAGCCAAGACCGCTCGCCGGGGACCCCGACAGGGAACAGGGAACAGCCGGTGGCCAAATTGTGCGCCCGCTGCTTGCGGTGCGCCGTGCCGAGCTGGAGGACTTCCTCCGCGCGCGCAACCAGCCTTGGCGCACCGATTCCAGCAACAGCGACGAAGCATTCACCCGCAACCGCGTCCGCCACCAGTTGCTGCCGATTCTTCGCGAATACAATCCCTCGCTGGATCAGACACTTGCGAACCTGGCCGAGCTGGCTCGCGAAGACGAGGCCCGCTGGCAGGCGGAGCTGGGCCGGATCCTGCCGCAGGTGCTGCTGCCGGGCAAGCCGGTTCGCGGTGGCGGGTGGGCGGTGAGCACGGCGGCGGGCGAGCCGGCCTCGGTGGCGCTGGAGATTGAGCGGCTGCGGGGGTTCGATCCCGCACTGCGGCGGAGGGTGGTTCGCGCGGCCGCCCGGCGCTTGTGCGCGCGGCTCAGCTTCGACGAGACTGCCCGGCTGCTCGCGCTGGCCGGTCTGCTGCCGGACGCAGGCAACGGAGAGGCGCCGCCGGCGCGGGCGGGGGCCGGCGTTCATCTGGCGGCCGGGTTGCGCGCCCAGCGATCAGCCCGCGAGCTTCGACTTTACCGGGTAGAAAGGCCGACCGGCGAGTAACGGGCGGGCAGGTGCCTGTCGCGTCGAAAGACCTTACATCGTGCAGGTTGTTGCCCGATATACCACCTGCGGGTTACTTCAGTTTGTTTGCGGTTTTGTGCGGAATTCGGTCCGGGCAGGGTAAAATCGAATCTTCAGGGGTGCGCCCAAGCCGGGTCCGGAGGCGAATGCCGGCGAAGTCCTGGAACCGATGGGCACGTCCGGGCGTCTAATATCGATGGATGGTGGAGCAGTTTGCGGGGCAGGTCTGGTAACCATCCCCTCACAGGGATGACGTGTCGTCGCTCCAATTGGGTGAGTCAGACCGGAAAATGAGGAAACGCAATTGAACTCGACCGTTAAGCAGCTTCTGATCTGGGTGTTGTTGATCGCAGGGGTTATTTGCCTGTGGACGCTCGTCGGCAAGAACATAGGCGGGAACCATGAACAAACTCCCTCCTATAGCGATGTGATGAGCAAGGCGAAGGGCGGCCAGGTAAAGTCTGTCACCATCGACGGCACCACGCTGACGGGAACGTTCACCAACAACGACCAGTTCCGCACCACCATTGGGCCGGCGGGAGCAGATCCGACGATGTACCAGACCTTCATGGACCATGGGGTCAACGTTATTAACAAGGACCAGAACTCGAACCAGTGGCTGTCGATGCTGATCTCGCTCGCGCCGTTCGCGCTGTTGCTGGGCCTGTGGTTCTTCCTGCTGCGCCAGATGCAGTCCGGCGGCAACAAGGCGATGAGCTTCGGCAAGAGCCGTGCGCGGTTGCTTTCGATGCAGCAGAAGAAGATCACGTTCAAGGACGTGGCCGGCGTCGATGAGGCCAAGGAAGAGCTGAAGGAGATCATCGAGTTCCTGCGCGAGGCGCAGAAGTTCCAGCGGCTGGGCGGTCGCATTCCCAAGGGCGTGCTGCTGGTCGGGCCTCCAGGCACGGGCAAGACGCTGCTCGCCCGCGCGGTAGCCGGCGAAGCCAACGTTCCCTTCTTCTCGATTTCGGGATCGGATTTTGTCGAGATGTTTGTCGGCGTAGGCGCGTCGCGTGTGCGCGACCTGTTCGAGCAGGGCAAGAAGAACGCTCCCTGCATCATCTTCATCGATGAGATTGACGCGGTCGGACGCCATCGCGGCGCAGGCCTGGGCGGCGGGCATGACGAGCGCGAGCAAACCCTGAACCAGCTCCTGGTGGAGATGGACGGCTTCGAGTCCAATGACGGCGTGATCCTGATCGCCGCCACCAACCGTCCGGATGTGCTTGATCCGGCGCTGCTTCGCCCCGGCCGCTTCGATCGCCGCGTGATTGTGGACCGTCCCGACATCCGCGGCCGCGAGGAGGTGCTTAAGGTCCACTCGAAGAAGGTGCCGATGGCCGAGGACGTGAACCTGAATATCCTGGCGCGCGGCACTCCGGGCTTCTCCGGCGCAGACCTGGCCAACATGGTGAACGAGGCTGCCCTGACGGCTGCGCGCTACAACCGCAAGTCGGTACACATGTTCGACTTCGAAGTGGCCAAGGACAAGGTGCTGATGGGCGCCGAGCGCAAGTCCATGCTGCTCTCCGACGACGATAAGAAGGACACGGCCTACCACGAGGCCGGTCACGTCCTGGTCGCGGCCAAGCGCCACCACGCCGACCCGTTGCACAAGGTGACGATTATCCCGCGCGGCATGGCGCTGGGCGTCACCATGCACCTGCCCGAGGAAGACAAGCACACGGTGACCAAGGACTATCTCGACACCCAGCTTGCGATCCTGATGGGCGGACGCTGCGCCGAAGAGATCTTCATGAACCGCAAGACCACCGGCGCAGGCAACGACATCGTGCGCGCCACCGAGCTTGCCCGCAAGATGGTGTGCGAGTACGGCATGAGCGACCTGGGCCCGCTGACCTACGGCAAGAAGGAGCAGGAGATCTTTCTGGGCCGCGACATCGCTCAGTCGCGCGATTACTCCGACGACACCGCCAAGCAGATCGACGTGGCCGTCCGTGGATTCGTCGACGAGGCCTACAGCTCGGCGCACAAGATTCTCGAAGAGAACGCCGACATCATGCATCGCATGGCGGCCGCGCTGCTCGAACGCGAGACGCTGGACAAGTCCGAGATCGACCTCCTGATCGAGGGGAAGGAATTGCCGCCCTTCAAGTCGCCACTGGCGTATGCCGATCCGGGTCCGGACCAGGGGCAGAAAGTCGTCAAGCCGGAAACGCAGCCGGGCCGCAAGCCGGGCTTCCCCGAAGGCCAGCCTTCGCCCGCATAATCCGCAAAGCATTTTCAAGATGAGAAGGCGGCTCCTTTACGGGGCCGCCTTTCTCTTGGCGACAACGATCCCGGTAGGGCCGGAGGCGGCCGCGGTGGTGCGACAATAGATCGCAGTGATCGAACGCCTGCCAGCTTTCGCAGTACTTCTTTCCGGCCTGGCGCTGGTTGGCTGCGGCTATCACACGGCCGGGTCGGCCACCCATATTCCCGCCAACGTTCGCACCATCGCGGTGCCCATCTTCGCGACCCATGCGCAGGCCTACCACACTGAGGTGGCGCTAACCCAGGCGGTGGTTCGTGAGCTGAATACGCGCACCAGGTATCGCGTGCTGGCCAGCGGCGAGTCCGGCGCCGACGCGGTCCTGAGCGGCACCATCCTGACCCAGACCTCGGTACCGCTCACCTACGACTCTACGACCGGCGAAACCTCCAGCTACCTGGTGACGATTACGGTCAAAGTGGTGCTGACCGCGCACGACGGCCGCGTGCTCTACCAGAACGACGCGCTCTCCTACCGCGAGCAGTACCAGTCCACACAGGACCTGAGCGGGTTCATCCGCGAAGACCCGCCGGCCGTACAAAGGCTGGCTCGCGATTTCGCACAGGCGCTGGTAAGCGATATGCTGGAGTCGTTCTGATGGCCGCCATTGTTGAGCCCAAGCCGGGTACGCATCCTGCGGTGTTGAGAGGCGCAGTGTCGTTATGTGCTTCCATCGGACTTTGTGCGGTTTCTTTTGTTTCTTTCAAAGTGGATATGGCGCGGTGGGTACTGGATCCGGGGTATGCTCTCGTTCTCCTAATTGATCCACAATTAGACCGCTTCGCAACGCTCGGGCTGTTAATGGGCATCGGTCTAGCGGTGGACGTGGTCTTGAATGCAGCTATTCTCTTCATGCTTCTTTACATTTTCCAACTCCTTTGGCGAAGAGTGTCCAACCGCAACGTGGAGATACGCACACCATGACTGCCCTTCGCTCGTTCGCCTCCACCGACCGCTTCCTTGCGGAGATTGCCTCGCCGGCGAGCTTGCGCCCCGGCTACGTCCTGCTCGGCGACGAGGCGTTCCTCTACCAGCGCTGCCGCCAGGGCGTACTGGCCGCGCTCGCCCCGCCGGAGAACCGCGACTTCTCGCTTAGCGACCTCGACCTCGCGGAAACATCCATCTTCGATGTCCTCGACCGCGCGCAGACGCCATCGCTGATGGCGCCGTTCCAGGTGCTGTTCGTCCGCAACCTGAAGAGCCTCTATGGCCGCGGCTCAAAGAAAGAGGAGTTCGCCGCCATTGACGCCTACTTCCGCTCGCCCAACCCCGGGGCGGTGCTGCTGTTCGTCGCCGACCACCTGCGCATCCCCACCGATCTGCGCAAGATGGACTACCAGGACAAGGAACGCTACGACCGCATCCGCGAGACGCTGGGCGACTGGTGCGGCTTCGTCGAGTTGGCGCGGGTGGACGAGAACGACGCCATCAAGTGGTGTCTCGCCGCGACCGAGGCGCGCGGCATCCGCTTCGACCCGGACGCTGCCCGCGAGCTGGTCGACGCGCTGGGCGCGGACATGATGCTGGTCGCCAGCGAATTGGAGAAGCTGTGCCTCTACGTCGCCGGACGGGAGCCCCGCATCACGCTGGGCGACGTGGAAACCATGGTGCTCGCGGCCAAGCAGCGGACGCTGTATGAGCTGACGGACGCCATCAGCCAGCGGGACCGCACCCGCGCGCTGCTGCTGTTGCATGGTCTGCTGAATGCGTCGGATGGCGGGGAGGACGCAGCCATCGGCCACCTGTATATGCTCGCCCGCACCTTCCGCCAGATGCTGATTATCCTGGAGAAGAACGTGCGCGACTCGCGCGCCATCTGGGCCGTGCTGTGGCAGGGCTTCCGCATGCCGCCGTTCGCGGCCGAGGACCTGATCCGGCAGGCGCGGCGTTACAAATCGCGTCGCGAACTGACCCGCGCGCTGCGCCTGGTCGCCCGCGCCGATCTGGAGCTGCGCAGTTCGCCGGCGAATAAACTGCTGGTGCTGGAACGCCTGGTCCTCGCGCTCGCCACCGAACCCACTCACCCCACCTACACGCCGATCCACCAGTTCGCAATGGAGTTGTAGGAGGTGTTTCAGGGAGGGCCGATTGTATCTGGCCGGGTGACTCGCGTCACAGACCTTGATTTATCGGGGGGTTGTAATATGCAGCAGGTCTTTCCAGGGCAAGGCAAAGCTATGCTGGTGACGAGATCTTTCAGCTTGACGAGCGCGACGCTGGCTCTCCTTTTCGCAACAGCGCTCTACGGAATTGCGCAGCAACCCGCCTCGCAACCCCCGCGGCCTGCTTCGCCTCCACCGACGCAACCCGCTTCGCAGGCGTCGATCAACCTGGTGATGCCCACGGGCACCGGCCGTATCGTCATTCCCGCCAGCGGGCTGCAATGGAAGGGTGCGCACCTGTACGCCAACACCTCGAAGTACGTTGGCCCGGGCTACTGGAGCGAACTCCAGGCGTCAAAGCCCGGGGGGGCCGAAAAAACGGAACAGCCCCCGCTTAACCCCGTCTTTGAGTTTGCCGAGAAGGCCAGCGGTCTGCAGGTCTCCTACATCCTGTTTCCCAGCGTGGGGGACTCCGCCTCCGCGCAGTCATGCCGCAATCGGGACGCAGCCACGGCGTTTCCGCTGCTCGCCCCTTTGGCCGGGACCATCGATTCCGTGAATAAGGAGAACATCACCACGGCGAAGGGCAGGGCGTTGGCCGCAGCCACCTACCTCTTCCGGCCGGCAAAGGGCAGCAATGAGCAGGGTAAGGAGGTCGATGGCTTCCTTGCCAGCTCGTCTTCCTGTGCCGAGATCCGCGTCGCTAAGATCCCATATGTGTCCTTGGACGACCCCGCCTTCACTGCGCAGCTCAACTCGTTCGCGTTCGAGCCGAACTACACGCCGACCGTGCAGGACTACTTTGGCGTAGGAACAATCTTCTATCGGCTTAAGTCGTACGCCTCCGCTGCCATCTATTTCCAGCGGGCCCTGGACACCCTTCCCGAAGCCGCGCCGGCGAATGCGCGCCGCGTGCTCACGGACCAGCTGAGCATCGCCCTGGCAATGAGCGGCCAGTTCGAGCGCAACCGCGCTCTGAATGAGGCCGCCATCAAGGCCGACGCCGATTACCCGATCTACTACTACAATCTGGCGCGTGCCGACGCGCTGCAAGGCGACGTAGCGAATGCCAAGCTCCATCTGAAGCAGACCTTCGCCCACGAGGAAAATCTCCCCGCCGGCGAGCAGATGCCAGACCCCATCAACGACGAATCCTTCGCCAAGTTGAGAGACGACCCCTCGTTCTCGGCCTTCGTCGAATCGCTGCAATAGGCGCTAGCCAGCCGCTCGCCGACCTCGCTGTTCCCCCGCGCCCCGCACAGCCGACTGCACCATGTAGGCTGAGCGGGTCATCCCCGCTTTGCGGGCCAGTTTGTCGATCGCCTCAATCTGGCTCTCGCGCGCAGTGATATTCACCCGCACCGTCTTCTCCGGAGCTTCTGCGCTTACCAGGAACGCGACCGCGCCCTGCATCGCCGGATCGCCCGCAAGCTGGTCCAGCGTCGACGGTTCAGGCAGCGCCTCCCCATCCTCGATCACCCCTGACATGTGCACTGTCAGCGCCTCCACCGCCATCTCCCGCGCCTCTTCCAGCGTCCTTCCTGCCGTCACGCAGCCGGGAAAGTCCGGAAAGCTCACGCCAAAATCCGACCCCTTGTCCTTGTGCAGATACGCAATGTAATCCATGACACTCCCACTCCATTGGGATGGTCTTACCGTAGCTTGATTCCAGCCTGCTTCTCGATGCTCTTCAACGTGCCAATGGGGAGATCCCGTTTCGGATGCGGCACCGTGACCCGCCCCAGCTTAGTCGCATGCTTGAACTGCAGATGACTACCAACCTGCGCCACCTGGTACCATCCATCCACTACAAGCTGACGGATCGCTTCACGGCTGTTCATTCAGGCTCCCGTGCCTTATTATACACACTCAGTACACACCACATCTGTGATACGCCGGATCAGGGGAGTCATTCGTCCTGATACCCTTGAACTCGAACCTATGACGATCCCCACTGATTCCGCAACGCCCATCCGCGTCCGCATTGCTCCTTCTCCCACGGGCGACCCTCACGTTGGCACCGCCTACATCGGCCTGCTGAACTTTATTTATGCCCGGCAACGCGGGGGCAAGTTCGTGCTGCGCATCGAGGACACCGACCGCAGCCGCTTCGTCTCCACCTCCGAGCAGATGATCTTCGATGCGCTGCGCTGGCTCGACCTCAACTGGGACGAGGGCCCCGACGTGGGCGGCCCGTATGGGCCCTATCGCCAGTCGGAGCGCACGGAGATCTACCGTGAGCACGTGGAAAAACTACTGGCCAGCGGCCACGCCTATCGCAGCTTCGAGACCGCCGAAGAGTTGGAGGCGATGCGCAAGTCGCAGATTGCGGCCAAGCTGCCGCCACGCTACAACGGGGCGCACCGCGAGCTGACAGCCGCACAGATTGCCGCATTCCAGGCGGAGGGCCGCCCGGCCGTGGTCCGCCTGAAGGTGCCCGCCGAGGGCGAGACGAGCTTTCGCGACGAACTTCGCGGAACAGTCACGTTTTCGCACAATAACGTCGACGACCAGGTGCTGCTGAAGTCCGACGGCTTTCCCACCTACCACCTCGCCAACGTGGTGGACGACCACTTGATGCGCATCACCGACGTGATTCGCGCGGAGGAATGGATCTCGTCGACTCCCAAACACGTGCTGCTGTACCAGGCGTTCGGCTGGGAGCTGCCGCGGTTCTGGCACATGCCGCTGCTGCGGAACCTGGACAAGAGCAAAATCTCCAAGCGCAAGAATCCGGTGTCGCTTATCTATTACCGCGAGAGCGGATTCCTGCCGCAGGCGCTGCTGAACTTCCTGGGGCTGATGGGCGGCGGCATGGCGCAGCCCACCGAGCAGGAGATCGTTGCCAGGGGCATCAACGTCAAGGAGGGCGATATTTTTTCGCTCGCCGAGATGCTGGAGAAGTTCGATTTCCAGCGTATCTCGCTGGGCGGACCAGTCTTCGACCTGACCAAGCTGAAGTGGCTCAACGGCGAGTACCTGCGCGGGCTGTCACCCGAGGCTTTCTTCCAGGAGCTGCGCGACGTCGTTTTTTCCGACCAGCATCTGCGCCACATCGCGCCGCTGGTGCAGACGCGCATCGAGACGCTGGCCCAGTTTGGCGACATGGCCGACTTCTTCTTCAAGGACGACGTAATGCCCGCGCCGGAGGTCTTCTTGCCGAAGAAGCGCACGCTGGAAGAGACGCTGGCCTTCGCTGCCGAACAGTTGAGCGTGCTGGAGGCGACGCCGTTTACCGTGGAAGAACTCGATCCGGCGCTGAAGAAACTGGGCGCTGAGAAGGACTGGCCGGTCAAAGACAACTTCATGCTGTTGCGGGCGATCCTGACCGGCAAGACGGCCAGCCCGCCGCTGCTGGAGAGCCTGATTGTCTTCGGCAAGGCGCGGTCGCTGGACCGGATGCGCCGCTTTCTGGAAGCACAAAAGCGAAGAAAATAGCCGCTGGGAAAAATCATCCTAACCGGGGCACGCGGTCACAGGGTAAAGTGGATGGCGAGCGTGGGCGGAGAACTCTGCGCCTCCGCAGACATGGCAGGCCTTTCAGAGGGACGCAATATGGGAAAGTGGACGCGGCGGGATTTGGTGAAGGCGGGGCTGGCAGCATCGGCAGGTGTGATGGCGGGAGGCGAATTGGTGGCCGAGCCACGCGAGCCTCAACTGGCGGGCGCGGCGCGTGCACTTGCGCAGGTCGGCGCGGCGACGAATGCTGCCGACCGGCCCGGTGCGCCGCGCGAGCGGTTGCTGCTGGACTTCGGCTGGCGTTTTGCGCTGGGCAATGCCTGCGATCCTGACAAGGACTTCGGCTTCGGCAAGCTGCGCGGCACCGGGACCTTCGCCAAGGCAGGTTCGGCGGGCGGTCCGGCGGCGCCGCGGTTCGACGATTCGGCATGGCGCACGGTGGACCTGCCGCACGACTGGGCGGTGGAACTGCCGTTCGTTAACGACCGGACTCTGATCGGGCACGGCGCCAAGCCGCTGGGGCGCGAGTACCCGGAGACCAGCATCGGCTGGTATCGGCGGGAGTTCGTGCTGCCCGCGAGCGACGCGGGACGCCGCATCTCGGTGGAGTTCGACGGGATCTTTCGCAATGCCATGGTGTTCTTCAACGGCCACTATATGACCACCAACATGAGCGGGTATACGCCCTTGAACCTGGACCTGTCGGACTTCGCCAACTTCGCCGACCAGGCTGCGATGGACCGGGCGGCGCAGCAAAAGGCGGCGCTGGAAGCCGCGCCGAACGATCAGGCGCGGGCGCGGATCGCGGCGTCGATGGAGACGCCGGGCAGCAACGTACTGGTGGTGCGGGTGGACGCGTCGCTGGACGAGGGGTGGTTCTACGAGGGCGCGGGAATCTATCGCCACGCGTGGCTGACCAAGACGGCGCCGGTGCACATCGCGCATTGGGGCAATTATGTGCGGACGGAATTCGGCGCGGTAACCGGCGTGATTACCAGTTCCACGGAGACGACGGTACTTGTAACCGCCGATATCGAGAATGACAGCGATGCGGACGTTCTGGGGCGCGTCCATGCGGCGATTCTGGACCCCGCAGGCAAGACGGTGGCTACGGCGGTCTCCGACATGGTGTCGATTCTGGCGCGCGAGGGTCACACCTTTCCAATGCATGCGACGGTGTGGCATCCGCAGCTCTGGTCGCTGGAGACGCCGAACCTGTACCGGGCGGTGACGACCCTGGAGATCGACGGCAAGATGGTCGACGAGGACACCGCGACCTTCGGAATCCGTACGGTCAGATTCGATGCGGACAAGGGTTTTCTGCTGAATGGCAAGCCGGTGAAGATCAAGGGGACCTGCAACCACCAGGATCACGCGGGTGTGGGTGAGGCGATCCCGGATCGAATCCAGGCTTACCGGCTGGAGCGGCTGAAGTGGATGGGCTCGAATGGGTGCAGGACATCGCACAACCCGCCCACGCCCGAGTTTCTGGATGCATGCGACCGGATGGGCGTGCTGGTGATGGACGAGACGCGGATGATGTCGTCGAATCCCGAGGGGACGAGCGAACTGGAACGCCTGATCAAGCGCGACCGGAATCATCCCTGCGTGGTGATCTGGTCGCTGGGTAACGAGGAGCCGGAGCAGGGGAACACGCGCGGCGCGCGCATCGTGCAGACGATGAAGTCGCTGCAGCAGCATCTGGATCCATCCCGGCTGTCGACCACGGCGATGAACAACGGGTACGGCGGTGTGGGCGTGTCCACCGTGGTGGATGTGCAGGGATTCAACTACAACGATAATCTGATCGACGCGTTTCACCGGGAGAATCCGCGCAAGCCGATTGTCGGCACGGAGACGGCGAGCACTGTGGCCACCCGCGGGATCTATGCGAACGACCCGGCGCGCGGGTATGTCAGCGCGTACGACACCGAGAAGCCGCACTGGGGAAACACGGCCGAGGAGTGGTGGTCGTTCTACGACGACCGGGAGTGGCTGGCAGGCGGATTTGCGTGGACCGGGTTTGACTACCGCGGGGAGACGACGCCCTACAGTTGGCCCTGCATCAGCTCGCACTTCGGCATCCTGGATACCTGCGGGTTTGCCAAGGACACGGCGTACTACTACAAGACATGGTGGGGATCGGAGCCGACGCTGCACCTGCTGCCGCACTGGAACTGGGAAGGGAAGGAAGGCCAGGAGATCGAGGTGTGGGCCTACTGCAACCAGAGCAGTGTCGAGTTATTCCTGAACGGTGCGAGCCTGGGGTCGCAAGACGTCAAGCAGAACGGGCACCTGGTGTGGAAGGTGAAGTATGCGCCGGGAACCCTGGAGGCGCGGGCCAGCAAGGGCGGCAGGGTAGTTATGACGGCGAACCGCGAGACCGCCGGGCCGGCGGCGAAGATCGTCGCTGTTGCCGACCGGGCAAACATCGCGGCAGACGGACAGGACGTGGCTGTGGTCAACGTGACCATTGTCGACGCGCAGGGCCGGCCGGTGCCTACCGCGGGCAATATGGTGACCTTCGCGGTGAGCGGGCCGGGAAGCGTGATCGGCGTGGGCAACGGCGATCCCAGTTGCCATGAGCCGGACAAGGCATCCGAGCGTAGCGCGTTCAACGGGCTTTGCATGGCGATTGTCCAGAGCAAGCGAGGGGCCGCCGGATCGATCGCGGTGACTGTGACCTCGGAAGGGCTGGAGGCGGCAACCGTTGCGGTAACGTCTTCGCCGTCGTCGATCCCGGCCATGGAGTAACCTCGGGCACCGTCGCGCGGCAAGTCGTGGGCTTATTCTTAAGTCACCATGAGAATTTGGCTGCGATTGATGACGGTATTCCTGCTGCTGGGGATGAGTGAAGCGCGGATGGCCTGCGCCCTCGAGGTGAAGGTCTCCGCGCAGGCACTGGAGCGGACGTTGCGCACGCAACTGTTCAACGCTCCGGAGGGCCGGTACTACATCCGCGGGAATGCGACGTCCGCGTGCTTTGTGTACGCGGAGGACCCAAAAGTGTCGTTCAAGGACGACCGCATTGTGGTCCATGTGCGTACCAAGGCCAAGCTGGGAACATCGGTGCACGGGGCATGTCTTGGGGTCACGCTGACGACCGAGGCGGACGTGTCGGTCGTTCCCGAGGCGGAGGGCGTGTCGGTGGGCTTTCGCGACGCGCGGATCGAGAAGGCGAGCGACTCGAAGGAGTTGAATTTTCTGCTGACACCATTTCTTAGCCACAAGCTGCCGTCTCAGATGAAGATGAACGCAGCGGACATGATGAGCAAGCTGCTGAGTCAGTCGGTGGCGACCACTGGCTATACGCTGACGCTCGATTCGCTGAAGCTGCATTCGATGCTGGTCGACCACGGCGCGCTGGTGGTGGATGTAGACGCGGATATGAGCATCGACTGAGCGACCGACGGGCAGGGTTGGATATAGTTCTTTCTGATTCTGCCCGACCACCGCGAATCCGCCACATCGCAAGGGTGGGGCGGATTCGGTGTGCGCCGGGTGGCGCAAAGCTTGAGGATTTCCATGGCGGCGTGGCAAGCTGTAAGCATGACACTTGATCCGGTCGGGATTCGCGTCCTTGGCGCACTGATTGAGAAAGAGATCGTGACCCCAGAGAACTTTCCGCTGTCGCTGAACGCGCTGGTGAACGCATGCAACCAGCGGTCGAGCCGCGACCCGGTGATGGAGTTGACCGAAGAGCAGGTGAGGCAGGCGCTGCACGGGCTCGAAGACCTGGGGCTGACGGCGGCGGTGCGCGACGGCCGGGTGGCGAAGTACGAGCACCACATCCGCACAGTGCTGAACCTGCGCCGCGACGAG
>Ga0224555_1003266_pt1 | contig 16975 bp, 5 predicted proteins | sample 714S23034metaG_FD_180687 | JGI IMG/M metagenome (GOLD analysis project Ga0224555, IMG submission 180687) | Peat soil microbial communities from Stordalen Mire, Sweden - 717 S2 30-34 | ecosystem: Environmental > Terrestrial > Soil > Wetlands > Peat | place: Sweden: Norrbotten County, Stordalen...
GAGGAACCCTAAAACATCCCACTCCAACGCCCATGTTCGTAACAATCCCCGCGTTCACGATCTTCAACAAAATTAAGGTTGTCGTGCGGCTCTGCGGTCAATTAGCTGGACACGAGTGAGTTTACACTCGCCCCTCCGATGACTTGCTTTGAAGCCGGTTTGCTCGCAATTTGTGCATCCGTGCAGGATTTAATCAAAAAAATTGAAGCCGACGCCAAGGTGCGTCTGCCATCACCGCCGAACAGCAGCCCGGCGGAAAGACTCGCACGTTACAAAGGCTTCCTCAAGGTCGAGACGCACCGGCTCAAATTGCAGCATCGGGCCGGTGCGGGCGGGCGCGAAATCTGCCAGGCGCGCGCGGCAATCCTTGACGTGCTGTTGCGGCATCTTTGGGACTCGTCACGAAACAGTTTGTCACCGCAGGCGCAGAAGGAGTTTCCGCCGCTCGCGCTCGTCGCCATCGGCGGTTACGGCCGCGCGGAATTGAACCCGCACAGCGACATTGATTTCATGTTTTTGCACGACGGCCAGGTCGCGGCGAACAAACCGCTGCCGCATTTGTCCAAGCTGATTGACGGCGTGTTGTATCCGCTGTGGGACACCGGCCTGAAGGTCGGCCACTCGGTGCGGAGCCTGGGCGATTGCGTCAATGTCGCCAACACCGACATGCAATCCAAAACGTCGCTCATCGAGGCGCGGCTGATTGCGGGCGACGAGGCGCTGTTCAAAAAATTTCAAAAGACGCTCGAGGCCAAATGTGTGGACGGTCATGAGGAAAAATACATCGCCGCGCGGCTCGAAGACCAGACGGGGCGGCATGGCAAGTTCGGCAACTCGGCCTGCATGCAGGAGCCGAACATCAAAAATGGTTGCGGCGGTTTGCGCGATTTCCAAAACCTGTACTGGATGGCGTTTTTCAAATATCGCACGCGCACGCTGAAGGAATTGCAGGAACGCGAGTTCGTCACCGACGCTGAGCGCCGGCAACTCGAAGCCGCCTACGACTTTCTGCTGCGCACGCGGACGGAACTGCACTACCACGTGAACCGCCCGCTGGATGTGCTCGGCAAAAATCTGCAACCCGCCGTGGCGCTCGGCCTCGGCTATGGCGAGCGGTCGCCGAGCCTGCGCATCGAAAAATTCATGCGCGACCTCTATACACACATGCGGAACATTTTTCTCATCACGCGCACGCTGGAACAGCGCATGGCCCTGCTCTCGCCGCCGCAGAACCGGCTGGCTTCGCTCCGCGCCTGGCTGCCCAAACGCAGCCGGCCAGTGGAACCGGTGGACGGTTTTTTGTTTGGGGACGGGGAAATTCGCGCCGCGTCCAATCGCGTTTTCCGGGACCAGCCGCGCCGTTTGATGCGCGTGTTCCTTTACGCGCAACAACACCGGTTGCAGTTGCATCCCGACCTCGCGCAACTCATCCGCAACCAGCTTTCGCTGGTGGACCGCGATTTTTTGAACGACGAGCACGTGCGCGAGACATTTCTGACCATTCTCGAACGCCGCGGCAGCGTCGCGCCGGTTCTGCGCGCCATGCACGAGGTGAATTTGCTCGGCAAATACATTCCTGAATTCGGCCGGCTCACCTGCCTGGTGCAACACGAGTTTTATCATCAATACGCCGCCGACGAACACACGCTGGTCTGCCTCGAACAACTCGACCGGATTTGGGAGGCGCAGGACGAGCCTTATAAACATTACGCGCCCATGTTTCAAAGTCTCGACCGCCCCGGCCTGCTTTACCTCGCGCTGCTGCTGCACGACGTCGGCAAATCGGCGTACCACAAACAAGGCCGCCACCCCGAAGTCAGCGCGCAGATGGCCATGCGCGCCGCGAAACGGTTGCGGCTGGACGGCCCGGCGTCCCGCCTGCTGCACACCATCGTCGAAAATCATTTGCTCATGGCCGGCGTGTCCCAGCGACGCGACCTCGACGATCCCGCCGTCATCCGCCAGTTCGCCCGGCAAATCCAGACACCCGAGACGCTGGATCTGCTCACGCTGCTGACATTCGCCGATTCCCAGGGCACGAGCGACAAGCTTTGGAACGGCTTCAAGGATTTGCTGCTGTGGCAACTGCACGACCGCGCGATGGCGCTGCTTACCGGCGGCACGGAATTCGTCCGCGCTTCCCAGATGCAACGCGAGTCGGTGCTGCAGGCTGTCCGCGAACTGGCGCCGAAACAAATCAGCAGCGAGGAACTCAACGCGCATTTCGCCGCGCTGCCGCAGCGTTATTTTGAAATTCATACGGCGAAGGACATTGGCAATGACCTCGAACTGACGCACCGCTTCATGCGCCGGCAAATTCTGGAAGACGACCGCGTGTTGTCGCCCGCGACGGCCTGGCAGGATGAACCCGACCGCGGTTACAACCTCGTCAAGGTTTGCACTTGGGACCGCGCCGGGTTGTTCAGCAAAATTGCCGGTTCGTTCAGCGCCGTCGGGCTGAACATTCTCAGTGCGCAAATTTTTACGCGCAGCGATGGCATTGTGCTCGACAAATTTTTCGTCAACGACGCCAAAACCGGCAACCTCGCGCCGCGCGAGCGCCAGGACAAATTCACCGCGTTGCTCGGAAAGGTTTTGAATGACGAAGACATTGACCTGTCGGCGCTCATCGCGCGCGAAATCAACCGCCAGCCGGCCTATTCGGCTTACGCCGGCGAGCGCCTGGTGACGCAAATTTATTTCGACAACGGGGGGGCCTCCGACACGCGCACACTCATTGAAATTGAAACCGAGGACCGCCTCGGCCTGCTGTACGCTATTTCGCAGGCGCTGGCCGGGCTGGCGCTGGACATTTCCACCGCGCGCATCGTAACCGAACGCGGCGCGGCCATTGACAGTTTTTACGTGCGGGAACTGGACGGAGGCAAGATCGTTTCGCCGGAACGGCGGGTGTTGATTGAAAATTGTTTGCGCGAAGCCATCAGCCGGCTGGATGCCGTGGCGTGAGGGTACCGCAAAAACCAGGTGTTGTCCTGATTTGTTGTAGCGTCGAGCCTGTGGCTCGATTCCTTTCGGCACATAGCGCCGACACTACACTCAAGTCAGACGCCTCTGCAAACCTGTTGCCAGCCGCCGACCGATCTGGTAGAAACAATGAGATTCAATGCGGATGGCCGTGTTTGTCTATGCCCTGTGGGCTACGACCTGACAGGCCAAAACCGATGCTGCATTAATGGCGGGCCTGTCCGCCGTAGCGGCTTGGCCGCGTAGGCGGGTGTGGTTCAGTGGTAGAATGCGGGCTTCCCAAGCCTGAGATGAGGGTTCGATTCCCTTCACCCGCTCCATCTTATTGATAATTAGTAACTTACGATAGGTTTGACAACGCTAAAAGCGGCTTGTTACAACAAAAGTTACAACAAGTTCAAGCCCGTTTTAAGTTGTCCAAAGCCGTCCACGTTTGTCACAAACTGACTTTCCCAAAGCAGTCCAGATTCGTCACAGACTGACTTTTCACTCGAAATGGATGGATCACTGGAATCGGCCAAAGCATTTTTATTTAAATAATCCCAAAAAATCTTTTTTATTTAATAATAAGTTTATTGAATGATTATTTGATATTTTGCAATAGTATGCTAATGTCTTATCCATGCCAGTTAAAGAAAAATCAATCCATACCGTTGAACCTGTGCAATCTGGTGATTGTTTTAGCGTTCAGCCTGAATTTGGGCGTGTGCCGGATTGCCAGCGATTATTTGGCATAAAACGAGGCATATTGTACCGTTGGATTCAGGAGAGGCGAATAAAGACCGTATTACTGCGCGAGCGGGGCAATAAGCATGGCATCCGTCTAATCTACCTGCAAAGCGTCAGAGATTACTTATATGCGAATATGGAGCGCGGAGATGTTAAAAATGAGGAAACAGCTCTGCCAGCATAAAAAAAGGCAGATCACCAAATAAAGAAAGATTCACCAGCCCCTTACTCGTCAAAAATCCCCAATTTAAATGTAATATGAATTTTAATTTAAATAATCTATAAATATAATACCTGATTTGGTTCATTCCTGCTGTGTTTGGATATGTTTTTTGCCATTGGACGATTCGTGATCTAATAAAAAAACCTTAATCTTCTTATATTTAGATTTTTTCTTTATTTAAAATGCCAGGCTGAATTCATCTTCGGGCTTGCCGCAACCAGACAAGGAATTAGAATTGCGATCCGAAGAGATACTTGAATCTGTTGCTTTGATTAATTTTTTCAAACCCTTAGACAGATAATCCTCTCGCTCCCGCTCCTCATCTCTTGAAATATATTCTCTTTTTAAACAGTATTTGACGCCGGGATATTCTTTGGCTTTGTCATAGGGCACTATGTCTGCTGTTCCCATACCCCTTTTATTATAATCAAAAGCCATCAATTGATTTTCCCAAAGGTTTTTTAAACTGGTACAGTAAGTTTCCGGTTCTAAATAGTCGCATCCCTCTCCGGCTATTAAAAAATGGCAATGAGCCTCTCCAAATGTACCATATTCCGTGGCTTTGTAATAAGCGAGATTCTTTTTTCTAAATTTATATTGGCCACAAAAAGCATTTATAAATTGATCAAAGTCCCTTCTTCTGTACCATGCTGCTTTAGGAGAATTTGTTCTTCTATATTCGTATGCCCAAGTTAATGAGCCAAATATAAACCAATTAATTTTAATAAGAGAATATAAATAAGGGTGATAATCAATAGGGTTGTATATTTTAATTAAATGACTATCATCATTTATATTAGTGGAATCTTCTATTTTTAATGTACTCATAGCCTCCAGGCGATTGTGTGCCAGGCTGTCCTTGAAAAAAGGTTCGAGCGGAGTTAAACAAACACTCCATTCATAATCAAGCACTTACGAAGAAGTGCAAGTAAAGTGCAAGTAAATTGTATGCCGACCAACCGGCGTGGACGCGCAGGGCGATCCTAAACCTCGCCGCATCCGGCAGGTTCTCCAGCGACCGCACCATTGGCGAGTACGCCAGAGAGATTTGGCGCGCCGAACCATTTTGACCGAACAACCATGAACAACATCAAACGAATTGCCATCAACACCGGCGGCGGTAACGCACCGGGACTGAATGCTGTCATCCTTGCGGCCGTCCATGCCGCGTTCCGGCTCATTTCTCACGGCAGCGGCGGGCCGAGCTTGACGCGGTAGAAACGGACCGGTGAACTCGTTGCGGCGTCCGTCCAGTTGAACGGCAGCGCGGGCGAATTTGTGATGAACACGCTGCTCCACTGCGTAAGGTTGGTCGAAGCCTCAACCGCGTAATCCGGCCCGCTTTGGCCGCTGACGCTGAAGCTGAATTGCGCGCCCGCGACTGAAATATTGCTTATGCCTGGCAGAGAAAGAGGATTGACGAAAACGGAAAAACTTTGCGTGGTGCTCAATGGCGGCGTGCCATTGTCGGAAACCTTCAGCGTGAAACCGTTCGTCGAGTTCGCCTGCGTGACAAGCGGCCGGAAGGAAAACGCGCCGCTATTCGTGTTAAGCGTGGCGTTGGCAGCGCCCGCGAGCAGCGCGAAGGTCAGCGTCTGCGGCGGTTGGTCGGTGTCCGTGGCGCTGGCTGTAAAGGCCACAGTCTGGCCAGCGTTCACGGTTTGGTTGGCGATGGGGACCAGGGTCGGCGGCGTATTGACCGGCCAGGCCACGGAATCAATGTAGCAGGTGCCTGACCAAGCGGCGCTTGTCGTGAACTGAATGCCAAGTTGCTGCAATGGCGATACGGCGGTTGACGGCACCGTCAAGGTGATCGTGTTCCAAGCGTTGGCAGTCAGATTCCCATACCAGACACTTGTCCATGTGTTGTTGTAGTCCTGTAGATATGGCTGGAGCGCGGTGATCTGACTGCCGCTCGGTATCCTGACATGGAAGGTAATCGTCGTGCCGGCGGTTACACCCAAGTTTTCACCCATGTTGTTCACATACACGAACGAAGTGCCCGCTGCCGTGCCGTTGAAGTTCACAGCCAGCGACTGATTGCCCGCAAAGTGCTGCGCGGTTGAAGTTGCTACCCCAGCGATTTGACTGCCGCTCGCCGCCCAACCCTGCGGGTCGGTTTCGAAGTTGAATTGCGCCGGGTCCGGGTTGACGCCGGGGGTCGTCGCGTTAGCCTCGGGTGAAAAACCTGTCGGCCCGGAGCTATTGACGGCGACCGCCTGATAGTAATAGGTGGTGCCGCTATTGAGATTGGTATCGGTATAGGACGTGTTGGTTATGCCGGTGACGACCGGTGCAATGGGACTCTCGTAACCGGATTCCGCAGCCCGGTAGAGATTGTAGCTGGTAGCTCCGCTGCCGGCGGTCCAAGACAAGGCCACCTGGCCATTGCCGGCCGTCGCGGTGAGGCTGGATGCAGCGTAGGGGGCGCCGTTCGGAGGAGGCGGCGCGGTTCCACCAGTTAACACAGTGACAGCTTGCGTGTCATAGACTGTCCCCGTGGTCCAGTCGAATGGACTGCCAGGGGTGCTCCAATAAAATGGACTCAGTCCGTGGACATGGGCGGAATCAACAAGATACTTGTTCCAATAATACGCGGAAGCACTATTATAGGTTGCCTCCGTTCCTGTAAGGAAAGACTTCCCCGCAGCCTGAAATTCGCCCACCATTACCGGGATGCCCTTGCTGACATACTGGTCGGTCAGTTGTTGGAATCCCAAGTCTATGTAGCCTTCTTCGGGTGAGGTGGCGTTGCGAGTTGGGTCTCCGGAATAATGGTAAGCCGGCCCCCAGAAGTATTGCATATTGCCCCACGATGCATCGCTGGTCAATTGCGTGAACTGAAACGGCGTGTAGCAATGATATTCCACCATCAGACGATTGGGGGTTGGATCCGTCGGCAGCGAATTCAACCATGACGTGTCCCCGCCGCCTTGCAGCACCAGCCAGCGGTTGGTGTTATTGCCGCCGACGCCGCGAACCGCGTTGACGAAAGTCTGATAGTAAGCCATCAACGTGGTCATCTCAGCGGGACTGCTCACGGTTGGTTCGTTCGCTGCGGCAAAGAGCAAATGGTTGTCATAACCGGCAAAGGTGGTGGCGATCTGTGTCCAGTAGGAGCTCATCTTCGCGTTGATGGTGGAATCGACATTTGTCCCAATTACCAGCCAGCCGCCGTCCCAGTGATCGTTGATTACGACATACATTCCCGCGGCAATAGCCCAATCAACCGCCTGTTTGACCTGCGCCATATAGCTGGCATTGATTTGGTAGTTGGTCTGGTTGGCATTGGAGTCCCACGCGCATGGGATGCGAACTGCGTTAAATCCGGCGTTGGCGGCAGTGTAGAACGGTGCCGCGCTCGGATACGAATAGCCCCAAATGGCTTCCAATGAATTTCCCAGATTCCACCCGTAGGTTGGATTCGGCAGTGGCATGGTGGCGGGTAGATTGGTGGCCGCCGCTCGCAGACCGAGATCGAACACCGCATCAAACTTGTGGCTGCTGCCGGTGATGATGGTGCCGCCGCTGGTGGGAATGACCGCGATTTCGCCTCCGGCGTAGGCGTTCGTAGCCACGGCCAGCGCCGCGTAGCCGCCGCCGGTCGGCTGGATGCCGAAAGAAAATGCGTAGGTTTTGTTCGTGACCAGCGGCACGTTCAGCCCGCTCCATTGCAGCCAGTCGCCGTCGGTGAAACCGGGATTCGGCGCGCTGAACGTGATGAGCAACGTCGCTGTGCTGTTGCTCATCGAGTAGATGCGGAGGTAATACGTCGGCGTGCTGGCCGGCGTGCCGTAGCCGTTGCCGGAATTCAATCCCGCCGTCTTGATGGCGACCGACACGAGATTCATCGCGTTGGTTCCGGTGGTGAAGGTCTGACCGACGGGCGGATTGTTGTCGGTGAAATAATTCAACCCGTCAGGCCAGGTCTGGTTGCCGCTGGTGGAGAGCTGGAAAATGTCGTTCGATCCCAGACTCGGCGCGGCGGGGCTGTCCGTAAAAGTTTGCGCGTATAAATTACCCACCAAGCCGACGGCGAAGAGCTGCAAAATAAGCCTGCAAATGGCGGTGTTCACGTGTTCACGCTGCCTTCGTAATTTAAGGTAACCTAAATGCGCTTGGAAAGCAAGTCGTCAGTACTTACGACGCTGGCGCCAGCGCGAGCGCATCTCGACTGCGCAGCGTGTCAACGCCGATCGTGTGAATGCGAATCGCATCGTCAGTCACCACCTCCGCCGGCGAGGAAAACTTTTCCCTATTCGGCCTGACCGCGGAACACTCAGGCCCATCAACGGCTGGGGGAATTGTATGCCGACCAACAGGCGTGGACACGCAAGGTGATCCTGAACATCGCTACGTCCGGCAGGTTCTCCAGCGACCGCACCATTGGCGAGTACGCCAGAGAGATTTGGCGCGCCGAACCATTTTGACCGAACAACCATGAACGACATCAAACGAATCGCCATCAATATCTTAGCCTGATGGTCAGCACATGCGCGAGTAGGCGTTTCATGAAAAAACTTTTCACCACTTTATACCACAATTGACATGAGGGTTCGATTCCATTCACCCGCTCCAATTTCAAATTGGAGTAATTAAATCAATGGTTTTGTGAGTTTTTGACGGTTTCAAAATGCCTTACTGCTAACGCCCACTGCTAACAAATTCAAACTTGTTCAAAGCTGCCATTGCTGTCCATCCCTATCACAAAAGCATTGCTTTGCGTCGCTGGCCCGCTTCCCAACCATTCAGCCCGGCGACTCGATGCCGCGGCCAATTCAAGGCGGCGATGGAAAGCCACGTCCCGGCCTGAGGCAACGAACAGACGGTGATGGGCCGACGGCCGGCCATGGGGAAGCGCACCAGGGCTTTCTCCGATAAGCGCACGGAAAAAGCCGGCCCGTCATCCGCTACCGCCGATGGCTGGACATGGATGTCCCGCGGGTCCACCAGATGAAAGGCGCAGCCCAGCGCCTTGGCGACGGCTTCCTTGATGGACCAGAGCAGCGCCGCAGCCCGGGCCAGGTTTCCGCCGGCCAACTCCAATGCCGGTTGAAGCTCTTGTTCGTGGAAGACCCGGTGCAGGGGGTAGCCTTCCGGAAATTCGGCGCTGCCGGCCACATCGATGCCGATATCCGACACGTCGCCACAGAGGGCAGCCCAGACTTCTTCGCCCGCCGTGCTGAAGGAGATGGCCGGGCCCCGGTGTTCTCCCAACTGGAGCTGGGGCCGGCCCAGCGTATCGTGGACCAGTTGAATCGGAAATGCGACCCGGTTGGAGAAATGGGGACGTTCCCAAAGAGAACTCTCCCTCGCTTGAAGATGTTCCCAGAGGATGGTAACGAGCCGGCGACGGTTTTCCGTCCGACGGGCCACACCGACGGTGGCGGTTGCAGAGTTCCCCGGCACGGAGGCATAGAAAACGACGCCCCCGCAAGGAACGAGACGCACAGTCTGAACGATCACTTCCTGGCGATCCTGTGCCACGGCTGTCCCCATCTGTTCGAAACGCGTCATGGCGAAATCCAGTGCAGGCGCAACGTACGAACCTGCATGATAGTGCGGCCTTGATCGTCAAGTCCCCGGGCGTCCCAGGCGACAGACTCCTGGTCCTGGACTCGGAGGCGGGCTTCCAGGGTTATCGGTTCGCCCGGCAGGCATTGGCGCAGAAACCGCATCTCGCCGACCCCGGTGGGCACCAGCGAGCGGCGATCTTGTGAATCCATGGTCAGCATGTGGAAGCCGGTCAACTGCATCAGGGCCTCGAACAGGTAAGGAGAGTATTGGTAGCGGGCGGCGGGCAGATGCGCGAAATCATCGGTCTCCCGGTAAATGGTTCGACCCCGTATCAGCCCCGGACCGGCACCGTCAATGGCCTCCAGCACACGATACCTGCCGCCAAGTCCGGTGCCGTCTTCGTACCATTTGAGCACCTGTTCATGATTCACGGGCGGAGTCCGCAGTTCATCCGGACGGACCGGAAAATCTTGGAACCACTCGGCGAGTTCTCGCCGCCCGCCACCGAGGAGCACCTGGCCCGTGCAGTGCGGGATGAAGCGGTCGGCCAGCCGGCCCGTGGGGGAGATCTCTTGCACGGACAGAGAGGCCTCGCAGACCACCTCCCGGGAATCGTTGCCGGACCGGCGGCAGGAGATTCGAGCCGACCGGGGAACCTCGGGCGGACAGGAGATCATGTCCATAAAATGCACCTGGCGCACACCCCGCACCGGGAGGTGGGGATAGAGGATGCGGGCGGATTCCATGAAGGTCTCGATCATCATGGTGGCGGAGACCAGAGGATGGGCGAGGGACTTGAGTGGCCGGTGATCTGCGATCCACAGATCGTTCTGCCGGGAGAAGCTTCTGGTGGCCTCCAAATGTTCCCGCCGGAGGTCCAAGCCAGAGACGCCATCAATCATGGGGAAGTCCCGGGGGCTGAACGTCACGGTACCTCCATCCAGTTGTCCACTGAGCGCGGGCTGGTTGATATCACCGAGCGGTGCTGTCTTCACGGAGGGCAGTGTCCGGATGAACATGACCCCATCGTCGTCGGCCGGGGCGACGAAGAGTTCCCGGCCGAACAGGCCGGCCAGCTCATGGACATGGACGTAGGCCACGCCGCGGCGTCTGAGCATGTCCCGGACTTCCGGGTCCTCGGCCATGCCCGCCCCTTCGATTGGGGGCAGCATCAACACCTTGAAGCGGATGGCGCTGTTCTTTTGGTGGAGGTATCGGAGCAGCGCCGACATCATGCGGTTGGCGGCGGCATAGTTGGTCTGGCCGGGATTTCCCTGAATGGCCGCCACCGAGGAAAGGCCCACGAAGAACCTCAAACCCGCCCCTTCTGCCGCCGAGAATAGATTCCAAGCTCCCAGGAATTTAACGTCCGTGACGAGGGAAAAATCCTCGGGAGTCATTTGGTCGAGAAAACCGTCCCGGAGAACGCCAGCGCCGTGAACGATGCCGTCGATCCGGCCATAGCGGCCGGCCACCTCGCCCAGGGCAACCCGAACCGCCTCGGGGTCGGTTACATCGCAGGCCAGGTACGTGGCCTCGATTCCTGCGGCGCGCAAATCCGCCAGGGTCCGGGCAATCTCGCGGGCCCGGGATTTGTCAGGGGCAGATCCAGCAGACGAGGGCCCGGGGTGCGGCTCCAGCCGGGTCCGGCCAAGAAAAACCAGGCGCGGCGCGAAGGGTGCCAAACTGCGGGCCAGGTGGGCGCTGATCCCCGTGGCGCCTCCCGACATGACGACCACGTCTCCGGGATTCAACTCCAGCCTTGGCGGATCGCTGAAGACTGCGGGGGCCAGGCGCGCCTGCGAGGTGAAGACCTTGCCTTCGCGATGAATGAGTTCCACCGTGGCGCAGCCCTTGTCCAGAGCGGCGCTCAAGGCCAGGCGCAGGTCGGTATCCCGACCGATTTCCAGCGTACGAAACTGGACCGCGGGATATTCCTGGGCGGCGCTCAGGAACAGTCCGAGCAGCCCCTCCGTCAGCAGCCGGCCAGGAGTATCAACCTCCTCGCGGCGATGAATCAGGACAACGAACTTCCGGGTGGGTGATTGGAGAAAGGACTTCAGGAGTTGAAAGAGCCCGGTGAGCAGCCGCGAAACATTCACCATGCCGGCCAACCGTTCCGACCCGGCTTGAGGCAGGGTGATGACCAGCCCTGCGAGGGAGGCAAGCCCTGAGATTTTCTCCGAGGTCCTGGTGACTCCCGCAGCCGTCAGAATGTCGTGGCCCTTTTCGCCCGGCCCCAAGTGCTCCGGCATGAATGGCAGGGGAAACGTGTCAACGCCGTAATCCTGGCGGAGCAGGTCCCCCGCACTCCCGGCCAGTGCGTCATTCTGGTCCGGCGAGAGGAGGAGGACGGTCTCGCCGGGGCTTAATTCCACGGGCAGTGCAGCTGCCGGCTGCACCGGGGCGAGGTTGAAAACAAGCCGCTTCAGCGGCGCCTCATCCACTGACGGTTCCGGGATTCCGGCCGGTGCCGCGCCGGTGACAGCCGCCTTGGCGGCGGGCCGCTCGCCGGCGCCTTCCTGCCGGGCGACGATTGCGGAGATCTGCCGGGCGATTTCTCTTACGGTGCGGACATGGATAAATTCCTCCAATTCGATGGTGATCCTAAACTGGCGTTCCGCGGCATCCATGATGATCGGCAGACGGCTGGAGCGGACGGAGAGGTCCCTTCGGAGATCCATATCGGGTTGAATTTCGTCCCGGTTGAATCCGGTGGCATCCATGATGATGCGAATCACCGCCTCCAGGTGGTCCTGACGCCCAGGCGCTTCGGCAAGGGCCGGGGCGGCTGGTCCGTCCGGGATGGCCGGGGAACGATCGGGGGGGCGGTGAGACGCGGGAGCTTTCCGGGATGACGGGAGGGAAATGAACCGCGGTTCTCCCCGAATCTGCAGATGCCCGTGAACGAAGAGCTGCGCCAAGGTGGTCTGGTACGTGTAGCTCTCCGCGGTGGGCAGGCAGGTCTGGAAGCACAGCGGCTCAGGGAGCGTGTCGGCGATGAGACCGCTCAATATGTCGCCGGGGCCAACCTCCACAAAGTGCCGGATGCCGTAGTCATTCCAGAGAGTCTGGACATTGTTCATCCAATGGACGGGAGATTCCAGGTGGGCCATCAGAATACGCCTGATCTCAGCGGGATCCGATGGATACGGTGCCAGGGTTGTGTTGGAGATGACGGGAATCTGCGGGGAATGAAATGGGATGGAGGCAACAAACGCCTCGAGCTCATCATGGATGACCCTCATGATCGGAGAGTGGAAAGCCATGCTGACACGCAAGACGGTGAATCGGTATCCCTTCTCCTTCAGTCTGGCACCGAGATTTTTGACCACCTCGGTGTTGCCACTCAGGATGATCTGGGTCGGTGAATTGATATTGCCAATGTGGACATCCTTCAGTTCCTGGATCATCTCTTTCACCATATCCAGGGGAGCGTCTGTGGCCGCCATGATGCCGGGGTCCCCGTGCATGGTAGCGGCCTTGTCCATGCAGAGTGCCCGCTGGTTCACGATTCGAAACCCGTCCTCCAGGGAATAGACACCGGCCAGGCAGAGGGCGGTCAGTTCGCCCAAACTGTGGCCGGCCATGGCCACCGGGTGGATACCCAGAGTGGTGAGGTATCGAGCCATGGCGTATTCCACGGTGAACAAGGCGGGCTGCTGCCACCGTGTCTTCTGAAGGTTTTCCTCCCGATCATGAAACAATAAGTGAAGGAGGTCGAAGTCCGCTGCCGCGGCCGCCCGATCCATCCACTCCTTGATGACGGGAAAGGACTCGTAGAGCGCCTGGCCCATGCCGGCATAGTGAACCCCTTGTCCGGGAAAGACCAGAGCGAGCGGCAAGATTGGCAGATCCTCGGGGCTGATGAAGAGGCCCTGCTGTGCCAAGGAACGCGCCGCTTTGGGTGAGGCGACTGCGGCTTCGGCCAGGGAGGAGGTGCGCTCGATTATCGTGAGGGCTTCTTCGGCAGAGGGTGCGACAACGGCCATCCGAAAGTTGCGGCCGGCCATTTCGGCCCGAAAGAAAGAGACACCCTGGAGCGCCGCCAAGCCATCGGCTGTCTCCGCGGTGAGACGCGCCTCTCTGCCCGGGGAGACCAGGATCGTATCCTCACCATCCAAGGCCTGCTCCACCTGGACCACGTAGTTGGAACCGCCGAACCCGAAGGCGTTGACCTGAAACCTTCTGGGCTGGTGGTCCTTGCCCTTCCAATCAAGCGGCTCCGGGGCGATGAGGAGACCCGATCCTTCCAGGGCGATTTCCGGGTCTGGCTGCTTATAATTGAGGGTGGGAGGGAAAACCCCCGCCTTCATGGCCATGATTCCTCGAATGAGGCTGTTAACGCCCGAGGCGCCCAAGGTGTGTCCGATCTGGGATTTGAATGAGGTGAGCACCGTGCGATGGGAAGAATTGAAGAACGTCTTCAAGGCCCGCACCTCCTCCACGTCCCCTTGCCGGGTGCTCGTGGCATGGCATTCCACCAGGTCCACGGCATCGGGCCCATAAGGTATCCCCCGGAAAGAGCTGCGGATGGCGATCTCCTGGGTGACACTGGAGGACTCCACCATGCCCAGATGGTTGTTGCTCGCTCCCATGTTGGTGATGACGGCGTGGACCTGCGCCCCTCTCGCGCGCGCCAGGCTTTCCCGCTCGATGACAATCATGCCCCCGCCTTCGCCGAGGACCATCCCGTCTCGTTCGGCATCGAAGGGACGGGAGGCTTCGTGAGGCGGCCGCTGCCGTCCCGACAACCCGTAAAGTGCGCCCAAGGCGGAGAATTCCAGGAAATGCAGGTGGGTGAGATTATCCTCGCTCCCGCCGACGATGGCGGCATCGATGATGCCGTTGCGGATCAACTGCAGGGCGCTGTAAAGCGCGACCAGGGAGGTGGCGCAGGCGGCGGAGACCGAAAAGCTTGGCCCCATGAAGCCATAGCGGTTGCAGATGAATCCACCGGCGGTGCAGTTGAGCCGGCCCAGAAGCGTGGTGTCGTCCGGAGCCATGCGTCCGGACTTCACCTCCCGTTCGATGGCGCTCTCCTGATCCGGGGTGAGGGGAACGGCCCGCTTGATATCGGAGAGAATGTCATGCACGTACGCCCGGATGATGATATTGGTAAGGGTGCCCGCCGCCTCTCCGGAGTTCTGGGAGATGAGGACCGCGATGCGCTCGCGCGGGATGCCTGACTCCAGGATGCCGGAGGATTGGATGGCCGTTTGCGCCAGCCACATGGTGTTCCGGGTGGCCGAGGTCATGGTCCGGAAATCCTGCGGGGGAATTCCCAGTTCACTGCGTGAGACCTGAAAATCCACGAAGGCGCCCACCTGGCAGTAGGTCTTGTCCGTGATACGCGGCCGTGGATCATAAAAGCGGTCGTGATTCCACCGGGAAGACGGCACCGGGACAACGCCACTCTTCATGGCCAGGCTTGCCGCCCAGATCTCTTCCGGACTCTTGCCGAGAGCATTGAGGACGCTCATCCCGCTGATGGCCACCCGGTCACGATCGTCTCTCAATCGGGTGACGCCCTTCGGTCTCCGGCCAACCCCGGGGGTTGGTGTTTCCGCGGGCGGCGGCGCGGCGGGTGAAGGTGCCGCGGCTTTTGCGGCCGACGTCGCAAAGGGTTGATGGAGCAAGAGCGGGCCTTCGGCCAACTCGCGGTGAAACGCCTCCAGCTTCTGAACTTTATTAATCAGTCCGGCGCAGGACCCGGTCATGAATTGCCCGCGTTCCAGACACGCCTGCTCATCCAGCGGCTGCCCGCTTCGGCGGTCCACGCCACGGACGGCGGCGAAGAGACTGCCGACGGTCATCTCCTCCATTTTTTTGCGGAAAGACGGTTCGTCCTGGTGGCCTGCGGCAAACTCCCTTTCCAGAGCCAGGACGGCGGCCATTCTCGGGGTCCTCAAGGAACGCACGCGCAGTCCGGTGCTTTGGCCCGAAACGACCGTTCCTCCCGGCGGCGATTCCACCAACACCCGCTGATAGAGAGGCTTCAGGGCACCCGTTTCAACGATCTCCAGAGTGGCCAGATAGGCCGTGCCCATCTGGATGGCGTCGGCGCCGAGCAAGCTGGCCATGAAGGCGGTTTCCCGATTGTAGATGCCCCCGGCCAGGATGAACCGACAGTTCCGGAACAGGGAGGGCTGGCGACGTTTGAGGTCCAGCACCATTTGCGCCAGGGTGAGCGTGCTATGTTGCCCCACGTGGCCGCCGGCCTCGTAACCCTCGCAGACCACGTAGCGGACGCCCGCCTCTAGGGCGAGTTTCAACAGGGCATCATCCGGGGCGATATACACGACGCCAATGCCGCATTGCAGCAATTCTTTTATGGGGGAGATATCTCCTCCGGCAATCCAGACAAAACGGGGCCGGTGTTGTTTTATCCAGGCCAGTTGCGTTTCCCGCAACGGGTTCTCGGCCAGGGAGATGATATTCAACGCATACGGGCGTCCGCTCATGATCTCCGCCAGGCGTCCCAACCTGCGGTCACAAGTCTGGGCATCCATCTGGCCAAGCGCGATGGTGGGCAGTCCGCCCGCATCCGCAATCGCGGAGGCAAACTCCGGGCTATCGGTGATCCAGGACATGGCACCCTGGATAAAAGGATACTTGATGCCCATCTCCCAGGCCAGTGGGCTGTCGAGGAAGCAATCCTTCTTCGCCCCGGTGGCATCGCACAAGTTCCGCACCTCCGCCATGAAGGCTTTCACAGCTTGCTCGGTTCCGGAGCCAAAACGTTCGGCAAACGACGCGGCAAAGGCCGCCTCCACGCCCAGCGGGATGACCTCGTTCTGGGTGAAATGGCTGTCCAGGGGATGGACGGCGCTGGCCTGCACCTGGCCGATGAAGGCACGACAGCTTTCGTCCGTGATCTCGGCGGCGCACAGCGAGTCCTCGAAGGCCTGGATTTTCTTGAAAGCCAGCGAATTCCCCTTGTTGAACAGGCGACACGGCACCTGCAGGTCCAAGCCCACCAGCGCCGTGGAATCCACGCGGAGTCTGGCGAGTTGCTGGCGTTGGCGATCGTCCATGACCACCAGATTCGTCAGCCAGTGGACGCTCTCGAAGACAATGCCGGCGGCTCCGGTGGACAGGAAGGCCGCAGCCGCCTCGGGGGTGGAGACGCCGCCCCAGATGAGAACGTCCAGAGACTTCGCCGAGGCGTGCAACAGTTCCCTGGCCGCCGCATAGAGACCCAAGGTCGTCTCGCCGCTCACGAATCCAGCCGCCTCGCAGCCCTTGAGGACGATGCGCCCGATGCCCGAATCCTCCTTGACCATGGCGGCCAGCAGAGACACGTCCCCGACAATGGGAAAGCAGCGGTAGTCTTCCGACAAGGTCCGCAGTCGCTGCAGCCAGGCTGAAGGATTCCCCGGAAAGAACCGGGGCTGGCATTCCACCCAGAGATTCCGGACACCGGTTTCCTTCAGGAGCTGGCCGGTGGATGGATTCATCAGGGCGGCGGCGGAAATTTTGATATCACTGACCTGGCCGGCCGGGTCAGTGATATCAAAA
>Ga0224555_1003267_pt1 | contig 16973 bp, 14 predicted proteins | sample 714S23034metaG_FD_180687 | JGI IMG/M metagenome (GOLD analysis project Ga0224555, IMG submission 180687) | Peat soil microbial communities from Stordalen Mire, Sweden - 717 S2 30-34 | ecosystem: Environmental > Terrestrial > Soil > Wetlands > Peat | place: Sweden: Norrbotten County, Stordalen...
GATTGCCGCGACGAGCACAAGGCAGACGAGGACCCGCAGCATGTGAATGCCAACCTGCTGCACGGATATGGACTTCGAGAGGTTCATGCGGTGAGACGCTTCGAAGTTGATTTTAACTCCGAGACACCCAGTGGCCCGCCAACCAAGAGATAGTCTGTTCCGGCAGTCCCGGTTCCCCACTCGGCAGACCACCAGCGACGCGGAGTGCGGCTGTAGACGCCCCCAATACGTTTCAAGGGGGTGGGGTTGGGGTGGCCCCCCGGCTTCACAACCGGGTCTATCAGCTGAAATCTCGATTTTTCAGTTTTTTCATGTTGGCAGATTTTGGGATTCCAAATCCTGGGAAGCACCATTTAAGTAAGACTGATGCGCCCATCGTAAACAGTGACTTCAGCCAAGGGTGAGAAACCGTGACGAAACACAATCCAGAAAACGAGCGAATCAAGCGCAGATATTTCGTCTATCTCAAGGACGCAAGGCAGCACAGCGAGCCTACCGTGGATGCCGCCGCTAAGGCGCTGAGCCGGTTTGAGGAGTACACCCGGCACCGGGACTTCAAGGCATTCCATTCTCAGCAGGCGATTGCGTTCAAGCGACATCTGGCAGAGCAGACGGGGCAGAGGTCCGGGGAAAAACTGAGCAACGCGACGTTACATGCCACGCTGACACAGTTGAAGCAGTTCTTTTTCTGGCTGGCGGGGCAGCCGGGGTACAAGGCGCGCCTTCAGTATTCCGATGCGGACTATTTCAATCTTTCGGAAAAAGATACGCGCGTTGCTACGGCCCAGCGGGAGCGGAAAGCGCCGACGCTTGAGCAGGTAAAGAGCGTGGTTGAGGCGATGCCGGAAGGGAGCGAGATCATGCGCCGGAATCGCGCTCTGGTGGCCTTCGCGCTGTTGACCGGCGCAAGGGATTCGGCCATCGCCTCCATGAAGCTAAAGCATGTAGACCTGAAAGAAGGGTGCGTTTACCAGGATGCGCGCGAGGTGAAGACAAAATTCAGCAAAACCTTCACCACTTACTTCTTTCCCGTGGGAGGCGGAATCAGGGAGATTGTGGCAGAGTGGGTGCGGTTTCTGCGGGAAGAGAAGCTATGGGGCAATGACGATCCGCTGTTTCCGGCAACGCGCATCGTGTTGGGCGCTGATCGCCAGTTTGAAGCGGCTGGATTGGAACGGGAACACTGGAGCACGGCTACGCCGATTCGGGCGATCTTCCGCGAAGCATTCGAGCGGGCAGGCCTGCCGTACTTTTATCCGCACAGCTTGCGGAAGACGCTGGCACGGTTTGGCGAAGAGGTTTGCAGGTCTCCCGAAGAGTTCAAGGCATGGAGCCAGAACCTTGGGCATGAGCAGGTACTCACCACCTTTGTGAGCTACGGCAAGGTAGCGACTGACCGTCAAGGAGAGATCATGCGGGGAATCGGGAGACCCAAATCCTCAACGCAAACCGCTACGGACCAGATCGCGGAAGCCGTCTTCAAGAGATTTCAGAGTGTTGGCGCAGCCCGCCCGGAGGCGGTGTAATGCGCTCTTCTTACGCAGCCGTGCCGAGAATTGGCAACACCTTGCCGCCCCGTTGGGTACGCTCCAGGAAATCGGCCCAATCCTGCATCATATTGGCCCGTGGTTCAAGGTAGAGCGCGTGATTGTAAGCAGCGGACACGGCATTACGCGGCGCGTGGGCAAGCTGCAACTCGATGTGATCGTGGTTATAGCCCTGCTCATGCAGGATCGTCGAAGCCAAGCCTCTGAAGCCGTGGCCCGTCATGCGGCCTTTGTATCCCATCCGCTCCAAGGCTTTCAGGATTGTGTTGTTGCTCATTGGCTTCTTCGCGTTGCGGTCGCCGGGAAAGAGCCATTCACTCTCGCCGGTGAGCGTTCTCAGCGTGTCCAACACTTCCAATGTCTGTTTAGCCAGGGGAACGATGTGCGGAGTCCGCATCTTCATGCGCTCGGCTGGGATGTTCCAACGTGCAGCATCGAAGTCAAATTCTGCCCACTTGGCTCTGATCAGTTCGCTGGTGCGCACAAACGTGAGCGCCATCAACTTCAAGGCCAGTCGTGTCACGTGTGTTCCCTGGTAGACCTCCATTGTCCTGAGCAGAACTGGCAGCTCTCTGGCATCCACTCGGGCATAGTTCACCTTGCGCATGGATTTCAGAATGTCGCTGGGGCGAATCTCACTGGCCGGGTTGCGCCTCGAATATCCGTGGGCAATGGCATAGCGGAACACCTGCCCGGTGGTCTCCAATGCGCGTTTGGCAATGTCGCGCGCGCCGCGCTGTTCAATGGCTTTGGTCATTCCCACCAGTTCCGGGGCTTCAATTGCATCGATGGGCCGCGCGCCCAGACAGGGCAAAATATCGGCTTCCATGCGCCGTTTCACGTAGGCCACATGGCGCGGGCTTTTCCCATCCTGCCAGTGCTCCAACCAGAGATGAGCCATGCTTTGAAAGGAGTTCTCCGACGCTGCCTTTACGGCTTTGCGTTCCGCCATCGGGTCTACGCCTGTTGCCAACAGCTTGCGCGCCTCAGCGTGGCGCTCCCTGGCCAGCACCAGCGGCACATCGGGGTACTTTCCAAGGGTCATGAGCTTGGCGCTGCCCTCATGTCTGTAGGTCCAGCGCCATATCCTTCCACCAGAAGGCGTGACCCAAAGAAACAGCCCTCCTCCGTCACTGACCTTGTAGGGCTTTGCGTTCGGCTTGATCCGTTTGATCTGGATGTCAGTCAGCTTCATCGTGCCGCCTCCCTTGAATGTACCCACAACTTGACTAATAGTATACCCCGCAATGTACCCACAGGCAAGCGTGGCTTCCCTTGAATTTGCTTGGACATAGAAACCGAAAACCCCAGCATTTAATGGGGTCTTGTGAGTTTCCTTGAATGTCTCGGGATGTTCTAGGAACGGTCTATGGCGGAGAGAGTGGGATTCGAACCCACGGTACTCGTTAAAGTACACACGCTTTCCAAGCGTGCGCCTTAAACCACTCGGCCATCTCTCCAGAGGGTGGTCTATCTCTTCAATTTAACATATGGTGGGCGCCGGGTCTTTTTGAGAGCAGGGGATAGTTTCGAGAACGGAATGGAGCCCTTTTCACGCTGAAGAGCTTTTGCTGGGCCAAGCCGCCTGATTTATAGTTTGTTTTGCTCACTGGAGGGGTTGTTTCTTGCGTCTACGGTGAGAAACGTTACTAGAAAGAGGAATTTCATGGCCGGCATCTCTCGTCGCAAACTGCTCTGTTCCGGAGCGGCGCTTTCCGCTTCTTCATTGGTGGCCCAATCAGCCTGGGGGCGCGTGGCTGCGCTGGTGGGCGATTATCCCAGCGCTGCTTTTGCTGAGGCGCTGGCGGCGGTTTCGCCACGGGAGCAACTGCTCTTCGACTTTGGATGGAAGTTCCAATTTGGCAACGGCTGCGATCCGGTTCGCGATCTGGGGTTCGGCAATGGCCAGGGAGATTTTGCCAAGACCGGCAACTTCAATTTTTCCAAGGCTAAATTCGACGATTCGAAGTGGCGCATGCTGAACCTGCCGCACGATTGGGCGGTCGAGCTGCCCTTTGTCCACGACGAGGAGCAGAAATCGCATGGCTATAAGCCTCTGGGCCGCCGTTATCCGGAAACCAGCGTGGGCTGGTACCGGCGTGAGTTTGAGATTCCGGCCAGTGATCTGGGCCGGCGTATCTCGGTGGAGTTCGACGGCGCAATGCGCGACGTAATGATCTTTGTGAACGGCTGCTTTATCGGCCGCAACGATAACGGATATGCTCCCTTCCGCTTCGATCTGACGGATTATTTGAGCTACGGCGCAAAGAACTATATTGTTGTGCGCATAGACGCCAGCTTCGGCGACGGCTGGTTTTACGAGGGCGCGGGTATCTACCGGCATGTGTGGCTGACTAAGACCGATGCGCTGCATATGGGCAAGTGGGAGAGCACGGTGCGGACTTCTGTGAATGGGAGCTCCGCTCTTTTGACTCTTGGCACAGTGGTTGCGAATGAGGGAAAGCAGGCGGAGAGCGCAAAAGTGAGCTGGCAGATTCTTGACGCCGACGGCAAGACGGTAGCCACGGCCGAGTCCGCGCGCCAATCGATAGGCGTTGATGGTAGCGCAAACTTTACGGCCAGCGCCAAACTGGCCAATCCAGCGCTGTGGTCGGTGGATGCGCCGAATCTCTACTCGGCGATTGTGACCGTGGAAACAGACGGCAAGCCGCGCGATGCCGAGCGCGTCAGCTTTGGCGTGCGCACCGCGGTCTTTGATGCCGATAAGGGATTCATCCTTAACGGCAAATCTCTCAAGATTCAGGGTACCTGCAACCACCAGGATCATGCCGGAGTGGGCGCGGCGGTGCCCGACCGGTTGCAGTGGTTCCGGCTGGGAGTGCTGCGCGAGATGGGCTGCAATGCCGTGAGGACCTCGCACAATATGCCTACACCGGAGTGGGTGGAAGGCTGCGATCGCATGGGCATGATGATGATGTGCGAGACGCGGCAGATGAGCTCAAGTCCCGAAGGCATGGCGCAACTTGAGGTGATGATCAAGCGCTATCGCAACTCGCCTTCGATTATTTTGTGGTCGATGGGCAACGAGGAGTGGATCTTGCAGGAGGAGATGGCGGAGCAGGGCGCGAAGATTGCCGCGACCATGGTGCAGCGCACTCATGAGCTTGACCCTACGCGAGTGGTTTCAGCGGCGGTGAATGGGGACAACAAAAAGGGTGTCTCCGATGCCTTTGATATCATCGGCTTCAACTATCACCTGGAATTTCCAGATGAGTATCACAAGAACAATCCCAAGAAGGCAATTTATGGTTCGGAGACGGCCAGCGCTATCTCCACGCGCGGCGAGTACACGACCAGCCCGTTGCGCAACACGATTCGAGCTTACGATACCAGCGAGCCAGGTTGGGGCGAGACTGCCGAGCAGTGGTGGACGTTTTACGGCACGCGGGAGTGGGAAGCGGGCGGGTTTGCGTGGACCGGCTTCGATTACCGCGGCGAGCCCACGCCTTATGGATGGCCGTCGATCAACTCGCAGTTCGGAATCGTGGATATGTGCGGGTTTCCCAAGGATACGTTTTACTACTACAAATCGTGGTGGGGCGCTGAACCGGTGCTGCACCTGTTTCCGCACTGGAACTTCGAGGGAAGGGAAGGCGACGAGATTCCGATTTGGGTGCACTCGAACCTGGACGAGGTGGAGTTGTTTGTGAACGGCAAGAGTTTGGGCAGCCAGAAGGTTCCTCGGCTTGGGCATGTGGCGTGGAAGGCGAGATACGAGCCGGGCGTGATCGAGGCGCGCGGTTCAAAAGGCGGCCAAGTGGTGCTGACAGAGAAGCGTGAGACTACTGGGCCGGCGGTTGCAATTCGTTTGACTGCGGATCGCACGGAGATCGATGCCGATGGCGAGGACATTTCTGTTCTGAAGGTGGAGGCGCTGGATAAGGAAGGACGAGCGGTTCCGACGGCCGGAACTTATATCGGATTCAAGGTCTCCGGCAATGGAACGCTGATCGGCGTGGGCAATGGCGATCCCAACTGCCAGGAGAGCGATAAGGAGCCGCACCGGTCGCTCTTCAATGGGCTCGCGCAGGTGATTGTGCAATCCACTAAGCGGGAAGGCGAGATTCATATTGAGGCGGTGAAGGAAAGCTGGGATGGCCCTGAGCTGACTCCGGCCAAGCTGGTGATCAAGACGAAGAAAGTGGAACTGAGACCGGCGGTTGAGTGAATTGGAAGGATCGATGACAATTAAAAGCAGGAACACGGTGCAACTTTTTGATTCAGTTTGGATTTATGTATTCATGTTTTGTATTCTCGCGCTCATCGCAGCGGCGCAGGTACATCAGCTAACCAAAGGTTCGTTTCCAGCATCTACGAATAGCTTCGAAATCAACAATCTCGTTCTTGCTCTTATCACTATTTACATCGCAGTTTATTTGGCAGGATTGCTGCGCAAGCTCTCCAGTAGAATTGAGCAGGCGGCAGTCGTCCTTTTTGAAGTATTGTGCATACTTTGGTTCGCAGAAATGCTGGCGAAGCTGGGAATAGTATGGGCCAAAATTCCAAACGGCTTCTATTTAACTGCGACTCTCAATTGCACATTAACTGTATTTGCAGGAATACGCGCATTCCAAATGCTGCGGCACAAGAGACTTGCTAAGGGCACATAGCGAGATTTGAAATCTGTTGCCTTAAGCTACAATCTGGTTTCAACCGGGCCAGACTTCAAGCTCAACATAAAAGGGGAGACCATTGGCCTCCCCTTTTTGTTTTTGCGCTGAAAGCGCGTATGCCTGGACGGCTAGTCCTAGTACATGCCGTCCATGCCGCCGCCGTGTCCGCCGCCGGCTGGTGCCGATTTGGGCTCGGGAAGCTCGACTACCAATGCTTCGGTGGTGAGCAGCAGAGCCGCGATCGAGGCTGCGTTTTGCAGGGCGGTGCGGGTTACCTTGGTGGGGTCGATGACGCCGGCCTTGACCAGGTCTTCGAATTTGCTGGTCAGGGCGTTGTAGCCGAAGTGCGGCTCCTTGGATTCAAGGACCTTGGCTACCACTACCGCGCCCTCTTCGCCGGCATTGGCGACGATCTGGCGGAGAGGCTCTTCAAGGGAGCGGCGAACGATGCTGGCGCCGATCTTCTCGTCGCCTTCGAGGGTCTTGATGAGCGCGTCGACCGCGGGAATGGCGCGCACAAGAGCCACGCCGCCTCCGGGGACGATGCCTTCCTCGACCGCTGCGCGAGTGGCGTGCAGGGCATCTTCAACACGAGCCTTCTTCTCTTTCAGCTCGGTCTCAGTTGCCGCGCCGACCTTGATGATGGCGACGCCGCCGACCAGCTTCGCGAGCCGCTCCTGGAGCTTCTCCTTGTCGTAGTCGGAGGTGGTCTTCTCGATCTGCGAACGGATTTCCTTGACGCGGCCTTCGATATCGCTGGACTTGCCGCCGCCGTCAACGATGGTGGTGTTGTCCTTGTCGATGGTGATGCGCTTGGCCTTGCCCAGATCCTCGAGCTTCACGCCTTCCAGCTTGATGCCGAGGTCTTCGGTGATGGCCTTGCCGCCGGTGAGGATGGCAATGTCGCCCAGGATGGCCTTGCGGCGGTCGCCGAAGCCGGGAGCCTTGACGGCGGCCACGTTGAGCGTGCCGCGCAGCTTGTTGACGACCAGTGTAGCGAGGGCTTCGCCTTCCACGTCTTCCGCGATGATGAGGAGGGGCTTGCCGCCGCGGGCAACTTGCTCTAGCAAGGGCAGCAGGTCCTTCATGGCGCTGATCTTCTTCTCGTAGATCAGGACGTAGGGCTCTTCGAGAACCACTTCGAGGCGCTCGGCGTCGGTGACGAAGTAAGGGCTGAGATAGCCGCGGTCAAACTGCATGCCGTCGACTGTTTCCAGGCCGGTGTGCATGGTCTTGGACTCTTCGATGGTGATGACGCCGTCTTTGCCGACAACCTTGACTGCTTCGGCGATGATGTCGCCGATCTCCAGGTCGCCATTGGCGGAGATTGCGCCCACCTGGGCTACCGTTCCCTCGTTCACGGGTTTGGAGAGCTTGCCGAGGGCACCGCCCTCAATCCACTTTCCGTCCTTGTCGCGGGTGCCGATGATGACCGTGACGGCCTTCTCGATGCCGCGGCGGAGAGCCATGGGATTGGCGCCGGCCGCAACCGTCTTGACGCCTTCGCGGAAGATGGACTGGGCCAGAACTGTTGCGGTGGTGGTGCCGTCGCCGGCAACGTCAGAGGTCTTGGATGCAACTTCACGAACCAGTTGCGCGCCCACGTTTTCCATGGGGTCTTTCAAGTCAATCTCTTTGGCCACCGTCACGCCGTCCTTGGTGATGGTGGGCGAGCCGAACTTCTTTTCGATTACGACGTTGCGGCCCTTGGGACCGAGCGTTGCTTTGACGGCGTCCGCCAGCGTGTTGACGCCGCGCAGGATCGCCTGACGGGATTCTTCACCGTGCAGAATTTGCTTTGCCATTGTTTTTCTCCTGAGTGATCAGTGGTTAGTGATCAGTGATCAGCTTGCACCGATCTCAATGTAATTGGTTGTCTTTCAAATGAACTTGCGAAATGTCTTACGCGAGAAGCCAGTGCCATGCACTCGGGCAGAAATTCTGACCACTGAGCACTGATCACTGTGAAGCTACTTCTTCACGATTCCGAGGACTTCTTCTTCGCGCATGATGAGGAACTCTTCGCCGTCGATCTTGATCTCGGTGCCGGAGTACTTGCCGAAGAGGATATTGTCGCCAGCTTTGACGTCCAGAGGGAAGACCTTGCCTTCGTCGTTGGACTTGCCCTTGCCTACGGCAATGACTTCGCCTTCCTGGGGCTTTTCCTTGGCGCTGTCGGGGATGATGATGCCCCCACGGATGGTTTCGCCCTCTTCCACACGGCGGACGAGGATACGGTCATGAAGCGGGGTAAACGATGTTGCATGCTTTGATTTGTGTCCTGGAGGTGGTTCAATTCCATGTTTCAAGGTATCTGCCATTGCTTTGCTTCTCCTTCACGCGTGGCAAGGGTTGATCCCCGGCCGCGGGTTTTGACTGGTTTAGAACGAAAAAAGTCGCCGGAATTACGGATTGCGGCCCCTGGCTTGGGGATGGAATTGGGTTAAGCAGTTCCATTTAGAGTGTGCTAGCACTCTCGCCCTCCAATTGCTAACGATAAGGGCGACGGGTGGCGTTGTCAAGGGGTGATCGTAAAAATATGAGTGATCTTTGCTCATATTTCTAATCGTTTGCATGGCGGGAGCATCAAGCGGCGTTTTCAGCTCCGCAGGGCTACGAAAACGGGGAATTTTTGACAGAAAAAGGCCAAAATTGAGCATTTTTGCGCAATTTTTTACATCTATTTATTCAGTCATTTCCTTTTATAATCAATCACTTAAGCGTAATAAAAGGCGAACAAGCGGTGAAGTGGACCCCGGTAGGGGTGGGGTACGGACTGTGAAACTGTGCTGACACCCCGCATGATCGCCGGGGAGGGTTCGCGATGGGCGGCCTGGTTCATGCGTTCTCATGTGATTATTGTGCGCGGAACAGGGATAATAATCTGCAAACTTGAATCACTTTATTTGTTTTTTGGATGAGACCCTTTGGCAGGAGCCGGGAAGAGAAGAATGGCGCGAGCGCATTGGCTGGCGTTCAGGTCAACGGTTTAGAATGAAATCCATGCTTCGACGTTCACTTTTTCTTCTTGCCTTTGTAGCTGTATCCGGCCTGTTCGTGCTGTCGCTCGCCGCCGGCGCCCAGGAGAAGGCCAATCGCGGCCGCAAATATAAGGCGCCCCTGCCAACCGCACACATTGAAGTGACGGTGTTGCGCGATGTAAATGGCAAGCCGATTGAAAACGCTGCCGTCATCTTTCATCCCATGGAGGGTGATAAGGACGTGGGCAACATGGAACTGAAGACGAATGACGACGGCAAGACGCTGATCGACGTGATTCCGATTGGATCGACGGTGCGGTTGCAGGTGATTGTGCGCGGGTTTCAGACCTATGGAGAGGACTACCCGGTCGATAAGGCCAATATGGCGATTGAGATCAGGATGAAGCGGCCGGGCGGGCAGTACTCGATCTACAAGCCTCATGCGGCAGATGAGGTGATGGGCGGAAAGACGTCGGAGAAGCCCAAGGATGGTGCGACGGCGCCTGTGCCGAATAAGACGGGCGGGACTCCCGCGCAACCGAATGCGCAGACCGGCAGCCAGCCTCAGACGAAGTAGGGTGATGAATCTGAGATTCGTTGTCGAGGTCCAGCGATGGAAATGCAGGTCCTTCGACTCCGGTCGCTGCGGCGACCTTCGCTCAGGATGACAGTTTTGTGTTGAATATTCAGGATGACAGCAATTTTTTTGTAATTTACTTTTGACCACCCGCGTTCGCCGCGTCCTTTTTCAAAGGCAGGTCGATGAGCAACCAACTTCTCAGCGGCAAATCGGCAGTGGTTACCGGGGGCGCGCGGCGCATTGGGCGGGGGATTGCGCTGGCTCTCGCCGAGGCCGGGGCGGATGTGGCGCTTACATACTTAAAATCAAGGGACGATGCCGCGCGGACGGCTGCGGAGATTGAAGCTCTTGGCTGCCGGGCTTTGGCGGTGGAGTGCGATGTGCGCTCTGAAGCCTCGGTGCGGGAGGCGATTGCGTCTGTTACCGGGAAATTTGGGCGGTTGGACGTGCTGGTGAATAATGCCGCCGTTTTTGAGACTGCTCCGCTGGATCGCATGACGCTGGGGCAGTGGGACGCGGTCTTCGAGACCAATGCGCGGGGTCCGTTTCTGGTGGCGCGGGAGGCTCTTGCTTTTCTTCGCGCCGCGGAGGGAAGGATCGTGAATATCGGCTCGCTGGGGGGGATTCATGCGTGGGCCGGGCACGGACACTACTGCGCCTCAAAGGCGGCGCTGCATATGCTGACGCAGGCTATGGCCAAGGCATTTGCGCCGGAGGTGAGCGTGAACTGCGTGGCGCCGGGGTGGGTGGAGTTGGAAGAGCGGCCTGGTGAGGAAGCTGCACGCTTTGCGGTGAAAACGCCGATGGGACGGAACGGGACGGCGGAGGATGTGGCCCAGGCGGTAATGTTTTTTGCCGCGGGGCCGCGGTTTGTTACAGGGCAGGTGCTGGTTGTGGATGGCGGGTTAGGGATTTGTTAGAGAAGCTCTGATTCTGTTGCGTTGCCCCATCGAGGATTCCCTCAGGGGCTAAAGCCCATATTTTATTTCTTTGTATTTGTGGCACGAATAAATTCGTGCCCTTTCAAAACATCTATATTTTCAGAGGTATTTGGATATACGCCAAACCTTACGATGATTCATTTATCGCGAGAATAGACGGCTCCAGAAACCTTTTGTGACGGTCTTGGGGATTTCATCGGCGGTGGGTGAGGTGGGGGTGGGTTTGGCGGGTTTGGGGGAGGAGCGTGTGGGATCGAATTTTAGAGGCACGCCCTCCCACAGGCCAAGAGGTTCGGGCTGCGCGGGCCATCTGGCGCCTTCAAGGGCTGCGTGGGGGTTGGAGACGCAGAGGCGACGGGCGGTCTCTTCGCCGGCTCGCTGGACTATGTAGTCATAGGCCATCTTCATATGCGGGGGACGCCACTGGGGGTGGTGCGCGTCGGTGGCGATGAAGTGGATCCAGTTGCGGTCAAGAAGCTCGTTGGAGAAGGCCTCGGCCAGCTTGCCGAAACGGCCGTAGAGGGAGCTGGAGGTGACCTGGACCAGGCAGCCTTTTTTGATCCAGCCGGCCAGCATATTGGGGCGCTGGTAGAGCACTGAGTTGCGCTCGGGATGGGTGACGATGAGGGTATAGCCAGCCAACTGCAAGCGGTACATGGCGTCGGGCAACTGGGGCGGGATTACGGTTTCGGGGAATTCGATGAGCAGATAGCCTTTACCTTCAATGGAGTAACGCAAGGGGTTGGCCAGGGCATCCATGATGTTGTCGGCGTGGAGGTGGAAGTCGCAGCCGAGGCTGAGTCGGACGACATTTTTGAGGCGCTCGCGGAGCTCGGCCAGGCGCTCGTGAACCACCTCCGGCCGATAGGGGTAAGCGTAGCTGGCATGGGGAGTGCAGACGATATCCGTGATGCCCTCGGCGGCGGCTTCACGAGCCATGGCCAGAGAGGTTTCGAGGTCGGGCGGGCCGTCGTCTACCCCGTAGATCAGATGGTGATGAATGTCGATCATTGATCTCATCCCAAATTCAACACGTCATTTGTATTGGGTTAGAAAACATCCAGCAGGGGCTAAAGCCCACGCTCATTTTGCCTCATTATCGGCACGACTGAAGTCGTGCCCTGATTACAAAGCTACTGCTGTTTACGGCACGCGATCCTGAGGGTACTCTGGTCGTGCCCTATTTACAAAACAAACGCTATTGCACTTTGAACGCTCGCACGTTCAAACACCCACAACGGAGCACCTCAGTGAGTCGTCAGCGCCTCAACCATGGAGGCGAAGATCTTCCAACCGTCGGCTGAGCCGAGGAGCTTTTCGCTGGAGCGGTCAGGGTGGGGCATCATGCCGAGGACGTTTCTCCCGGCGTTGAGGATGCCAGCGATGTTGCTTAACGAGCCGTTGGGGTTGGCCTCTGGGGTGATATCCCCTTTCGGAGTGACGTAGCGGAAGGCGATGCGGTCTTCGGCTTCAAGCTGGTAGAGGTCCTCGGGGGTGCAATAGTAGTTGCCCTCCATGTGGCCGATGGGCATCTCAAGTACTTCGCCCTTGCTGAGACCGCCGGTGAAGGGGCTGTTGGTGGTTTCGGCGCGGAGATGGACCTGCTTGCAGATGTATTTGAGGCCGGCGTTGCGCATGAGCGCGCCGGGGAGCAGGCCGGACTCGGTGAGGATCTGGAAGCCGTTGCAGATGCCGAGGACGAGGCCTCCGCCGGCTGCAAAACGCTGGACGGCCTGCATCACAGGCGAGAAGCGGGCGATAGCGCCGGTGCGGAGATAATCGCCGTAGGCAAAGCCGCCGGGAACCACTACGGCATCGACGCCCTGGAGGTCCTCGGAGTCGTGCCAGAGGAAGGTGACGGGCTGATGTGCCACTTCGGCGATCACGTTGTAAGTGTCGTGGTCGCAGTTGGAGCCGGGAAAGACCAAAACTCCGAATTTCATGGTTCTAGGGTATCAGCTTGGCGCAATCAGAAGGGAATTTTACCCTCTGCTAAAAAGAAACAAGATTTCGATTGTGCGGCACATTGACTGGCGCATACGGAAACAGTTTGTTGGGACAAATGCGGCAAGTTAGCCCCGCTTGCGCCGGCGACAAGTAAGTTGGCAGGTTAGCGGCGATTGCGATGGAGGTATTTTCATTTCTTCTCGGGCCGGCAACGCAGGTGGACGACTGAAGCTATCCGCCGGAAAACACAGCGTATTGTGAAGCGTGCCAGTGGTATACTCACAGGGTCAGGCGCGTATGCGCCAATATAGTTTTGGATCGTAGAGGTTCTTATGTCCGGCCATTCAAAGTGGGCCACAATCAAGCACAAGAAGGGCGCGCTGGACGCCAAGCGCGGCAAGATATTCACTCGTCTTCTGAAGGAAATCTCGGTAGCCGCCAAGGGCGGCGGCAACCCGGACAGCAACGCCCGCCTGCGCACGGCGATTGCCGGGGCCAAGGCGGAAAATATGCCGCAGGAGAACATCAAGCGTGCCATCCTGCGGGGCACCGGGGAACTGGAGGGCGTGAACTACGAGGAGATCAGCTTCGAGGGCTACGGGCCGGGCGGCGTGGCCATCATTGTGGATGTGCTGACGGATAACCGCAACCGGGCGGTGAGCGAGATCCGGCACGCATTCACGAAGAACGGCGGGAACCTGGGCGAGTCCGGCTCGGTGCGGTTCATGTTTTCGAAGAAGGGCGTGATTGCGGTGGAGAAATCCGCGGCCACGGAAGAGCAGTTGATGGATATCGTGCTCGAACACGGCGGCGACGATTTGAACGACGAGGGCGATTCTTGGGAGATCCTTACTGACCCGGCGGCTTATGAAGGGGTTCTTGCGGCGGTGAAGGCGGCGGGGATTCAGACGGTGATGAGCGAAGTGACCCTGGTTGCGTCGACTTATACCAAGCTGGAAGGCTCGGCGGCGAACCAGATGATTCGTCTGCTCGAAGTTCTGGAAGAATGCGACGATACGCAAAATGTTTACTCGAACTTCGATATGGATGCGGCGCAGATGGAACAGGCGGCGGGTTGACCTGGAGCAGGCGAGAAAAGACCAGGCCGCCCGGTTGTGGCGGCCTTTTTGCGGGAAGCAACAATTTTGATGGAGGAAAGGGAAGAATTTTGAGACGATCAGCAAGGTTTTTCTTGATTCTGATGGCAGGGAGCTTGATGGCGGGCGCCCTGGCCTCGGCTGAAACGCTGGAGACCACAGCAGCCGCGAGCGGCAATAACATCCCAGTTACCCCGGCACACATGCAACCCAAATGGGAGTATGGGCCGTTTATCAACTATGGGAATGGTTTGGGAATCCGGTCGGACTACAGGTTTCTTTCCGCGGGCGTGCAACTGGGCAAGAGGCTTACTCCGGTTATGCATGCAGGATCGTTCGAGCTGGGCGGTAATATCATGCCGCTGTGGCAGGCTTATACGCCCGCGCCGGGATTGCAGGATCTGATCATTGGAAATGTGAACTACGGCCTGGTTCCCTTCGGCGGCGGCACTTATCGCGGGGTGAGCGTTACGCCGGTGATTTTCCGCTGGAACTTTCCCATCTGGCGGGATCGCATTCAGCCGTGGGTTCAGGGCGCGGGCGGGGTGATCTATACGACGCACAAGTTTCCACCGGACGAACTGGTTGTGCATGGGACTCCGGGCGGGACGTGCGTGTGGAACTTTTCGTCGCAGGGAGGCGGAGGGATTCACATCTTCACGCGGGCCCGGCGGTCAATCGATATCGGCGTGAACGGGGAACATATCTCCTCGGCTTCGCTGGGTGATAAAAACCCCGGCGTAAATGCCAGCATCCAGATGCAGGTGGGTTACACGTTTTGGAAATGAAGCAGGTTTTCCAGCGAGGGATTTTACCGCCAGATCTCTGACTGCATGATTTCGCACTATAAGATTCTCGGTTTCCCACCCTTTCGCAAGGATGATGAAATGCAGGTCCTTCGACTCCGGTCGCCGTGGCGACCTCCGCTCAGGATGACAGCAATTTTGTAACGAACTATTGAGGCACCACGCTGGATGGAGTAACGATGAGTGGAGCGGTAGTCGAGTGTGTTCTCAACTTCTCAGAGGGTAAGGATGCCCGGCGGGTGGAGGCGATTGTGGCCGCGATGCGCGTGGAGGGGGTGCGGCTGCTGGACTGGTCAATGGATGCCGACCACAACCGCTCGGTGGTGACCATCGCCGGCGATCCGGCGGCGGTGGTGGAAGCGGCGGTGCTGGGGGCCGGCAAGGCTGCGGAGTTGATCGACCTAACCCGGCAAGAGGGGGTCCATCCACGTATCGGCGCGGCAGACGTGATTCCCTTTGTGCCCATCAGCGGCATCAAGCTGGAGCAGTGCGCTCTGCTGGCGCGGCAGGCGGGCCTGGAGATCTGGCGGCGGTACGGGGTTCCGGTGTATTTCTACGAGGCGGCGGCGGCGAGGCCGGACCGGGCTAATTTAGAAGACGTGCGGCGGGGGCAGTTCGAGGGGTTGAGGGACGCGGTGAGCAAGGAAGCGACTCGGCGGCCCGATCTGGGCGGTCCGGGGTTGCATCCTACGGCGGGAGCGTGCGCCGTGGGAGCGCGCAAGTTCCTGGTAGCCTACAACATCTACTTCAATACCGCCGACGTAGCCATCGCGAGGGCCATTGCGCGGGAGATTCGGGCGGCTTCCGGGGGCCTGAAGGGCGTGAAGGCGATGGGGGTCCTGGCCCATGGGCGGGCGCAACTCTCGATGAATATAACGGATTTTACGGCGACCCCGCTCTCCCAGGTCTATCGTGCGGTCTCAAGCCTGGCGCTCAAGTACAAGACTGCGCTGGCGGAGGGAGAAGTGATCGGGCTGATTCCTGAGGCGGCCTGTGAGCGGGAGAGCGAGTGGATGCGTCAATTGATTGAGTTCGATCCGCAGACCAAGATACTGGAGCGTCGTTTGGCAGCTCCACTGGCATGGCCGGGAGAGGCATAGCGGGTCGGGTTGAGGCAGGTTTGGCGTTGGCAAGACGCTTGGCAGGTACAATAACAACAATGGATTGAGAGCGTTTATGGTATTGGCGCGTGGGAACGAAACCATGATTTTGGGGCTGTTCCCGCGGGTTGGATGCGATAAGGCGCAGGAATCCCGGAGGATGAAAGTGTTCAAGGCTTTTCAGAAGATTTCGATTGCAACCACGCTGCTGGCGGCAGCAACTTTGGCGCCTGGGGCGCAGTTGTCGGGCGATGCCCGCGGGGCTGTTCCGCATGAAGTGCAGCAGTTGATCGTGATTGACTATCGCGCGATGGAGAATTCGACCACGGCGATGAATCTGCGCGGGAGAGTGATGCCGCCGGAACTCAAGCAGTTTGACGAGGCATTGACCAAGTCGGGACTGAACGACAACAACGATGTGGACCAACTGGCATTTGCCATGTTCCGCACCCCGGTGACCAGCACAAGTGCAAAAGGCAAGCAGGAGACGAGCGAGCGAATGGTGACGTTGGGCATCGCCCAGGGCCAGTTCGCCTTGCAGGATATTCTGGCCAACTTTGCCAAGCAGAAGATCAAGCCCAAGTTAGTGCGCACCAACAAGGTCTTTCCGCTGCCCAGGACCGGCATGGTTCTCTGCTTTGTAGATCCGTCCACGATGATATTCGGGGATAGGGATGCAGTCGCCAAGGCACTGGACGCCCGCGACGGATTCACTCCCAGCCTGCTTAGCAACGACTCCATGATGAACGCGATGAAAACCGTGGATACCGAGCCGCTGTGGAGCATACTGGACCAGAAGGGCACCCAGAGCATGATGAAGCAGGTGCTGGGCGAGGCAGGTTCAGTCACTGATTTCGATACCGTGCAGAAGCGTCTGCAAGCCTCCTGGTACTCGATGAACTTTTCGCACGGCGTCAAGTTTGACCTGACCATCTCCACCGGTGACACCTTTACCGCGGCCACCATCACTTCATTGCTTACGGCGGCATTGACCCTGCGCAAGATGAGCAGCGGGGACGCGGAGAAGCAGGCGTTGAACGGCACGGAAATCGCCTCGAATGCCGGAAATATGAGCATCCACTTTGCCACCACCGACAAGACATTTAACGATCTGTTGAAATCGCCGCTGTTCCAGGGGCTGGTGCGCTAAGGCAGTTCTCTTATGGGGTAGAGTGAGCGTGGACCGGGAGGTCCACGCTACAGCCGGTCGGGACAGGCTGTTACGAAACGGTGGCGGCAGGGCGGGGATATGCAGGCGGTTGCATGGTTCGAGATTGCGGCTGGGCTTTTCAGGCGTGAAGGCGCTGAGGGGCGGGCTTAACTTTGCAGCGCCGCCGCCA
>Ga0224555_1003268_pt1 | contig 16973 bp, 10 predicted proteins | sample 714S23034metaG_FD_180687 | JGI IMG/M metagenome (GOLD analysis project Ga0224555, IMG submission 180687) | Peat soil microbial communities from Stordalen Mire, Sweden - 717 S2 30-34 | ecosystem: Environmental > Terrestrial > Soil > Wetlands > Peat | place: Sweden: Norrbotten County, Stordalen...
TCGCAACTCACCCCGGCGCACCCTCTCGCAACTCACCCCGGCGCACCCTCTCGCAACTCACCCCGGCGCACCCTCTCGTAACTCACCCCGGCGCACATTGGAGGGCACAGTCGCCGGAGGCGCAAGTAGGTTCCCTGGTGATCTCAACCGAAGGAGTTGAATGGATGCCCCAGTTGTGTAAGTTTGAGAATCGGCACCACGCCGGCCGTAAGCAGTGTTTCTCGAACTTCCTAATCGTCAGCTCCTCTTGGGAGAATTCTCGCGCCAGGGACCAGCTTGCATTGTGTAGCAAATTTGGTACACTTATCTCTATGACAACGAAGCGCTCAACCAAGGTGAACTCGAATGCACCGTCACCCGAGACGAGTCTCTTTTGGGACGAGTTAGCCGTCGAGATGTTGGACCCGGAGTTCCAGAGGGAGTTCGAATTGGAGAGTCTGCGAATCGCCACGATCGACAACATTATTGGTGCGCTTGACGCTGCCCGCGAAGAACTGGCTATGAGTAAGGCCGACGTAGCTCGCGCCATCGGTGGACAGGGATCAGTTGTTCGGCGACTTTTCTCCTCGGACTCGATCTCGCCAACTTTGACTTCGATCACCGAGGTCGCTGCGGCGGTGGGCATGAGAATCGTCGCTGTTCCAATGGATCCTCAAGAACAGCAGCGAGTGTTGTCGGTCATGAGCAAGGCTCCAACTGGCGCTCAGTCGGTGCCACGAGCAGCTCCATCGAGAGCCCGCGCGAAGCAGCGCGCGGTACCCCAGAAGATCGCATCGAGTACGAAGGCGGCGGCGGGTCGTAGCGCCACTAGGGCGAGCAAGACCGTCGCCAAGAAGTCCGTGGCCGCAAAGAAGGCTGCGGCCAAGAGCGTGCGGTAGTTCCTGTCAGCTACTGGACTTCAGCGATCGTGGATTCCTCGAGCGGTATTCGTCGCCCAGGCGCCTGATGTCGTGGTAGTCCTGCTCCGCCAGCACGGTGCGAAAGGCCTTGTCGCGGCCGTCAATAACTGCGATGAATGGTCTGTCGCAGTTAAGAGCCGCGTTGTCGACGATGCAGAAGAGTCGGTAGTGGTGGCGATTGCTGCCGTCGACACGTATCTCATGCCACCCGGTCATGTCACCGGACATGGCCTCCCAGTAGCCACCACCTCTCACTCGCTTAGGTGGTGCGGCTGCGACGTGGGCGAGGCGGGCGATCGCTTTGGCTTGCACGCTCAATGGCCACGAGCGGAGCACTTGATACCCCGGACTCGCTTCGTTGGGGTCGTCATCGCGATGGCGCTGGAAGTAGACAACGTCGTGCACTAGATCAGACGACCATCGAGGGGCCGCGCCGGGTCGACTGCGCCGAGGTGCACTCATATGATTCCTCCAATCTCGTCTTTACGGTACTGGCACCAGCAGCGTTCTCTCGAGTGACCGTGGTGCTCGCGTCAAGATACACATTCATCCAGCGCATGGTGGTGCAGTCGCAATGTCCTACGGTTGGCGCGTCGGACGCAATTGCGCCGGCCCATGTTAGATCTGGCGATTGCTCATGCGGTAGTTCTGAGCCCCAAGCGTGCCACCCATGAACAACCCAAAGGGCGCGTTCTCAACACCGACGGGCGCGTCGGCGCAGATGCTCGAGCAACGATAACCCCGCCGCTTCCTCGAACCATTTGGAGTGACCAATGAAGTAGCCGTCATAGGCGAGGTCCGCGTTGGTCGTCGATCGCACGACCTCAGCGAAATACTCAACCTCGGAGAGCGCGTATTCGAGGTGAACGACCGGCAGTACTGCGACGAGCGCGGCCCATTCACACTCGTCGAGCGGATGCATCTCCTCGTACCCGTCGAGCAATGCGTCGATGGCCCCGAGGTCCGCAGCGACGAGTCCGGTCCCCGCCAGGTCGAGCCAGTCGACGGTACTGCGCTCGAGCGCCACCGCCAGATCGTGTACGGCGAAGGTCCGGTTCGAGAGCCCGAGGTCGAACACTCCGGCCACGGTGGCGTTGGGTTTCGTCGAACTCCACGTGAGGTTCGAGGCGTGCCAGTCCCCGTGGCCCCACTGCGCAGCGAGTGCTCGCAGCAGTGGCGCAGCCTTTTCGATTGCGGGGAGGTGGTAGCGAGCGAAGTCCTCTGCGAGGGAGCGACGGGCAACGGCGCGAGCCAGGCCCGGGCGCACTGCGATGAGACGACCAAGCGCGGCCAGCGGGTCGCTGGAAGCGACGATCGCGGTGGAGCTCGCGAGGACCCCCGGCGCGGACGGCGCCAACGGGAAATCTCGGGCGGCATGATGAAAGAGGGCCAGCGCGCATCCGGCCGCTCGGGCGTGGTCGAAACTGGTGAAGGGGTACCACGACGGCACGTCGCGGTAGAGATCCACGCCAGTCGCCCTCTCGTGGACCTCGTAAATGAAGTCACCGTCTCGTACCACCGTGTCACCGTTCGTGGATCGAAGGACTTCGGGGAGTGACTGACCGCGTGCCCGCAGATAGCTGGCCAGGTCGTGCTCGACGCGCAGTCGCTCTGGCGTGCGAATCGCCACGTGGTGACGCTTCACGAAGACCGTGCCGTTCGCGAAGCGAACGAGAGCAGCAGCGCACATCGGCCGTGGACTTTGCCACGACACGACAGCTGCTTGGCTCGCGGTCACCGCTTCGTGTTGATCGAAGTGACGAAGAACTGACCGCACTTCGTCGTTAGTGAGTGCGGGCCAGTCCGCCTCGACGGGTGACGTATCCATGCCGTGCACGAGTTCACTGGTCGAGGGTGCTGACGTCCCCGCGTCACCGTCCCAGTGAGGCTTCAACGTTCCATGGATTGTCGTCGGTCCCGGCGCCGCCGAGCGATTGCGGCGACGCCGCCGCTCGCGAGCGTTGCGAGCATCGCCACGACGAACGAGCAGAGTGACGCGGACATCCAGCTCGCTGCTCGAAAGTCGATGAGGCGCCCAACGTTCGTCCACAGCGATACCCACCATGAGATGTAGCCGGGATTGATCAACTGATACGTGATGAAGCCCAGGGCCCACGGCACCAACATCGCGACGCGTTGAGGAGCACACAGCGAGAGATTCCAGTGTCCGTGCGAGAGCACGAAGAAGTCGACGATGAAGACGGCGGACATCGGAACGAAGACCGAACCTATGAGAACGAGAAAGTTCTCGTAGTCAGCAATGTTGGTCCAAAGCGCGAGCACCGTGGCGAGCGACGCGATACCCAGAGCCAGGACGCGGCGATCTAGCAGCGGGCGGAGATTCTGGATTGACACTGCCGTCGAGTACACGTCGGCGAATGATTGATCGAGTTCGCGCGTCGCGAGAAGCGCGAAGCAGAGCGACCCCAGCGGCACGGCGATGAACGCACCGTAGATATCCGACGGGTTGCGCGCGACCGTCACGAGCGCCAGCAGTCCAATGACGTAGCAAAGGATCTGGGCGGCGCTGTAGCCAACGAAGGTACCCCAGAACGCCGTTCGCTGCGAGCGTGAGTGTCGGGTGTAGTCGGCGGCCAATGGAGCGAACGAGATACCCACCGCGACGACGGTATCGGTGGCGGTCCAGTATCCCGACCAGGTGCCGTGGTTGAGGGCGGGTAGTCGATGGCGTGCGAGTTCGACAAAGAGATAGGCGAGGACGACGGCTACGGCCGGGGTGGCAAAGCGTCGTAGGATGCGGACCGCACCGAGCGGGCGGAGCGTGAGTAGACCCGTGATTACTCCCGCGAGGACAACGTAACTCCAACGCGGCAATGCGGGCGCCACCGTGTGAGCGGCCGTCGCGATCGTGACGAGTTCGAAGACGCCCCATCCGAGGCACTGCACGACGTTGAGAAGGGTGGGCAGATAAGAAAGCTCTGTGCCAAAGAGGCCGCGCAGCAGCACCATCGCCGGCGCCCCGGTGCGGGCCCCGGCGACTCCGCTCAACGCGACCGCGAGTGTGCCCAGTATCGTGCCCAGCACAATTGCCGAAAGTCCGGCGATAAGCGACAGCTCCGGTGTGCCGGTCCCACCGGGCTGCAGCACGAAGATGGCTCCGGTGAAACCGAGCAGGCTGACGCCGAGGTTGCCCCACAGCCCGAACTGATCGAACAGTCCGAGCGCCTGAGGAACTGGCTCGACGAGTGTGAGCGGGACCTCGGAGTGCTTACCGCCCGCGACGATGGTAAACGGCTCCGAATCTGACGTGGCGGGCATCACTGTCTCCTTACGCCGGCATTACCCGGTCAAGTTCAAACGGTCGGTGGCGCTTCGGCCGTGCTGGCCAGCCACCCTCTCAGCCCGGTACATCCGAGCTCCCGTATGGATCAGTCAAGAATTTACCATAGGGTGCCGTTGTCAGGAGTTTCTCGATGTTCATCGCTGAATGCAGGGGCTGACCCAAAGACTGTGCACGCCGTCGGCCTCCCTACATGAAAGTGAACCGGGCATCGGGCATCCCTTCGGCGCACCCGGAACGGTTTCAATCAGTCAGTTCAAGCGTCTAGCACCAGTGGACTTGACATGTCTACGCCGAGTAAACGAACCGTGTGATGCGTAGAGAACCCGTCAGAGAGATCGGCTCATTACAAAGGCGGCTCCAGGGCTACGCAACACTGGGCGAATTACTCCGTACGAATGCCGGCGCAACGCAGGAGTTACCTCACCAACCGGGTGCTTCGGATTTTCTTGGCGCTGGGCTACCTGCAGTAGAGAATGAGAACACCGGCCCCGTCGAATCAGAAATTGGGCATCCGAGAATCAGTTCGCCAGATACTTGGTGAGGTCAATTCCCCGATGCGGATCTGACGCGCGTGGCGAGCAAGGCCTGATCGCGTTGCAGAATGATGTGAAAGGGTCCACCCGGCTTCGTCAGTTTTGAGATGAGCGATTCTTCCGCGGAAGTGTTTTCCGTTGTGTCGAGAACAATGTACTGAATCGAGTCTGGAAATTCAGAGGGTTGCGTGGCGGTGACTCCGTAGTTAGACCGGATCCACGGATTCGGCCAGCTATAGATCTGATCGCGGTGCGACAGGTGCGGGACGACGTCGAGACTCGCCGCCACGCCCGCGTCGGCGGGCACCATTCTCACCATCTTCTCGAGCTCGCCCACTCGGGGACCGGCATTGAAGTTCCAAATTCCACTGCGGTACTGTGTGGCGTCAAGAGGCGAGGGCGACCACGCGACGTTCGAGGCCAATGCAACGATGCACAAAACGACGACCATGCCCAACCGGAGGTGGCGAAGTCGGTGACTGCGATATCGGCTGATTCCCTCGATGACGGCGAGAAAGATCCCGGCGGCGACGAATGCCGAGTACTGGTACTTGATCTGGTAGGGATACCCCTGATTGTTGAGGACGTTGACGAGCAGGGTCGGAACTGCCAAGAACAGTGTTGCCGGGGCCAAGAGCGCCAAACCAGCGACCGGCCCCAAGAGTTGAACGTAATAGTGCAAACGGTCGTGCTGAAGGGCGAGGCTCCACACCCGAGACGAATGGCGAAGCACGTTCCAGATGATGTGGCCCATTGAGTTACCGAATGCTGAGTATTGATAGAGATAAAATGGCGCGAAACCGGCGTTGGCGCCCGGCATTATTACCTTCAGGCAGAGGAAGAACCACGCTAAAGCACCCGCCACCGTGATCAGTCCTGCCCGGCGATGGTGTCGGAAGGCGAGCAGTATTCCGAGCGCCATGATGGGCAGCGCGGTGTCCTCCTTGCACGCCAGTACCAGGACGACGCACAACGCGTACCAACCCCATCGACCGCGGTCGGCGAACCAGTAGGCGAACAAGAAAGCCGGGACCGCGAGATACTCCGGGTGAAAGGGCCACCAGGTCATCCATTCCGCGGCCGGATAGAGCAGCCACGCCAACGGAATCCCGAGCGAGAGCCACGGGCTGGCGAATCGATCCCGAGCCAACAACCACAGCGGGATAGCCGAACCGGCGAAGGCGAGCGTCTGGACCAGGTAGAGGAAATGCGGGCCAGCGCCGAGCCAGTAGAACGGCACCAGTAAGTAGATAATCGGGTTCACATGATTTGCCCACATGTTGAGGCCGCGGATCGTGATGAACGGGTTCAGATGATGGGCCGCCAGCCAAATCTCCTGGTCGAAAATGCCCATGTCGAAATCGAATGTGCCAAAATTCGCCTGCTGGAGCCACGTAAGCCACCCGAAGACGACGACGTACACGCCGATCATCGCCGAGAGGATCAGTTCGGGCCTCAACCAACTTCGAATCGTGGCCGGCGGTGATGATCGGTTCAGTGGTTGAAGAGGCAATTAATTCGGAACTGATCCCAAGGCGTTGGCAACGCCGCCAGGGGCGTACGTCACTGAATAGAGAACAGTTCCCACGGGCACGCCGGGGCTGGCTGTCGCGGTCGTAGTCAGTATTTCGGTCTCAAGCAGGAGGCCCGTGGTCGGGTCGAGGACAACGACGTCCCCACTACTGGGATCCTCGATCGCGGTGCCCGATCGACCGATGGCGTCGGTTCGACTTCCGATGATCGCTACTCCGGGTAGTTGGGCCAGCACGTGGTAGAGCACCGGACCGAGAATGAGAGGTGCCACGGGGAAGGTGAGAAGATTGTTCACGATGTCGAACTGTGCCGCGACGTTACAGACCTGGCCTGGGGCAAAGACCTGGGCCGAATCGCCGCTCCGAGAAGGACACCCTCCTTTTGGACTGCTCGGGGAGACCTGGCCAACGTCGTTCACCCTGCCCGCTGCTAAGAGTGCTCCGAGAGTAGTGGGGTCACTCGGGAGCAACGTGACGCCCGGCTCGTCGGGCGTCGATGGCGGAATCGCGCGGGTACTGGTCGTCTGGATGCAGTGGTTTGGCTGTCCACTCGCCGCCCAGAGGGCTTGATCTGCAGAGGAGAGGAAGTGGCCTGATCCTTGCGGCGCGCTCTGTTCACTGCCCGATCCATCTGCTGCTGTCCAAGTCTCGGAGACAATGGGGGACAGGTAGAAGACTGGGGTCTGTGTGCCCTCAGAGTTGAGCACACTGAAACCGCAATTCTGCAAGATCACGCTCTTCTCGTAGTAGTACTGACCTGAACTGAGCGGCGGGAGCACTGCTTGGGCAGCTGCTACTTGTGCTGCTCGGTCGAGCACTGCGGCCGCAGCGACCGTTGGCTTCTCGCCAACATTTGTGATGGTCACCGTCACGGCGATTGCCACAGCGGCGACGGTAGCAACGGCGAGAACGAATTGGCGTTGGCGACGGGGAGCGCGACTTTTCCTGGCGCGCGAAGACGTATTGTCGACGACAATTTCCGCTTCGAGGACAGTGCGCGCTTGCTCCATGACGTCTCGTGACGGGGGGTTCACCTTGCCGGCTCGGATTAGGTCATCAATGGTTCCCATGTCCACTACCTCCTTGATTGTCAGTGCGATGACGAAGTGAGAATTGCGATACTTCGGGCTCTAGCGACGGAGCCTCAAGTTGGCACTTCACGAACTCTCGTGCTCGGTGAAGACGGCTCCGGATCGTTCCGGCGGGCACGTCAAGCACGAGAGCAATCTCCGTTGGCGAGAGTTCTTCCCACGCAGTAAGTAGAAGAACCTCCCGTTCGTTACCGGGCAGTTCTTGGATGGCCTTGTACAAGAGCGGTCCAAGTTCCTTGGCGTTTAAGCAATCTTCGACGGCTGGCCATGGATCGTTAGAGACCTCGATGCTTCCTGTGATCGGCGCTCGATACTTTCGCCAATATGAGAAAACGGTATAGCGGGCAATTCCGTAGAGCCAGGGTCGTGCTTCTGACCACTCGCCTTCGTATCGATGCCTCGACTTATAGGCGGCAATCCAAACGTCGGCGAGCAAGTCATTCGCAGGATCGGTTCCAACTCTTCTAGAGAGGTAAGCGTGAATGTCTGATGCATGAGCGTCAAAAACCGTCAGAAAAGCACTATTGGCATCTCCGTTGGTTTGTATTCTGCGCATTGCGCCGCCTCTCACATCTATACATGTCCAAACTCAACAAAGCGTTCGCAGTATGTGACCCGGGGCTGACGTAGGGGACCACACCGACGCAAAAATGCTGAAAGGGATCAATCCTCGTTACAGAGTAGAGCCCTACTCACTTCAACTAAACCGGGTCTGCGTGGCGTCTTTAGAATGCCCGAGAATGTCATAGGGATTGGAATCTTCCATTATCGACGCAGCGTAGCAAGACGATCCGGAAAACTCAGTTGCGGGCAATTAGCGCGGGAGTGGGTTGGTCCGAAGAGTCGAGTCCCTAGACGTGGTTAGTTGCAGTACCTCTGCTCGTGGCCTTCGGGGTTGTCGTTATTCTCATCGTCACACGTCAGGAGAGCGCGCCGGCGATGAGTTGCCCCATCGCTCCAAAGTTGCATGCAAGGTAATACCCGGCTCCGTTAGGACGCACCATTGCGAACCCGTTGGTTCGCTCAACCGTTCGGAACGAACACGATGAAGCAGTTGGTAGCAAGATGTTGTGAATACGTTGTTACAGGATTCTGCTAGCGATAAGTGAGGAGGTAGGACCATGGCGACGAGCGGGATTCAGCGACCAAGTGGGGTTTCTGCAGAGTTCATCATGTCGCCTTGTCCAGGTTGCGCTCTCCCATGACGGCTATCCGTCAATTGGCAGTTATCGAGCTCGACATCGTGAGGGGCGTGCCCATGACCGTGCGGGTTGCAGTAGCGGTGAATCAATGAAGAGAATCTGGCTACGCCATATGTCGCTTGCGCTAACGTGCGTCGCTCTGGGTGTCCCGTTAATGGCCCGAGCTTCGGGCGCCAGCGCCGCGTTGACACCGAGAGTGGCGACGGCAACGGTGCCGTATCCGATGCTCGGCACGAACCTCACTACGGAGTACGTCGCTGCCGGAACGCAACCATCGATCACGGTGACCGCGAGCGATCCCACCGGTACTCCCAATACGGGGGTGTCCGAGTACCTATGGGGACCACTGCAGGTCCCAACGTCTGGTGTCTGCTCCACTCTCACGCTCGCTCAATTCGACACGGCGAGTCCGGGCGTCGGTGTCTATACCTCGATGATTCCCAATTTGTTGGGGACGGTAGTTAGCGCTAGCGGTCCTGCAACCATCGTCGGCCCCGTCGCCGCAACGGCGGGTTGTTATGGGTGGACTACGCCCATATCGGGGACCGCGGAATCAACTTCACCAACCACGACTACGACAACTACGACCAAAGTGCCGGCTGCCGCAAAGGCGTCCATCACTTGCATGCGCGGTAGGACCACCAAGAAGGTGACGTCGGTGAGCCCGAAGTGTCCCAGCGGTTACAAGAGAGCACTGACAATTTCGTGTATCAAAGGATCAGCGACCAAGAAGGTGACAGCGGTGAGCCCAAAGTGTCCTCGCGGTTACAAGGAAAGGAAGAGCGCTCCCAAGTCACCCGTGACCACCACGACTACGACAATCCCAGCTCCCACGGCAGGCCTTGCCACGTGCGGGGACTGCGGCGCGGCGGCATTGATTAACGCCGACCGAGCGAGTGTTGGCGTTGCCCCGTTCGTCATTATTGAAGACAATCCGGTGGATGAGTTGAGTGCACTTCTTTTTGTGTCGGCTGCCGACGATCCGGGCATAGCGGCATGGAACATTACGGCGACTGACACGCCGCAACAAGCCGCCATAGCAGCCGTAGATGCGTGGTGGGCCGAAGGTCCGGGCCCGTTCGGTACCGCTCACGGTCACTACGACGACATTGTGAACCCGAACTACACGTCCATCTCCGTCGCAATTGCGTTCCAACCAGCGGGCACTCCGTTTGGTCCTTGTTGGGTGGTCGTTGCGTCGTTCTAAATGACGTCGACAAGGCACTACTTGGTCTGTTGCCCGCCACGTTTCACGTCGAGTGAATCAGCGCTCGCGTCAGTGGATCGACGTCGGGGATTGGTCGGAAGCCACGGCGCGGGGGGAGTGCTAACTACCCGCACTCGGCGTAGTGCGTCATAGGCCGCACGAGTACCCTCCAAAGCGACCTCGATGCGACTCACGCCGCTCACCAGTACCTCGCACTGTGCTCGAAGCTCGGCGATCTCCCCGTGTGCGGCCTCTAGCTCAGCCTTCAGGCGCTCCACTTCACCGTCGGCAACGTAGGACCGGCCTCCCCTGAACGGTTCATCCAGAATCTCCAGACCCGCATTGTTGAGAGCGGCCACGCTCACGAAGATGCGTTTGTTTTGATCCTCTCGGGGCTCGGGTATCAATGCACCGGCCTCGATCAATCGCCGCAAGGTCCCGTGCGACTTGTGGCACGCTCGGGCGGCTTCACTGAGAGTTAGAAGTTTCGTATCCATTGACTAATCATATCAGAGCAGTGTTTGCTTGTAAATGATGCTATTTCCCGTAATTAGATACTCTTCTAGGGGACTCGCAGGAGAAATTTTGAGGAATCTGGAAATTTGCCTTGCTTATGAGTATACATATGCTACTCTGCGTCACAGAAACTTCTAGCGTAAGGGGTGGGATGTCGCATCAGCCGAGTACAGGTAACAGAATTCATCTACAATGGATATGCAAAAGTTTACTCGTTCCGTTCATCTGTGTAGCTATGCTCGCCGCGGCAATCGATATCGCCGCCGCCGCGAACACGACAGGTCCCGGTGACGGTACCTACGGCGGCTACTCCTCGCACTTCTGGGGCGCCTACGTTCTCGACACCACCGATGGGACGCTCTACGGTTACTGCGTCGATCCCGGTCAGGCCAGCCCGGACAACCCGGCGATCACCCATGACACCTACACCGTCTCGACCGTCTCCAACGCCTCGGAAGCAACGCTCGGTTGGCTCGCCGTCCAGACAGGCAGTGGCGCACTCGGTCTGAGTGCGAACAATCTCGCCGGCGGAATCTCGATGGTCGCGTACAACACCTATGGAGGCGGCAGCATTGACAGCGGTCCGGTGTCCGCGGCAGCGATCAGCACCGTAACCAACTTCATCGATAACTATCCCGGTACGTGGACCATTAGTGCGACGCTTCAGGCAGCGCCTGCGGGTGGTTACGTGGCCGGAAGGACCTACACCGGCGAGGTCCACGTCGCGGCCGGCAACGGCAACGGTGTTCCCGACGTTCAGATCCTCAGCCCCGCCGTTGGCGGCGCGGGGGAGTTCAGCTCGTTCGCCTGGACGAACGCCACTACGGGCGGAGGCGGGAATGCGTCCTTCACGTGGAGCGATGACAAAGCCGGCGACTCCTTCTCCGCTAGCTTCACCTCGCGGTACGGCCTACCCACGGGTGTCGCCGACCTCGGCCGTGCCCCGGCTGGCTCAGGCGGTCAAACCATGTTGCTCGGAATTACGCGGAGTAACGCTTCAGCAACAGTCAACGGCACGACCGTCTCAAGCACGACGGTGAGTCCGGTCGTCACCGTGTACTTAATAAAGGTGGCATCCGGCGATGTTACGGACACTCCGATTGCCGGCGCGGTCTTCAACATCGCAAGTGCCAGTGGAACGGTGTTGTATACCGGCGTGACTACCCAGACCACTCCCGTGGAGATTGATGCGTTGGTTGAACCCGCCGGGATGACGGCCGACACCGTTTACGAAGTGATCGAGACGTCGGCACCTGCTGGCTACACGGTTCCAACGGACAACGTGACCTCGTTTACGACGCCTGCCAGCGGAGGAACCATGACCGTGACGGTTGCCGACCCCGTCTCAACGGTCACGCCACCTCCGCCACCGCCCAATACCGCGTCGGTGTACATGATCAAGACTTCGACGACTGATCCCACCGACACGCCGGTCGCGGGCGCCGTATTCAACCTGGCCGACGGCGGCGGCAACGTGCTGGCGACGGGCATCACGAGCACGACATCTCCGGTAGAGATCGACCAACTCGTGTCCGGCGGTATGACTGATGGCTCGACCTACGAGCTCATCGAGACGGCGGCTCCCGCTGGCTACTACATCGCAGCGAACAACGTGACCACGTTCACGATTCCCGCCGGCGCGACCACCGACGAGGTAATCGTCGCTGACCCGCCGGTCCCCAGTCCAACGGTCGCGACGCAAGTCACTTCGGACAGTGGACTGCCGGGCACGGTCTTGAGCGACATCGTCACGGTTTCTGGCGACGACGGAGAGGCCGGTGTCATCATCGGAACGTTGTATGGCCCGGTGGCGCCGTCCGCCACGGGAAGTTGCGGCGACCTGACGCTCGCCCAGTGGGAAGCGGGAGCAACCCAGACCTTCACGACCGATATAACCGGCAACGGTACCTACACCATCACCGGCCCGACCTCAGCGTCGGCTGGTTGCTACGGCTGGAGCGATACGATCACCCTGACTCCTTCGAGTACCACGGGCTCGTCCTCACCCACCTCACCCACGGAATCGACTGCCATCACCGTGCCGGTCTACTTCGTCAAGGCGTCGTCCACTGACCCCACCGACACGCCAGTTGCCGGCGCGGTCTTCTCGTTAGCCGACGCCAGTGGCAACATTCTGGCGACGGGCATCACGAGCGCCACGACACCCGTGGAGATCGATCAACTCGTATCGGGAGGAATGCCCGAGGGCGCGACCTATGAGCTCATCGAGACCCAAGCTCCCCCTGGCTACTACGTTCCAACCGGCAACGTGACGACGTTTACGGTACCGATGGACGCGACCGCGTACACGGTGCTCTCCATGGCGGCCACGACGTCAATTGCGCCGAGCCCCAATAATGGCGTTCGCCCCACCGGCCAACTCTTCGCCGTCAGCTGTCCCGGCGCCACCACCTGCATCGCCGTCGGCATCGACAACTCTCAACAGGTCGCCACCTCCGTTGGCACTCTGTCCGGTGGCACCTGGACCTGGAGCGCCGAGACCCAGGCCGGCAACGGCTACGGCGACCTCACCGCCATCAGTTGTCCCAGTGCGACGTCGTGCGTCGCCGTGGGTTTCAACTCCAACCGAAACAACATCACCATCGCCGGCACGCTCTCGGGTGGCACCTGGACCTGGAGTGCCGAGTCGCTGGTGCCCGGACAGAGTAGCCAGGGCGAACTCACCGGCGTCAGCTGTCCTACCGCAATGACCTGCGTCGCCGTGGGATATGAAAGCAGTAACAACACCTACCAGAGCATCACTACGGTCGGCACTCTCTCCGGTGGCGCGTGGACCTGGACCGCCCAGTCAGTCGTCACGCCCGACGCCACTGGCTACGGCCGGCTCAACGCGGTCAGTTGCCCCACTGTGACGTCGTGCGTCGCTGTGGGCTACGACGGCAGCCTTCAAAACGGCAGTAACCAGTCCATCACTACTGTCGGCGCGTTGTCCGGTGGCGCGTGGACTTGGACCACCGAGTCACCAGTTTCGGCTGACGCTTCCGGTGCGGGTTACCTCTACGGCGTCAGTTGTCCTACCGCGACAACATGCGTCGCCGTGGGCTTCGACGCTGGCGCCCAGTCCATCACCACGTCGGGCACACTGTCCGGTGGCAGTTGGACCTGGACAGCGGACACGGTCATCACGCCGGACTCCTTCGGCTTCGGCGACCTCTACGGGGTCAGTTGTTCCAGCGCGACCACCTGCGTCGCCGTTGGTCAGGACCCTTACGATCCCATCGCCACCGTCGGTATCCTGTCGGGCGGCACCTGGACCTGGAGCGCGGCGTCATCCGCGGCGGGTGATCCGACCACCGGCACCGGCTACGACCGGGGCGTCGGTTGTGCCAGCGTGACGACGTGCGTCGCCGTGGGCTACGACCGAGCCTTCGCAGGCATCGCCAACGTCATGGAACTCCCACAAGGGCCAGTCACTGCGCCAACTGCTGCGTACACCGTGACGGTCACCGACCCGCCGATGCCCACGCCCGCGCTCTCGACGCAGGTCGGCGCACCGGTCGTGAGCGTCGCCGCGACCGCCCTGACCGATACCGTCACCGTCTCGGGCAACGACGGAGAGGCTGGAACAATTACGGCGACGTTGTACGGACCGGTCGCGGTGCCCAGCTCGATGAGCTGTGTTGACGTGACCCTCGTGCAGTGGGAGGCGTCAGCGAGCCAGAGCTACTCCGTTGCTATCACCGGCGACGGTCCCGTGGTGATCACTGGTGCTGTTCCTAACTCGACGGGTTGCTACGCCTGGGCGGAGAGCCTCACGTTGACCCCCTCGAACGCGGTGGCGACGTCGCTGCCCACGGTGCCCACCGAGTCGTCGTTGGTGACGATCCCGGTGTCGTTCGTGAAGGCGTCAACGACCGACCCGACCGACGCACCCGTAGCCGGCGCGGTCTTCACTCTCGAATCGAGCAGTGGCGTCGTGCTGGCGACGGGCCTCACGAGTGGCACGAGCGCCGTGGCGATCAATGTCCCCGGACTGTACTTCATGCAGGGTGCCACGTACGAGTTGGTGGAGGTCACGGCGCCCGCCGGCTACTACGTACCGACGAACAACGTGACGACGTTCACGATCCCGAGCGGTGTGACCACCGACACGGCCCTGGTGCTCGACCCCCCGATGCCGACGCCGAGTCTCAGCTCACAGGTGGGTGCGTCGGACCAAGCACCGGGCACCCGTCTTACCGACTCGGTCGTCGTCAACGGTGACGACAGCGAATCCGGCCTCATCCAGGCCACGCTGTACGGGCCCGTGACGCCGCCGGCCTCGATGAGGTGCGGCGATCTCTCGCTCGCAGAGTTCGAAGCATCGCCCAGTCAGGTCATCACCGTCGGGATCACCGGCAACGGCACCTACAGCGTCACCGGCCCGAGTGAGACCGCGACGGGTTGCTACGCCTGGGCCGAGAGCCTGACCCTCGATCCGTCCGGTGCGGGCGCATCATCGTCACCTCTGGTAACGAGTGAACAGACATTGATTGCGGTCCCGGTGACCTTCACCAAGGCGTCAACCACCGACCCGACCGGTACGCCCATTGCCGGCGCGGTGTTCAACCTGGCCGACGCCAGCGGCAACATTCTGGCGACGGGCCTCGTGAGTGGCACGAACGCCGTAACGATCAATGTCCCAGGTCTCTACTTCATGCAGGGAGCGACCTACGAGCTCATCGAGACCCGGGCGCCGCGTGGCTACTACATCGCGGGCAGCAACGTGATCACGTTTACGATCCCGGCCGGCGCGACGGCGTACAGCGTCATCGTGACGGATCCACCTATACCGTTGCTGACACCGGCCTCGGTCGTGTCACAGATCCGCACGAAGTATTTGACTCCCGGCGGCGGGGTGGCCGACAGCATCGACGTGGCCGTCGATGACGGAGAGCCCGGCACAATCACCGGCACGCTGTACGGCCCCGTGGCGCCGCCAGCCTCGATGAGTTGCGCGGACCTGACGCTCGCCCAGTGGCGGGTGGCGTCCAGCCAAGTCTTCACCGCCGTGCTCGGCGCCGACGGTACCGGCACGGTGCTCGGCCCGGTACCAACGCAGGCCGGTTGCTACGGCTGGGCGGAGACGGTGACGCTGACGGCCTCGGGGGCGACCACGACGACGCCGCCAACGTCGACGAATGAGCAGGCGTTCGCCAGCGTCAGCGGCTCGGGTAAGGGCGTGGGTGGAACTGGTACGGGCCACTCAACGACGAATATCAACACCGGTGGTCCGGTGCCGGCCGGACTGAACAAGACGTTGCTGGCGAGCGGCCTGGCACTGCTTGCGCTGGCCGTGCTGTTGGTCGACATCGGTCGCAAGCGTCGAAACGCTAGGGGCCAGGAATGAGCATCCTACGACGAGCGGCAGTGGCCTGTGCAGCTGTGGGCCTGGTGCTGGTGGGTGTGGCGGTCCTGAGTCGCCCCCTCGCTAGTGCACCACTGGTGAAGCACCCCTTTTCACTGAAGAGCGCGGCCACGCTGCCCGTCCAACCTTCCGGTACGAAGGTAGTGGCCGATCACCTGGTGATTCCGTCGCTGCACGTTGACGCTGTCGTGGTGACCACGTCGATTGTGGATCACGAGTTGGTTGTCCCGGGCGACGTGCACGACGTCGGCGAGTGGGGACGTCTGGCCAACGCGGGCACCACCATCGTCGCGGGACACATCAATTGGGTCGGCCAGGGCCCCGGCGCACTGGGCGGTCTCGCGAATATTGCGCCAGGGGCGACCGTGTATCTGGCCAACCGGGCGGGCGTCGTGAGCGTGTGGAGCGTCGTAAGTCTCCGGGCGGTCTTGAAGAAGGATCTGCCACAGGCGCTGTTCGCGACGGGCGGAGCTCGCCGATTGGTACTGGTCACCTGCGGCGGCGCCTTTAACGCAGCGACCCACCAGTACGCCGACAATGTTCTCGCCACCGCCGTGCCCGCGCCGGCGCGTGAGATGAAGATCGCCACCCGCACCAACGTGCCGGGGCAACTAGCCGTGAGCGTGGCGCAGGACTTTCCTCCCCCTTGGCCTGCGCCACGCCCGCGGAACCCTTCGGTCAAGATCGCGGTGCGCAGGTGAAGAGAGTCGTGCTCTTGCTCGCGGTGCCCCTCGCGGTGTTCGTGGTGGCTCTACTCGGTCTGGTCATCCTGTTCGCCACGGTGGGCGGCACGGCCCAGGCCGCTGCGTGCACGCTGTCCACGCTGACGTCTTCGAAGACATCAACGACAACGACTACGACGACGCCTTCCTCGAATCCGAACTGTGGCGCGGCGGCTACCGCCACCTTGCCCACCTCGCCGGTGGTAAGCGACGGGCTGCCCGCGAACTACGTGATGCCCGCCGACGCGACGGCGGCCGAGACCGTGGCGATCACCTACGCGCTGGCCCAGCTCGGCAAGCCGTACCTCTGGGGTGGTGCCGGTCCCGCGGCCTTCGACTGCTCGGGCCTCACCATGATGGCCTGGGCACGGGCCGGCGTGTCGCTGCTGCACTACACCGGCGATCAGATCAACGAAGGCACCGCCGTGACGTCGTACGCGGAGATAGCACCCGGTGATCTGGTCCTCGTGCCCGGCAGCGACGGGACCGTCGCGAGCCCCGGACACGTGGGGATCTACGTCGGCGACGGACTCGTGGAGTCGGCGGTCGACGTGCAGTACGGCGTCATTGTCCAGCCGTACTCGTACTTCATCAGTGGC
>Ga0224555_1003269_pt1 | contig 16968 bp, 14 predicted proteins | sample 714S23034metaG_FD_180687 | JGI IMG/M metagenome (GOLD analysis project Ga0224555, IMG submission 180687) | Peat soil microbial communities from Stordalen Mire, Sweden - 717 S2 30-34 | ecosystem: Environmental > Terrestrial > Soil > Wetlands > Peat | place: Sweden: Norrbotten County, Stordalen...
CCGGCGCTGCCGAACATGCCCTGCCACCGATCACGTTCCCTGAAAAGCTTGGGGCCGTGCTGCTGCTGGCCAGCACGCTGGTTGTCGGTCTCTATCCACGCATTCTGATCGACCTGATTCTCCCGGCACTCAATTCGCCGCTGTTTGAAGGCCTGCGGCAGGGGGCGTGGCGATGAACCCTGTCAGCTACGCCGACCTGCTCCGCGCCACGTTGCCTGAGATCGTGGTGGCAGTGACAGGCCTCGTTCTGCTGGCGGTGGATTTGTCCGTGTTGCGCCGAGCCCCGGTCGGACGGCGGTTGGGCGTGGGCGCGCTGATTGCCTGCATCGGATCGCTGCTCTCGATCTGGATGCTGATGCACGGGACGGGAACCGCGAGCCTACCCGCCGGGATGTTCGTCGTGACGCCGCTGACGCGCATCGTGCAAATTGCGCTGCTTGCCCTGACAATTCTGACGGCTCTGCTCTCGACGTCCACACGGATCACCGAGCATGTGGGCGAATACCTGGCGCTGATTCTCTTCGCAACGGTGGCGATGATGTTCCTGGTCGCCACGCAGAACCTGCTGCTCATCTTTGTAGCGCTGGAATTTCTGAGCCTGTCGCTCTACATCCTCACCGGCTTTGACAAGCAGAGCCGCCAATCGGCCGAAGCGGGTCTGAAGTACTTTCTCTTCGGCGGCATGTCGGCAGGGTTTCTCCTGTTCGGCATGAGCCTGTTGTACGGCGTTTCGGGCTCGATCCAGCTGCCGCAAATTGCCGCCGCGATCAGCGGGCCTTCCCTCGATCCGCTGGTCCTCATCGCGATCATCATGGTGGCCATCGGGTTCGGGTTTAAGGTGGCTGCCGCGCCGTTCCACCTCTGGGCTCCGGATGCGTACCAGGGCGCGCCGACGGTGAGCGCGGGGTTCATCGCGTCGAGTTCGAAGGTCGCCAGCTTCTTCATCTTTGCCCAGGTTGTCACCGTCGGACTGGCCACGGCCACCGGCAGCGGAGTGTATCGCGGCTACGCACCGGGATGGGTGCCCGTGCTCTGCGCCATCGCGGCGCTGTCGATGATCGTCGGCAATCTCGCAGCGATCGCGCAGACCAGCGTGCGGCGGCTGCTCGCGTATTCGGCGATTGGGCATGCGGGCTACATGCTGCTGGGGCTGATCGCGCACTCGCCGATGGGCGAACGGGCCCTGATCTATTACGTCATCACCTACGCGCTGGCATCGCTGGGCGCGTTTGGCGTGCTGGGCACGCTGGAAGCCGAGGGCATCGACAAAATTAACGACCTCGCCGGCCTGAGTAAGCGCGCGCCTGGATTGTCGCTGTGCCTGCTGATTTTCGTGCTGTCGCTGGCCGGGATCCCGCCGCTGTCCGGGTTCTTCGGTAAGTTCTACATTTTTTCGGCGGCCGTCGATGCGGAGCCGCATCTCGGCCTGCTTTGGCTGGTGCTGCTGGCCGTTGCGATGAGCGCAGTCTCGCTCTACTACTATCTAAAGGTGCTCAAGCAGGTGTATGTGGTGGAGGGCGCACCTCAGGCAGAACCGCTCCAAGTGTCACTGGTAACGCGCGTGACCATCTGGGTGCTCGCCGCCCTGGTCGTCCTGCTTGGTTGTGCGCCGGAGTTGCTGCTCCGGTGGCTCGGCGCCTAGCAAGTTACAGGTTACGGTTTGCCACAGGGCCTGGCTGCTCCCTTAAGTTCCGGTCTCCAGAAACGAACGACCCCTACACCGTGGCCTGGGGCTTGTTGGCGTACATAGCGGCGTCGGCCACACGCTTCAGCTCGTCCTTCGTGGCGCCGTCGTCGGGATACACGGCGATGCCGATGCTGGCCGATCCGCGAATCGTGTAGTCGTCGATCCGGAAGGGCGTGTCGAAGCAGCGCACGAGACGCTGGATGATCTCCTCGACCTCAGCCCGATTGCGGACGACGGGGATCAACGCGATGAATTCGTCGCCGCCCACGCGAGCCAGCGTATCCATCCCGCGCAGCTTCTCGGAGAGCCGTTCGGCCACCTGCTGCAGGTAGAGGTCGCCCACGCGGTGGCCGTAGAAATCGTTCACCTGCTTGAACTGGTCCAGATCGATGTACACCAGCGCGAAGTGGGTCTGGCTGCGCTTGGCGTGGCTCAGCGCTTCGTCCAGCCGGCTCTCCAGCAGGAACCGATTTGCGGCATTGGTGAGCTGGTCGTATTGCGAGCGGTGAATGAGCGTCTCGTACAGCCGCCGGTTATCGATCGCCAGCGCAGCCAGGCTGGCACCCATTTCGAGAGCTTCGCCTGCCTGCTCCTGGCATGCTTCCGCGCCGGAGACGACCACAGAGCCGAGGCGCTCGCCGACGCCGGAATAGATGCCGCGCCGAACCACGTCGTTCGATTCCTGGGAAGCTGCAGCCTGGCCCACGACCGTGCCGTTGGCCAACTCGCACCAGCAGGAGCGGTCTTCCAGCTGCGTGCTGATCAGCCGCAGGATCATCAGCAGCACGTCGTCCAGATTGAGCATGCTGTTGATGGCTTCCAGCACGCGGCCGCGCTCCTTTTCGAGGAACGCGATCCGGCGTTCGCGGGCAGCCTCGGATTCCATGGTCGCGCGAATTTGCTCCGTCTGCCTGCGGACCTTGCCATGCAGCATCAGAGCCCACACCAAAGCCGTGAGCATCAGCGCCAGCAGCGCCGCGCTCACGTAGAGCAGGCGGCGCACGGTCCACCACGGCGGCGCCACCAGCACAGTGACGTCCTCCGGACTGCGCATCTGGAGATCGAAGGAGGTTTCAGTATGCCAGGGTCCGCCGGCATTGACGAAACAGACTCCGGCGACGCGCACGATACTGCCGACGCGATAGTCGGGCAGCGCGATCTCCTGAAGCTCGTTATTCCAGACCGTTCGCGCAAGGATCGCGGAGAACACATGAGAGCCGGACTGGATCACGAGTGTGTCCTGATGGGACTCGTGCACTTCCGCAGCCAGCTTGCCTTCCATGGACACCAGTTCGAACGGATGACGGCCGGCACGAGCATCCTCCCAACTCACAGGGACAGGCTGGATGAGCTGCATTTGTGCCGACGGCAGGACGCTGGCATCGCTGAGCACCTCGGAGTACTCATGCGGGTCGGGAAACCCGACAACATTGACCGCCTGGCCGATGCGCAGGGCTGACTGTTCAAACGAGTTCACCTTGACCGCCTGGCCATCGGGCGTTTCCAGCACCAGTTCGAGCCCCGGCTGATACAGCGTGATGCTGCCGCGCACGTGCATGCGCCGGCTGGAATCGCTGACATAGTAGCCCGACATAATCCGGCTGATGGAGGTGAGGGGCAGAGCGGTTGGGTCGGCGGAGGGAGTCTCCAGCACCTGCATGTGTCTGGCCGTGCTCACCCAAAGCTCGAGCCCGGTTTGCTGGAATTTACCGTCGAACTGGCTGCCTGCAACCCCTGAGATCATTACCACCGAATCGAGCAGACGAACGGGGTTGATGCCCCGGATGTCCTCGATGTGGACGCGAGCCAAACCACCCTGCATCTGCAGGTCGATTAACAAATATGGCTGGCGCTCCCTTGCGCCGGGCGAACCTTCAGAGGAGTGCAGGTCACGCAGCACTTCGCCGGCCGTGGTGTAGCGGGTGTACTGGCCGATGGAGGTCTGCAATGTCGCGGAACGGACCCGGCCCACAACCGTGACATAGCGGCAGTCGCTGGACTTTTGCAAAAACTCACGCCAGCCCACCGGCACTGGCTCCGGGAACTGCGCATGCCGTTCCAGGGTGACTTCGGTCGCCTTCACATTCGTGGAGTAGCTGGGGATGGTGGCTCCCCGCACCACAACGCTATCGCCGGGACTGAGCGCCGGAGGATTCGGCGGCGACACAATGTAGATGCCGCCGGTCGCGTCCTGCACAAAAACCTGGCCCTCGGTGGGCTCGTAGTACGTGACGATGGCGTGCAGTTCGACCGGCAGACCTTTGGCCGCCATGCCGCTGGGAAGCGCATGCACCTGCGCGACGGTGGTGAGGAGTTGAGGCTCTGCGGCGGCGGAGTTCAGGCCAGGCGAACTCTGGGCCATCGCGGTAGGCCCGAAGAGTGCGATCCCGCAGCAGATACCGAACACGACGAGGAAGAGGAAGGACTTCCGCAACGCGGGGCACTCCTCACGGTGCCATTGTTAAGAATGGGCTACAAAAGTGGAGGTGTCTGTAGCATTTTCAGGTTAGAAATGGCCGTCAAGTTACTTTCGTTTTAAGCATTTGCGCGGTTTTCAGACAGTGCCAAACCACGCCAGCGGCGGCCAAGTCGCAGGCGGCCACGCCCATGGATTTGAAGACGACGCGGCCCGCGGGGAGCGGTTTCGTGCCGGCGAGAATCTCGCCCAGCTCGGCATACACCGGCTGGCTGGAACCGATGATGTCGCCGGATTCGCGAAGAGCGGCCTCCCGCGACTCAACCACGATCGCGCCCTTCATCGCCGTGTCGTCCAGCTCGCGGCGATCCGGTGTCACCACGGCGACCGCGCAGACGAAGGTGTGGGCCGCCAGCCATGCACCGCGCAGCAGGGGCTCGCGAACGCTGGCGACGGTCACAACAACGTCGGCTCCGCGGACGGCTGCCTCGGGCGTGGGCATCGCGGCCGCACCCGTCTCCGATGCGAACCGCTGCGCATGAGCCGGCGTGCGGCTCCACACGCGGACCGCGGAAAAATGGCGGACAAAGCGGAGTGCCTCGAGGTGCGAGCGCGCCTGGACGCCGCTGCCGAGAATGGCGAGCGTGCGCGCATCCTTTGCTGCAAACAGGCGCGTGGCGACGGCCGACACCGCAGCCGTCCGCATCTCGGTGATGAGCCGGCCGTCCATAGCAAGAAGAGGCTCCCCGGTTTCGGCGGAAAACAACTGGATCACGGCCTGGTGGGTGGGCTGCACCGTGTTGCGTTCGTAGAAAGTGACCAGCTTCACACCCATTAGGTCTCCGTCCACGGCAGGCATCAGCGCGAAGAAGCCCTCATGCTCGGCGATGCGGAGGACCGTGCGCACCGGCTGCTGGATCTTGCCCAGTGAGAGATTCATAAGCGCCCGCTCGACAGCCGGAATAAGGCTCTCCCAGGTGAGCAACGATCGGACTTTCTCTTCGTCGAGGAATTCCATGGGTGGGTCTCCGCAGGATGTCACATCAGACTGACGGGGTCGACATCGATGATGAGGTGCGCGCGGGGAATCTGCGCCTCTTCAGCGTGAGCGAGCAGGGCGCGCAAGGCCTTCTGCAGTGCGGTACGGGTTTCGCCCTTCATCACCAGGTGGAAGCGGTAGGTGCGTTTGATCTTCGCGATCGGCGCCGTCGCCGGACCGAGAACGCGAACGTTGCGCAGCGTGGTGTGCTGGCACCAGCGGCCCAGAATGTTGGCCCAGGCGGCGGCCTCCTCGAGGCGTTGACTTTGCAGCAGTACATTCGCGAGCGCAGCATACGGTGGGTACCGCATCATGCGCCGGAATTTCAGCTCCTTCTCAACGAAGCCCGCGTAGTCGTGCTTCGCGGCAAACAGAATCGCGTAATGGTCGGTGTGATAGGTCTGCACGATCACCTGCCCCGGCAGTTCGCCGCGACCGGCACGTCCGGAAACCTGGGTGAGGAGCTGGAAGACGCGCTCCGCTGCACGAAAATCAGGCAGCCCCAGCGCGTAATCGCAGCCCACAACGCCAACCATGGTTACCCCGTGGATGTCATGACCCTTGGCAATCATCTGCGTGCCGACGAGCAGGTTGATTTCGCCGGAGTGGAGGCGAAGGAGGAGGCGCTCCATGTCCCCTCGCCCGCGAACCGTGTCGCGATCCATGCGGCCGATGCGCGCGCCGGGAAAGATCTCCTGCAGTCGCTCCTCGCCCTGCTGCGATCCGGCGCCGAGAAAATACAGGTACTCGCTGTCGCAGGCGGGGCAGAATTTCGGCACGGTCTTTTTGTAACCGCAGTAGTGACATTCTAAGCGCTGCCCCGTGGCGTGGCCGTCGCCTGGAAGCGGCTTGTGATACGTGAGGGCAATGGAGCAATTCTCGCAGTCCATTTTGGCGCCACAGGCGCGGCAGATCACAACAAAGGAGTAGCCACGGCGGTTGAGCAGGATGATTGCCTGCTCGCCCCGGTCGATTGTGGCCTGCGTTTCCTCGATCAGGGCGCGCGAAAACAGTTTCTCCTCGCCGGTCTCCTGAAATTCCTGCCGCATATCGACGAGGCGGACCTCAGGCAGCAGCCGATCCTTCACTCGCTCGCGGAGTTCAATGCGCTGATACTTGCCAGTCGAGGCGTTGTGCCAGGTTTCGAGAGAAGGAGTGGCGGAGCCCAGCACGATGGCGGCGTTTGCCAGCTTGGCGCGCATCACGGCCACGTCGCGCGCGTGGTAGCGAGGTGTGGATTCCTGCTTGTAACTCGAATCGTGCTCCTCATCGACGATCACGAGGCCGAGATTCTCCACCGGCGCGAAGATCGCCGAACGCGTGCCGACGACCACGCGCGCCTCCGCTTTCCGAATGCGGTGCCACTGCTCGCCGCGCTCCTCCGGAGTCAGCGCGGAGTGCAGCAGCGCCACCTCCGAACCGAACGCGTGATGGAGCTGCGCCGCCATCGCCGGAGTTAGTCCGATCTCCGGCACCAGGAGAATCGTCGTCCGGCCCGCGTCCAGTGCCCTTCGCATCGCCGCCAGGTACACGGCGGTCTTTCCGGAGCCGGTGACCCCATGCAGCAGCAGCGGCCGAAATTCGCGCGCTGCAACAGCAGTAGTAATCGTATCGAGCGCATCCAGCTGCGCGGGATTCAACTCGTGTTCGGGCGTGAGGAAAGCGTGGAGGTGGGTCAAATGAAAATCGGCCGGACGCTCCTCGATCCGGACCAGGTTTTTGCGGACCAACGTATTTAGCGTCGACGCAGGGACTTCCAGCCGGCGAAGTTCAGCCACGGGCAGTTCACCGTCGGCACCGGCCAGCTCCGCGAGAATCGCCTGCTGATTCTCGTTCAGCTTCGGCAGGCGCACGTCCGCGATGAGCACGGCGTAGCGCACGGTTCGCCGCGCGTCGCGTGCCTCAGCCGCGGTCTCGCGCGTGATCCACTTCTTGCGCAGCATGCCCTGCAGGATGCGCACCGAAGCGCCGGTCGCGGAACGCAGACGGGCAGTGCGAACGGCCTCGCCGGATGCAAGCTCGTTGAGCACCGCGTATTCCTGGTCCTGCTCCTCGGGCGCGAGACGAGAGCGTCGCGACGATCCCTGCTCGGCGGCGGAGAGCAGCACCTGACGGCCGAGATCGGTGATGCGGTAGAGCACCTGACGTCGAACCTCGCCGGCCAGCGGCAGCATGGAGCGCAGGACCTCCCCGATGGGAGCGAGGTAGTACTGCGCGATCCACAGGGCGAGTTCCATCAGCTGCGGCGTGATTACCGGCTCGCTGTCGAGCACGGCGACGAGCGGCCTGGCGTCCACCGGTGGCGGCTCGTCATGCAAACGAACCACCACTCCGGCGAGCTTCTCGTTACGGAAAGGAACAAGGACACGCGCCCCGACGCACAACTGCAGGTCGCCCACGCAATAGGTAAAGGGCCGGTCGAGCGGAACCGGCAGGGCGACATCGCAGAAGGCGGGCATGGTTCTTTTCCGGAGCGTAACAGAAGCGCAACACCAGCGCGGATTCGCTGGCTGTGTGAATCCTGGCGGCCACTCGTGGAATCAGATGGGAACACGGAGGAATTCGATGGCAGCAGAGAAGGTTGCGTTTATCACCGGCGGCAACAAGGGCCTTGGTCTTGAAACCGCGCGTCAGCTGGGCAAGCAGGGCATCAAGGTCGTGATTGGGTCGCGAGACCTGGCGCGGGGCCGGGAAGCGGTGGAAAAGCTGAAGAAGGACGGAGTCGACGCCGATGCTGTCCGGTTCGACATCACCAAAGCGGCGGACTACAAGGAAGTCTACAAATATCTGGATCAGAAATACGCCAAGCTCGACATCCTGATCAACAACGCCGGCATTTCGAAGGAAGACTTCATGGGCGGCAACAAAACCAGCAGCACAAGCGCGGAAGTGCTGCACGAGACCTTCGATACCAATTTCTTCGGCGCTGTCCAGCTGACCCAGACGCTGCTGCCGCTCGTCAAGAAATCCCCTGCAGGGCGGATCGTCAATCTGTCGAGCATTCTTGGATCACTCGCGCTGCATGCCGATCCAAAGTCACCGATCTACGACGCCAAGGCCTTCGCCTACGACGCCTCAAAGGCAGCGCTCAACTCATTCACCGTGCACCTGGCGCACGAATTGAAGGACACGAAGATCAAGGTCAATTCCGCGCACCCCGGCTGGGTGAAGACCGACATGGGCACGGATGCCGCGCCGATGGAGATTCCTGATGGCGCGAAGACCAGCGTAGCGCTGGCGACGCTGCCCGACGACGGCCCCACCGGCGCGTACATTCACCTGGGCGAGACGCTGCCCTGGTGAAAGAGGCAGCCGGTAGCCTGTAGCCGATAGGGCCAGTGAGAGCGGCGCGAACAACGCGGATTTCAGCTACCAGCTTCCGGCTTCTTGCTTCCGGCTATTTCGCGGGCGCCTCCAGCCCCAGTTCCACCATTGCAAGCTGCAAATCGGCCCACGCCTCTTTTTTCTGGCGCGGGTCGCGCAACAGATACGCCGGGTGGTACGTCACGATCAGCTTCGCGCCGCGCGCATGGTGGATGCGCCCCCGCAGCGCCGCGAGCGGGCTCTTGCCGCCCAGCAGATAGGTCGCGGCGGTTGAGCCCAGCGAGACGATCACTTCAGGCCGGATCACGTCGATCTGGCGAAACAGAAACGGCGCACAGGTATTGGCCTCGGCCGGCTCCGGAACGCGGTTCTGCGGCGGGCGGCACTTGACGATATTCGCGATGTAAACCTGGTCGCGGCGCAGCCCCATCGCCACAATCATGTTGTTCAGAAGCTGCCCGGCGCGGCCCACGAACGGCAACCCTTGCGCGTCTTCGTCGGCGCCGGGGCCTTCTCCGACGAACATCAGGCGCGCGTTCGGATCGCCGTCGCCAAACACAACCGTGTTCCGGCCCTTGTGGAGCGCGCAGCGCGTACAGTCGCCGATGTCCTCGCGGATGGCAGCGAGTGCCGCAGCTCGATCTTCGCGAGCGACGAGGGCCGAAGGTTCGTTGAGCACAGGCGAGGGTTGCGGGCGGGCTTGCTTCGGGGACATCGGCGGGGCAGTCTCCAGGTTTTCGTCGTAACGGAAAATGGCGGCGGGGACGGCCGCTGGATTTTCTTCTGTAACGATGGCTGTTACGGATCCGGCGGGCGCGGCCATTTCTGTAACAGTCTCTGTTCCTTTTAAAGTATCGCTGGGCGCGAAGCCCTCGCGGCGGTAGAAGTCGAAGACACCCAGGTCGCGAAAATATGCGATGCGGGAGCGGATCGCTTCTTCTGTTTCCGGGGAAAGCCGCGCGTTCAACCCTGTTCTCCGAGACTCATGGAGAGATCGGGGTCGGATTCAGACAGAACCTCCTTGCGCGGGCTGCGCAGGGTGAGGATCTCGTCGAGAATCTGATCGGCGAGTTCGCGCTTGGTTAGCTCCGGCAACTCGATGGCACGATCGCGGGTTAGAAAGGTGACTGCGTTACGGTCAGAGTCGAACCCTACGCCCTCACGCGATACATCGTTCAGCACGATGGCATCCGCGCCCTTGCGCAGCAGCTTGTCGCGGCCATGCGCGAGCACATCCTCGGTCTCCGCGGCGAAACCGACCACCAGCATGCCCGGGCGGCGCTGTTCGACGACCGCAGCCAGGATATCTTCGGTGGGCTCCAGTTCCAGCGTCAGCGGCCCTTTCCGGCGCATCTTTTGATCTGCCGGGGAGCGAGGACGATAATCGGCGACCGCAGCGGCCTTGATAACGATGCTGGCCTGATCGAGGCGGCTCAAGACGGCGTCGCGCATCTGCTGCGTCGTAACAACCGGGACAACCTCGACGTTGGCAGGCGCGCGCAGCGCGGTCGGCGCAGAGACGAGAATCACGCGCGCTCCACGACGCTGCGCGGCTTCGGCCATGGCGTAACCCATCTTGCCGCTGGAACGATTGCCGAGGAAGCGCACCGGATCGAGCGCCTCGCGCGTGCCGCCGGCGGTGATCAGCACCGTTTCGCCGCCAAGGTCGTTGCGATGGAGCAAAACGCTCAGCACCGCATCGACGATGGCGCTGTTTTCCGCGAGCCGCCCCGCTCCCACCATCCCGCAGGCCAGGTAGCCACTCTCCGGCGCGACAATGCGCACATGGCGGTTGGCGAGAATCTCAAGGTTCGCCTGCGTTGCCGCGTGGTTCCACATATTCGCGTTCATCGCCGGCGCAACGATCACCGGCGCCGTCGTGGCGAGGTACATCGTTGTGAGGAAGTCGTCCGCTATGCCGTGGGCGAATTTCGCCAGGATGTCGGCGGTGGCGGGCGCGACGACGAGCGCGTCAGTGGACTGTGCAGCATCGATGTGCTCAATAGCGGAGGCAGCGTCGCCGGGATCGGAGCCTTCGGGGGTCCAAAGGTCCGTGATGACCTTGTGCCCAGTGAGGGCGGCGAAGGTGAGCGGCGCGATGAACTGCTGCGCGGCCGCGGTCATCACCACGTGGACGTCGAGCGCATGCTTTTGCAGATCGCGAACCAGCTCCGCCGATTTGTAGGCAGCGATGCCGCCCGTGACGCCAACCGTGACCTTCATGGAAACGATTCTACGCTGTCACGAAGAAAGGCTTGTCGCGAGGAGAACGCGGCCCGACACGCGCCTACGAGGCGAACTTCGGGATGTCCGCACCGTCCACTTCAGGGCGCACGGTCGGGGCGTTCTCGCTCTTCACGTAGGTAATCTTCCCGGCAGCGATCTCGTCCTGGGCGACGCGGCACGCTTTGCGCGAACGGCTGGAAATCATCGGCTCGGCTCCGTTCTGCAGCTGCCGCGCGCGGCGCGCTGCCACCAGCACATAGCGGAAATTGCTGTCGTATTCCTTCTCGATACTCATCGTCCTGCCTCCAGAACTTCGTTGCGTGCCGTCACCGGGTTGCGGCCGGAACCGGAACCCCAAACGCCTGCAAAACCGACCGGACCCGCGCTTCCGAGCTGGCCTGACGGCAGCTTTGAGCAAGCCGCAGCACCCGCTCGCGGTCCGCTCCGTTCGCGCCCGCATTCCCGTTGCGCAGGATGCGTTCCGCGGCAACAATGGCGGTCATTTCCTCGACCGCGCGATCCAGGATGTCGTTGACGAGAATATAGCCATATTCCCGGTAATTCTCAATCTCCTGTTTTGCCTTGGCAAGGCGGCGGTCGATGACCTCCTCGCGCAGGACGCCCTCGGCCCGCGAGCGGTTGCGCAGCCGCGTGGCCAGCACCTCCGGCGAAGGCGGCATAAGGAAGATCGAAACCGCGTCGGGGCACTTCGCGCGGACCTGCGCGGCGCCCTGCACGTCGATATCGAGGAGCAGATCCCTGCCGCCGGCGAAGGCTTCATGCAGAGTCGATTTCGCGGTGCCGTAGTAGTTGCCGAAAACCTGAGCGTGCTCGAGGAACTCGCCGTTGCGGACCATCTCCTCGAAGTGCTCGCGGGTGGTGAAATGATATTCGCGCGAGTCCACCTCCGAGCCGCGCGGCCCGCGCGTCGTCCAGGAGACAGAGAACTCCAGCCCGCTCACCAGCGAACGCAGCTGGTTCACAAGGGTCGATTTGCCCGACCCCGAAGGCGCCGAAATGATGAATAGAATTCCCGACAAGCGTTTTCGTGTGCCTCCAGCCCGATCCCGATGCCCTACTCCAGGTTCTGCACCTGCTCGCGAGCCTTTTCGATCTCCGACTTCATCCCCAGACCCGCTTCGGTAATGCGCGTGCCGTTGCCCGCCACGCCGCTGGTCTTCGAAAGCAGCGTGTTGGCCTCGCGATTCATCTCCTGCAGCAGGAAGTCGAGCTTCTTGCCCACCTCCCCGCCCTGATCGAGCAGTCCGGCGAAGTGGTCGATGTGCGTGCGGAGCCGCGTCACTTCCTCTTCGACATCGCTGCGCTCGGCGATCAGCGCGGCCTCCTGCAGGATCCGGTCCTTGTCGAACCCGCCGTCGAGCATCGTCTTCATCCGCTGGTTGAGCCGATCGAAGTAGGCCTGCTGCACTTTCTCGCGCAGGGTCGCGGCTTCGTCAACCAGCCCGCGCAGCCTCTCCATACCCGCGCGCATCTCGCTGGCCAGCACCGAGCCTTCCTGGGAGCGCATCGTCTGCAATGCGACTACGAGCCCATCGGTCTCCCGCAAAACGGCGTCTTCCAGAGCCTTCATCTCTTCCTCGCTGCTGCGCGATTCAGCCAGCAGAACGCCAGGGAGACGGAAGACAGAATTAAGATCCGGCTCGGCCGTCAGGTTGTGCTCGGCGGCGGCGGCGCGAAACGCCTCGATGTATGCAGCGACGAGCGCGTGATCGTAGCCGCCTTCGGCCTTTTGACTGCGCTCGAGACTGAGCGTGACCTCCACGTGCCCACGGCGGAGCTTCTCTTTCAGGATCCGGCGCAGGTTCATCTCCACGCCCTCGGCGCCATTGGGCAAGCGCATGTGCAGGTCGAGAAAGCGGTGGTTAACACTCTTCAGGCTGAGAGAGAAGCCGAGCGTTTCAGAGACGCGCCCAGCAATGCGGGCGAAGCCGGTCATCGAATAGACCGGTTCCTTCGCCGATTGCGCGGCTGGCTTGTCGGTTTTCGCAGGAGGCTTCGCCGGGCTCATCGGTTGATCTTACCTGTGAGAGCGGGTTCTGCGGTGGAGCCGCCGGGGACGGTCCCTTCGAGCGTGAGGCCGGTCTCCGGGGCTTCGCGCTCGTTGCCATTTCCATTACCGTCGCCGATATTCATGAACTGGAGCCGGTACAGCTTCTGGTAAATGGGCGAGGTCTGCAGCAGTTCTTCGTGCGAGCCGATCGCAGTGATATGGCCGTGTTCAAGAACAACAATGCGGGTGGCGCGCCGAACCGTCGAAAGCCGATGCGCGATCACGATGACCGTGCGGCCCTCCATCAGATTGGCCAGCGCAGCCTGCACCAGCGATTCGCTCTCCGCGTCGAGGGCAGACGTGGCCTCATCCAGGATCAGAACCGGCGCGTTTTTCAGGATCGCCCGCGCGATGGCCAGCCTCTGGCGTTCGCCACCCGAGAGGCGAAAGCCCTTCTCTCCGATCACCGTGTCGTAGCCATCGGGCATGCGCTCGATGAAGTCGTGCGCCAGCGCCGCTTTCGCAGCGTCCACAACCTGCGACAACGGCACGCCAGGCTGGCCGTAGGCGATATTGTTGCGCACCGTGTCGTTGAAGAGAATCGTTTCCTGGGTCACTTTGCCGATCTGCGCGCGCAGCGAGTTGAGGCTGGCCTGGCGTACGTCGATGCCGTCGACCAGGATACGGCCCTCCGTCACATCGAAGAAGCGCGGGATCAGATTCACCAGCGTCGACTTCCCTGCCCCGCTGGGCCCTACCAGTGCCACCACTTCGCCGCGGTGGATGGTCAGGTTGATATCGCTCAGCACCACCGGAGGACCTTCGCGCTCGGCCTCCTGATAGCAGAAGCTCACATTTTCCAGCGCAATGCTGTCTTTGAATCCCCTGATCGTCTGCGGATGCTTCGCTTCGGGAACCTCATCCTGATCGTCCATGAAGTCGAAGATGGCCGCCGAGGCGCCGACCGCCTGCTGGAAATTGTTGTAGTAGGTCCCGAATCGCCGGATTGGGTCGTACATCTTGAACAGCGCAACGATGAAGGCGAAGAACGTGCCCTCGGCCATGGCGCCGTGCCCGATCTCGTTGCGTCCCACCCACAGCAGCGCCGCAATCGCGACGGCTCCGATGAAATCCATCAGGGGCGATGTAATCGCCTGGGCTCGCACCGACCGCAGGTTGGCCCGGAACAGCCGTTTCGCCGCCTGGCGGAAGCGCAGCAGCTCCCAGAACTCCATGTTGAAAGCCTTCACGATGCGATTGCCGGTGATCGTCTCGTGCAGGATGTTCTGAATGTCGGCCAGCTTGTCCTGCCCGCGGCGCGTGGTCCGGCGCACGTCACGTCCGATCCGGAGAATGGACGACGCCGCGATGACACCAAACACTGGCAGCACCCAGGCCAGCTTGCCCCCGAGCGCGATCACGATCACCACCATGCAGGCCAGCGTGCAGGCCTGCTGCAGAAAATCCGACAGGATCGTCGCCGTCGCGTACTGAACCCGTTCGATGTCGTTGATCAGCGCCGACAGCAGGGTCCCCGTGGTGTGCTTCTGGAAGAACGACACCGACCGGCGCAGGATCGACTCGTACAGATCGTCGCGCATGTCGGTGATCATGCCGAAGCCGGCGTAATTCGCCAGGTAGGTTCCGGCGTAGTCGCAGATGCCCTTCAGCAGCGTTGCGGCAACAAAGGCGAACGCGATCACGCCCCAGTCGTTCTTGATATGCAAGAACGATGGCACCAGGATCTGCGGCGTTAAGTTGATGTGCCAGCGTGCGCCGATCGAGCCCAGCAGCTGCGTCCTGTTGGCCCGGCTCGCGGCGCCCGGATGCAGAACGTTGTCGAAGATCGGCCCGATGAGCAGGACCCGGAACGCATCGAGCAGGCCGACGCCGGCCGCCAGAATCACGGCGGAAAGAGCCTGGAGCATATACCGGCGTGCATAGTAGACCAGACGCCCGAGGCGCTTCATGCCCGGTCCACTCCCCGCAACGGAAGATAACGCATGCTTTGATTTTATCCCGCGCCCCACGCTGGACCGGTGACGAAGCTCACTCAGCGCAAGGGGACCGGAACAAGAGCAGGCACCAGGCAGGCACTCGTTACAATGCGGGTATATGTCGATGTCTTCTTCGCTCAGCGCTGAGGAACGGGCGCGACGCATCAAGCTGATCATTTTTGACGTGGATGGCGTGCTGACCGACGGCAGCATCTGGATCTTCCCGGCTCCGGCGCCCAGCACAACGACCGCCGACCACGCCGCGCAAATGGATAGCAAGGGCGGTTACGGCATCTCCTCGCAAAGTATGGTCGAGGCCAAGGGGTTCAACGCGCACGATGGCACAGGGATCTCGCTGGCCAAGCTCGCCGGATTGAAGTGCGCCATCATCACCAAGCGCATCTCCGAAACCGTCGCGCTCAGGGCCCGCGACCTCCGCCTCGAGTACGTCTACATGGGCCAGTCGTACAAGATGAAAGCCGTGCGAGAAATGATGGAGAAGGAGCAGATCGGCCTCGACGAAATCGCCTATGTCGGCGACGACGTCATCGACTTGCCGGTGATGCGCGAGTGCGGTTTCGCCGTCGCAGTGGCCAACGCGCGCGACAACGTCAAGCTGGAGGCCCACTGGGTCACGCCGCACGGTGGCGGCCACGGCGCCGGGCGCGATGCCATCGAGTTCATCCTGGCGGCCAAGGGCATTCTCGAAAAAACCATCGAGTCCTACATCGACGAGCGCAACCCGCTCCCAGCCAGCATGGACATTGGAAAGGGTGGGTTCTGAAAGACAGCGTTCAGCGTTCGGCGTTCAGCGTTCAGAAGCAGTCCGGCCGCAAGCCGGCGAAACGCTCCCGCATCTATATCACCGGGGGCATTGCAATTGTCACGGCGGTCGCGTCGGCGTGGCTCATTCAGGAACCAGTCCTGCACTGCGACTCGCTCGCGCCCCTCACGATCCTGGCGACTCTGGCTGCCTTCCTCATCTCCATCTGCTTCCGACAAATGGGACGCTTCCCCGAGAAGCGCAGCCGGTTGATTCTCCTGGTGTGCCTGCTGATTGCCGCGGGCACGCTGTTCGCGGATTTTCGCTACGTCCGGAAGTACCGGGCCTTCTGCGATGAGCTGCAGCAGCAGATGCGACCGGTGCAACCGAATCACTAAGGCTTCTTCATAATCTCCGCCCGCTGCCCCGCAATCGGCGAAACTTCATCCAGAAACCCCTTGAACACTGGCCCGATCTGCGCCGCGCACTGCCCCGGAGCCAGATGGCCGCAGCCATCCGCCACCACAAACTCCGATTGCGGAACTGCCGTGTGCATGGCCTCTCCCACGGACACCGAAATCAGGTGATCCTCCTTGCCCCAGACAATCAGCATCGGCATCTTCAGCGCGCCCAGCTGCCCATCCAGGAGACTCTTTCCGGTCAGCATCGAGTCCATGTTCCGCTTCACCACCCACCTGTGTTTCCCCACGAACCGAAAGATGTCGCGCTGGATAAAGCCGGGCACATGCGGCGCCGGACCCGCCATCAGCAGGTCATCCAGCGTGGCCAGCTTCGCCGGTGTATCGGGCTCGAACAGCGAAGTGTCCCAGACGAGGCTGAAACGAGTGCCAGCGCTGTCGAGAATGACGAGGCGCCGAATCCGCTGCGGCTGGTCGAGTGCGACCCGCATCGCGATCCATCCGCCCATCGACCAGCCCGCCAGATCCGTCTGCTTCAGGTGGCGATTATCCATGAAGGCTTCCACCGCGCCCGCCAGCTCGGGGATCGTGTACGCGGCGTTGGTGGGCCAGTCCGAGCGCCCGTAGCCCGGCAGATCGAGCGCGTACACGCGATGGTGATCGCGCACCAGCTGCGGCATCAGATTCGCCCAGTCTTCGGCGCGCCCGCCCAGGCCGTGCACCAGCACGATCGGCGAACCCGATCCGCCGGCGTAGTAGTGAATGCGGACATGCGGATTTCCTGCGAACGGTATCGCCGTGTACTCCGAGTGGACGCCGTCGAACAGCAGGCGGGTTTGGGTCGCCAGCCACAGCACGGTCAGCGGCCGCACAAAAGCAAAGACGACCACGAAAATCAGAAGCACCAGGACGCCAAAAACCGCCCAGCGAATCGTCTGCCACCGCCGCCAGGTTTTTGTTTCGGGTGACGTGATCGCGGTGGCCATGCGGGTGTGAGATGCCCTTTCGCTTTTTAGGATGCCATCCTGAGCGCTTTGAGAATCACCTCAACCGTGAGGGCCGTCAGTCCGTCCAGCTCCCCGACGC
>Ga0224555_1003270_pt1 | contig 16957 bp, 23 predicted proteins | sample 714S23034metaG_FD_180687 | JGI IMG/M metagenome (GOLD analysis project Ga0224555, IMG submission 180687) | Peat soil microbial communities from Stordalen Mire, Sweden - 717 S2 30-34 | ecosystem: Environmental > Terrestrial > Soil > Wetlands > Peat | place: Sweden: Norrbotten County, Stordalen...
CATATTGGATGGTGCATAAAGTAACGTGTACCGAATTGAGATAGTACTTTAGTGATCTATTTGATGGATTACGTTGCGCCGATGATTCAGGTGAGGATAAGAAGCATGGCAGTGTCGTCAACAGCGTGTGGGTTCCCGATCCGGACGGAGTCACCGGCGGCGGTAACAGGCCGCGCCGTGATGCGTCGCCGCAGGATCTCGCCAGAGGCAGGCCATGCGCTGGAGATTCTGGGGCACGCCATCGAATACCTGACGGACGAGTTTGTCTGCACGGGCGAGGCCTTTTCCGCGCACGATGCGCAGGTGGAAGCCGTGCAGTTGCTCATGAGCCTCAATCGCGAGATTTATTTCGGCTGCCCTGAAGTGCCGACCTTCGCCGATCGCTTTCGTGCGCTTCTGCATCCGCGCACAGCCTGAGCCGGAATTGAGCCGACAGCAAACCGCAGACAGCAAACGGTTCTCAGCTTTAGGCCGAATGCTGACTGCTGTCTGCTGTTGCTCTTTACGGCTACTGCCCTAAAACCAAAACCCCAAATAATACCAGCCAGGCGAAGCCCATGGTGTGCCAGAACCATGCTGTCGAGTCCACGGCGATTTGGCGGGACTCCACGCGTTTGAAGCGCGTGAGAGCGCAGAGGCAAAAGAGCAAAGCCAGAACGCCGATAATGAGGTGCGCGGCGTGAAGCCCGGTGATGACGTAGAAGAAGTAACTTGCCGGCGTGGCCCAGCGATCGAAGCGAAATCCCTGTGCGGTTAGTTGTTTCCATGCCAGCGCCTGGCCGCCAAGAAACATCAGCCCCAGGACGAGAGTGAGCGCGATCCAGGGCAGCGTACGGCGCAGCGCCGGCCGGCCCAGCCCGAGCCACTCTTCCAATACGTCAATTTCGCGGAAGATGTGCAGGCGCGACCGCTCCATGGTGAGGCTGCTGAGCAGCAGGACCGCCGTATTGAGAAAAAGGATGGGCGGGAGCAGAACCGGATGCCAGTCGCCGATTTGGCGCAGGGTCCGCGGATCCATGTGCGTGCCGGCCTGGCGCGCGTAAAACAGCACCGCCAGAACCACGAAGAACATCATGTCGCCGGCCAGCGCACAAAAGACAAATGCGCGAGTGCGGTACAGAGTTTCTCTTGGGCCGCGCCGGGGTTTTCTCCAGTCGTCGTCGCCGCCACCGCCGCCACCGCCTGTAGGCCGGCGGTCAACCGGTGGCTTGCCCCCGGTTCCGGGCGCCTTCCGTTCGATTTCGGCCGGAATGGGCGAAAAGATGGACGGCATCGGGCCCTCCGTGAGGATGAGGTTACTCTGGCTCTTTCTTGGACGCACTCTAAATCGGAAAAGAGGGTTGGGGAATGAGAAAAGAAGGCCTGCTTGCATAGAGGCCGCGACCCGTTATTGGGATTGTACCGCTTAACTTATTTGCTTGAAAACGGGTTGAAGACCTTGGCACCGAAAGTTGCGAAATCCTTCACGTTTCTGGTGACTACGATCAGGCCGTGGATGCGCGCGGTGGCGGCGATCATGGCGTCGGCGTTGAGGTCGTCCGGCCCGCCGTGCATCAATCGCGCCCATTCGCGGTAAATCGGCCCATCTGCGGGAAGAATGGTGTAGTAGGTCACGACCCGGTTCAACCAAGCTTCGAGTTCGTCCGCTTTGGAGGGGTCCTGTCGCCGGGTGATTTCGATGCTCGCTTGTATTTCGCCCACCACCACAGCGGGGATTGCAAGCTGATCATCGGGAATCGACTTCCTCCATGCGACAACTGCACCGTGAGGACGGTTCTTTCTGAGCTCCGAGATTACGTTGTTATCGAGCAGAAATCGCACTTTATTCACCGTCTTCAAAAGAGAACGGGCGCAGTTTGAAGCTTCTGCGCGGGGCGAGGGGAATGTCGTGCGGGCCGTTCGGATCGAGAAGCGGGTCTGGAAATGGCGGCTTGAACCGATCTTTCAGGCGCTTCCACTCATCGATGGGGACGAGGACGGCCGTTTCCACTCCGCGGCGCGTGACCACCTGCGGGCCGTCTTTGAGCGCGGCGTCGAGGAGTTCGCTAAAGCGGGCTTTTGCGTCGTAGACCTGCCAGGCCATGGGAGTTCCTCTTCATATAGTCATATAACTAGTCATATGACTATCTCAAGCAGCTGCGGTTGGGCAGGTGCGTTCGGCGAGGAGAACGTGCTGGGACGACGCCGGTTGCATCTCCTCTATTACTCCCTTGACCACATATGTAAATAGATACATAATCAATCGGTGGCCTGGGAAGTCGAGTTTACAAACGAATTCGGTGACTGGTGGGACGGGCTGAACGCCGAAGAGCAGGAGAGCGTGAACGGCTACGTCGAGATGCTCGAAGCGGCAGGCCCCGCGCTTACCCGGCCGTACGCGGATACGATCGGCAGCTCGAAGTATCACAACATGCGCGAGTTGAGAGTCCAGCATCAAGGCCGCCCGTATCGCGTTCTCTATGCCTTCGACCCACGCCGCACGGCGGTCCTTCTGCTCGGCGGCGATAAGACCGGAAACAATCGCTGGTATGAGGAGTTTGTCCCTAAGGCCGATGCGATTTTCGCGCAACACCTGCGCGAGATCAAGAAGGAATAGGAGGAGTTATGGCCCGGAAGTTTGCAGAATTGAGAGCGAAGATGTCGCCCGAAGCAAGGAAGCGTTCGGCGGCCTGGGCAAAGGCTGAGCTTGCAAAGATGCCTCTGCATCAGCTTCGCAATGCCCGAGAGATGACGCAGACGCGCCTGGCCGAGGTGCTGGAGATGGACCAGGGCAATATCTCGAAGCTGGAAAAGCGCACCGATATGTACTTGAGCACGCTGCGCAGCTACGTGGAGGCGATGGGCGGGGTGCTGGAGATTCGCGCGGTCTTTCCGGACGGGGAAGTGAAGATCGATCTGCTGAACAAGCTGTCGGCGTGAGCGGCTGCAGAGCGGCAGACGTCTTTGGCGCGGAGAATGAATGGTGGTGGTTCCTCGCCCTTCGCTAAAATGGACAAAAGGCGGCGCGCCCCTCGGATACGTTGCGTCAAAGGGCGCGGAACCCACCAAATGAATTCAGTCTGAGGTCGGAATCAATCATGCTTTGGCCATTCAAGCCTCGGAAGCCCGCTTCGCCTTGCTTTTCGGTGGGGCAATACAACATCGATGCCACGATTGACGGACTCCTCGGTCTTAAGCTGCTTTCCAGGGACGAGTGTTCAGCGTTAAACCTTGAAATGACGTTCGAAGGGCAACAGCTTTTGACCTGCCCCCGATTTCTCAACCACTGATAACTGGAGTTTCCCGGTTTTGGTTTGACTCCGAGATTATCTCGCAGCCGCCGTCGAGGCTATGCAGATGTGGGAAGCGTTCTTTGCTTTCCACATCTGCATAGCCTGCTGTCTGTCTGAACTCCTCTGGCGTTCTGTAGTCGAGCGAGCTGTGCGGACGCTCGCAGTTGTACTCCTGCCGCCAGGTTGCCAGGGTGCTCCTTACATCATTCAGCGTACGGAACCAGTGCGCGTTGAGGCACTCGTCGCGCAGCCTCCCGTGGAAGCTCTCAACATGACCATTCTGCATCGGCCTTCCCGGCTGGATGTGCACCAGCCCAACCTTCCAGTCCTCTGCCCAGCCCAGCATGCGGCGCGAGGTGAACTCTGGACCGTTATCCGAGCGCACGTTCTCCGGCCGGCCACGCTCTCCGATCAGCCGCTCCAGCACACGCGTCACCCGTCCCGAGCCCAGGCTGGTGTCGGCCTCCAGCGCCAGACACTCGCGGGTGTACGCATCCACCACGCTGAGGATCCGCACCATCCTCCCGGTTGCCAGGCCATCAACGATGAAGTCCATCGCCCACTCCTGGTTGGGCCGGATCAGACGCGACGCCAGGGCACGATCCCGCACCAGATGCTTGCGCTTCCTGCGCCGAACCGACAACTTCTCCTCCAGATACAGCCGGTAAACACGCTTCACGTTCACCGCGTGACCTCTTCGCTCCAGCAGCGCATGCAGCCGTCGATAGCCGTAGTGCGGCTTCTGACGAGCCAGCTTCACCAGCGCCTCGCGCAGTTCGATGTTGCGGTCCGGCCGAGGCTCGTACCGATAGCTCGACCGCTCCACGCCCAGCAGCTTGCAGGCCGTGCGTTCACTCAGTTGGAACCCGACCGAAATGAACGCCACTTCTTCTCTCAGACCGGCAAGCTCCACCCGTTTTTTCTTATGACCGCCTTCAGCGCCTCGCCGTGCAGGCTCAGCTCTGCAACCAGCAGCTTCAGGCGGCGGTTCTCGTCCTCCATCACCCTCAGCCGCTGCGCCTCGCTGACCTCCATGCCGCCGAACTTCGACTTCCAGCCATAGAACGTCGCCGTGCTGATCCCGTGCTCACGGCAAAGGTCCGCCGTCTTCACCCCGGCCTCATGCTGCTTCAAGATCCCGATGATCTGCTCTTCCGTGTAACGGCTCTTCTTCATACTCCGTCCTCCCGCTTAGATTACGAGAAGACTCCAGTTTCAACTGGTAGAGATTTCCGGGGGCAGGTCACTTTGGCATTGTCCGGAGGTCCGCTTCATGGACCTACAATGGAATACGATTCTTGGTACTGTGAATCGTGCGATCTTCAAAATTTCCATTCAATGGGAAGGTTTTCGTCATGAGGCAGGAGAAGCTTGCCGGGATATCGCCATCTACTGTACGAAGCATTATGGAAAACAAAAGGACATATCGTTTCAAGGCAGGGATTTGACGGTGTGGGATGCCTCTAACGGAAACATCGTCTTCGATATGGTTAATATGGGTTCAGAATCTTTGCTCAATGTCACTTTGACTTCTCGGAAGGTTCCTTTATTTAGACGCATTTGAATAGGGAGCAAGAAGTGTTTCCTCAACTTCCAGTATTGCTCGGCGTAGGTGCAGGATTGGTCATCCCGGCGGGGTTCTTCGCGTTCGAGTACCGAATCGAGCACAAAGCACCGTATGTCACTCTAACGCCGTTCAAGAGATCACGTGATCCAGACACGGGGCAAGTAATCCCGGGGCGAGAAGAGGTTGATTTCGATCCTCGCCACGGCCACTACATGAAGATTGGCGAGGTGCTCATTGCGCTTTCCTCGGCATCGCTCGTGTTCATCCCATCTCTACATTTTTCGTCTGCGCTTCCGTGGCTCGGTTTTCCGCTAATTCTCTTAGGATTTACCGTCGTGTACGCTCTCGGATTCATGGGTGCATTGACGTATTTCTATGAAATGTTCCTGTTTGACCCTCGGTCCTTTACAGCATTTCGATCATCGTTCATATTCACCCTTGGATTTGGAGCTTTCGCCTGTTTCGCGTTGGCGTACGTTTTCCTCGCGGTCATCGTAGGAGGCGCAATCGGCAGCGGCGCGCTAGTCAACTTGAGTCATTGAATCGGCCCCAGCAGACCCGACCGCCGTATCGAATCGATCCCCATTGAAAAATAGATCGTGAATCCCTCCCCATTCCGAAGCCGTTGAATATCCCGATTGAGATGATCTTCAGGAGTCATAAAGACATTGAGGAAGATTCTCCTGAAATCTTCCAATGTGAGCGAGTTTGTCACAGCAGTCGATTCAGGGGCATCTGACAACCGGACGTTGACATCCACAATGTCTTTCCGCGCACGGTTGAGTACAACGAAAATCAAGTAGACAGGTACGTCTTTCTCCATTGCAGCATCCTAGCATTTTGGGATCAAATTGTCGGCCAAGTTTCCGAGTGGCGAGTACCCGTCCTTGCGCTTTTTTCTAGCGCAAGGACAGGTACCGCCCGGGCCAGTGCGAGCGATCAGCGAGCTTTTGCCTGGACGGCCAGTCCTACCAGCCGCGCGTTTGCAGCAGCTGCGATTCTTCGATGGAAGCGGCGGCCAGGCCCTTCATTGTGCCGGTCACCTGTGCGCTCACCTCGGCCAGAATCTTGGGATCGTTCCAGTGCGTTGTGGCCATCACGATGGCCTTGGCGCGCGAGACTGCTTCTTCGCGCTCCTTGGGGTCGTTCTCGACGTCGAGCGGCGTGGCGCGCTCTTTCATGAAGATGCCCGAGCCGACAAAAATGGCTTCGGCGCCGAGTTGCATCATCAGAGCTGCGTCGGCGGGCGTGGCGATGCCGCCGGCAGAGAAGTTGGGCACGGGCAGCTTGCCGGTCTCGGCGACCATCCTGACCAGCTCGTACGGGGCCTGGTGTTCCTTGGCCGCGGCGTAGAGCTCCTGCTCGGTGAGCACCGTGAGCACGCGCATTTCGCGAGTAATCTGGCGCATGTGTTGGACGGCGTGGACAACGTCGCCGGTCCCTGCTTCTCCTTTTGTCCGGATCATGGCCGCGCCTTCGGCGATGCGGCGGAGAGCTTCGCCCAGGTTGCGCGCGCCGCAGACAAAGGGAGTCGTGAAGGCGTGCTTGTCGATGTGGTGCGCCTCGTCGGCTGGCGTCAGCACTTCGCTTTCGTCGATGAAGTCCACGCCCAGTTCCTGAAGAATCTGCGCCTCGGCAAAGTGGCCGATGCGGGCCTTGGCCATTACGGGAATTGAAACGGCCTGGATGATCTGCTTGATCAGGCTGGGCCGGGCCATGCGGGCCACGCCGCCCTCGGCGCGGATCATGGCTGGAACGCGCTCCAGAGCCATGACGGAGACAGCGCCGGCTTCTTCGGCGATGCGCGCCTGTTCGACGCTCATCACGTCCATGATGACGCCGCCCTTGAGCATCTCCGCCAAGCCCACTTTCAAGCGCAGGCTGGTTCCCTTCAAACTCTTGTTTTCACTTGCTTCCGGCATGATCTTTGACCTCGAAAGGCGGCAACTTCGCATCCGCGGGGGACGGAAAAGCCGCATAACCTTCCACTCCTCAGTGTAGCAGCGATGCGGTTTGGTTGCCTCATGGATCGGAATCGGTCAACGCGCCGGCGCAATTCTTAAACCAAACCAATCCATTCCATCCTCTTCTGGTCCTCTTTCTGCTGCTGCCTCTTGCGGAATGGCGACAGCGCATCCATCACCGGCATCTGCGGGGGCACCACATCCGGCGGGGATACCACATCCAGCGGGGGTGCCGCATCCGGGAGCAGCGACGACGGAGCGCGCAGCCGCCGGGGAGACAGTCCAGGCACTGGTTCCGGCGCCGCTGCCGTCGCAGCGCGAAGCAGAGCCGGTTTTCAGGGCACCGGTTTCCCAACTGCCTGTGGAGCTGGGCGTGACCGTTCCCGTGCGCGAGTTTCGCGTGCGCCAATTGCTGGCGCTGGCTCCGGGGCAGGTGATCGAGACGCAATGGGGCCATGGGGACGATTTGCCCCTGGCCGCAGGCGAGGTGCAGCTGGCGTGGAGCGAGTTCGAAGTGGTGGAAACCCGGTTGGCAGTGCGCGTAACGCGGCTGGCGTAAGGGCGTGTTGAGGAGAAACAGCAGAATGGCAGGCGGAGCAGACGAAAAGGCGGGTGGTCCTGGTGGATGGGCGGGGTGGCTGCTGGCAAAGTGGCAGGGCCGGCGGCGCGCGGAGCCGCGTCTCGCACTCGTCGAGCGCATCACGCTCGCGCCGCGCCAGTCTCTGGCGCTGATTGAGGCTGAAGGGCGCAGGATTCTGGTCGCGACCTCGGCCGAAGGCGGTCCGGCGTTCTATCCGCTGGACGAAAACGCAGGCTCCAGGGTATATGCGGGTGCGAATCGCGCACTGCACGGCCGGCCGAGGGTCTCATGGTAGGCGCCTGGTTGCTGCGCATGGCGGCGGCTCCGGTGGCAGTGCCTCTTTTGCCCGACCTGAATGCGAAACTGCGGCCCTCGGACGCGACGCCGTGGACGATTCTCCTGGTTCTGACGCTGCTCACCTTGCTGCCGGCGATCCTGATGGCGATGACGCCGCTGGTGCGTCTGCTGATCGTCTTTCACTTCCTGCGCCAGGCGCTGGGCACGCAGACCGCGCCCTCCAATCCCACGCTCATGGGATTGGCGCTGATGATGGCGTGGTTCCTGATGGCGCCGGTGCTGAACCAGGTAGATCAGCAGGCCGTCGAGCCCTATCGCAATGGCCAAATTACAGGCATGGACGCCCTTGACCGCGGCGCGCAGCCGGTCAAGATTTTCCTGCTGAAGTATGCACGCGAGAAGGACCTGGCGCTGTTCACGGCCGCAGGGGAGATCCCGAGGCCCAACACGGCCGAGGACTTGCCCATGCGCGTGGTGGTTCCAGCCTATATCCTCTCCGAACTCAAGGCGGGATTTGCCATCGGCGCGGTACTGTTTCTGCCCTTTCTGCTGATCGATATGGTGACGGCCGCGATCACCACCTCAATAGGCATGTTCCAGTTGCCGCCGGTGGTGGTCTCGACGCCGCTCAAGATTTTGCTCTTCGTGATGGTGGATGGCTGGAATCTGCTGGCGAAGTCCCTGCTGCGGAGCTTTTGATGCGGAGCTTTTGAGAGGAGCGAGATGACACCGGACCTGGTTGCCGAGCTGATGCGTCAGTTGATGCGCGAGGCCATGATTGTGTCCGCGCCGCTGCTGATTGCGGCGGCGGGGCTGAGCTTTGTGCTCAGTTTGGTCCAAACCCTGACCAGCCTGCAGGAGCAGTCGCTGACCTCGGTGCCGCGCCTCGCCGCGATCGCGCTGATCCTGCTGGTCGGCATGCCCTGGTTTCTCGAAAGGCTGGCCACTTACACGCTGCTGCTGCTGGGCGACTTTCACCGCTACCTGGGGTGAGGAGAGCAGCTTCTAGCTCCTAGCTTCTAGCTGCTAGCTCGGGAGTGCGGATCGAAGTCGTTTCGGGAGGCCTGAGGGGCGGAGTAGAAGAGCAACCTGCGAGCGGTGCGAACGTGAAAGAACGAATCTTGATCACAGAACCTCCGGCCGCACAGAAGGAGCTAGCGGCTAGGAGCTAGAAGCTAGGAGCTTCATTGACAGATTGGCCGACGTTTCTGAGTGCGATGGCGCTGGTGCTGGTGCGAGTCAGCGGCATGGTGGCCTTCGCGCCTTTTTTTTCGTCGACGGCCCTTCCCATGCGCGTGAAAGCGGTCTTTGTCGGTGCGGTTGCATTTCTGCTGGCGCCGCTTGTGGCCGCGCTCCCCCACGCGCAGGCAACCATCAGTTTCTCGGCCATCCTGGGCGAGCTCTCGATCGGCCTGGTCTATGGCCTTTCGCTGGCGCTGCTCAGCGAGATGATGCTCTTCGCCGGCCAGATGGTGGGCCTGCAGTTCAGCTTCTCGCTGGTCAACCTGATGGACCCGGCTTCGGCCATCCAGACGCCGCTCTTGGGCGACCTCTTCCAACTGATGGGCACCCTGGTTCTGATCACCGCCGGCCTCGACCGGATTCTGCTGGCATCGATGGTGCGCAGCTTCCATGCCGTGCCGCTGGGAGCCTTCGCGCTCGCGCCCCCGACCGCACTGGCCATCGTGCGCGCGGCGGGCGGCGTCTTTCTGGCTGCGGTGGAATTGGCCGCGCCCGTGCTGGCCGCGACCATGCTGCTGGAGATCGCCGTGGCCCTGCTGGGCAAATTGAGCCCGCAGCTGCCGGTGATGATGCTGACGGTGCCGCTCAAGACTTTGACGGGGTTTGTGATCCTCACGGGCTCTCTCGCGCTCTGGCCGCGCTTTATCGAGGCGCGTTTTGCCGGTCTGCTCGACATGGCCGAGCGCCTGATCGCAGCTTCGACCGCTGCGCCCGGCTGGGGAGGCTGATCCATGCCCGGAGAGCGCACCGAACAGGCCACACAGCACCGGCGTGAGAAGGCGCGCCGCGAAGGCGACATCCTGCACAGCCGCGAATTGTCGGCGGCTGCGGGAACTCTGGCCGGGGCGCTGGCCCTGGGCGTGCTTGGTCCGCGGACCATGGAGGCCTGGCGTGGAGCCTTTGCCGGATTTCTTGCCTTGGGCACTCTGGCGCATTGGGAGCCGGCCACCCTGGAGCCGACGCTGGTCGCCGCGCGCCGCCTGACGCTCGAAGTCCTCGCGCCGCCCGCCGTGGTGATGGCGCTGGTCGCAGTGGCGGCTTTCGGAGCAGGCATCGCCCAGACCGGCGGCGTCTCCGTGCACGCGAGCGCCCTGGCATGGAAGCCGGAGCGCATCAACCCCATCGCGAATCTCAAGAACCTGTTCTCGCTGCGCGCCGCGGCCCGGCTTGCGAAATCGCTCATCCCGGCTGCGATATTGGCGGTGTTTGCCGTGCAACGCATCGCCCGGCAGCTGGACATTCCACCCTTTTCGACAGAACGGCTCGAGGTTCTCGGTCAGGACGTTTACGGTTTGCTATTGGCCGCGGCCTGGCTGCTCTTCGGCTGGTCGGCCATTGATTACATGGTCGAGTGGCAGAGCCGCGAGTCGCGGCTCAAGATGAGCCGCCAGGACCTGCGCGACGAGTACAAGGAAACCGAGGGCAGCCCGCAGATTCGCGGCCGCATTCGCAGCCTGCAGCGCCAGATGCGCCGCCGCCGCGTGAAGGCAGATGTCTCCAAAGCGGCCGTAGTTCTGACCAATCCCACGCATTACGCGGTCGCTCTGGGCTTTGACTTCGTCACCATGGAGGCGCCCAAGGTGATGGCCAAGGGACGCAACCTTCTGGCCGAGGAGATTAAGGCCGAGGCGCGTTGGGCGGGCGTGCCCATTGTGGAGAATCCGCCGCTGGCGCAGTCGCTCTACCGCACGGTCGAAGTGGGCCAGTCGATCCCGGTGGAGCTCTATGCCGCCGTGGCCGCGATTCTGGCCTATCTCTACCGCCAGCGTGTGGAGGCCGAGCTCAGGGATCGGCAGGCGCGGGAAGCCGCTGCCCGGCGCTCCGCGCCTTCGGGTTTCGGAGGCATGTCTCGATGAGGCGATCCGCGCTTTTAGGTTTTGGAGGAATGCATCGATGAGCACAGCAACTTTACCCGCGGGCACGCTTCCGGCCCGGACTTCGATCTGGCGCCAGCTGCGCGACTACCTGTTGCCCATGGCGGCCATCAGCGTGGTCTTTGTCATGATCGTGCCGGTGCCGGCCGCGGGCCTGGACCTTCTGCTGGCGCTCTCGATGGCGGCATCCGTCATTGTCTTCCTCTCTGCCGTACAGATCCGCCGCGCCGTCGAGCTTTCCGTCTTTCCCACACTGCTTTTGCTTCTCACCCTCTTCCGCCTCTCGCTCAACATCGCCTCCAGCCGGCGCATTCTGCTGCACGGCCAAGAGGGGACGGCCGCGGCGGGCAAGGTGATCGAAGCCTTCGGGCAATTCGTGGTGGGCGGCAATTATGTGGTTGGCTTTGTGCTCTTTCTGGCCTTGGTCGCGATTCAGTTTCTCGTGGTTTCGCACGGCGCTGTGCGCACCGCCGAGGTCACGGCGCGCTTTACGCTCGATGCTTTGCCCGGCAAACAGATGGCCATCGACGCCGACATGAACGCGGGGCTGATCGACGAGGCCGAGGCGCGCCGGCGGCGCCAGGCCATCGCCCGCGAGGCCGAGTTCTACGGCGCCATGGACGGCGCGGCGCGCTTCAACCAGCGCGACGCCCTGGCCACGATCCTGATCACGGCCGTCAACATCGTGGCCGGGCTGCTAATCGGGACCCTGCAACAGGGCGTCGAGTTAGGCGAGGCCGCGCGCACCTACACCGTGCTCACCGTGGGCGACGGCCTGGTCACAATCATTCCTTCGTTGCTCGTCTCCGTGGCCGGCGGAATCACGCTCACGCGCGCCAACTCGGCCGGCCTGCTGGGGGGCGAAATCCGGCAACAGCTCCTGGGCCGCCCCGCGACGCTCTACATGGCAAGCGCCGTATCGGCCTGCATGTGCCTGATTCCGGGATTGCCGAAGTTCGCCTTTCTGGCCGTGGCCGGAGGGCTGCTGGTGGGCGGCAGACGGCTTGCCGCGCAGGGTCCGGCGGCAGCGGTCGAGCCGGCGCCGGCCGAGAAAAAGAAACTCGAAGGCGCGCAAAACTCAGAGCTCTCTTCGCTGCTCCGCCTCGAGGACCTGACCCTCGAGATTGGCTTCCAGCTGATTCCACTCGTCGACGAGAAGCAGGGCGGGCAGCTGCTCGCCCGCGTGCGCGCCCTGCGCCGCCACCTTTCGTCCGAGATGGGCTTCCTGGTCCCCCCCGTGCACATCTCCGACAACCTGCGCCTCAAGCCGCGCGAGTATGTAATCTCGCTGCGCGGCATGGAGATGGGCCGCTGGCAGACGGAGGGCCCGCACCTGCTGGCGGTCTCGGGAGAGCCCGGCCGCAGGCCACTTACCGGCAAAGAGACACGGGAGCCGGCCTTTGGCGTGCCTGCGGTTTGGATCGCTCCGGCTCTCGAAGAGCAGGCCATCGCCGCGGGCTACTCGGTGGTGGACGCGGTCACCGTGATCACCACGCATCTCGGCGAACTGATCCGCCAGCATGCCGGAGAGCTGCTGGGGCGCGCCGAAATCAAGCGCCTGCTCGACGCGCTCAACGACTCGCACCCCAAGCTGCTCGAGGAGCTGGTGCCCAAGCTGCTCACCCTGGGCGAAGTGGCTCGGGTTCTTGAGCAGCTGCTGCGCGAGCGCGTTTCGATCCGCGATATGGGCACGATTCTGGAGGCGCTGCTCGAGACTGCGCCCATGAACAAGAGCCTGGTGGCGCTGGTCGAAGCCTCTCGCCAGGCGCTGGGACGCAGACTGGTGCGGCCGCTGCTGGATAGCGAAGGCCTGCTTCCAGTGCTCTTGCTCGATCCCGCGCTCGAAGAAGAAATTCTCTCCGCCGTCGCGCCGGAGTCTGGCCAGCGCCTGCTTTCGGCAGCCGCACCCCAAGGAACCCCGGTCGTCCGCCGCCTCGCCGATTCTGTGAGATCCCTTATCGGCTCAGCATCCTCTGCGGCACCCCCCGTGCTCCTCTGTCCCAGTCCGGCGCGCTTTCATGTCAAGCGATGGCTGGAACCGGTGTTGCCTCGACTGGCCGTGCTTGCCGCCAGTGAGATTCCACCGGAGATCCGGCTGCGCCCCGTGGGCGCGATTCGTTGAGGGTGGGGGCCCGGAAGACGGCGCAACGGATTGGGGCAGAACGCGCGGGAAAATGAGTTCGCGTTAGGGGGAATGGCGATGGGAGTCGACGGGAGCGCTGCAACGAGAGACCCCAAACCCGCGCGCCGCACCGCTGCGGCGGGCGGCTATCCTCCGGCCGGGATGCCGCCGGCACTGACCACGGAGCAGGAGCGCGTGCTGCTCGAGCACCTGCCGATCGTGCGTTTTCTCGCGCGCCGCATCCATGAGCGGCTGCCGCAGCACGTCGACATCGAGGATCTGGTCTCGGCGGGCGTGGTCGGGCTGATGGACGCCTTTGCCAAATTCGATCCCGAAAAGAAGGTGCAGTTTCGCAGCTACGCGCAGTTCCGTATCCGGGGCGCGATCCTCGACAGTCTGCGCACCCTCGATTGGAGCCCGCGCGAACTGCGCCGCAAGGGGCGCGCTGTCGAAGAGGCCATCCGCATGCTGACGGCCCGCTTCGGCCGTGCGCCTGGCGAGGCCGAGATCGCTACGGAGATGGGCATTAGTCTCGAGGATTACCAGCAGCTGCTGGGCGATCTCAAGGGACTCGAGATCGGCACGCTGCATCTCGAGCGCAGCGAGAACTCCGGCGAGGAGGAGTTGGCCTACGTGCCGGGCCGACCCGAGGAGGATCCGCTCTTTCGCTGCCTGCGCGGCGAACTCGAGGAGCGGCTGGCCGGGGCGATTGCCGATCTGCCTGACCGCGAACGGCTGGTGATGACCCTCTACTACTACGAGGAGATGACCATGCGCGAGATTGGCCTGGCGCTGGGCGTGGTCGAGTCGCGGGTCTCGCAGATGCACGCCTCGGCGGTGGTGCATCTGCGCGCCGCCTTGCGCGACCTGGCGACGCGCGTCGCCGGCGATCGTCTCCCTTCCGCGCCCCCCGCCCCGGGAGGCCTGAGAAGCAGGATGCGGCAACCGGCACGGCATTGAAGGCAAACCTGGAACGGCAGCAAGCTGGAGCGGCAGCAAGAGTGAAGGCACGCAGTAAAGGAGCGCGGATTGACGGAAAAAACCCTCAAGCAGGATGAGATTGATGCGCTGTTCGAAGCCGCGCGCAGCGACTCGCCCGACGCGTCGCGCCCCGAGGTGCGGGCCCGCGTGGTGCCGTATAACTTCTCCTCCGCCGGACAGATCTCGACCGATCAATTGCGCGCCATCAGCATGTTGAACGACCTTTTTGCGCGCAACCTCACCCACAACCTGTCGGCATGGCTGCGCACCCGCTTTCAGGTCAACCTGGTTTCGGCCGAACAGATTCAATTCAATGAGTTTCTGCTCAGAATTCCCGAGATCAGCTATGTGGCTTCAGTACGGCTGGAACCGCTGGGAGCGCTCTCGGTGTTGCAGCTGGATCTGGGGTTGGCGCCGCCCATCATCGACCTGCTCCTGGGGGGCGACGGCAAGGACGGCCCCTTGCGCGAATTGACCGACATCGAGGAATCGATTCTGGGCAGCGTGGTGGAGATCGTCTGCCGCGAGCTGACCATTGCCTGGCAGCAGGTGGGACTGAGCTTTACCTTCGATCGCCGCCAGATGCAGACCCAGGTGGCGCGCATTATCGCCGTGACGGAAAAGGCGCTCTGTCTGAGCTTCGAAGTCCGCATGCCGCACAGCTCGGGACTGCTGAATCTGGCCTTTCCCGCTGTGGTGGCCAACACCATTCTGCGCCGGCTGACCACCGACTGGGGCCGGCGCTGCCGCCACACCGGCGAGACGCGCTCGCGGATCGAGGCCGTGGCGCGGCGCTTCCGCTTTGGCTGCACGTTGCAGCTGCCCAGCGTGCGCCTGGCAGCGAGTGCGCTCGAAGAGCTCAAGGCAGGCGACGTGCTGCGCCTCAATGTGGCCGCGGACGCGCTCTCCGAGTGGCGGGTGGGCGGATTGCCGCTTCTCGAGGCGCGGGCCATGCGTCACGGCGTGCACCGCGCGGCGCGGGTGGAACGCCCGATCGCCGGAGGTGAGGCGTGATGACCTACTTCGATTGCTGGGCCGAGGTGGCTGGAGCACTCTTCTCGCAGGCCCTGGCTGGCGAGCCGGAATTGGGAGAGTCTCTTCCCAAGCCGCTGGGCGCGGGATCGTTTGGCTGGGCGGCCACTCTGGCCGGAGACGTGGAGGGCCGGTTTGCCGTTCTCGTCGACGGAAAGGTTCTGGAGACACCGCTGGTCGGCGAGGGCATGGATCAAAAGGCCGGCTGGAAGGAGTTGGTGCGCGAAACCTTTGACGCCGCAGCCGGAGAGCTGCTGGCCCGCAGCAGCAAGAAATGCAAGGTGGCGAACTTTGAGGAGATCGCGGAACAGAGTCAGATCTCAAGCGCCTTTCAACTTCGCTGCGGCGACCGAACGTGGACCATTTTGGTTCGGGATGAGTTGCGCGTAGTTGAAGCCAAGGCGCAGCCGGAAGCCGCCGCGAAGGCCGCGCCAGCAACAGGCGCTCTAGAAGCGCCCGGCGTCCGGCCGCAGCCCGCGAGCCCCGGGCCGATCCCTGGCCTGACCCCCGGCCTCGAGCTGTTGCTCGATGTCGAACTCGAAGCTTCGCTGCGCTTTGGCGCGCGCGAAATGCCGCTCGGCGACATTCTCGATCTGGGGCCCGGCGATGTGGTGGAGCTCGATCGCCATGTGGCCGATCCCGTGGACCTGATTGTGGGCGACAAGATTGTGGCGCGCGGCGAGGTGGTGCTGGTCAACGGCAATTTCGGGCTGCGGGTGACGGAGGTTGCTGCGCCCAGGAAGCGTCTGGAGAGCGTGCGATGTCTCTTCTGAGGCGCCATGAGGCGCGGGCCGGCCGGAATGCCGGTCGGGAGCGACAGTCGATGTCCGCGAACGATGCTGCTCGGTCTTCCGCCGGGCAGACATGGCCGGGACAATCCCCAGCCGGAGAAAAGCCCGGGATTCTGCGCACCTGCGCCAATCCGCAATGCGGTTCGGGATGGCTTCGGCTCTGGCGCAGCCGCGAGGCTCCGGTTTTTGAAGGTGGCTGGTGCTGCTCCGCCGCATGCACGCGGGCGCGGGTGGAGGCGGCGCTGCGCCGGGAGATGGATGCGCGAGGCGCGGCGCGCGAGACCTACCGCCATCGCATTCCCCTGGGTTTGGCCATGCTGGAGCAGGGCTGGATCACGCCCATCGAGCTGCGCACAGCGCTGGCCGCGCAGCGTACCGCGGGGAGCGGAAGGCTGGGCGAATGGCTGGTGCGGCAGAGGAGTTCTAGCGAGGAACTGGTCACGCGGGCCCTGGGACTGCAGTGGGGCTGCCCGGTGCTGAGCATAGAGTTTCATAACCCCGAAGACCTCACCGCCCTGTTGCCAAGGCTCTTCATCGATGCCTTCGGCGCGTTGCCCTTGCGCGTGGCGGCGGGCAGGATTCTCTACCTGGGCTTTGAGGACCGCGTCGATCCCGCCCTGGCGCTGGCTACGGAGCGCATGACTGGGCTCGATGTCGAAGCCGGCTTGGTGCAGGGCTCTCTCTTCCGGCTCGCGCACGCGCGCGCGCTGGAATCGCGCTTTCCGTCCGTGGAGCTCATTGAGGCGGCTACGGAGCAGGCATTAACGATGGCGCTCGCCAAAGCTCTCGAAGAGTCGCGCCCTGTGGAGGCGCGCCTGGCGCGCATTCACGATTGCATCTGGCTGCGCATCTGGCGCCTGCGCCAGGCCGGGCCCCTGCCGGAGTCCGGCTCCATTCGGGACCTGATTGCTTCGACCGCCGCGCATTGAGACCGGTTCCGTTCGGAGTCCCAGGGGGAAAGAGGGAGCCATCGGGAGGCTGCGGTGGGGGGTGAGGAAAACTGGGCCTCATGGTTCGGAGCAGAGCGCCGATAGGAAAAAAGGGGGGGCTTGGCATGAGCGAGATTCGAGCTCTGATCGTGGACGACTCGTCGGTGATGCGCAAGATTGTGGAACGCGCGCTGCGCCAGGCTGGGTTGGATGCGCTGGTGGTACATGAGGCCGGCTCGGGCGCCGAGGGGCTGGAGGTATTGAAGACCAAGCCTGTGGACCTGATTCTTTCCGATATCAATATGC
>Ga0224555_1003271_pt1 | contig 16957 bp, 11 predicted proteins | sample 714S23034metaG_FD_180687 | JGI IMG/M metagenome (GOLD analysis project Ga0224555, IMG submission 180687) | Peat soil microbial communities from Stordalen Mire, Sweden - 717 S2 30-34 | ecosystem: Environmental > Terrestrial > Soil > Wetlands > Peat | place: Sweden: Norrbotten County, Stordalen...
AGATGGCCGTCGCCTTGGCGCACAGGCTCATGACTTTTCCCGGAGTGTCGGCTCCCTCGAGGGTCGTGAGGTCCACCATGGCGACGGCCATCTCGAGGGCCCACAGCTTGGCGGAGGTCTTGATCGACCGGGTGGCCAGCGACGCCGCCCTGGCCTCGGCGCCGACTTGATCGACCCCGGGCAGGCCGTGAAGGAAACGGCGCAGGTCCGATTCCGAGCGATGCAGGTCGGCAAGCATCTCGCCGGTCGCCACCTTGCCCGCGCCAACGATGGAACTGCCCACGGCTTCGGTGCTAGGGAACGGCCGGGAGTCCTGCTCGAAAGCGAGACGGCCAGTCGCGCCCGAGCCGCTCTGCACGGTCGTCATGGCCTCGCTTTCCATTCGCCCACCTCTCGGGTCGGTGCGGTTTCGAGCGTAGCCTTCCGGCGTCGTGCATTGGGCGCCCGGCTTGGCCGCGGCGCCGTCGGCGATATGACGAACACCACTACGTCGGACGTTCTGGCCCCGCCGACGCTGCTTGGTCGAGGTCGGCCACGGTGAACACGGCGCTCACGGTGAGCCCGGCGGCCTCGAGCTGTTCGTGGCTGCCGTCGCTCCGGTCGATGGCGCAGAGGACGTGCCCGACAATTGCGTCGAGCCGGCGGAGGTCCTCGGTCGACATCACGACCTGGCCGCCCGTTGTGATCACGTCCTCGACGACGAGCAGCCGGCGGCCGGCGACCTCGGTGCCCTCGGCAAGCTTGGCGGTCCCGTAGGGCTTGGCCGCCTTGCGGACGAACACGACCTCGAGCCCCGTCGCAAGCGAGAGCGCAGTGGCAAAGGGAACGCCTCCGAGCTCGAGGCCGGCAAGGACCTCGGTGCCGGCGGGTATGAGCGGGACGGCGTGAGCCGCCACCTCCCGAAGCAGTTCAGGGTCGCTCTCGAACAGGTACTTGTCGAAGTAGTGGCCGGAGGTCTGGCCCGACCGGAGGGTGAACGTCCCTTCGAGACGGCAGCGGCCGTTGACAAGGGTGGCAAGCCTCTGTCTGTCCATTGCTGCCAGTCTGGCGCGACTGGCAGAAGGGCGTTGCCAGCCCGCCTCGGCCTGCTCCCTCTCACGGTTCTGCACGGTCGCCAGGTGATCTCGTGCTCTTCACGAATTGGCCGATAGGCCCCCGTGATGACCGGGCCGTTGCGGGCGCGGATCTCCACGCACGTACCCGCCGGTGACGAACCGATACGCGCCATCGGTGATCGGCGTGAGCGTCGGTGAATGCTGAGGATCGGGCACCTTGAGCTCTCGAAGTGTTACCCCAGTTCAACATGGGAGACTCCCTCCTCACATAGACCGGCAATTCTCGAGCTTCGTGGCCGCGCCATCATCTGCCGAGCCTTTCCGGTCCTCGCCTATCGTTCTGATATCAGAAGAAGCGGGGGTATAGTGATTGCTCTGACAGGGTCGGCGGATGAGACAAACAGGGTCGGCTTCCCGAGGACATGGAGTGGGCGCGGACTCAGGGTCCCCTACCGTCCCGGACGACCGGCCAAGTCGTGGGCGAGACCTTGAAAGGCTGTGAGAACGTGAAACTGTCGCGAAAGTTAGCGTTGACTCTACGCGTCGCCTCCATGATCGCTCTCAGCGCTGCGCTCGTGCCCATCCTGTCAACTCCCTCGGCGGGACTGGGCGGGCTCAGCACGACACCGCCCTCGGGCACGGTGACCGTCCCGAACTCCGCTAGCTATTCGATCACGCTCACCACCACCGGTGACGGCAGCGCCGTCACCTACACCCAGGACGGTTCGGGCCAGTCGCCGGAACTCCACATCGACCCCTCGACCGGCAAGATCACGACCACGGGCACGCTGGCAATTGAGACCTACTCCATCTCGGGTGAGACCGCAGACGACAACGACACAGGGACCTGGGCCTTCACCTTGACCGTCACTGCGGGAACCCTCAGCACGTCACCCACCACGGGCACGGTGAGCGTCCCGGGCTCCTCCGGCTTCACCGTTTCGCTCGTCACCACCGGCAATTACGGCGGTGGCGTCACCTACAGCCAGGGCGCTTCGAACCAGTCACCGGATCTTTCCTTCAACACCTCGGCGGCCGAGATCTCGACAACGAACACACTGGCCGTCGGCAACTACACCATCTCGGGCGCAACCACGGACCCAGATGGTGACGCCGGTTCGTGGAACTACACCCTGGCAGTCACTGCGGGAAGCCTCGGAACCTCACCCACCACGGGCACGGTGAGCGTCCCGGGCTCCTCCGGCTTCACCGTTTCGCTCGTCACCACCGGCAATTACGGCGGTGGCGTCACCTACAGCCAGGGCGCTTCGAACCAGTCACCGGATCTCTCCTTCAACACCTCGGCGGCCGAGATCTCGACAACCAACACACTGGCCGTCGGCAACTACACCATCTCGGGCGCGACCACGGACCCAGATGGTGACGCCGGTTCGTGGAACTACACCCTGGCAGTCACGCCGGTGGCGATCACCCAGACCGCACCGTTCTTGAACTCGACGACGCCGGCTCGCAGCTCGTCGTTCACCGCGACACTGACGATGACTGGCAACACCGGAGGGGTCGGCTTCACGACCACCACGGCCCCACCGGGTTCCACTGGCGGGATCAAGGTCTCGCGCGCGGGTGTCGTCACGACGACGGGCGCACTCTCGGTGGGCACCTATGCCGCCTCGGGCACCGACTCGGACAGCTACGGTGACACCGGGACCTGGAGCTACTCACTAAAGGTCAGTCCCACGGCGATCACCCAGCTCGCACCGACCACGGGCACCACCACGACCGGCAAGTCCTTCACGGGCCAGCTCAAGATCTCAGGGTCGCACGGAACGGTCACTTACGCCCAGTCGACAGGCGCGCCTCATCTGACGGTCTCGTCCTCGGGCAAGGTCTCGGCCCCGGCCACCTTGGTTGCAGGGACCTACAAGGCAACGGGCACCTTGAAAGACGCCTCCGGTGACAGCGGGACCTGGAGCTACTCATTGACAGTCACCGCGAGCAAGATCGCCCAGCTCGCACCTACCACAGGCACCACCACGACCGGCAAAGCCTTCACCGGCCAGCTCAAGGTCTCGGGCTCGCACGGAACGGTCACCTACGCCCAGTCGACGGGCGCGCCTCATCTGACGGTCTCGTCCTCGGGCAAGGTCTCGGCCGCGGCCACCTTGGCGGCAGGGACCTACAGGGCCAGCGGTACCGTGAAGGACACCTCCGGTGACACCGGGAGCTGGAGCTTCGACTTGACAGTCACCGCGGGCAAGATCGCCCAGGTCGCCCCGACCACCGCGACGACCACGTTCGGCAAGGTCTTCTCCGGTCAGCTCGAGGTCTCGGGCTCGCATGGAACAGTCACCTTCACCGAGTCGACCGGAGGGCCTCATCTCACGGTCTCTTCCTCTGGCAAGGTCTCGGCCGCGGCCACCTTGGCGGCAGGGACCTACAGGGCCACCGGTACCGTGAAGGACACCTCCGGCGACACCGGGACCTGGAGCTTCGCGTTGACAGTCGGCGCCACGACGATCACCCAGATCGCACCGACCACCGCGACGACCACGCCCGGCAAGGTCTTCTCCCGTCAGCTCGAGGTCTCGGGCTCGCATGGAACAGTCACCTTTACCGAGTCGACCGGAGGGCCTCATCTCACCGTCTCGTCCTCAGGCAAGGTCTCCGCCCCGGCCACCTTGGTGGCAGGAACATATAAGGCGACAGGTACCGTGAAAGACACTTCCGGTGACACCGGGACCTGGAGCTTCGCCCTGACAGTCACCACGAACAAGATCGTTCAGGACGCGCCGAGCACGGCGACGACCTCCACCGGCAAAACCTTCAACGACCAGCTCAAGGTCTCGGGCTCATCCGGCAACGTCACCTACGCCCAGTCTACCGGCGCGCCCAATCTCACAGTCTCGTCCTCGGGCAAGGTCTCGGCTGCAGCCACGTTGGCGGCGGGGACCTATAAGGCTACGGGCACTGCAAGAGACACCCTCGGTGATACCGGGACCTGGAGCTTTGCCTTGACAGTCACCGCCACAAAGATCACCCAGGTCACCCCGACGACAGCGACGACCACCACCGGCAAAGCCTTCAACGACCAGCTCAAGGTCTCGGGCTCGCACGGCAACGTCACCTATGCCCAGTCGACCGGCGCGCCCAATCTCACAGTCTCGTCCTCGGGCAAGGTCTCGGCTGCAGCCACGTTGGCGACGGGGACCTATAAGGCAACCGGAACTGCGCGAGACAGCCTCGGTGATACCGGGACCTGGAGCTTTGCCTTGACAGTCACCTCCACAAGGATCACCCAGATCGCCCCGACCGCGGCGAGGACCCCGACTGGCAAAGCCTTCAGCAGCCAGCTCGAGCTCTCCGGCGCGCACGGCAACGTCACCTACGCCCAGTCGACCGGCGCGCTTGTCCTGAAGGTCTCGTCCGCGGGCAAGGTCTCGGCCCCGGCCACCTTGGTGGCGGGGGCCTACAAGGCTACGGGCAGTGCGAGAGACACCCTCGGTGATACCGGGACCTGGAGCTTTGCCCTCACAGTCACCGCCACCAAGATCACCCAGGTCGCCCCTGCCACGGCGATGGTCGCGACCGGCAAAGCCTTCACCGGCCAGCTCAAGGTCTCGGGCTCGCACGGCCCGGTCACCTACGCCCAGTCAACGGGCGCGCCTCGTGTGAAGCTCTCGTCCTCGGGCAAGATCTCTGTCGCGGCCACCTTGGTGGCAGGGACTTACAAGGCAACGGGCACCGCGAGAGACACCCTGGGTGATACCGGGACCTGGAGCTTTGCCTTGACAGTCGTGGCCACCCGGCTCAGCCAGGTCGCCCCGACCTCGGCTACCAGCACGGCCGGCAAAGCCTTCACCGGCCAGCTCAAGGTCTCGGGCTCGCACGGCACGGTCACCTACGCCCAGTCAACGGGCGCGCTTGATCTCAGAGTTTCGTCCTCAGGCAAGATCTCTGTCGCGGCCACCTTGGTGGCAGGGACCTACAAGGCAACGGGCACCGCGAGAGACACCCTCGGTGATACCGGGACCTGGAGCTTTGCCTTGAGAGTCGTGGCCACCAAGCTCACACAGGTCGCCCCGGACACGGCAGTCAACAGGGCCGGCAAGGCCTTCACGGGCCAGCTCAGGGTCTCGGGCTCGCACGGAACGGTCACCTACGCCCAATCGGCCGGCGCGCCTCATCTGAAGGTCTCGTCCTCGGGCAAGATCTCGGCCGCGGCCGGTTTGGCAGCAGGGATCTACAAGGCCAAGGGCACCGCCAAAGACACCTACGGTGCCACCGGGACCTGGACCTTCGCGTTGACCGTCAAGGGCTCCAAGCTCACCCAGATCGCCCCGACCACGGGTACGACCACGGCCGGCAAGGCCTTCACCGTCAAGCTCGGGGTCACGGGCTCACATGGAACGGTCACCTTTATCCAGTCGTCGACCGGTGCGCAGATCCTGACTGTCCTGCCCTCGGGCACGCTCTTGGCCCCAGACATCTACACGCCGGGGACCTACAAGATCACGGGTACCGTGAAAGACAGCCTCGGTGACATCGGAACGTGGAGCTTCACGTTGACCGTCGAGGCAGCTGCGTTGCCTCAGGACCTGCAAGCCGCCAAAGGCCCCAGCGAAGAAATGAGAGCCTCAGCCGTTTGACAGCTCCTCTCTCATGAGAGAAGCTGTCAAACGGTGCAGACTTCCAGACAGATCGGTGGGCCGAACCCGGCGCGACGCGCGGCCAAGCGGTGGTGGGCGTTGGTCGCGCTTTCGGTTGCTGTGCTGGCGGTTGGCGTCGACCTGACAGTCCTGAACGTCGCGCTGCCCACCTTGGCGAGGTCCTTGCATGCCTCCACGAGCCAGCTCCAGTGGTTCGTGGACTCCTACAGCCTCGTGCTCGCCGGCCTGCTGCTTCCGGCGGGGCTCCTGGCCGACCGTTACGGCCGCAAGCGGCTCTTGCTCGTCTCGCTGGCCGTGTTCGCAGCGAGCTCGGCCGGGTGCGCTTACGCCGGGTCTCCGGTTGCCCTCATCGCGATCCGAGCGGTGCTCGGTGGTGGCGCCGCGATAATCGTGACGGTCTCGCTTTCCATCCTGGCCGTGCTCTTCCCTACCGATGAGGAACGTCAGAAGGCGACAGCAGTGATCATGGGTTGCACGATGCTCGGCTACCCGCTCGGTCCCCTGCTCGGCGGTTGGCTGCTCAACCACTTCTGGTGGGGGTCGGTGTTCCTCATCAACGTCCCCGTCGCGGCGGTGGCCCTCGTGGCAATCGCAACCCTGATGCCCGAGTCCCGTGGCGCCAGTCCCTCCAGGCTCGACGGTCTCGGTGTCGTCCTGTCGAGCCTCGGCCTGGTGGGAGTCACCTACGGGGTGATCCAAGCCGGCCAGGAGGGCTGGTCGAGCACTCGGGCCGTGGCGGGTCTTGTGATCGGTGCAGTCGCGCTCGTTTCCTTTGTCGTCTCCGAGCGTCGCGTCACCAGGCACCACCGGGTGCCATTGGTCGATCTCGGCCTGTTCCGATCAGCTCGGTTCACCTGGGGCACCGTGCTCGCGACCATGGTCTCGTTCGCCATGTTCGGCCTGCTGTTCGCGATGCCCCAGTACTTCCAAGCCGTGATGGGCCAAGACCCATTGGGAAGCGGCATCCGCCTGCTGCCGCTCATCGGCGGTCTCGTCATCGGTGCCGCTCTCGCTACCCGGCTGCAAGGAGCCCGGTCACGAAACCACACGACAGCGGCGACGCCGGCGGCACCAAGGATGGCCGCCAACCTCGTGGTGGCCATCGGCTTTGCGTTCATGGCGGCCGGCCTCTTCCTCGGCGCAACCACCAAAGTCGCCAGCGGTACAGGTTGGGCCGTCATCTGGTTCGTGATCTGCGGCCTCGGGCTCGGCTTCTCGCTTCCGGCGACGATGAACGCGGCTCTGGGCGCGCTCTCCCCCGAGCGAGCCGGTACCGGCTCTGGCCTGATAATGGCCTGCCGTCAGGTGGGAGCCACGATCGGCGTGGCATTGCTCGGGAACATCCTGAACTCCGAGTACCGCGACCGCGTGAACGTCGCGCATCTACCGGCGTCGGTCGCCCAGGTGGTACGAAAGGGCGTGGCCACGGGGATGGAGGCTGCACGACAGCTCGGGGATGCGGCGCTCGGCCGCTCCGTCCGGTCCGCGTTCGTCACCTCGCTGGACGTCATGCTGTGCGTGTGCGGCGCGATCGCCGTTGGCGCAATGGTGCTGGCTCTTTTCTTCCTGCCGCGACACCAGGCGGTCGCGCCAACGCCGGTCTCCTCCGCTGCGCCGCGCCTAGGAACCGACATCCATGACTGAGCTCCCGACAAGCCTGAGGGAACGGAAGAAGGCGAAGACTCGCCTCGCGATCAGAGAGCACGCCATGGCGTTGTTCAAGGACCAGGGTTACGACAAGACGACCGTCGAGCAGATCGCCGCGGCCGCCGAAGTGTCGCCGAGCACCTTCTTCCGCTACTTCCCGAGCAAGGAGGAGGTTGTCCTTCAAGACGACTACGACGCGCTTCTCATCGCCGCGTTCCATGCCCAGCAAGTCGACGTCCCTCCCCTGCGGGCACTGCGGAATGCCATCAGCGAGGTGTTCTTGTCGATGCCCGAAGGCCAACAAGCCCAGGAGGCAGAACGGATCCGGCTCATGACAGCGGTGCCCGAGTTGCGGGCGCGCATGCTCGCCCAGGTTTCCGAGATGATCCAGATGCTCGCCGAAGCCGTCGCCGAGCGCGTCGGCCGGCAAAGCGACGGCTTCGAGGTGCGTACCTTTGCCGGAGCACTTGTCGGGGTAGCCCTCGGTATCGCAGCAGGCTCTGGCGACGACCCCGCGAGCGACTACCTCAGGCAGTTCGATCGTGCCCTCACCCTCCTCGAGGCAGGACTGCCGCTCTGATGGCCGAGCAGGCCCCCGACGTGACGCGGGCGCGCCGGCCCTTGAGATCGTGCATCGCTGCGCTGTTCGCGATCGGGCTGTGCGTGGGCTCGTTTCCTCGAGATCTTCGGCCTGCTCGCGATTCGCTTCTTCCGGTGGGAATGAGCTGCTAGCGCTCGCGCAACCTCACATCGAGCGTGTCACGCAAAGCGTCACCGATGAAGTTGAACGCGACCACCGTCACCATCACGATGAGGCCGGCCGGGTAGACCTCCCACCAGTAACCGTCCAGCAGGTAGGTCGTTCCCTGCGACAGCATGCCTCCCCAGCTCACCGCGGGCGGCGGCAGGCCGAACCCGAGGAAGCTCAGTGTGGCGAGGATGATGATCGCGTCGGCCACCTGGAACGTCGCGTTGACCGAGATCGTCCCTAGTGCATTAGGGATTATGTGCCGCCCGACGATGCGCGAGCTCCGGCCGCCCGCCGCGCGCACGGCGTCGACGAACTCCCGGGTCCGAAGCGACAGCGTCTCACCGCGGACAAGACGAGCCGGCCCCAGCCACGAGAGCAACGAGAGCACGACGATGAGCAGCGGGACCGTGGGCCTGAACACTGTCGCCAGGTAGATGAGCAGGAAAATGGCGGGCACAGCGATCACGACATCCACGATGCGCATCATGATGGCGTCGATCACACCGCCCGTGAAGCCGGACACGGCGCCCCAGAGCACCCCGAAGCATGTCGCCACGAGCGCAACGGCAAGGGAGATCTCGAGCGCGCTCTGGCCCCCGACCATGAGCCGCCCGAGAATGTCGAACCCGTTGGCGTCGGTGCCGAGCGGGTGCCCCGCGCCTGGCGCCAAGTTCGTGAGCGCGATGCTCGCGTGGATCTGGTCGCTGTGGTACACGAGCGGGCCGAGGAAACAGAACCCAGCGATCGTGACGACGATGCCGAGGCCCGCAACCCCCATCCGGTTCTCCACAAACGCAGCGGCGAACGACTGGCGCCTGGCGCGCCCACGGAGCACCTTCGGCGCGCGCAAAGTGTCGCAGTCCTCTCCGGCGACCCCGACCGAGGCGAGCAAGGTCTCGACCTCAGCCATATCGGACCCTCGGGTCGAGCACGGCATAGGCGAGATCGGCCAGCAGGCTGCCAAGGACGGTCGCGACCCCGACGATCACCGTGATGCCGAGCTCCACCGGGTAGTCGGCGTTCACGGCCGCGTTGAAATACGTGAGGCCGAGCCCGGGGAAATTGAACACGTACTCGACGACGAGCCCGGTCGTGAGCACGGCCGGAACTGACAGGCCGAGCAGCGTCACGACCGGCACGAGCGAGTTGCGCAGCACATGGCGCAAGAGGACCGCACGCGCCGGAAGACCCTTCGACCGGGCGACGCGGACGTAGTCCTGGGCGAGGGTGTCGACGGCCGCTGAGCGCATGTAGCGGCCGAACAATGCCACGTTGACGAGAGTGAGAGTGATGACGGGAAGCACGAGAGCGCGGGGGTCGGCGAGGACCCCGGCCGGCGAAGCCGCCTGGGGCGCCTCAGGGGGGAAGACGTGCACACCGATCGCGAGCCCCGCGATGAGCAGGAGCCCGAGCCAGTACGCAGGCATCGAGTAGAGGAGAACCGAGGCCCCGGTAGTCACGTGGTCGAACGCCCGGTTCCGCCGCGCCGCCTGGGCAACCCCGAGCGGGACCGCGATCGCGAGCGCTAGGCAGATCGCGATGCCGACGAGGATGAGGTCGTTCGGCAGCTCATGGACGACGAGCGAGTCGACGCTCTGGTTCAGGCGGTAGGAATACCCGAGGTTCCCGTGAAGGACATGAGAGAGAAACGTCAGGTACTGCGCGACGACCGGGCGATCGAGCCCGTTCACCCGGTCGAAGGCGGCGATCTCACCGGGACTGGCCCGGGGCCCGAGAATGGCGCGCGCGAGGCTGCCGGGGATTATGTGCTCGAGCAGGAACACGAGCACGGTCAGGCCGAGCAGGACGATCACGGCCTGGCCGAGGCGGCGCAGTGTGTATCCGATCATTTGCGGTCCTGGCCTCCATTCCGAATCGGCCGCTAGGTTCAACCCTTGGTGAAGTACCACTCCTCCGGGCTGATGAACCCGTAGGCGTTCGGGACGAAGCCGTGAAGGTTCGCCTGAACTGTTACCAGGGTGCCCGGGCTTGGCTGCCAGAAGTTGGGCAGCTCGAGACGGACCTGGTCCTGGTAGGCGTCGAGAGCGGCTCTCGCGCCCGCGACCGGGGCCTTGGTGGTGGCCGCGATGAGCCTGTCGGTCGTCGGGTTCGAGTAGTTGGCGACGTTTCCGAGCGCGCCGGTCTCGAAGATCTCCTCGCCGCTCGGATAGTGGTCCGGCTCGAAGACCCACCCGGCGCCGTACTGTCCGAGCTGCCAGCTGCAGGCCGCCTGGCTCGGCTCACAGCTCAGGATCGTCGAGGCGATCGTGGTCGGAGTCACCTCCTTGAGGGCGATCTCGATGCCCACCTGCTTGGCCACCGACTGCAGGTCCACCATCGCGCCGTCGGTGTAGACGAGCCCGCTCGGGTACATGAGCGTGAAGTTGAGCCCCTCACCCGCCCCGATCCCCTTCCCACACTCGGTCGGGCCGGTGCCGGGCCGGGCACAGTTCGTCACGCCGTTCGGGACGACCTTCCAGCCGTGCCCGACAAGCAGTGCCCTCGCCGCGGGGACGCTGAAGGGATACGGGTTCACCGAGGCGTTCGCGTCCGCGTACGGGTTGGGCGGCATCGCGGGCACCGGGCCGTAGGTGGCAAGCCCGAGCCCGCCGTAGTAGGCGTGGATCCAACCCTGCTGGTCGACGAGGTGCTGGAACGCCTCGCGGAAGTAGAGCTCGCGCAGGATCGGACCGACCTGCGGGTTGTTGAAATTCGGCTCGAAGTAGTCGAACTGGAACGGGTACCAGTCCACGAGCTGGTAGCCCTGTGACCTGAGTGACCCGGACTGCGGCAAGTCGTTGTCGGGCACGTACCCGACCGAGATCTGGTCGCCCGAGGTTGCCACTCCAGGCCCGCCGACCCCCGAGCCTGCGCGCAGCACCGAGAACTCGGCCGCAGCGCTCGTGTATGAGAGCTCGACGAACATCGCCAGGTGCGGCTTGTCCGGGCCCGAGAAGCGCCGGTTGGGCACGAAGGTCGCGGTCCCGTCGGTCGTGAGGCCAACGAGCGTCCAGGGGCCGTCGACCACGGACCAGATCGGGCTCGACGCGTAACTCCCGACGTTCTTGGCTTGGTCGTTGAGGAAGTTGTAGACGGATCTAGCGCCCGACGGCGTCGCGTCGGGGAGCTCGCTCGCTCCCGCCGGGGGTGCGGGCACCGACAGCGACGTGCGGTCCCAAGCGAGCGGAAGGGGCGTGATCTGCGACAGCTCGTTGTAGGTGAACCAGATGGGGTCGTAGGCGGAGTTGAGATGAAGTTGGACGGTCGTCGCGTCGAGCGCCGTCGCCGAGGTCACGTTGTCGGGGAAGCCACCCGGGACATACGAGGCCCAGTCGTCAGGGTTCGCCTTCAAGAGGTCGATCCAGAAGATGACGTCACGGGCGTTCACCGGCTGGCCGTTCGACCAGAGGTAGCGCTTGAGCGTGATCGTCACGACTCGGTTGCCGTCGCTGTAGATCGGAGCGTTCCCGATCGACAGCGAGTAGTCGACCGAGGTGCTGGTCTTGTCGCCGAACCAGTAGAGCGGCTCGTAGAGAAGCGTCTGGAAATCGGCTGTGTTCTCGACCGTGAAGTACTGGCCGGAGACGAGCGGGAAGATGTAGTCGGGAGGTGTCTCCGGTTGCTCCGCGAAGTAGGCAGTCCCGCCGTCAATTATCCTCCCCCTGCCCGTGGTGCCAGCTGTCGCACCGGTCCTTGACCCAGTCGTCGACGAGCTGCACGCCCCGAGCCCGATCGAAGCGAACGCTACGAAGACGAGCACCAACCCGGCGCGTCGCCGACGTGTGTGGCCGAGAGTCCGCCCGACTTCGAACCGGCGATCTCCACCGACGGTGCTGAACACCTTCGGGCTTGATGTCGCCACTATGGTCCACCTCCCTACGCCGGCATTACCCGGTCAGGTTCGAACGGTCGGTGGCACTCCGACCTGCTGGCCGGCCACCCTCTCAGCCCGGTACACCCGAGCTCCCGTGCGCTTCTACCCGTAGGCTAATGGCTTTCGATCAGTCCCGTCCTGGACGAAGCCGCGCACGAGCTCGGGGTGTGCTTCGTCGCCGCAAAGGCCAGTGCGCCGCCGCCGCAGATCACGAGGTCGAACGACTCCAACGGGCGCATGCCGGCAAAGTATTCCTTCTCGGCCCGCAACCACTCCTCGTCCCAGTCCTCCGGGGCGACCCGGCCGCGAAGGCGGTGCAGCCGTTCGGGCTCCGGCGTGTCCACGTAGATAGCCCGGTCGACGAGATCACCCAGTTCGGGTGCGCCGGAGTACACCCCCTCGAGGAGGACGAGGCCGTTCGGCTCGACGCGGGTCTGTGCTTCGGAGACAGCTCCCGAGTCCCAGTCGAAGGCGTGGAACACTGCCTGGCATCCCGCCCGCAATGGCTCGAGACCCTCGATTCGCAACCTCGTCACGTCGTAGAACGTCCCGATCCCTCGCCAGGTCTTCCTCACTGGCGCGTCCGTGACACCCTTCGGTTCGCCTCGTTCCGGAACAGGGGCAGATTGACGACGGCGCATGAAAAAGTCGTCGGTGCGGACGAGGCTCGCCCCGGTCTTCGCACAAAGGCTCTCTGCGATCGTCGACTTTCCCGAAGCGCCGTGCCCGTCGATCGCGACGATGGTCACTCCCCCGCTCGCGCCACGCCAGAGCGCCAGCGCCCGAACGGCAATGTCGAGCCTGTCAGCGCTTGACAAGCCGCGTCCCTCCGGCGCGCGACCCGCGTGCTCGCGTCCGCCAGAGGTTCCAGTCACAGTGCTAGCTTGCTCCGCCTGTGGCGAGGGGGCTGACGCCGGACATATTTCGATTATACCGATCGAATCACTCCGGAATCCAAGGGACGGCCACTCGTGCTCCCCAACTCCCCTCCCGCGCACATCGGCTCGAGACCGCCCTTCGGACACGGGCGGCTGAGCCGAAGCTTCATGCGATCTATTCTTGAGCCATCACGGCCGAACGACTGGGGGACCAAGCATTGAAACCGTTCATTCATGCGGAAAGAGCGCCGACAGCTTGCCGGCGGGCGATCCTCGTCGCCGTTGTGGTCTTGACGAGCGTTCTCGGGTTGACGGGCTGCAGCAAGGTCATCAACGCGATCAAGACGGCGCACAACGTGCTGCACGAGGGTGCGGCGATCAGCGCGCTCTCGAACAAGATCAAGTCCGCTGACAAGAGCCCCTACGAAGTGACCTACGTGACCACGGGCAGCAACCCGGTGACGACCGAGCTCGCCGCTTCGCCTCCACGCGACTTCGCGTTCGGGACCACGGTGTCAGGACAGATCCTCGATGTCATCTCGAACTCGAAAGGCGAGTTCGCCTGCTCCCGGGGCCTCGGCGCGAGCGCCACATGGTCGTGCATCGAGGTCAAAGGGGCAGAGGTCGAGACCTACAAACTCATGTACGCGCTCTACTCAGGCGCGTACTGGATCGACTTCCTCAAGCTCTACTCGGCGGCCGCAGCACTGCAGGGCGTCACGATCCACTCGACGACCATGTCGGTCAACGGCTTCGGCCTCCAATGTGTCGTCATTGTCAACAAGAAGAGCCCCGGCACGAGCAAGTGGTGCGTGACCTCCCAAGGCATTCTCGGCTACGTCTCGGTGTCGAGTGCCAAAGCGGACTTCGAGATCGAGAGCTACTCCGCGTCCCCGCCGGCTTCGCTGTTCCAAGTACCGCTTGGAGCCACGATCACGACGATTCCCACGGTCACGACAATCCCCACGACCACCTCCTGAGCGCGCCAGAACAACCGTGTGCGGAATAGCCGGGTTCACCGGCCGCGACCCGGAGCTGCTCGAAGCGATGCTGGCCTCGATCGAGCACCGCGGGCCCGACTCGTCGGGAGCGGAGGTGGGCCAGGAGTTCAGCGTCGGGATGCGGCGGCTCTCCATCATCGACATCGAGGGTGGAGAACAACCCATACGCTCGGAGCAGACCGGTGCCTGCATCGTGTTCAACGGGGAGCTGTACAACAACGCCGAGTTGCGCGGGGAGCTCGCCCGCGCGGGACGTTGTTTCGTGTCGGACCATTCGGACACCGAGACCGTGCTGCGCGCCTACGAGGAGTGGGGTGCTTCGTGCGTCACCCACTTGACGGGGATGTTCGCCTTCGCGATCGTCGACCGGCGCACCCATGAGCTGTACCTCGCCCGCGACAGGCTGGGGATCAAGCCCCTCTACTACCACGCCGCTCCGGGGCGGTTCTGCTTCGCCTCCGAGCTGAAGGCCCTCTTCCAGGACCCGCGCATCTCGCGCGCTCCGGACATGGGAGTTCTGTACCAGTTCCTGCTCCACCGCGTGCACGACGCCGGAGAGGAGACCTTCTTCCAGGGCGTGAAGCGGCTGCTGCCCGGACACTTCATGACGGTCTCGGTTGACGGCCGGACTGCTGTCAGCAAGTACTGGGCGCCCGAGGTCAACCCGGAATTCTCGTCGTCGCGGCCCGACGCCGAATACGCCGAGGGCTTCGGGGAGCTATTCGAGCGCGTCATCCGCCGGCACATGATCGCGGACGTCCCTGTCGGCGTGTCGCTGTCGGGAGGGCTCGACTCGAGCGGCGTCTCATCGGTCATGGCCTCTCTCATGGGCTCAGGCGCGGACACCCACACCGAAGGCTCGTTGCACACCTTCTCCGCCTTGTACCCGGGCCAGAGCATCGACGAGAGCAAGTACGTGCACTCGGTCGAAAGGCACGTCAAGAGCGTCCCCCACTACGCCTACCCGACAGTGGACGAGTTCTGGGACGAGATCGCAGAGTGGGTCTGGTACCAGGAGGAGCCGACGATCTCGTCGGCACCGTACGCCTATTACTCGGTCTACCGGATCGCCAAAGGCCAGGTGAAGGTCATCCTCTCGGGCAACGGCGGAGACGAGCTGCTCGCCGGGTACCTCCCGTACTTCCGCACCTATCTGAGCTCGGCCATGGATCAGCGCCACTTCTTAGCAGCGGTCCGGGAGGTCGTGCTCGGGCGGGACCTGTACACCAAGTTCGCTCGAGAGCTCGCGGCGAGGCACCGGCCTGGCGGGCCGCGCCAGTTCTCGATGCCCGACTTCCTCACCGCCACGCCCGCCGATCTTGCCGAGTTCGACTACCGACCGAGCCGCAACCTCAACGTCCGGCTGGCCGACGACGTGCTCCGCTACTCGACGCCCAACCTCCTGCGCTACGAGGACAAGAACTCCATGGCCTTCTCGATCGAGTCCAGGGTCCCCTTCTTGGACCACGAGCTGGTCGAATTCATCTTCCAGCTCCCGATCGACCAGAAGATCAAGATGGGGTGGAACCGGTACGTGTACCGTCAGGCCATGAAGGGAAAGATGCCCGAGGCCAACCGGACCCGGCGGTCCAAGATCGGCTTCACGAACCCCGAGACCGCATGGACGCGCGAGCGAGCCCCTCTGATCAGGGACGTCTTCTCCTCGAGCACCTTGTCGTCACGGGGGATCTTCGACTCCGGCCGTCTCCTCGAGGAGTTCGACGCGTGGCTAGGGGGCAAGCCGGGTGACGGACTCGCCTTCTGGCGGGTGCTCGTGACCGAGTTGTGGCTGCGCCGTTACGTCGACTCGCCGGTGACGGTGCGATGACTTCGCGACCGATCGGCAGGCGTTGATGGCAGGGCCCACCGGCAACCCGTCCCCGGTCGAGCTCGGTGGGTGCACCTGGGAGCGCTTCTTGGTGCACACTCACCTGATCCACATAAAAGAGCCCCTAGAGCCCCTTCTCGAAGCGCACGTCCGGCCGCTGCTCTCCGAAGGAGACTTTGTGGCGATGTCGGAAAAGGTCGTGGCGATCTCCGAGGGCAGAGTCGTCCACCAGTCTGTGGTCCGGCCCGGTCTGCTCGCAAAGCTCATCGTCAAAGGCACGAGGAAGTACGAGCATGACGTCGCGTACTCCGACCCTCGCAAGATGCAGGTGGCGATCATGCAGACCGGCTCCGCGCGAGCGGCGTTCGCCATGGTGGTCGGCGGCGTGACGAAGCTGTTCGGACGCCACGGCGACTTCTACCGCATCGCAGGCCACCGCATCGCCGAGATCGACGGCTTCAACCCGGACACCATCGCGCCGTTCGACGAGTTCGCGATGCTCGGGCCTGCCGACCCGGACAAGGCGTGCGCTTCCTACGCGCGCTTCCTCGGCCACCCGGTGGTGATCATCGATGGGAACAACATCAACGTGGAGGTGCTCGGGATGAGCGCCGACATGCCGGTCGACAAGGCTGGAGCCCGGCTCATCCTGCTCGACAACCCGATGGGTCAAGGCGATGAGCTGACCCCCTTCGTCGTCGTCCACCGGGCCGCAGGCCGTGGCGACCAATAAGCCGCCACGGCCTCACAACCCGGAAAGGCGGCGGACGGCCCGGGCGAGCGCCGAGTTGTCGTCATCACCGTGGCCTTGGGCGATCAACCCGTCTTCGAACGTCGCCGCCAGTGCGGCCACCGGAAGCACCGCGCCGATGCTGCGGGACAGCTCGAGGGCGATCGCCATGTCCTTGCGATGCAGGGCGATCTTGAAGCCGAGCGGATAGCTGTCAGCGATCATCCGCCCGCTGCGGTTCTGGAGGACCCACGATCCCGCCGCACCACCTGCGAGCGCAGTGATCAGGCGCTCGACATCCATGCCCGCCTTCATGGCGAGCACGACGCCCTCCGCCACGCCCAGGTACGTTCCGCACAGGATCACTTGGTTGACTGCTTTGGCCACCTGCCCCGAGCCGATCGGCCCAAGGTGCGTGACGGTACGGCCCATGGCGTGGAGCACGTCGTGCGCCCGTTCGACATCTGTGGGCTCCCCACCGACCATGATCGTCAGTGTCCCGGCCACAGCTCCCTCCGAACCGCCTGAAACGGGCGCATCGAGCATGGCAACGCCATGGTCCTTG
>Ga0224555_1003272_pt1 | contig 16956 bp, 15 predicted proteins | sample 714S23034metaG_FD_180687 | JGI IMG/M metagenome (GOLD analysis project Ga0224555, IMG submission 180687) | Peat soil microbial communities from Stordalen Mire, Sweden - 717 S2 30-34 | ecosystem: Environmental > Terrestrial > Soil > Wetlands > Peat | place: Sweden: Norrbotten County, Stordalen...
GCGCCGCTCATCTGATGGCCTCGCAAGAGGCCGTCTTTATTATACCGGGCGACATGCTTCGATAAACTCAGCATCCTGAGCCTGCCGAAGGAATCCGAGAAAAATATTATATACCCGGGATAAACCTTGCAACAGGTTTTTCGACAGTACCTAATTAAATGAAGCACAATTTACAATTAAGGAGGCGCTTTTTCCCTGCCGGTTGTTCCTGACGGAAACCTTGGTACCATCATATATCAACAGCAATTAAAATTAAAATTAATAATAATATTGACAAAAAATGATTTAGTATAGTATTATTATATACGTAAATTCACCTATAAGGGGGGAACAATGAAAAAATTTGCTTTGATTTTGTCCGTAATAATGTCTGTCCTGCTGGCCGCAAACTGCAGCAAAAAATCTTTGCCGTCGTCACCCGACTCCTCAACCACGACTCCGGATATACAGGAAACTCTTACTTATATAGCCACAGCAGGCGCGACCGCCCAGGCCGCGGCCACCCAGACAATGGAAATTCAGCAGACATCAACTGCCGTGGCGATTGTTCAGCAGACAGCCAATGCGCAGGCCACATACGCCGCGACGCACGGCACCAGCACTCCCACAATTAATTCCACGGCCACGGCGCAGATGGCCGGCGCAATAGAGACAGCGACAGCGCAGATGGCGGCAACTATAGCGTATCTGGCGCAGGCTGACCCCACGGAACAGGCCGCGGCCACCCAGACACAGACTGCGGCGATAGGCAATGCAACGGCTACGGCAGTCGCGCAAAAAACCATGAACTCGCTTGTCACGGCTGTTGTGGTGACATGTTCCTATACATACACACCGACAAATATAATTCCCCCTACCATAACAAACACTCCCACCCCGTCCACAACACCGGCGCCTTTGCCGATTAATATCTATGCATCCATTGACTACTACAATGATGAAAACGCGGATTATGAATGTTACATAGATGTGGAAGACGCGAATTATAACTACATACAGAACGCTGTTGTTACGGTAAAAAACGTGACAAAATCCCGCAGTTTTTCAACCGCCTGGATGTACGGCAGTTACTCCGGCCCTATTAGCGGAATTGACCCGGGAAACACTGTTGAGGTGGATGTCTATTTCAGCGGGGTCACTTACACCGCATCAGGTGTCATGCCCGGCAATTCCAACTTAAGCCCGGACGGCAACACGCTGTCATGGCAATACAGTGAAAATTATGTTTACGTCAACATTGATGACCCGTCAGGTAATAATATCTATTATGGACAAGCCACCGGGGACAGCCTGGATATCTCTTCATATTATCCCCTTCCGGGAGTCGAGGGCGAGTATTCAGTGGCTATTGACGCAGCCAATGACAACCTGCCGTTCGCAGGCGGTACTTCCTCAAACAGCAGCCTTAACCTTGAATATGACACATCCTGGGACGTTAACGTGGTTTTAGTATCCAAATACCCGGAACCCACGCCTACGCCCACGCCTCCGACAACTGCACCGGTGATCATTGCGGAAATATTCTCCTCCGACCTTGAGGGAGGATTTTTGGTACAGGATACGGTGTGGGTAAACGGAAGCGACGGCAATGCTGTAACAGACGCAAATGTGACGATTAAGAACATTACTGCCGGAACGCAGATTAACGTGCCTTACGTACCTGAAGATGAATATGAGGGTGTTATCAACGGATATTATTTTCTCTCCGGCGCAAATTGCGTAGCCGGGGACACTTACGAATTCGACGTCTTTGCGGGCGGGGTTACTTATACCGCGCGTGTCACGGCTCCGGTCACGAGCGGAAATATAAGCACGGACTGCGATACCCTGACATGGAGCAGCAACGGAAATTATAACGACGTCAACGAATATATGGGCTTTGATAAAATAAATGTTCCTGGCAACAGCATGGACATATCCTCAATGTATACTTCCGCGGAGACTTATGAAGTGAACCTGTTCCTGGCCAATGCCTATTCAAACGGTTCGTTCCAGCAGGGAATAGCATACTCTCCAGCGGCATTTGCCGGAGCCGCGGCCCCAAGCCTCGTTGCCGTGGGGTATGAATACCTGTGGGATGTGGAAGTCACTTACTAAAAATAATTAAAAACTATATTTTTTCGTGTGAACTTGCGGTTTAGCCGTACAGGGAATATTACGCTGTATTCAACTGTGGCTCTTAATTGCCGGTTTTTTACATTTTCACGCTGACAAAAACTATGGCCGCCAGAAATCCCGCGGCCGAGATTGCCGTAAAAATCTTGTGCGCCGCAATAAGCCCCGGCCCGTCGCTTTTGCGGGCCGAGAGCACCGCGCCTATGATGATATTAACCAGGGCCGCCGCTGCCGCGGCGTGCAGGGCAATCATCGAATATAATTTTCCGCCGGCAACACCGTGAAGTTTATAAGCTGAAACAATCAGCCCTGCTATTACCAGTATTGAAAGAATCTTATGCGCGGCAGACAGACCCGTATTATATGGTTTTCCGCCCTTACCCATGCGCGCCCCCGTGAATGAAACCAGCACAAAAAATATTCCCGCCGTAATTAAGCTGAATAACACCGATGCCATAAGCCCTCCATTAAAAACAATTTTTAAAATTTCCTTATTTTACCAGCTTATCTCGTCAAAGTAAATATATCCGGGAAAAGGCGTTGGGGTAAGATTTGCTATCGCCTCAAGTGAAAATCTCATGGCGGATATATATGTATAATCGTCGGAATTCGGCACAGTAAATTTTATCTGCGTCCAGCCTGAGGAAAACTGGTTGCTGGAAGAAATTTCCTTATCGCCGCCGCCGTCTACCGTAACGTATAGGTTGAGAAAATAAGTGCCATTCAGTGCCGCCAGATCCGACGGAGCGTACATCCATATTGAGACAATCCTGTTGGACAGGTTTGTGGGAGGGCTGAAAGCCTTATACAACGTTATTGGCTTTTGATATGCGAGCGGATTGCAGTAAATCTCCGCAGAACCGGTCCCTTCCTCAATACACGCGGCATTTGTTGTATTCAAACTCAGCGTTTCATTGGAAGGGCTGACAGTTGAATATGGATTTACCTCCCAGTTGTTTATAGATATTAATCCATTTCCAATATTCAGGACGGGCCCGTTCAACCCATCAAAATTTGTCGCCGCGAGCGGCCCCGGCGACTTGCATGAAGATAACATCATAATAGAAAAAATAACAACCGCCAGTGTTACTATGCGTTTCATCATTTACTCCTTTCATAAAAGAGGCAAGAGGCAGCAAGCCGCCTCTCTACAAAGATTAGACGTTCGGAACCGCCCCTTTTCTCTTTATTATCTGCCTTGCCCTGGCCGAATATGAGGCCGTCGGAGACCGCAGGGCCTCATTTATAAGCTTTTCAGCCATGGGCGCCAGCCTTTTGCTGTAACGGGAAAGAGATGCTATGGCCTCAAGGAACGCGGCTTTCGCCCCCCTGCTTTTCTCGCCATGGAGCCATTCATTAATAATATGTGCGCATTTGTAAGCGTCCTTTTCACACGGGCTTAAACGCCCGGCCAATACCGCAAGAAAATACCTTATCCTGCCGCCGGGTTTTTTTAATATTGCCGCAACTATCGCTCCGGAACGTTTTTCGGCAAAACAGTGGTTTGCCAGGGCGGCCCTGGCGCACGCCTCGGCGCAGCGTTCAGGCATGTGCCCGTATGAATTCATGGCCGTATCAAATACAATGTCAAAAAGGGGCTGTCCCGCGCGTATAATTTCAGACGCAACGGGTTTTGCGCTGATACGGCGCCGTGAATCAATCCCGGATATCTCTGTAATAATATCATTTCCGTTCCATATTTCTACCATCGCCTGTAATTATACTATTTTTCCGGGTTTATTATAATATTTTTTATATAAAAAACGGTATGCCCGGCTCAATTAATAACAACAAATGGGATTACTTTTTTCTTTACTGAAAATCCCGAGCCGGGTTTTGGGGTGATTATAACAGCGGCATAATATATTCCCGACGCCAATTTTGCGCCGTTCCTGATATCTCCTGAATGGATTTCCAGGCCGGAATCAATCGGCACATCATTATAAGTATTGTCCATTATTTTCCTGAAACCGGCTGTGTATATTTTTACATTCACATCCGCGGCAAAACACAGGCCCAGGTGCAGATAAAGGCTTCCGTAAGAGCTTCTGAAAGGTACCGGATATAACACGGCGTTTGACCCGTCCCCGCACGGCGGCAATTCCACCTGTGTTGAAGTTTCAGTTGCCGTTAATGTCGCCGCGGGTGTAAGTGTTGCCGTTGATGTGGGAGTATAGGTATATGTAAAGGCTGTCTGAGTGAATGACGGCGTGGCGGAGCTTGTATAAGTCGATGTACACGTGGCCGTGGGTGTGACCGTAAATGTCGGGGTATTTGTGGGCGTATCTGTAATAGTGGGTGAGATTGTGGCCGTATTTTCCGTAAAGCATCCGCGCACCTCCACGACCTTGTTTCCAGACCCGTTGCTGACGTAAATATCATCCTGGTCATCCACGGCGACGGCAATCGGCGTATTGCTGATTGATGTATTATACACCAGATAAAATGTGTCAACGGCCATTTTTTGAAAGACAAGCATCTGGAAAGAATTCGCGGACGCCACATAAATATAACCCGCTTTGTCCGCGGTCATAAAAAACATATTGTTCATCAACGAAGCTCCGGCGCCCGTGTTCACAGCCGTACCTGCGCTGTACGTCGGCGGAGAGCCTGGCGTTTCAGTAAAATATTCTATTTTATTATTACCGTTGTCCACAACATATATAATATTTCCTGTCTTAAGTATGCCCATCGGCAGGTTCAACCCGCTGCCGAAAGATGCTGTTTTTGAATAAACTGCGCCGCCGCCGTCATATCTGTATACAAGATTAGCGTCGGTTGTTATATAAACAGTCGACCCGTCAGGAGTTACATAAAGCCCCCGCGGCAGCCCTATGTCATCGGCAGGCTGGTTAACTACGGCGATAAGCGTTGCGTTTACCCCGTCAAACCATATTTTCTGTACCCGCCCGTTGTTAAAATCCGCGACATACAGATAACCCTGGGAATCGGTAACAATGGAATTTATATAATTAAACTGCACGTTTCCTGCCCCTGCCGAACCGAAAACACCCGCTGGAACCGGCTGGCTGCCCGGAACATATGAATATAACTGTATACGGTTATTCCCCGAATCAGCCGCATAAATATAATGGCGTATAGTATCAACAGCGACACCCATTGGATAGGAAAACCCGCCCGACTGGTCCGGCAGGTTCTGCCCCATCTGGAAACACCCCGGTGTCGGCAAGCATGTAAATGTAGCTGTCGGCATGGGTGTAAGCGGCGTCAAAGTAGGCGTCGGGAAAGGCTTAAAATAAATCATCATCCTTGCCCTGTCAAGATCCGTAATATACAGATTGTCCTGATTGTCAAATACGGCGGAATAACTCATTGAACTGAAATCATTCAGCATTGAAACAGGCAGATCCCCGCCGGAAGGATTGCTGAAGGCCACCGGGAACCTGTTGCCTGTGTAACCGTTCTGCCCGGCAACCATTATCCGGTCATCGGAAGTAAATGCCGGTTCAAACGGGGCGCATTCGGCTATCGGCGGGCTTCCGGCAGGAACACATGACTGGGCAATATTAAAATTCCCGCCTGTCGCAAAAACACCCGTAGCGGCAATGCCATAAAGGCATGTTGCCGGGTTAGCCGGAAGCTGGGCCGCTGTCCACCTCAGCATTCTCCAGTTGCCCGCGGTTTCCAGTGAAGCGTCCGATACATACAGATTGCCGTGATGGTCCATTTCAACAGAGCCGGGATTACATAGAGTTGAAGCGTTCGGAGATCCTCCCTGATTGCATGCCGTCCCGGTATAACTTACCTGTCCGAGAATAATATCAACAACAGGAGCCGTCAGCGGATTTTTCACCCTTAAAACCCTGCTGTTGGTGTTATCCGCAATCCACAGGTACGCTCCTGCAGGGTCCGGATAAATTCCCGCTATTGTCGGTATTGTCACACTCCCGCCCCCGAGGACAGGAAGTGTGTTTGCCACCTTGGTCACAGGAACAGCATAAGGCGTTAAAGGAAGGTTATAAACCTGGACATCATAAGCTGTCTGCTCATAGGCGATTGCCCATAGATGCTGCGGCGCTGTCATGTTATCTGTTCTTACACGGCCAAAAATAGTCGTTCCCATCTGAAAAACATTTGAAGCCGTCACTCCGGCATACCCGTCAGGCGCCTGCCCGTTGATGATACCCTGCACTCCGCCAGCCGGAATGTCCCAATACATGATGCGGTAATCATCTGAAGCCACAATCTGCTGCGGCGACATGTTCTGCCCGACCGCCACGCCGACGCCTTCCTCCAGATTTGCGGACCCTATCTGGTTTTTCATTCCAAACTGGCTCGGTTTGAAAACATCCACGTCAGCCGACCATGCCTGTCCCGCCGGCAGAGCTGTTATATTAGGTACCCCGGCCGGAAAACGGTAAAGGTCGTGCATATTTGAGTGGGCGCAGACAAATATATTCCCGTCTTTGTCAACCGAAGCCGCCACGGGGCCGAACATGAACCACGAAGCTCCGGTTGCTCCCGCAGGATAAATATACTTAAAATCAAGCCCATTGCCCCAGGTTGCGTTTGTCGACTGTGCGGTTGAAAGCTGGTTTTGTAGCAGGACCTTTTGGGCCACGGCTGTCGGAGGGTCGGTAACGCAGTTCACGCTGTACATCACAACCTGGTTATAAAGCGTTTCCGTGACCCACAGGTTTCCCTGCGCGTCGATATCAATTGAATACGGTGTGGCTACGCCCGAAGAAATCACCATACTTGCGGACATTCCACTGGAATATTGCGGTATGCCGGCCGTCACTGACACTGGTTTATATATAAGCACCCTTCCTGTGGTGCTCCCGTTTACTGCCAGGTCGCTTACAAAAACATCTCCCGATGTATCCACGCGCACCGCGACGGGACTGTTTAAATGGTTCAGGTCAGATACATCCAGAGCAGCTGTAACAGTATTAAAATTTGCCTGGCCCAGAACAATATCCGCCTCCTGAAGCGGAACTCCCGGATTTGGAGCGTTTGGATTCGGGAAACGCAAAACGCGGTTATTCTGCGAGTCGGCGACCCATAGATTTCCAAGTGAATCGACAGCCGCGCCGCAGATGGAGCCGAAGCTGAGCGTGCTGTTATTGGGAGCCGAATATCCCTGGTTTGCGTTTATGCCGGTAAAATCACTCTGTCCCCATACGTATGATGCCGCCGGCCCGGCAGCTCCGGGAACAAGGCTGTTGCTTTCAAAACGAAGGACACGGTTATTCCAGGTATCCGGGACGTACAGATTTCCCTGCTGGTCCACCGCCATATTTGAATATGATCCGCCTTCCCATGGAGAGCACTGTGTCTGGAGCATGCCGCAGAGAGTGGCTGCGCCTGCCAGGGTGAAAGAAGGATAATTCTGGACATTGTTGTCACGGTTGCATGCGCAGTGTGTAAAATCAGGCTGGCCTATTACCATGTCCGCACCCATTGGCACCGCGGTTGGATCCGACCCAAGGCACAGGTCGACTCCAAGCTGGCCGCCAAGTTTTGTAAGGGCGATTCTTATATCGCTGAATCCAAGCACGCGGCTGTTTCCGCCGTCCCACAAATATAAGCGCTGCGGATTTGAATACCTGTCCACAAGGACTCCGCCGACATTAAAAACATTGCGGTTTGTTCCCATGTTAGGTTTCAATTCCCCGAATCCGGAATCAGGAATGGAGCCGTCAGTCTGGCCGAGTATCCTGTCGGCCCACAGGTCGCCCGGAGTGCCGCGCGGAGGTACTGGAAAAATATATACGGCAAAAAGCAAGAAAAATATAAAAGCACAAAACATTTTAACTTTTCCCACTGAATACACCCCGCAAGCTTATCTTAATCACTTTATTTAAAAATATTTGACTTATAACTTTATACAACTACGACAGATTTTCAGACATAAAAGTTTCATAATTATATTTTAGCTTCAACCGGTGTAATTTATGAGCCTCTAAAAAATGGTTTTGCTTTTCCGGCAAAACCGGATTTTGGGGTTCCGCCATAAGATCCGCTCTTTAATACCCTGAATTGCCATATTATTATATTATACTTTAGCCCTTTTTTCATCCGTTTTCCTGAATTTAATATAACGCTGCAAAATTAAAACATTTTTTGCATTTTTTCTTAAATAGTGTTATACTATTCACCATGATAAATGAAAATATGAATTTTTCGGGTTTAGATATTGCTCCGGGGCTTCTGGATATAATTGCGAAACTTCAGTTCACAATCCCCACGCCGATACAGCAAAAGGCCATTCCCATAGGCGTGGCAGGACAGGACATCATTGGAATTGCCCAGACCGGCACCGGCAAGACGCTCGCGTTTGGCATACCCATGGTGCAGAGGCTCTCACAGTCCGACACAAAAGGGCTCATTGTCGTCCCCACAAGGGAGCTTGCCTTTCAGGTAAACGAAACAATGACAAAACTGGCCCCTGCTTTCAGGATAAAAACCGTGCTTTTAATGGGCGGCGACAGCATGGGAAAGCAGATTGCCAGCCTGAGGACGAACCCAAGGATTATAATCGCCACCCCCGGCAGGCTCATAGACCATATGCACCGCCGTACGGTAAGGCTCAACAACGTGAATATCCTGGTCCTTGACGAGGCAGACAGGATGCTGGACATGGGTTTTCTTCCGCAGATAAACGAAATTCTTGAATCTGTTCCGAAAGAAAGGCAGACAATGCTTTTTTCGGCCACAATGCCGGCCGATATAGTAAGGATAGCCGACCGTCACATGAAACTTCCCGTGCGTACCGAGATTGCGCCGCAGGGAACCGCTGCGGAACTTGTATCGCAGGAAATATTCGTGGTGCGCGGCGAATTAAAAACAACCATACTGCTCGAAATACTCAAACAATATACAGGTTCGGTGCTTCTTTTTACCCGCACAAAACGCGGGGCCGCAAGGGTAACCGCGAGTCTCAGGGGGCAGAACCTGTCGGCATCAGAGATACACTCGGACCGTTCCATGGGCCAGAGAAAAGACGCGCTTCAGGGTTTTAAGACCGGAAAGTACCGCATACTTGTGGCAACCGACATAGCTGCGCGCGGCATAGACGTTGATGGCATTGAACTTGTGATAAATTACGACCTGCCGGATGATCCCTCAAATTACGTACACCGCATCGGAAGGACCGGCAGGGCCGGAAGAAAGGGCCACGCAATATCGCTGGCCACGCCCGATCAGGCAAGCGAAGTAAAATCAATCGAAAAAATAATCAGGTCCACTATACCGGTTTCAAGCCATCCTGTTGTCAAAACCGAACAATTCTCCGGTTCCGGCGCGCCAAAACTTGTGTTTTCAAGCGCAAAATTCTTCCGCGGCGGAAGAATGAGGAAATGGAAATAAAAATCCGCGGGCTCGCACCCGCGGTGTTTGCAGCCGCAAAATAAAAATTCCGGCCTGAAAATCCTTAAATCCGTGACTCAATTTTCTGGGATACGTCTTCCATCTTTTCTATTATCACTCCGTGTTTTTCCGCCAGGTCATTAATTACCCCGTGGACGGAATCCGGTCCGTTCTTTGCCCTTTCGGAGAGAAGCTTTCTCATGAATTTGCTCATGTCAAGATTCTCCTCGGCCGCGTACTTTTTAACTAGAGCGGCTTCTTCCGGATTGCAGCGCACCAGTATTGAATAAAGTTTTTGCTGTGACTTCGGGACTTTTCTCATAATTTACCCTCGTTTTTTTTCTTTATTGTTGCGCCTGCCGCCGTTTTTGTCAATGACCGAAACCGTCATTTTTATCCGCGGTTTCCGGCCCGGTATTTTTATTGTCTTTACATCCCCTCCATTATATAATCAGTTCCTGTACCGAGGAGGAACTATGAAGAAAATTCTTGCAGTTTTTCTTTTGTTATTTGCGCCGTCATTTTCCTTCTGCGTTATAATAGAGCCAGCTATTTCGTGCGGTATGCAGTTTTCCAGCCCGATCGAGGATTATGGCATCATGATATCCGACGGCAGCAATATTTTTTCCCTTGAGGGTTACAGAAATTACGAGGCCGCGGCGGGATTTAAGGTGGGCTGGTCCGAATCAACGATCTCTCCCTCCATGGGCGGAGGGCTGTTTTTTGACTTTTCCGACGACCTTTTGTGTTCTCTTAGATGTTCATACATCCCGGGTTTTTCATATTCCGCCGAATTTGACGACACATTCAACCATATAACGTTCCTTCAGAAAGCCTCCGTCGGCCTTTTCACCGCGGCGCCGGGGCTGACCCTGCGGTACACCGTAAATGACAGCCTTGCTTTTTTTGTACGCGCCGAATTCCCCGGTGTGGCCGTGCAGAATATATCCTTCTCCTATAAAGAAGTCCTTTCAAACGGCGACGTGATCCATGATTCAACGGATTCCGAATCTGAATATGAATATTACTACTCCGCCGGCATCGGTGTCAGATACTGCTTCGGCCCCATGTTCAATCTCTCGGCTGAGGCCGGTTATTCAAGCGCCGCCCGGAGTGTGGGGCTGACAATTGACGCCGCTTTTAACCCCGGAGGTTATGTAAAGAAGGAGCCTTTCGCGGGAAAAGCAGGGCAGTCTTACGCGGGGATGGTAAAATGAAAGGCGGTTCCGCCGGAACCGCTAACCCTGAAATGCCTCCAATAAAATCCCTTTTTCCCCTTTTTTTTAGGGGATCCGGCGGGCTGATATAAGGGTTTGGGAGGGGTGGGTTGGAAAGCCCGCCGGATTTGTTTCCTAATTCAAAAATTAGACGCATACGCGGAACGAAAAGTTCAATTTTTTTTATCCCGCGTCTTTTCCCCCCATGCCGGTTCTTTATCTATTGACACATTCGGCTTTTTCCCCTATAATTACTTTCGATTTTTTATAATCATATTTAACTATAAAACGGAGAGAAAAATGCCAAAACGTACATTTCAGCCCCATAAAAAGAAAAGGGCAAGGAAACACGGATTTTTAAAAAGGATGGGCACAAAAAACGGCCGCAAAGTGTTGTCTTCAAGGCGCAGGAAGGGCCGCAAGGAATTAACAAGGGTTTAACGGCGTTTTAGCAAGGAGAATACCCCTATCAGGAAACAGAATCCAAGCGCAAGTGCGATACGGTTTATTTTAAATAACGGTATAAAAAGCGGCGACAGTTATTTTTCCGTTTATCTTTTGCGCAGCGACAGAAAAAAACACAACCTTTATACTGCAAACATAGCTAAAAAAAGGGTGAAGCTCAGCGTCGGGCGCAACCGTTATAAGCGCTGGATGAGGGCGAGTTACCATAAAAACAAGGCAAAACTTACCGGCTTTGACGTTCTTATCATGCCCAGGCATGCCATCGCTTCGCTTGAGTCTTTTGCGGACGTGGACGCCTCCATAAACGCTCTTTTTGACGAAACCTTAAAAAAAGTTCCATTATGACCTTACAGGGGAATTTATGAAAAAAATCCTTATTGCTCTTATAAACTTTTACAGGGCTGTAATTTCGCCTTATGTTCCGTCTTCGTGCAGGTTTTACCCAACCTGTTCCGATTACAGCAGGCAGGCCATTGAAAAATACGGCAGCGTCAAAGGCTCCTTTCTCGCTATAAAACGAATCTTAAGGTGCAACCCATGGAACAAGGGCGGGATTGACCCGCTTAAATAATTTTTTAATCCCCTACAAAAAGGAGACTTTTATGAACAACGATTCCGCCAGGCTGATGACTTTTCTCGTATTGGCCGGCATAGTGCTATTCGGTTTTAATTTTTTCTTTGCGCCTAAACACGCTGTCACCGCGCCTTCATCCACGCAGGCCGGCGCGCCTGCGTCTGCCCAGTCGGCCGCTGCTTCCGTATCAACCACGGCTGTAAATGGAGCGGTTAAAACCGCCATGGCCCCATCGGTTATTCTTTCACGCTCCGAAAAGGACTATACTGTGGAGAACAGCCTGGCCACTTTCACATTTTCCAATATTGGAGCGGCTCTTTCCAGCCTGACGCTGAAAAAATATTCAGACACCGCCAACGGAAAGGAAAATATACTCGAGCTCATCCCGTCAAAATCATCATTTTCATACCTGAGCCTTTATTCGGATGATTTCAAGCTCAACGAAATTCCATGGAATTATAACGGCACCACGGAGGCTTTCGGGGTAAAGACAATTTCATTTTCAACGCTGCTGAAATCCGGGATAAAAATCACCAAGGAATTTTCCATAGCCGATGATAATTACGTTATAAATACCTCCCTTAAATTCACAAACACAACATCCGCTCCCGCGGTTTTAAAGGATATGCGTTATACCTGGGGTCCGAATATTCATTACCTCCCGCAGGACCTTTTAAAGACAAAACAGGGCACCGGCGCGGATTATAACAAAACGGTTTACACCCAGGGGACCGGCGTTAAGATGCAGAATGTGAATTTAAAACAGACCGACGGAAAACTCGACGTGCTTGACGGAGTTCCCGACCTGCTGGCGATAAAGGACCTTTATTTCGTCTTTGTTTTTTCGCCGAAGCTTAAAACCGACATAAAAAACGAATACATAAAATCCGACCCGGGCGGGTTCACGTACCTGGGGATGAATTTAAGGGACATACTTGTTTCGCCTAAATCAACGGAAACCATTGAAGTAACCTCGTATGCCGGCCCTGCCGAATACAACCGCCTGAAAAAATTGTCAATGGCCAAAGTCGTCGACCTCGGCGGCATAAGGTTTTTGGGCGAATGGATGTTTTTTGCCCTGAACGCAATTTACAAAGTGACGAAAAATTGGGGCGTCGCCATATTAATACTGACCGTGATAATAAGGCTCATACTCTGGATACCATCGAACTCAAGCTACAAGCAGATGAAGGAAACCCAGTCAAAAATGAATATTTTGAAACCCCGGCTGGAGACGCTGAAAAAAATATACAAGGACGACGCGCAAAAACTCAACGAAGAAACAATGAAACTGTACCAGGAATACAAAATAAACCCGCTGGGCGGATGCCTTCCCATGCTGCTGCAGATACCGATTTTTATAGCCCTCTACGCCACCCTCATAAACATGGTTGAATTAAAGGGGGCAAATTTCGCGCTGTGGTGGAAGGACCTTTCAAAGCCGGATCCCTATTTTGTACTGCCGATATTCATGGGCATTACCATGTTCGTCCAGCAGATGATGTCTTCACAGGCCAATGTAACGGCGGAATCCGACAGCTCGCAGAAAATGCTCATGTATATTATGCCCGTGGTGCTCACATATTTCTCTTTCCAGTGGCCGTCCGGCCTTTTGCTATACTGGGGCATCTCGAACGTGCTTGGCATAATCCAACAGCTCATCGTCAACAAAAGCAAATAACCCTTTTCCGGAGGTTTTATGAACGGCATAAGAAAAACAGCGCCGACGGTATCACAGGCGGTTGGGGATTTTATGACGGAAAATTCCGTTTCCCTTGAGAGTCTGTCCGCCAATCTGGTCGGCGAGAAAATTTTCACCGACAAACGCGAATATACCGTTGAATGCTTTAAGAAGAACCCTGTTTCAACATGGGTCCAGCCGGAAACCAGCGATGCTGACATAGAATTTGCCCGTGATATAGTGGCAAAACTCCTCGCGCTTATGCGCTTCATCGGCGCCGCCATATCCGTCAAAAAAGAGGCCGAAACCGTTATTTTAAAGATCTCCACTCCCGGCAAAGACGGCCTGCTGATAGGCAAGAACGGCCAGAACATCATGGCCATGCAGTACATACTGACAATCGCCATGGACAAAAATTTAAGGCGCCACGCACCCATAATAATCGATATCGACTCCTACAGGGACAAACGCGCCGCATACCTGCGGTCAACCGTAAAGACAATGGCCGAAAAGGTGCTCATGGAACCGTCGGAAACCATAACCGATTTTCTACCATCATACGAAAGAAAACTCCTGCACGAGGAGATCAAGAGCTTTGACGGCCTTAAGACATTTTCCGTAGGCAAGGGCTCGTACAAAAAAGTTGTAATTACTTCACTGCTATGAAACTTAAAAGCACCACTATAGCCGCGGCCGCAACCTTTCCGGCGGTAAGCGCCCTGGCGGTCATAAGGCTCACCGGCCCGGAAACTTTTTCAATCATGGACCGCGTTTTTTCCTTTCACAACCGCTCCCGCACCGCAATGAGCGCCCCGGCCGCGGCCCTTTCACTGGGGCTTATCCATGACGGGGATACGTCCATAGACGAGGTTTTTGCCGCTTTTTTTCATTCGCCGTCTTCATACACCGGAGAGGATATGGCCGAGATTACGTGCCATGGCAGTCCTTTCATAACCCGCAGGATATTGGGGCTGCTCGTTTCAAACGGAGCCGTCCCGGCCGGGCCCGGGGATTTTACAAGGCGCGCTTTTATAAACGGCAAAATGGATCTGCCGCAGGCAGAGGCGGTATCGGCGCTGACATGCGCGAGATCAGACGAAACTCTCAAACTCGCGCTTAACCAGCTCTTCGGCTCTGAAAAAGAGCCCCTCGAAAAAATAAGATTGAACCTGATAAACGCCGTCGCGCTTGTGGAAGCGCAGCTCGATTTCGAGCACGGGGACTCCCTTGAAAAGGAAGAAATTATAAAATGGATAAATTACACCTCGGCTGATATCGGCAGGCTGCTGCGCGGCGCCAGAAAGGCTTCCGTGATAAAAAACGGCGTCAAAATCACAATAGCCGGGAGCCCCAACACCGGCAAATCCAGCCTGTTAAACGCCCTTCTCGGGCGCGACAGGGCAATAGTCGCAGATCTTCCGGGAACAACGCGGGATACGATAGAAGAGGAGATAATAATAGATTCCATCCCCTTTCTGCTCTCCGATACGGCGGGCCTGAGGCTGTCAAACGACCCTGCGGAGAACGAGGGTATAAAAAGGTCTAAAGCTTCAATTTCATCAGCTGACGCCGTCATATTCACCGTTGATTCATCAACGCCCCTCTCGGCTGAAGACGCGGCCGCCTACGCGGAAATTTCCGGCAGGCCCCATGTTGTGGCCATGAACAAGAGCGACCTGAAAGCGGCGTTTTCGGCCGAAGGCGCCAAAAAATACCTAAGAATAACCTCACCTGTCATTACTGTTTCCGCGAAAAACGGGTCCAACATTAATCTCTTAACAAAATCCCTGAAAGATATTATAATATCTTCCGGCGGCATAGACTCCTCGTCCGACCCGGTTGTCTCCGAGGCGCGCCACACGGCGGCCCTTGAAAAGGCGCTTATGGAGTTAAAGCGGGCCTCTGACATCGTTGAAAAAGGCGGTGCGCTTGAGACGGCCGCGGAACATTTAAAATACGCTTCGAACGGCATTGCGGAAATTACCGGCGAGATAGCATCTTCCGATGTGCTTGACGCGGTATTTAAAAACTTTTGTGTGGGGAAATAAATGAAAAAATTTATTGTTTTTCTTGCGGCCTTTGCGGCAATGATGTGCACAGCATCCTTTGGCTCGATCAATACCCGCGGCATGATAAAAACCGGCACAAACTGCCCTGATTTCATACTCGGCATGAAAGGGACGTCTGTATATTCCCTCTCCAATTTTCTCGGCAAAGGCAACATCATACTGGCCTTCATGGATAACGGCAGGGACTCGGATATGTTAAAAAAATTAATCTCCGGGACAATGGGAAAAATTCCCGGCAAAAACAATATCTGGTTCAATATAACCTACTCCGGCGGCCATGCGGTCATAGAGGCCGTTTCGGGCGGGCTCGACATGCGTTACCGCACCCTTAAAACAAACATACCTAAAATCTACACAATGCCGTGCTATCCCTCGGTTCTTATAATGGACAGGGCGGGCGTTGTGCAGTTCATCTACGCCGGCTATTCCCCGACGGTTATCGGGGATATTTCAAACTGGCTGGAAAAGAACAGGTAGGCAGCAGGAAATACATTTAAAATTCGGATAACCTTGCGTTACTGTAGAAAGTGAATACTCAACGCCGTTGATCACTATCTTTGCCACACCGCTCTCGAATTTAACCGACGTAACAGTTCCCGTTTCCGTATCCGTTACGTTTCCAGAGCTGTCCGTTGTCTGTTCAGTCACCGTTTTGCCCACCATTGAAACCGCCTGTGACGTGCTGTTTTGGGTAACCGAAGCGGTTAGATAAGTTTCCATATTCGATAGTGAATCGGACATTGTACTCAGAGAACTGTTTGTCGTTGTTTCCTGTTCCAGAGAAGAAAACTGTGCCATTTCGGATGTAAAATCTTCGTCGCTCACGGACAGCGGATCCTGATTTTCAAGTTTTGTTATTAACATCTCCAAAAAATCATTTTCCGTCAGGTCGCTGTCCGGATTGGTTACCTGGTCTGTCGAAGCGGATGACGAAGTTGTATACCCTGAATCCGTCGTGGAAGAAGTTGATAATATTGTCATAAGGCTCACCTTCTTTCTTTTTAAAATATTTTAATTTACATTACTTTAAACGCAACCCGGGGTGTATACTGTTCCATGAAAAATGAAAGGAACCTGCTTCACGGCTGTTGCGTCTAAATTATATAAAGAACTAATGGACAAGGAGCCCGGATGGGTGAAAATTTGGAAGATATCTATTCCAGGTACTCGGGATTCGCATATAATGTAGCGTTGCGCATGCTGGGAAACACAATGGATGCGGAAGACGTACTGCAGGACGTTTTTGTCAAACTGCAGAATAAGCTGTCTTCATTTAACGGCGACTCTTCAATAAAAACGTTCCTTTACAGGATGGTCATAAACCAGTCAATTGATCATATAAGACGACACGGTTCCCAAACCAGCAGGGCGGAAAAATCTATGCTGGATATAAGACCGGCCATGAACGACGATTCATTACTGCTCTATTCCATGCTTGAAACGATAACGGTTGAGCAGCGCTCCGCGATACTGCTTTATGAGATATGTGGTTTCACACAGAAA
>Ga0224555_1003274_pt1 | contig 16953 bp, 17 predicted proteins | sample 714S23034metaG_FD_180687 | JGI IMG/M metagenome (GOLD analysis project Ga0224555, IMG submission 180687) | Peat soil microbial communities from Stordalen Mire, Sweden - 717 S2 30-34 | ecosystem: Environmental > Terrestrial > Soil > Wetlands > Peat | place: Sweden: Norrbotten County, Stordalen...
AAGATACGAGTGGTTACCAGACGATCCTTCGGCTTTCGAACCTATAAAGCCATGCAAATGGCCCTGTTTCACACGCTTGGACGACTCCCCGAACCGGAGTCCGCCCACAAATTCTGCTGAGGAGGCTTTAAAATTACATTCGTAAGTTGGTCTTCCTCACGCTCCGCCCTATACTGCTCAAACCGCGGCTCTCCCCGCCGATAGATAAAAAAAGGCTAAGACCGCACTCGGCTCGCATCGAGCCGCCGAAAGTCTGCGCCTTTGCGATCGACCGGAATGCGTCAACTTATAAGAACCGTCTCATGTCTCGCCTCCGCGCTGCTCATTGCAAGCTGCGGCGGAAATCTGCGTGTCGCAGCGCCGCCGGCTAACGCGTCGCTGCCCGTCGCTGGCGTCGCAAACCCGATCGACGAATCGCGGATGGTCACGCTCCACGGCAATGTGTATCCCTTAGCGCGTCCGGAGTTCGATCAGGGCGTCGTCGATCCCGCCACGCAGCTCGACCGCATGATGCTCCTGCTCAATTCCTCATCGACGCAGCAAACCGCCCTCGATGATCTTGTCGCCGCGCAGCAGGATCCACATTCGCCTCTCTATCACCAATGGCTCACGCCCGCCGAATTTGGCGCGCGCTTCGGCGCGACCGACGCGGACCTCGCGCAAGTGTCTGCGTGGCTCGAGCTACATGGACTCACTGTCGACGAAATCCCGGCCGGTCGACGGCTCGTCGTCTTCTCCGGTTCTGCCGCACAGGTCTCCGCCACGTTTCGTATCGGCCTGCACATCTACCGCGTTAACGGAACCAACCATCTTGCCAACGCCGAGGACCCGCAGATTCCTGTCGCGCTCTCCGGCCTTGTTGCCAGCGTCGTTTCCCTCCACGACTTCCGTCGCACATCGGAGATGCGCACGCGAACACCGCTCGCCGTGCAGCCTGACTACTCGGCTGGCGCAACGCATTACCTCTTCCCTGCCGATTTCGCCACCATCTACGATCTCAACCCGCTCTTCAGCGCGGGAACCAACGGGACCGGCAGCTCCATCGCCATCGCGGGGCGCAGCAACATCAGGCCGAGCGATGTGGAAGCATTCCGTTCCATGGCCGGTTTGGCCGCGAACGATCCCACGGTGACTCTCGACGGCGCCGATCCGGGATTGGTCGACCACGATCAGGACGAGTCCACGCTGGACGCGGAGTGGAGCGGAGTCGCAGCGCCCGCCGCCTCTGTGAATCTCGTCGTCGCGGCCACAACGGCTACGACCGACGGCGTCGACCTTGCCTCGGCCTGGATCGTCAATCATGCCGCCGCACCAGTCGTGAGCGTGAGCTACGGCAGTTGCGAGCAGGAGATGGGCGCGACGGAGCTCGCCTTCTACAACAGCCTGTGGGAGCAGGCGGCAAGCCAGGGAATAAGCGTCTTTATTGCCTCAGGCGACGCGGGTGCAGCCGGTTGCTCGGCGCCCACAGCCAACACCGGATCGGATGCCGCCGTCAATGGCCTCTGCTCCTCGCCTTACTCCACCTGCGTCGGTGGAACGGAGTTTAACGAAGGATCGAACGCGGCGCATTATTGGTCGGCGGCGAACTCGTCGGGCTACGGCTCGGCGCTCGCCTACATTCCGGAGGAGGTCTGGAACGAGAGCGCGTCGAATGGTGGCGCAGGATTGTGGGCGTCAGGCGGAGGCGCGAGCGTGGTCTACCCGCAGCCGGCCTGGCAAGCGGACGTCGACGGCGCAGCCGCAGCGAACGGCATGCGAGCCGTTCCAGACATCTCGCTCGCGGCCGCCGATCATGATGGCTACTTCGTCGTGGAGAACGGATCGTACTGGATTGCCTCGGGAACCTCGGCATCAGCCCCGTCGTTTGCGGGCATCATGGCGCTGGTAGCCGAAAGTCAGCACGGTGCTCCGCAAGGCAACGCAAATCCCCGGTTGTATGCACTGGCGAACTCAACGGACGATCTGTTCCACCCGACGCCACTCGGCGATAACACTGTGCCCGGCGTCGCGGGTTTCACCGCCGCTGGCGCGACGTACAACCTTGCCACCGGCCTTGGATCTGTGGACGCCGCACTGCTCGTCAACAATTGGGACGCCGGCTCTCAAAGCAATCCGCCAACGCTTGCGCTCACCGCAGCCGCACAATCCGTCGCGGTCTCTCAGGGCGGCTCGGCGGTTCTCGCATTCACCGCCGCGACTGGAGGCTCATTCGCCGGCGCCGTCAGCTTCTCCGTCTCTGGCTTGCCGGCAGGCGTCGCGGCTGCGTGGTCCGCGAATCCCGTCGCAGCGTCCGCGAGTGCCGGCACAAATCATGTCACGCTCACCCTGACGGCGGCGCAAGGATCAGCCGTCGGCTACTTCCCGCTTGTCGTTTCGGCTGCCGGCGATGGTCTCACGTCAAAGCGGACCCTGGCTCTGCTGGTTCAGCCCCGCCCGATCGCCTGCTCGCGATTCGGGCTCTTGCCCACGAGATGCGCGCCGCTTCCGCGCACGCCAATCCCGCTGGCCGATCCGCCGCACAATTCCACCTCTGTGCGCGCCCGCTAGCTGAAGCGCCTATGCAAACAATCCGAACGCCTGTTCGATTCGCGCGGACAATGCTGCAGGGGCGTCAGGAAGCTTGTCGCTGATCTCAAGAACAGTTGCCGGTTGCGATGCCAACGCTTTGAGCCCCTTCACCGTTACCGGCCAGTCGATCGTGCCATCGCCAGGCCACAGGTGCTCGTCCTTCACGCCGTGATTGTCGTGCACGTGAACGGATGCGATGCGCTCACCGAGAGTGGCGATCGCCGCCGCGGTTCCTACAGTGATGTGCGCATGGCCAAGATCGAGGCACACGCCGACGTTTGCCAGGTGGCCCATTTCGAGAATCAGAACAAGATGTTCGGGCGTCGTGGCCTCGCTCAACAGATTCTCCACCAGTAGTCGCACTCCGAGCGGGCGGGCAAACGCGCCCAAATGCTCAAGCGCGGTGAGCGCGAGCTCAATAGTGCGCTGCGACCAGGCGTCGTCCCGCTCGCCGAGATGGACCACGAGATTGCGCAGGGGGATGTGCTCGGCCGCTTCCAATGCGCGCTTGATCTCATCCATAGCGTCGATGCGCCGGGCCTTATCAGGGTGCAGTACATTCACGCCAAGACCACCGGCGCGGCCCATTTCGCGGTCAGCATACAGCGGGGCGTGCATGGAGAACGGTTGCAGCGCGTTCCCTCGGAACCACTCGGCGAGCTCCGCCACATCCTCGCGGCTGGTGTAGTCGAAGTGTTGCCGAGCGGCAAAGATCTCCACTGCCTGCGCCCCCGAACGCTCCGCAAGCTCAAGCAGACCTGGATGCAGCCGATGGTTCAAAAATAGATGAGTCGAAAGGACGCGCAGCATCTTCGAGAAGCCCCTTGCGCCAGACGAATGAACAAAGCAGACCCGGCGCTAGGTTTATTCTCGCACCCTGACAGGGATTTCCCGCATAGGATCTGTTGCGACAGATGATGCGGGACGCAGACACTCGCTGCGCGGGGTCGATCTCTCATTGGTGCGCCAATGCTTCTTGCGGGCTGCGGGAATTGTCCGGCGCTGACCGTCTATCATCAAATCGAAGATGCCGCTGTGGAGCGGTTCGTGGGAGTTTGAACACTTGGACAATGTGTTTTGGATCGAAGGAACTCCGCCTGTGGGCCTGGCCATTGTGCTGTGCCCGCGCGGCGACGATTCGCTCAGCGACGAGCTCCTGCGTTACAAGCAGAGCGGAGTTGAAGTTCTCGTCTCGCTTCTCGAGCCGAACGAAGCCATCTGGCTTGGCCTGGGACAGGAAGGTCCGCTCGCCGAAGCAGCAGGCATGCGCTTTCTTTCCTACCCGATTCTGGACGTCCACGTACCCGCCAACGTTGGCCCATTCCGCGCCTTTGTAGCGGGCGTGGCCGGTCGTCTTCGCGCCGGAGAGCGCATTGGCGTGCACTGCCGGGGAAGCATTGGCAGGTCGACCGTTACAGCTGCCTGTACGCTCATCCACCTCGGCTGGAACGCGACGCAAGCCCTCAGAGCGATTCAGGCCGCGCGCGGCTGCGTGATACCCGATACGGAGGAGCAGTTGCGCTGGATTCTGAGTTACAAGGCGCTGCCGTGACTGCGCCAAAGCCGATCCCCAACCCGATCCCCAAGCCGATAATCGATCTGAGCTTTCCGCATCTCTGGCAAGCCGAGGTCCTCACCGCGCGGCCGTTGATTCTGCCTCCACGCCACTTCATCTATCCGCAAGCCGCGGAGGAAGTGGAACGCGGCGCGCTCGAAGTTCTTATCCGTCCCGACGCCCCCGGCGCGCAGCCTTTCCTCGCCACTTGCGCGCTCGGCTTTCGCGATCCGGCGGCGCCTACCGGCCTCTGGTCTACTCCAAAACCAGAAGAACTCTGCGCCGTCGCGGGAGGCTACGCGTACCTCATCGACACCACTTCGCCGGACCGCTTCATCATGATTCCCTACCGGCCTGTGCTGGAAATTCGGCCGGTTGTGCAGATGGATCTGTTGCTCTTCGTCGGCCATCACTCGATTCTTGCGTGGGGAGCTGCCGGACAAGCGTGGGAGTCGGAGAAGATCTCCGATGAAGGTGTGACAATCGCCGGAGTGGACGGCGGAACTCTGCGCGGAACTGGTTGGGACATGAAGACCGATCGCGAAGAGCCGTTCGAGCTCGACTTGCGGAGCGGGAAGCGCTTGCCGATTCCGCGCTCCGGATGAGCAGTGATCGCGGCGAAGAGCGCGGGAACCATCGCGCCGCTTGTTGCGTAATTACCATCAGTCAGGTACGAACCGCCAGCAGCCGCATATGATTTTCATCTAAGGAAGCGATGACAATACAGAACCTCTTCGCGGACCTGTTCTGGGTGTGGGTTGGGTCCGAGATTCTGCTTCAACTGGTCACGCGTACCAGCCGGAGCACCGGCCAGATCAAAGATCGCGGGTCTCTGCTGCTCATGTTTCCGGTGGTGCTCGCCTCGTGCTGGTGGGCCATGTGGTACGGCGACGTGCATCCGCACACCATGCTCGGCGGAGCGCACTGGCTTAGAACGGCAGGGCTTGTGTTGTTGATCCTTGGCCTCGCCATCCGCTGGACGGCGATCCTCACTCTTGGAACTAGGTTCAGCACCAATGTTGCGATTCACGCCGCGCAAACCCTGCGTACCACGGGCCCCTACCGGTGGGTACGGCATCCTTCGTATACCGGCATGTTGGTTATCTTCGCCGCGATCGGTCTCTACGAGCGCAACTGGATAAGCCTGGCGGTTGTGCTCGTCCTGCCCACTGCGGCGCTGCTCTATCGCATCCATGTAGAGGAGATGGCGCTGACGGAGGCATTCGGCAAGCAATATCTTGAGTACAGCGAGGTGACCAAGCGCCTCTTGCCGGGCATCTACTGAAGTTGCCCGAGTCCGCAAGGCCACCATTGCGGATCTCCTGTGCCTGGAGCCGGCACTGGGCCGAACAGGTTGAGACTCTCAGGCACACCATCCGAATATCTGAACGCCCAGCCCTACCTCCGCGCCAGAGCGACGCACGGCAGGATCGTTTCATAGGCAGCATAGATGCCCTCGAACACCGAATCCCAACTTGCGGTAAGGGCATAGGCACGAGCAGCACGTCGCATTTTTTCGAGGCGAGCGGGATCGCTAAGCAAGCCGGCAATCGCCTCGGTGAATTGATCGTCGGGCACGATGCGGCCGGTCTCGCCGTCGCGAACGATTGTGCGCGGCCCGCCATCGGGAGTGACGATCGCCGGCACGCCGCTGGCCAGGGCCTCGAGCACAACGTTGCCAAACGTGTCGGTATGTGAGGGAAAAACGAACAGGTCCATGTTGGCGTAGGCAGTCGCAAGCGCTTCTCCTCGCAGAACGCCCGTGAACTCCGTCTGCGGCAGCTGCTCGCGTAGCCATGCCTCGTCGCCGCCGTGGCCAACGATGAGGAAGCGGAAGTTCGTCACGCCTCTGTAATCGAGCTCCTCCTGGATCTTCGCCAGCAGGCCAACGTTCTTCTCAATGGATAGCCGGCCCACAAATCCGAAGATGCGCTCGCGGTCATCGCCTTTGCGCGTTCGCTTCGCAGGATGAAAGAGTTCTGCGTCTACGCCTCGCGGCATCAGATAGCAGGGCCGACCGGTGGTGGGCTCGAGCAGTGCGCAAAGTTCGGGATTTGGCGCGAACAACATCTGCGCCATGGAGTAGAACCGGGCCGCCGTCGCCATTGCCAGGCCCTCGATCTTTTGGCCGGCGGCAGTGGATTGGTCCTTGGGCAACAGGCGCAGAAACCAGTCCGCACGCCGCGCGGCGTATTCGTGAACGTTGGTATGCCAGCTCGCTGCAAGCGGCAGGTGCAAGTGGTGAGCCAGTCCCGCGCCCAGAATGCCGATCTCGCTGGGCCCGGTGATATGGATCAGGTCCGGCTGGAAACGCTGGAGCACTTCGCTGATCAGCGGAATGTGGCGGAAGAACGCCGGATCGAGCCGCAAATCCTTTTCGAGAACGAAGGAGAGGAAGCTGCGAGGCAGTTCCAATGTCCAAACGTTGCTCTCTTCCATCACCGCCTGGGCGCGATCACCGGCGCGCACGCAAAGAAAGGGAAGGTCACGCCGCCGGGCGAAGGACTCAAAATGGCGGCTTGTATGAGCGACTCCGTTCACCTCGTGGAACGAGTCGGGAAAATATGCTACGCGGGGGAGGGGGGCGGTGATATCGGCAGCGAGACTGGCTGCGCTGGCAAGGGCTGTCACGCAAACTCCGCTAACACCGCTGTCTTGTTCAGAACTCGTGCTCGCCCAGCGCAAGACGCAACTGATTTGAGTCGCTCCATGCCAGGCGCAGCCCACCCGCTACCAACCCCTGACCCATGAGCTGGACCAGTGCGAGCCCTGCGCTGATCAGGCGCGGCGCCGACCCGTTTGGCCAAAGCTCGCTTAGCGGCCTCACAATACCGTTCGCGTCAGGATGAAAGACTCGGTCGTCCCATGAACGCGAGCCTTGCGGAAACTCGGGGTAGTGACGGATCGCATCGATGGTCGATTGCAGAATCCGATGCTTCCACGGCTCGGCGTATTGCGGAAGAAAGAGCACGTTGCTCTTCCGCTCCCGCCGCACCTCGTGCACAAACTCGGTAAAGCTGGTGGCGTTGGTCAGGTTCACGTTGGCGTTTGGTTCTACGCCGTGGCGGTCGCCGCCTGAGATCAGGAGCATATTCCACTTTTCTGCCAGGCGCCGCACCTCGCGATTCTCATCCCAGTTGCGCAGGCCGTTCAACTCCAGCGCGTGGAGAAATGCGCCGTTCTTCTGCAGAAACTCACCCACCAGGAATTGATGTTTCTCCTTGTCAATCAGGTACAGATCCCACATCGGATGGTTGAAGACCACCAGCACGTTGGCTTCGCGATGAAGAGCAGCCAGAATCTCGGTCAGGCGCGCATCGCTCGGATGGGCCGTGAACTCCTCCAGCGTCACCATCCACTCCGCCGCGCGAGCGCTGGGCAGGTTGTGCACGCCAAGGTGGAACGCCTGCGCGCCGCCATAGGGCGCGCTCCACTCCACCGACACCGGAATCTGCCTTGCGCTGGGCACGGTGCGCAGAAGCATCGGCGCCTTGATGTTGTCGTGGTCCGTGATCGAGACCATTGGCGCCAGGCCGAGCTTTTCGATCTGCCGCATCTCCAGGTCGAACGCCAGCTTCGGCGTCATGGGCGGCGTCCAGTAGCTGGCTGCGTAGTCGATGCGGACGCCATGCATCTGCTCGGCGCGCCGCTCCAATCGCGACAGCAACGGACGCATCACCGGAAACTGATTGCCAAAATTGGCCAGGAAATCCAGGGTTTCGCGCGATTGGTTGGTGTGACTGTGCAACGAAACACCGGTCCGAAAGCCCTTGGGGGCATCCTTGTCGCGCCATAGATACGAGATCGCCGAACTTGGCATGTCCACTCCTCGGTCTTTCGGATTTCCACAGCCAGTATCCGTTCTCACCGATGAATCTCCCGTTAAGAGCGTGCGAAATACCCTTCAATTCGGGCCGCTATGGAATCAAATAAGTTACCAAAATACCGAAAATACGAGGCAAAACACGTGCAAATTCCCAATACCTAAACTCTATGACCGGAACGGCGGAACCGCCTGTGATTCCCGTTCCTCGGCCCCGAGGGCACTTAAGATTCCAGATGGATGAAACCGCCGGAGGATTCGCGTGAATTCTCGGTGAAACGTACCACCGAAATGCATCCCCTGTTTCGATTCCGGAGTTGAGCTACTTTCGGGTCTTGGCGAGCTCCGGGCTCAGAAAATCGTCCATGTTCCAGCCTGCCATCAGATCCTCGTCCTGGACCGGCTTCTTACTTTCAGTGTGCGTAGCCGTGGCCGCTTCGGCTGAGAGGTAGTTCTCCGTCAAACCTTGGCGCAGCAACTCGAAGGCTTGCTCGGGCGTATCTGCAAATTGGAACAGATCGAGATCCTTGGGAGAGATGGCGCCCGTATCCACCAGCACCTCGAGGTTGAAGACCTTCTTCCAGTATTCGGGCCCGTAGATGACCACCGTGATCTTCTTGGTCATCTTCTGGGTCTGGGCGAGAGTCAGAATCTCGAACATCTCGTCCAGCGTCCCAAAGCCCCCCGGAAAAACCACCAGAGCCTTGGCCAGGTAAGCGAACCACAGCTTGCGCATGAAGAAGTAGTGGAACTCTAAGTTGAGAGAGGGCGTGATGTAGGGATTCGGCCTCTGCTCGAAGGGCAGCATGATGTTCATGCCGATCGTTTTGCCGCCGGCCTCGTACGCGCCGCGATTGGCCGCCTCCATGATTCCCGGACCGCCGCCCGAGGTGACTACAAACCGGTGCTTCCGCGAAGGAATGGTTTTGGCCCACTGTGTCAGCAGTTGCGCCAAGCGCCGCGCATCCTCGTAGTAGCGAGCCATCTCCACTGCGGCCACTGCGCGCTTGCGCTGCAACTCCGTGGCGTTGCCTGCCGCGATGTCCTTGGCCTTGGCGGGCTGCTCTTCGCTGGGAGCCGCTTGCGTCGATCCCGTGTTGTCTAAAAGCTCCAGTGCATGATCGGCCTCTTCGCGCCCGCGAAAACGCGCAGAGCCGAAAAAGACCACCGTATCCTGGATCTGCTCACGCCGGAAGCGCGCCAACGGCTCCAGAAACTCCGACACAATCCGGATGAGTCGCCCATCGGCGCTGTTCAGGAATCCCGAATTCTCATAGGCCAGCGGCGCACGCTCCAGCGGAGGCGGCGCTCCGTTTCCGGGGATCACGGCTCTGGGCGCGGTTTCAGAAGCGGCTGCCGGATGAGAGGCAATTCCGGACTCGGGCCGGTTCACCGGGTCGTGCGCTTCTTTCTGCTTGTTCATCTCCGCCGCGGCTGGCGGGCTTGTTCGCTTTTCCTTGTCCTTCATAACTCAACCATCACGGCGGCGAATGGCGTCTTGAAACGCAATCCATAGGTTTAAGAGACCGAGGCCGGAAACGATTCCGCGCACTGCACCAAGCCTGGCAAAGTCAGCCAGCGCCGTGGACTGCAGGAAGATCGGATTCTGGTCCCAGAAGTTGTGCGACCATGGCGCGTAGCAGATGGCCAGTCCGATGTACATGCGCAGCATGACGCGCAGGAACAATTCGACGCGCTCGAGCCATCGCGGAACCCGATGCTGCGGGTGCGCTGCACCTTGGGATTCGGGTGCCGGTGCAGGTGCAGTATCCGATGGCGCTCCGGACATAGGAGCCGGACCCACAGTGAGCGTAGATGAGGTCGATTCCGGCTGCTGCATTCGTATACTTCTGTCCGTCTGCCCCGATGCCCTTTGAGCACAATCAGTTGCACTCGTCTCGATCGGTTGGCGTCGCGCGCGGCTGGCAAGCCCGGCGTAGGAACACCGTATTGAAACGGTAACACAGCGCAGCCTGCCACGCTGATACCCGCACGGGCCGTGGCTCCATCGGCCTTCGCGGATCGCCGCAATCGGCAGCTTTAGAAGCGGTAAAACACGCCCGCCATCGGCTCGTAGATTTGGGTATATTTGGTAGTCGAGTTGAAGAGATCCGACAAATTCGGCGCCTTGGTCATGTTTCCGCGAACTTGCAAGCGCAGGCCGAAATGCGGGAGAAAGGTCCAGTCCACGCCGCCGCCATAGATAAAGTCCGGCCTCACGACAGTGTTCACCGAGTATGGGCTCGATCCAGGCACGGTGACCATTAACCCGATGCCGCCCAGCGCAAACGGTCTCACGTTTCCGATCTTCTTCGACAATACCCAGTTCACGCCGAATTGCGTCGCCTTGCCCGAAACCTTCAGCGGTTGGCAATTGGGGGGCGTTCCGGTGGGTCCAGTGGGAAAGCAGGATGGCGGAGTGGCACTGGGGGCGATATAAGACTCGTTCGCCGGGTTAAAGGAGACCTCAAACTCGTATCCAACAAGTGGATTTTGAATATGGCGCCATTCGATAAGCCCGCCTTCGGAGTCTGTTGGCGTCTGCTTGGTGCCGGAGCCGCTGCTGCTGCTGGTAATCGTCCTATACCCGCTCAACGCCACGTCGGTCTGCGCTTGGGCCGTTGCGCCACACAGTGCTGCCGCCACGACCACCACGAACGCGCCTTGCATCCAAATCTTCATCCGAATTTGAGCCTCCTGGGTTGATTGTCTTGTGTTGTACCGTTTGCCGTGAACCCGTCCTCTGCTATCTTCAACGCATTTGGACGCTTAGACAAGTCGAATGGATAGTTCGCGCCTCCAGGCTGTGCCGTTGGCTGGAGCGAAATCTGAGCCCGGTAGCTCACCCAACAGCGGGCAGGCCCGCAAGCGCCATGGCGATCTCCTCTGCCGGGTACTCGTAATTCTCCAGTTTACCTGCCTGGTAGTCGATATAGGATTGCATGTCGAAGTGGCCGTGCCCGCTGAGGTTGAAGAGAATCGTGCGCGCTTTGCCCTGCGCCTTGGCTTCGAGCGCCTGGCGAATGGCTTCGGCAATCGCGTGATTTGCCTCCGGCGCGGGCACAATCCCTTCGGCCCGCGCAAACTGGATGCCCGCCGCAAACGCGTCCAACTGCTGTACCGTCGTCGCTTCGGCCAGTCCGAGGTTGATCACATGCGAAACCAGTGGCGCCATTCCGTGATAGCGCAGCCCGCCCGCGTGTATTCCCGGAGGCATGAACGTGCTGCCCAGCGTGTACATCTTCACCAGCGGCGTCAAATGTCCCGTGTCACCAAAGTCGTATGCAAATCTGCCCTTGGTCAGGCTGGGGCAGGCCGCAGGCTCGACGGCCACGATTCGCGCATTGCACTTCCCCTTCAACTTGCGTCCCAGGAAGGGCATCACAAGCCCCGCAAAATTCGATCCGCCCCCCGTGCAGCCGATGATCACGTCGGGTTCGTCGCCGGCCAGCGCCATCTGTTCAATCGCTTCTTGCCCGATCACTGTCTGGTGCAGCAGCACATGATTCAATACGCTGCCCAGAGCGTAATTCGTCTTCGGGTCTTTCGCGGCAACTTCCACCGCTTCAGAGATCGCAATGCCTAGCGAGCCGTTCGAATGTGGATGCTCAGCGAGAATGGCGCGGCCCGACTCGGTCTCCGTGCTCGGGCTCGCAGTGACCGACGCGCCGAATGCTTCCATCAGCGCGCGCCGGTACGGCTTCTGGTCGTAGCTCACGCGCACCATGAAGACCTTGCAGTGCAAACCTAGAAACGCGCAGGCCATCGACAGCGCGGAACCCCATTGACCGGCACCCGTCTCAGTGCACAAGTACTGCACGCCTTCCTGCTTGTTGTAGTAGGCCTGCGCAACCGCTGTATTTAGCTTGTGCGATCCGGCCGGGCTCACTCCTTCGTTCTTGTAATAGATTCTTGCCGGCGTATCGAGCGCCTTCTCCAGGCGCCGCGCCCTCATCAGCGGCGAAGGCCGCCATTGCGCATAAATCTGCCGCACCTCCCCGGGAATCTCGATCTCGCGCTCGCTGCTCACCTCCTGCAGGATCAGGCCCATCGGAAACAACGGGGCAAGATCGTCGGGACCGATCGGCTTCAGCGTGCCTGGATGCAACGGCGGCGCCAGCGGCTTGGGCAAATCGGGAAGGATGTTGTACCAGGATTGCGGAATGTGGCTTTGCGGCAGGTTGTACTGGATGGTCTCCATGCGCAACATTCTACAAGGAGCGCGTGGCGGCAATGGTGCTCGATCTCACGGCTGTCAACGTTGGCTGATCTCGCCTGCGGCCACTCTCCGGTTGAACTCGGCTGACTTTTTCCGCGGCACGCTGAGCGACTGCCAGTGATCGCATGCGAAGTGTTTCGCCAGCAGGACAATCTGCCCCACGTGATGGGGATAGTGCGCCAACTGGCGATTGATGGCCTGCATCACGCTCTGCGCTTCGCCGCGAATGGTTACAGTGCGACCCAGGTCAGCGTCGGTCAACGGCTCGATGGCGGAGAAGACTCTGTTCCATCCGTCTTCCCACACCGCCATCAACTCCTTCCGCGTTGAGGGCGGCTCGACGAACTCGCTGTCGCGGTCGCGGTCGAGCTTCTCGCCATCCGTCGTCAGAAAATCTGTCCATCGCGAGCGCATATTGCCCGCCATGTGTTTCACAATGACCGCGATGGAGTTGGCCTCGCGATCGATCGCAACAAAAAGTTGCTCATCGCTCACCTGCTCCATGGCGCGCTCGGCCAGCCGTTTGTAATGGCGGAAGACCGCAAGTGCGTCCTCAATGTACGAGGTTGTGAATTGGAGCGCCATGGGGACAGTGTATTCGAGAACCGCGCGGCGACACTCCGCTCACGGCTCATCGGTGTAAATGTGCACCTCGACCTGTCCGCCTTCCACCATCCGCGCTCGAAACATCCCGGGCGTATTGAAGCTCCACGCAATCTGGCCGTCGGGAGCAATGGCGATCACACCACCGTCGCCATGAATCGGCGCAAGCTGCTTGTGGATCACCTCATCCGCGGCTTGTTGCAGCGAGAGGCCCTTCAACTGAACCAGAGCGCAGATCTCGCGCGCGACCGTGTAGCGAATGAAAAACTCTCCCACGCCTGTTCCGGAGACGGCGCACGATTGATTCGACGCATACGTTCCGGCGCCGATCAGCGGCGAGTCGCCCACGCGGCCCGGCATTTTGCCCTGCAAGCCGCCAGTCGACGTGCCGGCGGCGATGTTGCCACTGCGGTCGAGCGCCACCACGCCAACCGTGCCGTAGCGGTGCGTATCCGCCGCTTCTTCCAGTTGCGCCACCGGTACGGCTTGCTCCGGCGGCGGCGCGCCCGTCGGACGCGGCGGAATCGGCTTGCCCTCCTTTTCGAGTTGCTTCACCAGCGACTGCCAGCGGCTTTCCGTGAAAAAGTAGGCTGCGCCTTCCTGCTCCATGCCGGCCTCGAGCGAAAACGCATCGGCGCCGGGGCCGACGAGTAGAACGTAGGGCGTCTTCTCCATCACAGCCCGCGCCAGCGTGATTGGATAGCGCGTGCGGGTTACGTCGGCCACCGCCCCTGCGCGCAGGGTCGCGCCGTCCATGATCGCCGCGTCGAGCTCCGTCTTTCCTGCCGCGGTAAAGACCGCTCCGCGCGCCGCGTTGAAGTGCGGATCATCCTCCATCACGCGAATGGCTGCCTCAACCGCATCGAGCGCCGAACCTCCGCGATCGAGCACCGTGGCTCCGGCCTTCACAGCCTCAGTCAGCGCGACGCGATAGGCATTATCGCGTTCCGGACCCAATTCCGTGCGGTCAATGTCGCCTGCGCCGCCGTGCACAACGATGGCCCAGTGCCGGGCCTGTGGCTGCTGTGCCATTGCCAATGCTCCCGTCAGGGCGGCCCATGCGCCGAATGTGCAGATGATCCTTTTAATCTTCGCTTGCACGCGCCGATCCCCCGTCGCCTCTCATAGTAAGCCGTTCCGGCCAGCGGCCTCATCCGCTCTCCACCGAATTCAGTGGAGCTCAATCAGGAATGTTCAGCCGGAAGGTGCTTCATCCATTCCCTGGTTCCCGCGTAACGGCAGGATTCGGACGCGACCTTCGTCGCCTCCGCCAGCGACTCGATGAACCCGCGCCCGGTGGACGAGAAAAAACAATAGGCGCCGTGAAAAATGTCTCCGGCGCCCATCGTGTCGACTACCTCGACTTGCGGGGCGCCGATGGTCCCCGAGGATTTGCCTGACACGAACTGAACCGGCTCTGCTCCGCTTGTAATGGCAATGTTCGCCAACCCGCGGTTCTTCAGGAATTGAATCACATCGTCTCTCGACGCACAGCCCGGCGGCAGGAAATCGGCCGAACAAATCGCGGTGTGAACACTTTTGACGAGCTCCTCCGTGCCCTCCTTCCAGCTTCCCCCGTCGAGCATGACCGGCGTTCCCATTGAGTGCGCTGCTGCAGCCCACGCTTGGCAGGCCTGCATGAAATGGCCATCGACTAGAACAGCGCGCGCCTCCTTGCAGAGATTCGCGTGGACCCTCGCTTCTGGAATCGTCACGCGCGTTGCGTTGGCTGAAACCACGTTCCGATTGCCATGGCGGTCGACGGCGACCGATGACAAAACGGAATCCCTTCAAACTCGGGGTTCAAATCGACAAGTTGAATCGAGTGCCTTTCCAGCTCCTCGCGGACCACTGCCGCCAGAACGTTTCGCCCCACCGCTGTCACTAGCGCCGCGTCGCCACCCAAGTGGGCGAAGGTGATCGCTGCGTTCGTGGCTGGCCCGCCCACGAACACCTCCTGGCTTCGCGCCTCGATCTTCGTATTCGCCGCTGGAAACTCGTCAAGGCCATAAACAATGTCAATCGTCGACAGTCCCACAAAGATGCTGCTCGCCATGGCTCAGTTGTTCCACACAAACATCGCTAACCGTCATTTTAGATTCGTTTGTCGCGCATTTGGCTGGCCGGCGCTCCGCCTCGCGCATTCCACTCTTGGCGATCGCACGTCCGGCAGTGGACAATGCTTGAGTTCCTCTAATTGAGTTCCGGGTTGCGCTTTGTGAGGGTCCGGGATCTGCACTATCCCGGCAAGGAAGGCACGAAAAGGAAGACCCGAAAAAGGAAGACCCCAAAAGGAAGATTTGATGCATTCAATCTGGTTTGGCGAGTTCATGGGCACGCTGGTTCTGGTGCTGCTGGGCAACGGCGTGGGTGCCGGCGTTGCGTTGCGCAAGTCCTACGCAGCAGACTCCGGCTGGATTGTAATCACAACTGGCTGGGCTCTGGGCGTGCTGTGCGGCGTCATGGTGGCGCAGGCTTTCGGCAGTCCCAACGCCAACTTGAACCCCGCCATCACTCTTGCCGGCGCGATCGTCACCGGAGACTACGCGCAGCTCCCCGTCTACTGGTCCGCCCAATTGCTCGGCGCGATGGCCGGCGCTGTATTAGTGGCCCTCCACTATGCGCCGCACTGGCGTCTCACTCCCGATCCTGCGGCGAAGCTCGGCATCTTTTGCACCAATGCCGCGGTGCGCAGTCCATTAGCTAACATCTTCAGCGAGATGTTGGGCACAGCGGTGCTTGTCGTGATTGCGGCTGCCATCTTCTCGCACGGAGTGGCGATGAACGGACCCGCGGCGGGATTGGGTCCGTGGCTTGTCGGCAGTCTGGTGTGGGGCATCGGGCTTTCGCTCGGAGGCACCACCGGCTACGCCATCAACCCCGCGCGCGATCTGGGACCGCGAATTGTCCACGCGCTGCTGCCCATTCCCGGCAAGGGCGGATCGAATTGGAGCTACGCGCCCATCCCCATCGTTGGCGACCTCGCCGGCGCGATGCTCGCGGGCCTACTGCTGCGCTACGCGCATTTGTGAGAGTCTGCGCGTCTCCCGATAGTTTGTCCTGGCTTTTCCACAGCGAATCCGAATTTGTCGGCTCTCGGTTCTCTTTCGACCGGCGCAATTACTCCAGGCACGACGCAACCACGGCCAACGCGGCGATGGCCGCAGTCTCGGCGCGCACAATGCGCGGGCCGAGCGACGCGGCGCGCCAGCCATTGGCGTCGAAGAGCGCTTCTTCCGCGGGAGCCCATCCGCCCTCTGGACCAATGGCAATCTCGAGCGTGGGCATTTCCTCTTTGGCCGCATCGATGGCTTCTGCAACCGCGTAGCGCAGCGTGGTTGTGCGTTCCTGCTCGGCGAGCACGATGCGCGCCGCTGTGGATGCGGCCCGCAAGCGCGCTGCCAGATCGACAGGCTCGTGAATCGACGGCACGTCGGAGCGGCGCGCCTGTTGCGATGCTTCGCGCGCGATGCGCCGCCAGCGCTCCGCGCGCTTCTCCGCTGCCTGAGCAAGGTGCTTCTCCGTTCTTCGCGCGATCACCGGTGCGATTGCCGCGACGCCAAGTTCGGTCGCTTTCTCGATCGCCCATTCCATGCGATCGAACTTGTAGACGGCCATCACCAAAGTAACGGGTAGGGCGGGGTCGGCATCCAGTTCCGCAACAAGGTTGAAGCGAACTTCGCTCGTTTCTCCCGCCTGGGTCACCGCGGCAACCTCAGCATGAAAGACGCGGCCGCCGGCCACAACATCCGCCTCCATCCCCGGTTGCGCGCGCAGCACACGCGCTAAATGCTCGGCTTGTGCACCCTCGATCGTGGCGGTTGCTTCGTCCCAATGCTCGGCAATCCAGCGGCGGCGCGTCATCGTGTGTCCACTCTCTTCCTATAAAGTCTACGGCGTCGCGCGTCTGCGCACTGAACTCGCAATTCCGTCGAATAGGTGTAATCACCGCGTCCAGAGCGGGTTTTAGCGATTTCATCGTTCGGCGCATCGGCCTTTCGCGTTGCGCGAAACTTTCTTCGCCCAAAACACTAAGGGGAACGCTTTTGAGCGTCCCCCTAGGTGTGTGTCGGGCATAGATTGGTGACGGAGCCTACAGCGTAGGCAGCAGGTTCTGTTTTAAGTTCTAGCCATGGGCCAGAACTTCATTCCTGACACGGTCAACCAGACGCTTCTGTTTCCCCC
>Ga0224555_1003275_pt1 | contig 16949 bp, 19 predicted proteins | sample 714S23034metaG_FD_180687 | JGI IMG/M metagenome (GOLD analysis project Ga0224555, IMG submission 180687) | Peat soil microbial communities from Stordalen Mire, Sweden - 717 S2 30-34 | ecosystem: Environmental > Terrestrial > Soil > Wetlands > Peat | place: Sweden: Norrbotten County, Stordalen...
CATTCCGGGTGAGGAAAGCGCACCGCGCAGCCGATCTGGTTTCTGCCCTGCGGAATCCGGCGCTGCTCCATGCCTCCCCCAGGGAAACCTCCAGCGTGTGCTTGCCTATTCCCGACAGACTCCTAGTACGGATAGACGGTCAGCGTCTTATCCGACTTCTGCACGAACATGCGAGCGTGCTCGGAGCGTTCGTTGACCACGACCTCGACCACGACGCCTCCGCTGCCCAAGCCTTTTGTGTTGGCCGATCCGTAGATCCTGTGGGACTTGATGAGGCCCCACTCGCCGCCCGGTCCCCAGTCGCGATAGAAGTCCGCGTACGTGTATTGAGAATATTTCTGCTGATGCTGTTGCCAGCTGGGATCGTTGAAGTAAATGCCGTAGGCGGTTTCGTAATGACTGTTCTGCAGCTCGGCGAAAAAGTTGTCGACGACATGCTCTTCGGGCCAGTTGCGATACATCCAAGCCAGCGCGGCCAGAACGATCACGACTACGATGGTGGCCGCGATCTTGATCTTCCGCCGCCGCAACTTCGCGGGGTTGTAGGGCTGGGCGTCGAGCAGGGTCATAGGTTTCTACCTAAGGATACCGGATAAACGCAGAATTGAGTCATTGAGGCATTAAATCATTGAGTGATTGAAATCAATGACTCGATACTTCAATGATCCAATGACTCAATGTTCTCCCGACCCGCTCGGTGGTCGCGGAGCAACGCTCTGCCAAGAGTTCCGTCCCTACCTTGTACGCTCGCCGGTTACGGAAGGTCGGTCTCCGCAAGCTTTGACTTCTTAACTCCCACTTTCAAATCAGCCCATCGCTAGTGGGCGGTGGACGGCGTGCCATCACTTTGCTAAAGCGCCGGGTCGAACTGCCGATATACATCTATGTCAGTCAAAAATGGCGGGGCGCGATTTCGTCGGCTGGCAGTGTACACCGCAGAGTGGTGGAATCATGGATAAGATACGAGCGCTCATTGTGGACGACTCCTCGGTGATGCGCAAGATAGTCGAGCGTTCGCTGCGTCAGGCGGGCATCGAACTGGAAAAGGTTGTGGAAGCCTCGAATGGGGCCGAAGCGCTGGTTGCGTTGCAGAACAACGCGGTCGACCTCATCTTGTGCGATATCAATATGCCGGTCATGGACGGACTGGAATTTGTCCGCCAGGTGGCCACGGTGGAAAGCGCCAAAGGCATTCCGATCGTGATGATCACCACCGAAGGCAGCGAGTCGCACGTGGTGCAGGCGCTTTCGGCCGGCGCTCGCGGATATATCCGCAAGCCGTTTACTCCCGATCAGGTTAAAGAGCATGTGTTGCCCGTGCTGGGGAAAAAACCATGAGTACAGATACCTCATTTGTCACGCGGTCGCACGAGGAGAACTGGCTGCCCGTTCTCGAACTTGCGGTCGAGGAAGTTTTCGAGATCATGCTCGGCACCCGAGTGAAGCCGGCGGAGAAATCCGAGCACACGCCGAACGGGGAATTCACCGCCATGATCGGTCTGGCGGGGTCGCTGTGCGGAATTCTGACAGTCAGCTGCGACGCGGAGACCGCCGGCCAGATTGCCAAGAGCATGTTGGGTGACACAGCCAAGTCCGCAGAAGAGGTAGGGGATGCGCTCGGAGAGATCTGCAACATGATCGCAGGGTACTTCGAGAGCGGCTCAGCCCAGATGAAGTCCACCGCGCTGGCCGCCTTTGACCGCATCGCCGACATGCTCCGCCAGCGAGATTATCGTTTGCAGATCGAGGGTCACACCGATGACGCTCCCATTCACAATTCCGAGTTCCCCTCGAACTGGGAACTCTCCACCTCTCGGGCAACCGAAATTGTGCGTCTCCTGATCGTCCGAGACGGCTTCAGTCCTGATCGTCTAAGCGCGGCCGGCTATGCCGAATATCACCCGGTCGCAACCAACCGCACCGCGGAAGGCCGCGGCATGAACCGCCGCGTGGATATCGTCATCCTCGGCCACGCCCCGACGGAGCCTTCTCTTGCCCAGGCCGCGACCCCAGCCCAGACTCCAGCCGCGACTCCGCCTCCAACTCCAGCCGAGAAAAACACGGCGCAACCGTCACCCGCTGCCGCACTCAAGCCCACGGTCGTCAGGGATGCAGGTAAACGTCTACAGCAGTAATTCCATCCAGAGTGCGCTTTCGATGGGAATTGCAGAATATGGCGCGATTTCCTTGAACCCCATCCTGCGATAGAGGGCGATCGCATCCTCCATGGCCGATGCAATCGTATCCAGACGCATGCGCTCATAGCCGATGGCGCGCGCCTCGGCGATCACGCGCTCCACCAGCATCCGGCCTAAGCCGCGGCCGCGATCTCCGGGGCGCACGTAAAGTCGCTTCATTTCGCAGATACCAGCTTCAAGTTTGCGCAACGCAACGCATCCGGCGGCGTGGTCTCGGTATCGGGCAAGCAGCAACCTCCCACTCGGCGGCCCGTAGGCGCCGGGAAGGTTTTTCAACTCCTCGTCGAAACTTTGGAAGCACAGGCTGAAGCCGAGCGAACGTCCATATTCGAGGAAGAGGCTGCGAGTTTGTTCGATGTGTTCTGGGAGCGCGGCCTGAATCAAATCGATTTGGCCCCGATCGCCGTGACTCAGATGGTTCTGACGCAGATCGTCCTGAATCCGATCGCTTTTGCCGTCAGCCGAGGTCGTCACTGGAGAACCTTTGGTTGTATTCTGATGCTCGCGCAGATTCTACCCCACGATCAGCCAATTGCGCCGGCCGCACCGGACGATTAAGATTCTTCCACTCCCATGTCTGAAGTAATTTCAACCGAGCCCACGACTTCGCATCCCGTTTCCACCCCGGCTTCCGAAACTTCCGTCGAGGTATTCGCCGTTTACGGCGTTGAGCCCGAGATCCAGGCCTACGCCATGGCCAAGTATTCGCGCTCCTCGCTCTCGATGAAAGAATCGCTGAAGGAAATTACGCTGCAGAAGGCGGAAAAATTTCTCAATACATTCTACTTTCAGTACGGGCACCGCTCCATTGCCGACCTGGCCCACATCGCGCTCGCCATCGAGCGCCTCTCCATCCTCGCTGCCATCGTGGTTGCCGACGAGCAGCGCTGGGATGGCCAGGAGCGCTCGACTCGCTACCAGGACTTCAGGAAGAGCGGCTACTTTACGCCCGCGTTTCAAAACGGCGCTTTCGAGGGCGACGTTGCAGCCGCGGACGTTTCCTCGCCCCAGAATCTCTATCGCGAAACCATTGAGGCTTTGTTCACGACCTACGAAAAAGTTTCGCAGCGGACATTCGAATATCTCGCCAGCATCACACCCCGGCCCGCCGAAATGAAGCCGGACGCTTACGAGCGCACCTTGCGCGCCCGCGCCTTCGACATCTCGCGTTATCTATTGCCACTCGCCACCAACACTTCACTCGGGGAGATCGTCAACGCCCGCACACTGGAAAGCCAGGTCGCCCACCTGCTCTCGCAACCGCATAAAGAAGTCCGCGATTTGGGAGCGCTGCTGAAACAGGCCGCCATTTCCCCGGCCTACAACGCGAACGAGGAATCGCTGCGCGCGCTGGTGGCCGAGATCCGGGCCGTGTCGGCCGAAATCGCTGATCGCGCCGAACGCGAACTTTTGCGCGAAGTGAGGGTCGCGCCCACGCTGGTCAAGTACGCCGATCCGAATCTCTACGAAATCGAAACGCGTCGCGAACTCCAGCAGGCCGCCGCCGACCTGATGGGAGGCGCCGCCATCGAACCCGCGCCGCTGGTCGATCTGCTTGACGTTGATCTGCTTGACAACGATCCGTTTGAGATCGAACTTGCCACCACGCTCCTTTACGGCCACTGTCATTACTCCTACCGGCAGATTCGACAGACGATCGAAGCAGCCGCCGAGGCGCGACGCCGCGAAATCATCGACCTCGGCTTACGCCATCGCGGCAGCCACGACGAACTGCTGCGTCCGTTTTCCGCCGGCCAGCAGTTCCGCTTCGACATTCTCATGGACATCGGCGGCTTCCGCGACATGCATCGCCATCGCCGCTGCGTTCAGATCATGCAGGATTTCACCACCGCCCACGGCTTCGACACGCCGCCCGAAGTCGAAGCTGCCGGAGTCCGCTCCGACTACAAGGCTGCGATGAAGCGCGCTGAAACTGCGGTGCAGAAGCTTTCCGCGACCGGGGGCGTAGAAGCCGCGCAAAACGCGCAGTACGCGATCCCACTCGCTTTCCGCAAGCGCACGCTGTTTAAGATGGACTTCGCCGAGGCCGTTTACATCTCCGAGCTGCGCACCACGCCCGCCGGACACGCGTCCTATCGCAACGTGGCCTATGCCATGTACGAAGCCGTCGCCGCAAAATATCCGGCGCTGGCGAAATATTTCCGGGTCCACGACGTCCGCGAGCCCGTGTATTTGTTGAAACGTTGAGTAGGTGTGGCGCAGGCACAAAATTGACGCCGATGAATCTTCGCCTCTAAAATCAGCTCACCCATGCCCAACTACGAATACTTGTGCACCAAGTGCGGACACCGCTTTGAACAAATCCGTAAGTTTTCCGATAGACAACTGCGAAAGTGCCCCGAATGCGGAGGCGTTATCGAACAGGTGATTTCGGCTCCAGCCGTGCAGTTCAAAGGCTCGGGCTGGTACGTGACCGACTACCCGAAGAAGGGGGCTGGTTCCGCGGGGTCGTCCTCATCTGCTGAAGGCGACAGCAGTTCTGCAGAACTTAAGGAGGCGAAAGACTCCAAAGACACGAAGAGCGCGAAAGAGGGCAAGAAAGACGACAAGCCCAAGTCCGATGCCTCGCACAAGAAGCACAAGAAGGATTGATGATCGGGTGATCGGGTTATAGGGCGATCAATCTCCGAGCCGGTTTTTCGACTACCCGATTTGCCGGTGACCCGATGACCCGATACCGCCGGTTCGCTCTGGCATACCGACAACCAAGGTTCGCCGGCGAGGCAGCTCGTCATCGGAGATCTCCGCCAGGAATTGCAGGTTGAGGCCCAGCCGCTCGCATTCCTGACATGCTGCGTCGTTGAGAAAGTACACGATGTCTCCGCCAAAGCGATCCTTGGCTCGGCGGCGTTCATCGAGGTCGAACGGGCTCACGGAATACACTTTGATCTCGGCACGTTCGCGCAGGACAGCGCTCAGCCGGCGCTGGAAGCCGAGCGCTCCTTGCCGCACTTGCGCCATGGTGAACGAAATGACACGATAAGACATAGCTGCAGAGGAAGAATAGCAGCTTAGCAGCGCGCAGGGCCGTCCTGGCTGTTCTGCGCGGCGTCAGGTGATTGGAGCGAATTCGGAATTGCGGTCGCACTGGCATCTGCCGAGCTGCGCTCGGCTTGGACCCTTCGACTGCGCTTCAGGGCAGGCTTGCGAGGGCGCCCGTCCCCACACGAGCCCCGTCCTGAATCCTTCCCGCTCCCCATACATCTAAACGGATTGGAATAGTCGTTACAACGACTAACGAGGAGCGAGCATCATGATAACCATCCGACCGAGCAATGAGCGTGGCGGCGGCGACCACGGCTGGCTGAAGACCCACCATACTTTCAGTTTCAACGACTACTACGATCCCAAGTGGATGGGTTTCCGCTCGCTGCGCGTGATCAACGAAGATTGGGTCGCGCCCAATGGCGGTTTCCCAACGCATCCCCATCGCGACATGGAGATCATCACCTATGTCCTGTCCGGCAAGCTGGAGCATAAAGACAGTCTTGGTACCGGCTCGGTAATCCTACCGGGCGACGGGCAGCGCATGACTGCCGGGCGCGGCATCCGCCACAGCGAAGCGAATCCGTCTTCGACCGAGGCCGTGCATCTGCTGCAGATATGGATTCTTCCCGACAAGCAAGGGCGCGAACCCGGCTACGAGCAGAAAAGCTTTCCCGAGGTCGAGAAGCGCGGCAAGTTTCGCCTGATCGCCTCGAGCGACGGCGCCGAGGGTTCGGTGAAGATCAATCAGGACGCGAAGCTGTTCGTTGCCCTACTTGCACCTGGCGAGGAGGTCACGCAGTCGCTCGGTGATAAGCGCCACGCGTGGCTCCAGGTCGCCAAGGGCGAAGTCGAACTGAACGGCCAGAAGTTGCACCAGGGAGACGGTGCGGCCATCAGCGAAGAAAAAAAGCTGACGATCAAAGCGACGGAAGACGCGGAAGTTCTACTGTTTGACCTGGCGTAAGGAAGGGCGATTGAGTCATTGAGACATTGAGTCATTGAGACATTGACTCAATGTCTTATCCCTGCCGCCGCCATCATCCTTCCCGTTATGCCCTGCTCCGCCCTAAAGCTGAACAGCAAATCGGTATGGCACGCCGTACACGGCGCCGCCGTGTCGATGTTCTTTGGCAGCACGCCCGCATCCAGCAGTTGTCGGCGGTTCGCCTCCACCAGATCGAGAAAAAGTTTTGCGGGCAACTCGCCGTGTCCCGGCGCGCGCGCCGTCAAGAACAGCAGCGGATATTTTTCCCGCACCGGGTCCGATTCCTTCACCTCGCGGAACAAGCTTGCGGCGTACGCAAACTGAGCTTCAAACTTGGTGCGCACTTCTTCGCCCACTTCGTAGCAGCATCCCTGCACGCCCGGCCCAATCGCCGCCACCAGGTTTCGCGGATCGCTCTTGAAATGTTTCCGCATTTCGCCGACGCCCTTTTCGACGATGCGCTTGACCGTGCCTCGCCAGCCGGCGTGAAAAACGCCGACAGCCCGCCGTTTGCGATCCACCAGAATGATGGGAAGGCAATCGGCAGTCTGCACCGCCAAGAGCAGCCCCGGCGTGTCCGTGACCAGGCCGTCGCCGGCCGGAGGCTGTTCCGGCACGCTGTCGACTCGATGGATCAAATCAGAGTGAATCTGCCGCAACGAAACCAGGGGCCAGCTCTTGCGCCTATTCGCGACGCCCAATTCCATGAGGAAGAGCTCGCGATTGCGCTCGACAGCGCCGCGCGAGTCCTGCTTCGTGAACCCAAGATTCAGCGCACTTCCGCCGTAGATGCGCGACACTCCGCCAAGCCGCGTCGAGAAGGCATGCACTAGCCAAGACAGTTTGCCCAGTTTCTCGGAACGCAAGAGTTGTAGTTTGTTCTTTGCGCCGCGATTGCTCACCACAGCTCGATCATACCCTGAGGATCGGGTCATCAAAAAATCGGGTGATCTGGTCATCGGGTGATCGGGTGATCGAAAGTCAAAGGCGAAATGGTTTTAGATGACCAGATGGCCCGATGACCCGATGACCCGATCAACTTACTTCTTCTTTACGATCTCCGCGTCAATCTGAATCTTCACGTTGTCTCCAACCACCGCTTCACCGGTCTTAAGAAGGTTGTTATAGACCAGATTGAAATCTCTGCGGTTGATGGCCGTCGTGGCGGAAATTCCACGGCGCGAATTACCCCACGGATCAGTCAATTCAGGCGTAGGTCCATCAACGTCGAGCGTGACTTCGTGGGTAGTGCCGTGGATGGTCAGATCGCCAATCACCTGCAACTTCCCGCCGCTGCTTATGATCCGCTTGGACTTGAATTCAATGGTCGGATACTTTTCAACGTCAAAGAAGTTAGGGCTTTTAAGATCTTTGTCGCGCATTTCGACGCGGGTATCGACCGAACTGACGTCGATGCTGGCCGAGACCTGCGATTGCGTAATGTCTTTCTCGTTCAGAACGACGCTTCCCGTCACCTTCGTAAAACTCCCGGTGACATTGGAAATCGCCAGGTGACGCACGGTAAACTGCGCGGTCGAATGTGCCGGGTCAATGTTCCAGTTTGAGGTCTGCGCGAGTGCCGACAGACTTGTCAGCAGGGCAACCGCGGAAACGATACAAATGCGTTGGGCCGTTTTCATCATGACGATTCAATATCCTTGAGTGAATTTTCGTATGGCAAGGATTCCATGCTTAGGCAAAGTTCCCAAGCGTTTGCAGAATCAGAGTAACGTTAAGGATGTGGCGTGATTCGACAAAGGTGCAAAAAAACATACGGGACGCCGAAGCAGGCGGCTGGTCCTGCATCGAATCCCGCCAACAAGCTTCTGCAAACTAAATCTGCAAATCAGGCGGCGCGCCAGTTTCTAGTGCTGGACATCGAAATAGATCTTGGTGGTGGCGCGGTATTGCAGAACCTTGGCTCCGTCCAGTTGCATGTCAAGCGAATCCACGTGCGCCCACTTGATGCCGCGAACGGTTTTCGCCGCTTCCTCAACGGCTTGCTCTGCCGCCTTCGCAAAACTATCTTTCGAAGTCCCGATTACCTCGATAATCTTCTGGGTCATTTCACTCTCCTTAGTTACCACTCGGAATTGTACGCCGATCTGACCAGAGTGCGGTTAGGATAGCGCCGACGTCTGGTAAGGAGCCGGGGCGGCAGAGTTCCGCAAAATAGGCTACGAGCCACGAGCTTCGAGCCGCATCGCAAACGGTTGCTCGAAGCTCGTAGCCCGTGGCTCGTGGTTGTTCTTCTTTATTCTTTATTCCTTGCCGCCGGCAATACCGCTCACTGCCTGTTCGGCGACATGCTCTTGCTCGACTGGAGCGATCTTCACCGTGGCCAGGATCTTCTCCAGTTTGGCGAAGACTTCGTCGCGGTTGACGTGCTCGATGCTGCCTTCGGTGGCAAATCCTTCAGTGCCCAGGCCTAAGACGTATTCGTAGCAGGCTCCATTTTCGTAGCTGTGGTAGTACTGCGTTTCGGCCTGCCTCAGGGCGTTGGCGGAGAAGTTCGAGGTCATCTCCATGTCGGTCGAGCCGATTTTGACTGTTTCGGCGTCGACGGATTCGCCATCGGCATTGTTGGTGTCGACGAAGGCGAAGTGCGCGCACTCCTGCTCGGAGAGGCTGCGATTGAGGTTCACATTGAAAAAGGCGGATGCGAAGTCGGTACCGGGATAGGAACCGCCGGGCAGCGCGACGGTCGCAATCGCGACTCCGCCGGGCTGAACGAAATTCATCGGCACAGCACCGATGCCGACAAGCTGGGGTTGCGCTTTGTCGCCCGAGGTCAGCGCGAACTTCCGGGGATAGAGGAACGAAACACCGGAGTTAGCGTCGCTATAGGTGACGTTCGCGGGACGTTTCTTGAGCGTCTTTCTTGCCGGTGGAGGTAAGGCTGCAGCGGTTGAAGCAATTGCCGGTGTCGCCGCGGCTGCGGGCGTTGCCGATATTGGCGCTGGGCTGGAGACGCCGACCAGCGCGGGTTTTGGAGATTGCTTCGAGCATGCGCTCACCGCGAGTAACAGCCCGAGAATCCCGAAGCCCGCGATAGTTGCCATTGCCGGCTTCTTCTGGCGCGACCAGGACGAAAGCGTCGTCCCGGAGATGGTGTTGTTAGTTGCATGATTAGCGAAAGTTTGGTTCGTGGATTTCTTGTCACCGGATTTCCAAGTGGTTGTCATTTTGTCACCTCCTCTGCGGCTGGCGCAGTCGCAGGTGATATGGCAACCAAGCGGCCAACTTAGAGACTGTTGACGCGGCGCGACTTATGGGCGAGCTTGGCGCGGGACCGTGTGCGCCGCCATACACGCCGTGTAGCAGGCAACACGCCGTCCGTTGTCGCGGCGCTTGCCGCTAGAATGTTTTTGTGAGCAAAGTCTCGCCTAACTTTTCTCTTAGTCATAGCGCAAGTTATCGCGGACGCCTGGCGCCGTCGCCGACGGGGCTGCTGCACATTGGTCATGCGCGGACTTTCTGGATCGCGGCGCAACGGGCGATCGAGAATCACGGAACTTTGATCCTGCGCAATGAGGATTTGGATCCGCAGCGTTCGCGAGCGGAATTTGCTCGCGCCATGATGGAAGATTTGCGCTGGCTGGGAATTCGTTGGAGTGAAGGGCCGGATTGTGGTGGGCCCTATGGGGCTTACTCGCAAAGTGAGCGCCGGACGCACTACCTGGAGGCTTGGCGGCAGCTGAGGGAGAGAGGGTTTCTGTATCCGTGCGTTTGTTCACGCAAGGACTTGGCGCAGTCGGCGAGCGCACCGAACGATACGGATGATGAGCCGCTATATCCGGGAACCTGTCGCGAGCGCAAGGATGTGGCCGAGTTCATGGAACCTGCGGGCGTGAACTGGAGGTTTCGCGTTCCCGACGGCGAGTCGGTTGAGTTTGCGGATTTGAATCTCGGTCGTCAGCGCTACGTTGCTGGAAGTGATTTCGGCGATTTCCTGGTCTGGCGGCGCGACGATGTTCCCGCTTACCAACTCGCGGTCGTGGTCGATGACGCGGCGATGCGGATCACGGAAGTCGTGCGGGGCGCGGATTTGCTGAAGTCGACCGCGCGGCAACTGCTGTTGATGCGCGGGCTTGGGCACGCCACTCCGGATTATTTTCATTGCGAGCTGCTCCGGGACGGCGATGGAGTGCGGCTGGCAAAACGGCACGATGCGCTGAGCATCCGGCATTTGCGCGAGGGCGGGATGACGGCGGAGAAGGTTCTGGAGATGGCCGGTTGGACACGATAACCCGGCACTTTCGTTTGGCGCACGAGTACCCTGGGTAGCTTTCGAGCGCCGTGAACCGAGCTACCATGAAAAGAACAGTTCGGCATGACGAGCGGGAGAAGGTTATGCAGCGCAGGGTTATGCAGGAAACGTTCTTGAAGATTTTGGCAATCGCGCTTTTGATGAGCTTGGCCGCGTTTGGGCAGTCGCTGGGTGATGTCGCACGCGAGAATCGGGATAAGCAGAACGCCGAGAGCGCACCATCCACGGCAAAGCCGAAGGTGATCACCAACGCGGACCTTCCGAAGAATCCGGATGCGGACCTGGGGCCGCGCGAGGCACAGTCGGGAGCCAGCGCGGCGGCGAGCAGTCAGGCCGCTGATCATGGTGTGGAAGACCATCGTGCGGAAGACCATCGTGCGGGAGATCGGCGTGTGGCAGATCGTCGTGCGACAGAGCAACGCCTGGCGGAGCAACGTGCGGCTGACCAATGGAAGAGACAGATTCTGGCGCAAAAGAATAAGATAGCGACTCTGCAGGCGCGGCTCGACCAACTCAATGCGTCGATTCGTTCCACATATGGGACCGTCCAGTACGAGACAGCGTACAACAGTTATCAGGCGCGGCAACTGCAGCGGCTGGTGGAAATGCGACGGCAACTCGATGAGCAGAAGAGGAAGCTCGACCAGATGCAGGAAGCGGCGCGGCATGCCGGGATGCACACCGCGGTGTACGATCCGTAGAGCTCTCAGCTTCCGGTTCTCAGTTCTCAGAACAAACCAACCCACGCGGATCTTCTGATGAATCGGACCGCCCGGTCCGACCATCCTAGATATGTGGGCGCCGACCGAGTTTTTCTCTCCGCGGAATGGCAGCATCTGGCCATGCTGAACTATGAAGTGGACGCCGCTCTGCTTCTTCCGTTCGTCCCTGTCGGCACAGAACTTGATCGCTGGAACGAAAAGGTTTTTGTGAGCCTCGTCGGATTTCGATTTCTGAAAACAAAATTGTTCGGGTTCCTGCCGATTCCGATGCACTCGAATTTCGACGAAGTGAACCTACGGTGTTACGTGCGACGGCAAGCGGGGAACGAAGTCCGAAGAGGAGTGGTGTTCATCCAGGAGATGGTTCCGCGCCGGGCGATTGCATTCGTTGCCCGCACTTTCTACAACGAAAATTATGTGGCGGTGCCCATGGCGCACGAAATTCGCTCCATTGGCGATAACAGCCGTCGGGTAGCGTACCGATGGTGGACCGGGAAGTGCTGGAGCGAGATCAATCTTGAAACCGTGGGTAATCCTGAACTGCCAAGCGAGGGCTCTCGGGAACAGTTCATTACCGAGCACTACTGGGGGTATGCAGCTCAGCCCGGCGGCGGTTGCGTGGAATACCGCGTGACGCATCCGTCGTGGAGAGTCTGGCAGGTTCGGCAGTCGGCATTTGAGGGCGATGCGGAAAAGTTCTACGGAAAAGATATCGCGGCAGTGCTTCAGGGTAAGCCACAGTCCGCCTTTCTCGCGGAAGGATCGGCGGTTAGCGTGATGCGGGGACGGAGGTTGTAAGTGTGCCGGTGAGCGCTGAAACTCGACGATCGGTTCGGGGCGTGGTTCTTGGCGTGGTCCTTTACGATGGGCAGTGCGGTTTCTGCTCGCGTTGGGTGAAGTTTTGGGCGGGAACGCTCGGGCGGCGCGGATTCGAGATTGCCGCGCTGGATGAGCCTTGGGTTGCGGATCGGCTCAAGATGCCGCGTGAAGAATTGCTCACCGACATACGTTTGCTGACGGCTGAAGGTCAGCTGATTTCAGGAGCGGATGTTTATTTGTATGTGACGCGACGGATCTGGTGGGCGTGGCCTTTCTATGCGATTTTCAGTTTGCCCGGCTTCAACCGGTTGATCCATGTGGGCTATCGGTGGTTTGCGCGGAACCGGTACTGCGTCTCGCATGCGTGCAAGCTGCAGCCGCGCTGAAGAACTCTCTTTTCGATGCCCAACGCCAACGATTTGGAGCCTCGTTTGCCTCGAAACACGCCATTTGGGCTCTCTTCGGCTACCCGACCCCCATTTTATGCCGAGTTTCAAGGGGGTACCTTACTGGGAACCGCATAAAATCTGCATAAAATGCTACTTTTCCACAGCGTAGTGCGCTACTATGCGATGGATACACGCAAATTTGTAAGTTCCTGAAGGAGGAATTCATGGCTTCTGGTATGACCAAGACCCAACTCACCCGCCACCTGGCCGAGAAGCTCGGCACCAACAACAAGACAGCCGCGACTTTTCTGGAGCACCTGGCAGACACGGCGATTAAAGAGACGAAGAAGAACGGTGTATTTGTTATACCTGGCCTTGGCCGCCTGGTGAAGGCGCATCGCAAGGCCCGCCTGGGACGGAACCCGCAGACCGGCGAACCGATTCAGATCAAGGCGAAGACGGTGGTAAAGTTCCGCGTGGCGAAAGCCGCGAAGGACGCGATCGCGCCGAAGAAGTAGATTTCGCGGACAACAGTGTCCGCGCCAAATCATCAAAAAGGCCGGCTTGCGAGTCGGCCTTTTTTCTTGCTCTCAACTAATTCATCATTCATCACAAATTCTGCGTCGAAGGCTCACAGACTTCGAGAGTAGCGCTAAGGCTATACTGCCCACAGAATGCCTGAAGGAAGAATGCCTGAAGGAAGAATGCCTGAAGCTGGTCCAAACCTGGCGGCAGTGCTGCGGCGCTACTGGGGATATCACGAATTTCGCCCCAAGCAGGAGAAGGTTATCCGGAGCCTGCTGGCCGCACACGATACTTGCGTGGTGATGCCGACCGGAGGCGGGAAGTCGCTGTGCTACCAGCTTCCGGCAGTGGTTTCGGGGAAGACGGCGGTGGTGGTTTCTCCCCTGATCGCGCTGATGCAGGACCAGGCGGCACAACTGGCGCAGATGGGTATTCCGGCGGCGGCGATTAATAGTTTTCAGAGTTCAGCGGAACGGCGGCAGGTGATGGAGAAAGCGGCGCGAGGGGAATATCGGCTGCTTTATCTTTCGCCGGAACGGCTGGCTGCTGAAAATACTTTCGATTGGCTCAGCAAGGTGCCGGTGGGTTTCTTTGCGGTGGATGAGGCGCACTGCATCTCAGAGTGGGGGCACGAGTTTCGACCGGACTACCGGCAACTGAGCCGCCTGCGCACGAGCTTTCCGGCGCTTCCGATTGCGGCGTTCACGGCCAGTGCGACGCGGCAGGTGCGGCACGACATTCTGAAGCAGTTGCAGATGCGCCATCCGGATCTCTACATCGCCAGCTTCCATCGCAAGAATTTGAGCTACGTCGTGCACGAGTGCGAAGCTCGGACTCAGATGGAGTTGCTTGGCCGGGCTTTGCGGCACTATGCGGGAGAGAGCGTGATCGTGTATTCGCCCACGATTCGCCGGGTGGAAGAGACAGTCGAATATCTGGAGGAGAGCGGGATTGCGGCAATTCCTTATCACGCGAAGATGGAAGCGCCGATGCGGCGGCAGAATCAGGAACGATGGATGTCGGACGAAGTGCGGGTGCTGGTAGGAACGATCGCGTTCGGCCTCGGCATTAACAAGCCTGCGGTACGGGCGGTGATTCACCTTTCGCTGCCGAAGTCGATTGAACAGTATTACCAGGAGGCTGGCCGCGCGGGGCGGGACGGGCGTCCGGCGGATTGCGTGCTGCTCTGGCAGAAGCGCGACCATGTTCTGCTGGATTATTTCATCGCAAAGATTTCGGATGATGCGGAACGGGAGCGGTCATTCGAGCGGAAACGGGTAATCGGCCGGTTCGCGGATTCTCACGGCTGCCGCCACCGGCAGATATGCCTGCACTTCGGAGAGACTCCAAAATGGGAGAGCTGCGGGAACTGCGACAATTGCGGCGCGAAACCGGAGTGGCTGAAGGAGAAGGTGAGAGTTGAGACGCCGACGGTCGCGGCGAGGAAGACATCTTTTCCGTTTACGTCTTCTCCGCCGTTCTATACGCCGCTGCTGCCATCCGAAAAACCGCGGGTGCGGGACGCGGCGCCGGCGGAAGCCAATCCGGCGTTGGCGGAGTATCTGCGCGAATGGCGGAGAAATATGGCGCGGGAGAACCAAGTGCCCGCGTACATTATTCTGCACGACAGTACGCTGGAGGAGCTATGCCGCCGGCGTCCGGCGAATTTTGTGGAGTTGAAGCAAGTAACGGGCATTGGCGAGAAAAAAGCCGATGTCTACGGCGCGGAAATCCTTCAGGCTTTGCGGAACTTTGGCGCTGGAGCGCGCGCCACGCCGACCATAGCTAAGGAGCCGGCTCCGGCGGAACAGACGCTTCGGCTTTTGAACGAGGGTCGCAACTTTGAAGAGATTGCCCGCATTCGGGCGCGGCAGGTTTCGACCATCGTTTGCACGGTGGCGAACCTGATCGAGACCGGGCAAGTGAAATTGGATCCGAAGTGGATTTCGCCCGACGCGCAGCCGCTGATTGAGGCGGCTTGCCTGACGCAGGGGATCGAGCGGCTGAGAGATATTAAGGAGGCGGTGCCGCCATATGTCAGCTTCGAGGACATACGGCTGGTGGTGGCGCACCTGCGAGCGGAGAACCGGGTGCGGGCGCGGACGGCATAAGGGAATGCCGCCGGCTAGACGTCCGTGGTGAAGTCGGATTGGGCCTGGTACACGATTGGCTTCTTCCAGTAAGTGTCATCCCGAGCGACGCGAGAAATCTGCAGCTTCCGCTTTGGCGTAAACTTCCTGCGCCGCGCGCACCGCGCATCCAAACTCGACCGCGTTCCCTGTAACTTCGGCGATCACATGTTCAAGCGCGGCCAGCACCCCCACCGTGTCCAGATAATCGTAGTAGCCAATGTGAGCGATGCGGAAAAGCTGCCCTTTCAGCTCCGCATTTCCGTTGGCCACGACCGCGCCAAACTGCTCGCGGAAGCGCTTGCAAATGGCCGTGGAATCGGTGCCGGCTGGCGGAGTGATGGCAGTCAGCGCGGCCGCTGGAGAACTCGGCGCGAATAATTTCAGTCCCAGCGCCTGGACGCCGGCGCGCGTCATCGCTGCGCATAACTCCGCGTTCGCGATCAGAGCGTCGCGCCCCGCCGCGAGGTTGCCGTCCCCCATCTGACGCACGTAATCAAGCGCCGCGGCCATTCCGGCAAACAGGGTGGTCGCGGGTGTGTTTGCCACCTCCGACTTGGCCGCCGCTTTTCTTTCCTTCCGCAGATCGAAGTAATACCGCGGAGACTGCGCCGTCTCCATGCGCTGCCACGCCCGCTCGCTGATGGCGCCATAGGCCAGTCCGGGTGGGATCATGAGCGCCTTCTGCGAGCCACCAAGCATAATGTCGATTCCCCATGCGTCCACGTCGAGATGCGTTGTGCCCAAGCCAGTGATCGCGTCAACGACCAGCAGAGTATCCGGCGAAGTACCTGGCAAAGTGTCTGGCAAAGCTCGCACCAGCTTCGCGATCGCTTCGATGTCATGCCGCGCGCCTGTAGAACTCTCGGTCGCCTGCACATAAACGCAGCGAATCTCGGGCGTCAGCTTGCGGCGCACTTCCTCGAGCGAAAACGTTTCGCCATAGGGAGCGCTCACCGTCTCCACCACGCAGCCAAACGCCTTGGCCAGCGATGTCCAGCGTTCGCCGAACTTGCCGGCGGTTAAGACCAGCACCCGGTCGCCGGGCGAAGTCAGGTTCGAGACCGAGGCTTCCATGAAACCCGTGCCTGATGAGGTCAGTACGAGCACGTCATTCTTTGTGCCGATGAACTCCTTCACGCCGGCCAGAACGCGCGTGAACAGAGCGCGGAAATCGGCGGTGCGATGGTGCACGCCATAGGAGGCCATCGCCGTCTGCGCTTGCGGCAGAAGTGGCGTTGGACCGGGAGTGAAGAGGCGATTTTTCTTGAGCATGAGAACAACCAGAATATGCGATGAGAAGAAATTCGGGAAGGCGAATGCAAAAGTCAGAAGTCAGATTGCAGAAGTAAGATCAAAAGCTCTCGATGCCGACAGGGATGGGGTCAATTCTGCAATCTGACTTCTCACTTCTGCATTCTGACCTTTGACCTCGTTCTATAATCCTCCCATGCCCCTCATCGACCAGATCCAGAAAGACATTGTCGCGGCCATGAAGGCTCGCGAAGAGCAGCGACTCTCCACCCTGCGCATGGTCAAGACCGCGCTCAAGAACCGCGAGATCGAGAAGATGGCGCCGCTCGACGACAAGGAATCGCAGCAGGTGCTCTCCACGCTGATCAAACAGCGCAAGGACTCGGTCGAGCAGTTTACCAAGGGCGGACGCCAGGAGATGGCCGACAAAGAAGCCGCCGAAATCAAGCTGATCGAAACCTATCTGCCCAAGGCCGCCGGCGAGGAAGAAATCGTGGCTGGAGTCCGCGCGGCCATTGCCGAAATGACGCCCGCTCCTGTCATGAAAGACATGGGGACAGTGATGAAGGCTGCAATGGCGCGCTTCGCCGCGGCGGGGATGCGGGTGGATGGGAAGGTAGTTAGCGAGGCGGTGAGGAAAGAGTTGAGC
>Ga0224555_1003277_pt1 | contig 16947 bp, 14 predicted proteins | sample 714S23034metaG_FD_180687 | JGI IMG/M metagenome (GOLD analysis project Ga0224555, IMG submission 180687) | Peat soil microbial communities from Stordalen Mire, Sweden - 717 S2 30-34 | ecosystem: Environmental > Terrestrial > Soil > Wetlands > Peat | place: Sweden: Norrbotten County, Stordalen...
AAACGGCTCAAGAGCACGCAACTCGTGCTCAATAACCAGAACAATACGAGGAAAATGCGGCCGACCACCCAGATGCGGAATGTCAGCGCCGCCGCGGCGATCATTGTGGTCCCCAGAGTGGTGACCGCCATAATGTCTCGCACTTCTTCCCAGCGGCTCGACAGGCGCTTCGAACCGTAAAGGCCGAAGACGCTGAACAGGATGTGCCAGATCAGCAGGAAAGCCAGGAACAACAGGAGGTTGGCGAGTTTCACCCGCATCCCGAAGAACTCCGCGAGCGACAGCCTGCCCACGCGGTGATACAGAGGCAGCGTGGACACCGCGAAGGTGACGGCCATCAACAGCAAGTCAAATACCTTTAACCCGGTCGAGAATACTTTTCGATTGATGCCCATGATTCAGAAATCCTGAGGAATTGGTATCAACAATCTGTTACGGGAAAGGGGGGAGGAACGAACCTGAGATCGACTCAATCAACTGCGACCGATTCAAAGGGGAACGGAAGAGAGCACGGGCAACCTGGTGCTGCCCGTTGCCATGAGCCGCGCTGCCGCTACTTTTTCGATTTTGCAATCACAAGCTTCTCGATCGCGTCGATGCTTTCCAAATTGTCGTGCGTAATTTCTTCATCCCCGATGCGCACGTTGAAGGTGTCTTCGAGAAACGAGACCAGCCGGAAAATTCCCATCGAATCGATGACGCCGTTCTTGGTCAAGGCTTCGTCGTCGGCGACCTGCATGATGCTCTTGGGCTTGGCGAACTCCTCCACGATGTATTCGCGGATCTTGTCTTTCACTTCTGCTGCTTCAATCATTTTCCCTCTCCGGATTTAATTTGCTTACTGCGAAGAACCAAAACTATTCAGCGCACAGCCAGCGCTTCTTCCTTCAACTTTACCCGGTCGATCTTGCCGGTGGAAGTCTTCGGCAACTCAACATAAAGATCGATGAATTCCGGAATCATATATTTCGGTACCCGGGTGGCGCAGTGCTGCTGTAACTCCACAGGTTTCAGCGAATCTGGAACATGAGGGGCCACCACGGCTCTCAGGCGGTTGCCCACCACCTCATCGGGAATCGCCAGCACAGCCGCTTCCCTGACGCCGGGATGGCTGAGCAGAGCGCTCTCAATCTCGCCGAGCTCAATGCGGTAACCGCGGCTCTTGATCATACTGTCGCGCCGGCCCTGGAAGTAAAAGTTTCCATCGTCGCCCCCGGTAACAATGTCACCGGTACGATACATCTTCTCTTCAAAGTTGGGCTCGAAGCGGTTGGGCACGCACATCTTCTGCGTCTTCTCCACGTCGGCCCAATATCCGTAGGTGACGCCGGGGCCGCGAACATACAACTCGCCAACCTCGCCCTTGGCCGCGAGCCGTCCATCGTCGGTGACGGCAAATGCATCGGTGTTGGCGCAGGCGACGCCGATGGGCAGCTTTTCCATAGCCGCCAGCCGCTCACGTTCGACCTTGTAATAAGTGCAGACGTTGGTTTCTGTCGGACCGTAAAGATTGTAGAGATCCGCAGTGGGAGCCATCTCCGCCAGTTGCCGCAGATATTTCATGGGGAAGACTTCGCCCGCAAACAGGATCGTGCGCACGCTCTTCAGCTTATCCCGGGTCAGGCGCGCGTGCAGCAACAGAAGCATGAGTGCCGACGGCACCGAGTACCAGATCGTGATTTCTTTTTCTTGAATGAAGTTCGCGAGGCTGGTGGGGAATAACGCAAGTTCTTCCGTCACCAGATAAACCGTCGCCCCGGCTTCGAGGGTGTTGTAGACATCGAAGACGGAAAGATCGAAGTGCAGGGGTGCGTGATTGGACAGCCGGTCGTGGCTGCGCACCTGGAATTCTTCCGCGCACCACTCCACAAACGTCAGCGCATTCTGATGCGACAGCATCACGCCCTTGGGCCGTCCGGTCGAGCCCGAGGTATAAAGAATGTAGGCCAGATCGGTTTCGATCGAATTGATTTTCGGAGAATGGCCCGCCGGAAACCCGGCGAGATGAGACCACGGAATCAGACTGCCGCTGCTGCCATTCTCGGCCTGGTCTGTCGATATGCAGCACTCGAGCGTCGCCAAAGTCTCCGGTGAAAGCGCCTCGCGCTTTTCATGATTCGTGATCAGCAGGCGAATACCGCAGTTGCCGATGATGTAGCCCACGCGGTCTGCCGGCGCCTGCGGATCGAGCGGCACATACACGCCACCCGCCTTCAGAACACCCAGCATGCTTACCACGGACTCGATGCATTTGGGAAAAAACAATCCTACGCGATCGCCTTTTTTCACGCCCTGCTGGCGCAGCAGATGCGCCATCTGGTTCGAGCGCTCGTCCAGTTCGCGGTAAGTGATGCTGCGTCCGCGAGCCCACACCGCGGTCTTCTCCGGATACTTCGCCGCACTCTTGGTCAACAACTGCTGCAATACGTATGCCATGACTACCAGGCCCCATTGAAATTGAATTTGAATTTGATCGTCATCGCTAACAAGGTGTGCAACCCGGGGGAAGACAGCTTGGAGACAAAGCCACTGAAGTCAGAATCAGAGTCCGAGCATGTTGGCAATAATCACGCGATGGATTTCAGAAGTTCCGGAGTAGATCGTCCCCGCGATCGCGTCGCGCAGTTCGCGCTCGAGCTGATATTCGGTGGTGTAACCGTATCCGCCGTGGATCTGGATCGCCTCCAGGCAGCTTTGCACACAAGCTTCGCTGACGTAGACCTTGGCAATCGAAGCCTCGCGCAAGGGATGCCGTCCCTGGCTCTTCAACCATGCCGCCTTGTACAGCGCCAGCCGCCCGGTTTCCAGCCGAATATCCATCTCTGCAATCTTGTTATTGATGGCGGGAAATTTTCCGATGGGTTCGCCAAACTGCTTGCGTGCCTTGGCATACTTCACGCAAATTTCCATGATGCGCTGCATGGCCCCGAGATGGCTGGCCAGGATGCAGATGCGCTCCCACTCCATCGAAGAAGTAAAGACCGCCTGCCCGCCGAATTCTTTGCCGAGCAGATTCGAGACCGGAATCTCGCAATCCTGCAGCGAAATCTCCGCCATGGGCGAGGTGCGCAATCCCATCTTGTGTAGCTTCTTGCCGACGGTAAATCCGGGAGTGCCTTTGTCGACCAGAAATGCGGTGACTCCGTTTGGTCCGCGCGAGGGATCGAGGTTCGCGAAAACAATGGTAACGTCGGCATTCGGAGCGTTGCTGCTGAAGGTCTTCGATCCGTTGAGGATGTATCGGTCGCCCTTGCGCTCGGCCCGGGTTTTCAAACTGTAGGCGTCCGAGCCCGACCCTGGCTCGGTCATGGCATGTAGCCCCAGACCGCCACTCACCAGGCCGGGTAGGTATTTACGCTTCTGCTCTTCGGTGCCGAATGACCAGATGGGAATTTCCGAGCTCCACATGTGGGCGTTGATGGAAAAAATCAGACCGTTATCCGCGCATCCATAGCCCAGCATTTCCAGCGCGCCGACGGTCGTGAGCGTATCGGCGCCGCCGCCGCCGTATTCCGTGGGAATCGGCAAGCCCTGGATTCCGAACTTGGCGCACTTCTGCCATAGTTCTTGCGAAAACTCTTCGTCGTGGTCGCGCTTGATAATGTCGTCGTTCAGTTCCTCTTTTGCGAACCGCAAAACTTCTTTACGAAAAGCCGCTTGCTCTTCACTCCATGCAAAGTCCAAGGCTTCTATGTCTCCTGTTCTTTCTGGCCCAAGGTTGCTTGAGCTTTGTATTAACGGCTTACTTATGAATTCATCAATGCTAAGAATTCTATGCGGATACCGAAGCCGGCGCAGGAGCGGCTTCCGGCGCGGGTGAAGGCGCTGTCTTGCCGTTCGTGGCCGGAACCGTCACCGTCTCGGGCTTCTTCACAAAACGTTGCGGACGTCCACCCGGCAGCTTGATGCGTGCCGGAACCCCCATGACCATCATGTTGCTGCGCACGTCGGTGAGCACCAGGCTGTTGGCTGCGATGGTCACGTTGCTGCCAATCTTGGCGTCGCCGACAAGCTTCGCTCCGGGTCCAAAATAAACATCGTCGCCGATGCCGCGGCATGCGTGCGAAATCAGGCAACCCGTCGCAATGGTGAAATTCTTGCCGATCTTGGTCGCGCCCAGGTTGATCGCGTACACCGAGTGAATCACGAAGCCCGGCCCAATGTCCGCGCGAACGTCGATATGCACGCTGGTGAATATTTCCACCCATTTGCGGAAGAGGAGTCCGAAGATCTGCAGCAGTTGCCGGACAACCGGAATCCTTACGCTGCGCGCCCAGCGGGAGAAGCGGTAAGCGATGACGGGCCAAGTCGAGTGCCGGACCATGACTTCCATCCGCTTGCCCAGGCTCGGCTTCCAGTTGGGATCGGTACGAGTTTCCCGCATCGCCCGGTTGATATCTTGACGAAGATTTTCGAACATATCGGATTAGAGCTTTTTGTAGATTTTTTCAGGAACGGGGAAGGTACGGTGATTGAGAACTGCGCCAAGTAGCCGAACGTTTGCGTTTTCGAGAGCGTGAACGGCCTGGCGCGCGGTTTCGCGCCGCGACGCGTTCGCCTTGAGCACCAGCACCACGCCCTCGGCGTTGCGCCCCAGCATAATCGTGTCATCGCCCGCCCGCAACGGCGGAGCGTCGACCAGAACGTAATCGAACTCGCGCTGCAGTTCCGGCAACAACGAACGCATGCGCTCGGAACCCAGCAAGGTCTGCGATTTCTCCGTTTCATTGCCACAGCTCAGCAGCCACAGGTTGGAACGCGACAATTGGGTTACGAAGCCGCGTACCGGCTCGCGCACCTGCAAAGCTTCGGCCAAACCATAATGATTGGTCACTCCGAATTCTCGATGCAACCCGGGAGAACGCAAATTGGCGTCGACTACGCAGACCGTGCCGGAAACCTGGGCGGCCAGAACTTCCGCCATGCGAGCACAAATCCAACTGCATCCATTGCCCGATTCTGTTCCTGAAACCACTACCAGACGCGAACCGTCGGTACCCGCGGTGAAGAAAACGCGCTGCACCAGCTTGAACATTTCATCGCGCTGCCCTTGCTCCATCTTTAGTTCCAGTGGCTTCAAGTCAACCGGCGGTTTGGCTTCGAGCCGCGATGCAACGGGCATTGGCTCGTCGGGCAGAGTTTCGGTTCCGGTCTGGAACATATCCCGTTCCTTACCGAGGTTTTGCATCAGTTCGAAATTCTTGCTCATAAACTCCTTAGGTCAACCTTGCCCGGAAACTTCAACGTGGAAATCGTCCGCTAGTCTGCTTGTGGGTCGGTAGGGCGTGGCAGGTTACTGCGCCAGTTTTGGAGCAGCCGGGCTACGTCCCGCATATGCTGAGTCGCTTCCGCCGGGCTCAGTGAGTCTTTGGCTTGCTTCCTTGGGCTTGGTGGCGGTTTGTAAGCCTCGGCTGGTTCCAACTCTTGCAGCCGCGGCAGAGGTTCGAGAGTGCGGATTTCCTGCGAATCTAATCTGGACATCGCGGTCGGCACTTCAATCTCAGACATGAATCGGCTGATATCGAGATCGTGGGCCACTTCGCGCACAATCCCGACGTTGACCGTTTTCTCTCGCGTGGCGCAGGCCAGCGAAAGCGAGTGAAAGCAGTAATTGTTGATCTGGCGCGGAATGCCTTCGCTGGCCTCGGCAATCAACTCCAGCGCGTCGGCCGTAAACAAGCCTTGTCCCTTGTATCCGGCTACCTTCAGGCGGTGCTCGATGAAGCGCGTGGTTTCCTGTGGCGTCAGAGGACTCAACCCGCTTAGCGAGGTAATTCTCTGCCGCAACTGGGTGAGCGCTGGACTGGCCAGCTTATCCGCGAGCGAGGGCTGCCCGACGAGAATAATCTGCAACAGCTTGGCCTGCGGGGTTTCGAAATCGGAGAGCAATCGAACCGTCTCCAATACCGATGCGTCCAGATTCTGCGCTTCGTCAATCACCACGATAAAGCGCCGGCCGGCTCGCGCTTCCTGCACCAGGCAGCGGTTGAACTGTTCGTGCATCTTGACGAAATCCTGCACATCGCTCTCAATGCCGATTTCCGCCAGCAGAAAGCGCATGAACTCGCGCGAGTTGCACTGGGTTTGAAAGATAAATGCGGTTCGCGCCGTGTGCGAAAACTTCGCCAGGAGGTGAAAAAGCAGCGTCGTCTTTCCCATCCCTGGACGTGCCACCAAGGATAGAAATCCACGATTGGCTTCGATGCCGTAGTAAAGCGAAGCCAACGCTTCGCGGTGGGCCGGGCCGAGATAGAGATATCTCGGGTCCGGGGATACGCCAAATGGTTGCTCTCGCAATGCAAAAAATTCCAGGAACATTTCCGTTGTCCTATATTCTGTATTGCCCGCCCGAAGTGCGGGACGGGGCATTCACTTCGTAGTCGGCATCTTCGGAGTCAGGTGGCTTTTTCCCGTTCCCATTGCCATTTCCATTTCCATTCTTGTGCACCCCGTGGGATGGAACCGCTGCCAGAACCGGAATCCTTAACTCAGCCATTACTTCGGAAGGCGTACGGAACGACTGGTCCGCGTAGTCGATGGCAAACACGACTCCTATACTGATCGCTCCGCCCAGCAATACTGCGACTAAGCCAAAAATCGCGATCGAGCGCGTGGGCAAGCTTGGAACCATGGGAGCCTGCGCGATCGACACATTCAGAATGCGTCGACGGTCGAGAGCATCAGAGATTTTTGCCTCTTCGCGCTTCTTGGTATAGAGCAAATAGTTGTCTTCGTCCGTCTTCTTGGTGCGCATCAGGTCGCCCTGCAGAATTCCCTGCTCTTCCAGTTTGCGGGCCTGCGCCATATAGACATTGACCACGGCTTGCAGCGCGGTCTCACGGGCTTCCAGTCCGCTCAGATCGGCCTTGGCCTTGGCCAATTCCGAATTCACCCAAGCGTAGGTCGGATTCTGACCGGTAGTTTCTTCTTTCACCGGCGAGGTTTGTTCCAAGGTGAGCGCGGCTCGCGTATCGTTGATTTCTTTGTCCACTTCCACCACCAGCGGGTAAGTCGGCTGGTACTTGGTGAGCAGTTCGGTACGCTTCATCTCGAGCGTCAACAAAGTCGCCTTCAAATTTTCCAGGACTTGGGCGTTGTCGCCCTTCTTGGTCGAAGTGGTGATGCTGGAAGGAGTGTTTTTGTCCTGAGCTTCCAGATCGGTCACGCGCTTTCGTGCTTCCGCGATCGAAGCCCGGGTTGTATCCAGAGAACTGTTGAAGTCGGCCAACTTCTGCAGGACCATGTCGCGCTGCGTAGTGGGCGCCACGCCATCCTGTTGTGTCGAAAACTTGGCGAGTTCGGCCTCGGCGGCCATCATGTCTTTCTTGTACTGCTCCGCCTCTTTGTCGAAGAATTCAACTTGTCCGGGAGGATGGTGCACTTCCAGATGTTTATCGAGATAAGCCTTGTCCAGCGTGGCCAGTACTTGCTGCGCCAGCGCCGGCTTCTTGGACTCGTAGGCGACGCTGATGATGTTGGTCTTCTTGATCACTTCGATCTGCAGATCGGAGCGCAGCGCCAGAATCGCCCGGTCGGTCCGGTTCTGTTGGGTTTCGCCGTAGTGCACGATCCCGCCAAGGAATGACTTTTTGTCGAGACCGCAGGTGGTGACTACCTGTTGCAGCACATCCTGACTCGTCATCAGCTCTACTTCCGAGTTGATCTCTTCCTCACCCACCGTGTCATGCAGCATCATCGGAGCGTTCTGTTCCGGACTGATGACGGGATCCACGCGTTCGCGCTTCACCAGAAGTTTGGTCTCGGCCCGGTACTTCGCCGGCAGCACGAGTGCGGAAAGCAGCACTCCAAGGACGACTCCGCAAAAACACAGCACCATCACGCGCTGGTGGCGAAAACCAATTGCCACTACATCCCGCGCGGTAAATGAGAAAGCGCGCTGTCCGTTGCCGTTCCTGTAAGTTGGTTCATTCATTTTGTGTTGCCTCCGTACTACGTCGCTTCACTACGTCGCTTCTTCGAGTCGTCAATCTGCAATTAACATCCGGGGGACTTCTCAATTCCTTCTTAGGGGATGGCCAAAGGCAAATACGAACCCATACTCAGATTGGGGATGATGCGATCAATCTTGGACAGCGTATTCTTTGGCACGAACAACATGTCGCCGGAGTGCAAGAACGGATCTTCTTTCAGATCGCGGTTCTTTTCCATTTTTTTCACGTCGATCAACTTAGCTTCAGTCCACTGATCGTCGACTCGGCGAAACAGCACTACTTGAGAGTGCTTAGCGCTGGATTGAAATCCCCCCGCCACCGCGATGGCTTGTGTAAGCGTCATATTCCCGTGCATCTCGTACTTTCCCGGCTTGGCGACCTGGCCGTCGGCGATGAAGTACGGCTTTTCAAATTCCTTTAGTACAACCGAAATCATGGGATTGTTCAAGATTTTTCCGTAAGCTTCACGAAGAGTGGTGGTTAGCTCAGGAACAGTCTGACCAGCCACCTTGAGCTCGCCCACAGCCTTCAGGTTGACATAGCCATCGGGCTGCACTGCGACAGCAAGCTGGTTGAACTCCGGGCTCAGATCGAAGATCAAATCGAAGGTGTCACCGGCCTCAATGTGATAGCGCGGGTTACGCGGTTTGAACTCGGTGCTTCGGGCAGAGGTAGATGTGTTCGCGGTGGCCGTGTCCGGCGAAACGGCATTCGCAACCGGGATCGCACCTGGTCCTGCCGCGCTACTCACCGCGGTTTGGGCAACGCAAATCGTGCTTAGTGCCAATGTACCGATGAGCATTGCCAACGCCGTGGCCAAGTCTCGCTTTTTGCACTTTAGATTGTGAATCGCCATTTCGTGAACTCCCATTCTTGTAACCACTTGCCCGTCACACCCTATTGTTTTTCTGGAATCAGGTCGTACCGCCATTTGCTTCGCCGCAATTGTAGACGCGGGAGGCCCGTTCGGGGGACACATCGCCGCCCGGCGCTCCGACCGAACTACTATTACTCGACCTTGACGGCTTCCATGGGCTGCGCCTCCGCCCGGGAACGTGGTGTCAAATTGTGCTGGCGGATCTTGTACAGAATCCCGCGATAGCTGATGGAGAGCAGTTGCGCTGCCCGCCGCCGGTTCCAACCCGTGTATTCGAGAGTGCGGCTGATGGCGTAAATTTCCGCCTCGGCTCGCAGGCTGCGCAGAGAAAACTGCTGATCGCTGAGAGTTTGATCCCCCGCAACCGCCGTTTCCGCAGCAGTCTCGCTTTGGGTCATCAGGTTAACGTTCTTGTTCGCTTTGGCTTTGCTTTCCAATTGATTCATAGAACTAGACCTCGCAACAAGCTCACTGTGTAATTGGCTGCCATGCAGGGGAGAGAATTTCAAAGTGCTTCTACGTCGTACCCGGCCACGCGGACGTACAGAGATCGTTGAATGGGTTCCACCGAGATCACCAGACTGCGGTCGCCGTTCTCCGTTACCAAAACGCCTTGTACACCGTCCAGCGCTCCGCCCTTGACCCGGACACGCTGGCCGGGCCGCAGATAGGGACGCTCTTCGTAAGGAATTTTGCTGGCAACGAGGGTCTTGATGTCATCGATCTGATGATCGGGGATGGGGATTCCGGTGCCCTGGACTCCGACGAAACTGACCACGCCGTGAGTCTTAAGCACTCGGACGCGGTCTTCGGAGGAAGGAATAATGCGCAGGAATGTATACCCGGAAAAAAGTGGACTTTCGACCTGTTTGCGACGATCGCTCCAGGTGCGGGTTTGCGTGACCACAGGGAGAAAAGACTGTATGCCCTGGGTTTCCAGTTGTCGCGCCACGAGCTTCTCGTGACGAGATCTGGTGCGGACGGCGTACCAATGCGGGGATTCGGACAATACAGCGGCTCCGATCTCGGGCTGGTACCGTTCTGTCAATCCCGCCTGGCCGTTCATAGCTCCGCCCTCTCAGTCACATTCGCGAATTTCTGAAGATGGACGCGGATGTGCCCTTGGTATGCTGAAAGTCGTATCGACGAACTCTGGACCTTCGCCGATTTCAAATTAGGGGGGATGTGCTACCTGGTGCTACCTGAACCACCTTTATAAGGTGGTACAACCAAACATTGAAGGGAGTCTAGACAACCGTGCAAGATTCTGCAAGAGGTAGATTCTCTTAGTGAGAAAAGGCCTCATTGGAAGCCTCTAATAAAATCAAATTACTGGAGAAGAAAGACTCTATCAAACCTAATTGACTTCACCACGGCCCGAGTTTTGTGTCGCCAGCCAAACTTCGATTCCACATCTGGGGATTGTTGCGCTCTACACTTCTCTAACCTGGCATCTTTTTTTTTCTCGATCAGCTCTTGATTCATCGTGCAAAATTCTTCATCTTGACACCTTCTTGGGGGCGTAGCACAATGCCTACGCATAGAAAGTCACTTCATTATTATTATTGTCTACAAGTGTGGTCGCGCGCATCTAAAGTTTCTTACTGATTGTGTTTTTGCACGGCGGCATCGAAATTACCCGTTGTGTTGCATCGGCCCTTCCCCCAAGTGCTCACGTGATGGTCGCGGACACGTGAGGACGCTTTCTTTTTCCCGGGACAGCGTCTGCACCTAACCAGGTTGGCAAAAATCTGAGGAGCTTGTATGAAAGCGCGCAGCTTCCGTCTTCTCGTGTTGCTGTTGTTGGTGGTCGCAGGCGTTCTGGCGATTTCGTTGGGACTCGCTCATAAGGTTGACGCTGGGACCTGTACCACGAAATGTGCTCCTCCTCCGCCTCCTCCACCGACGGTGGGTCAATTTGGCGGCCCTCTGGCAGGTTTGAGCCAGTCGATCACCGCCCTGTTCAATGGCGGTTACGCCACCTTCGCGACAAAATGGGATCCCATTCGTGGCTTGGGTCCGGTGTCCACAGAGACTGGATGCTTCGATTGCCATGGAGCTGGGGTCGACGTACTCACCGGCACCGCCGGCGATACCGGTCCGCTTGTGGGGCAACGCTACGGCAAGTGGAATCCCGACGGAACCTTCAACTATCTGGACGGAACCGGAACCTATCCCGAGAATGAGGGTGGCCCGGTTGTTCATGGCCTCTCCAATTCAGCCTTCGGCACGCTGCCGGCCTGCAACATCATGACGATTACCAGTGCTACCGAGTCGGGCACGACCGTAACTCTCACCACCAGCGTGGCTCATCAATTTACGGTGGGGCAAATGTTGCAGGTGCAGAATGTCCCGGTATCGGGTTACAACGGAATCTTCATCATCGCCAGCATTCCTACGACGACAACCCTCACGTACACCAACACAGTTTCGGGCTTAGCCTCTAGCAGTGGCGGCACGACATCAAACTTGCCTCACGAGTCGTTGCCGGCCGACGCAACGGTAACGAGCAACGTGCGCTCGCCAAACCTGTTCGGAGCGGGCTTGATCGATAACATTCCCGACGCCGCAATTCTGGCCAATGTGGGAATCAGCAAGTCCTACGGCATCACTGGCATCGCCAACATGATTCCCGATGAGAACGGCATTGTTCGTCCCGGCAAGTTCGGGCAGAAATTGAACGTGGTCAGCTTGTTCCAATTCACTGCCAATGCCGAATTCAACGAACTGGGGATCACCAACGATAACAGTCTCTTTGGCGTCTCGAACCAGTTCTTCCCGACCGAACATAACCCTCAGGCGTACGCGGAAAACAACATGACCTATCCCACCGCCTGCCAGCCCGATGGTAATACTCCGCAAGATGTGGATCAGGTCAACATCATCAAGATGACCCAGTTCCAGTCGCTGTTGGCGCCCATACCGCCTCAGCCGCCGACCACCGACACCGAAGCTGGCCTGGCCACCTTTAACAGCATCGGTTGCAGTGTTTGTCACATCATTAATTTCACTACGCAAGCCAATGTGACCCTGCGAACCACCACGGGAGGAAAGACTGCCGTCATCCCGTCGCTGAGTAACGTGACTTTCAGCCCCTGTTCGGATTTTCTGCTTCACGACATGGGATCGGGCGATTCTGGCGGCATTCCCTACCAGCCGGAAGGGACTGGGCAAGCCGACCTTACCATGTGGAGGACCTCGCCTCTGTGGGGACTTTCGAACACCCTGATGAAAGCCGGCGGCTTGATGCATGACAATCTCTCCCCCGGCATCAACGCAGCCATTGTGCGCCATGGGGGCGAAGCCGCTACCGTGGAGGCGTCTTACGAAGCGCTGAGCCCCACCGATCAATCTAACCTGATCGCGTTCCTGGGTTCGCTGTAAATATGGGCTGGGCAAACAATTGGCCGGTGTGGTCGCTGTTGAGAAGCCCCATACCGGCCTGATTTTTTCTCGCAGCTTCTCCGCTATTGGTCCGCGAAGCTGCGTGCTGGAGATTTTGATCCGAGACCGAAGCTTTGCTTGAGTTCGGGTCAATCAATCAGGAAGCCGAAAGTTCAGGGTAACTCGAGTCTGCATTTCCACTGGCTTTCCCGATTGCACCCGCGGCCTGAATCGCCACTGCTTCACAGCCGCGATCGCGGCATCGGCCAGCAAGCTTTGCCCACTCACCACTTTCACGTCCTGAATCCCCCCGTCGCGACCGATGCGCACATCGAGGAGCACCGCCCCCTGAATCCCCTGTTGCCGAGCCGCCTCGGGATACGTCGGCTCCACGCGATGCAGCAAACTGCCCGCTGCTGCCTCCGGCGACAATTCAATAATTCCCGCTGGCACCACGGCGGAAGCTGGTTGCCCGTTTTTCTGCGCAGAAGTTACAGGCTGGCCCACGCCGGGTTTGCTCGGCGGCATGCGAAAAATTTCTTTCCCATTTTCATAAACTGACAAACCGCCTTCCGGCGGAAGTGATTCATTCGATCGCGCCGCGGCTTTGCTGGCTAACGCGTCTTTCTCATGCTCATGCTCATGCTCATGACGCGCCACCTCGCCAATCGCCACCGCGTTATTTCCGGATAGATTCGATGATCCGGGGTTCCCTACTCCGAAGCCAGGAGCGGCCGCCGCTCCCGCACTAGTCTCGCTCGACGCCGGCTTTGCCAACTGCCCGGTCGCCTCCGTATCTTTATCTCTATCTCTATCTTTTTCCGCCGCAATCTTTCGCCACCCCAGGCGGTAACCGATCACAATTGCCAGCAATACCGAGCAAGCCAGGACCGCCAGGCTAAGTGCCACCGTCAGTCGCCGGTTCGCGGGCTTGGGGCTGGGCTCCTGGTTTTCCGAAGTACCGTTTTGCGAAATACCGTTTTGCGAAATAGCTTCCTCGTCAAGGACCGGCGGCTTCAGATCGCTCGCAAACTCCTCGACTTCATGTTCCGCCAAGGATTGCGCCGACGTGTCCGGTGGCGCTAGCTGGCCGGCCAAGAAGGGATGATTCGCCCGCTCCATATTTTTCAGGATCTGCTGTGCCAGCGCGTTCATGGTAATTTCGTCCCGTTCACGAAATGCTCCCGACCGCGAGGAAAACACCTCCAGCACCCCGGCCAGCCCGCCGTTTCGCAGAAGCGGAAGAACCATCACGGAGCGTACTCCCAAAGTTCGCGAAGCTTCCACATCCGCGCGCGGATCGGACTGCGCATCGTCGCAACGTTGCACCTGGCGCGTCTTGATGCACTCCGCCGTCAAGCCGGTGCCGCCCACTCGCGCCCCCAACTCCGGAGCGTTGACTCCGCTGCTGGCACGGCACATCATCTCACCATCGCGTTCCAGCAGCACCGCCGCCCCGCTCGCTCCCGTAGCCAAACACGCCTGCTCCACAATCTCGTTCAGCACAATTTCCAGCGCCAGGTCCGCCGAGACGTCCGTCGGCAACTTTCCCCCACTCTGCGCCGAAAAGAGTGCCGTGAGTTTTCCAATATCAGTCTTGGGTTCCGAACCAATGCCCGGCGATATCAAGGACCCCGGCTTTGGCATGGGATGATCAGGCATGTCAACTGACGGATCGATTCAAGAATCAGGTTGCGGGTAGACTTACTCTGTCTGTAGCGGAGTTTCGCGCCAAATTCGTACCTTGTCAACCGTCATTCAATTTTCAAAAACTCGGGGCTTTACCATCGAGCGAGTAATCCCAAAATGGCAGGACGCCAAAAGAACATCGATCCTGTGCAGTTCTCACAGCATTGATCGATGTTAGAATCGACAGTCCTGATATATGCGCATCTCTGTCGTCGGTTCCGGATACGTAGGATTAGTGGCTGGCGCCTGCTTCGCCGACCTTGGCCATGACGTGATTGTCGTGGACAATGACGACCGCAAACTGAGCGCACTCAAGGACGGCGAAGTCCCCATCCACGAAAACTTTCTTCCTGAGCTACTGGCTCGTCACCGCGGCCATCGTCTCGAATTCTCTGACGATTTGCAGGAAGCGGTTCGCGCCAGCTCCGCCATTTTCGTCGCAGTGGGCACGCCTCCCACCGATCGCGGCGACGCCGACCTCTCTTATGTCGAGATGGTCGCGCGCGAGATCACCGGCGCCATCGATGGTTACAAAGTCATTGTCGAAAAGAGCACGGTCCCGGTCTATACCAGCGAGTGGGTGCGGAAAATTATTCTGCGCAATGGCGCTGACCCCGATTCTTTTGATGTCGCTTCGAATCCTGAATTCCTACGCGAAGGCACCGCCGTCACAGATTTTCTTTTTCCCGACCGCATTCTTGTCGGCTGTGATCACCCGCGCGCGGCCAAGCTGCTGCGCGAAATTTACGATCCGCTCACCAGTGGGGCCTATTATCAGTGTGCCCACGCCATTCCACAACCCGACCGCGCCTCCATCCCTCCTGCCATCATCGTGACCAGCACCAAGAGCGCGGAGCTGACCAAACACGCCTGCAACGCTTTTCTCGCGATGAAAATTTCCTTTATCAATGCCGTTGCCTCCATCTGCGAAAGTGTCGGAGCAGACGTGAATCAAGTCTGCCACGGCGTCGGCACCGATACGCGCATTGGTCCGCGCTTTCTTAATCCCGGCATCGGTTACGGCGGCTCCTGCTTCCCCAAAGATGTGCTGGCCTTCCGCGCGGTCGCTCGCGAATGCGGATACGACTTCCGTCTGCTCGACGAAGTCATGCGCATCAACGAAGATCAGCGCGACCGCTTCCTGCGCAAAGTGCGCAGTGCGCTCTGGACCTTGCGCGGCAAACATCTCGGGGTTCTCGGCCTGGCTTTCAAAGGGGGCACGGACGACATTCGCGAATCTCCCGCCATCCTGATTGTGCAAGCCCTGCTGCAGGAGGGCTGCAAGATCACCGCCTACGACCCTGCCGCCATGGAACGCGCTGAAGAAGTCATGGCTTCTGGCATCAAGTTCTCCAGCTCGGCCTATGAAGCCGCTCACGCCGCCGACGCGCTGCTGATCCTCACGGAGTGGGAGGAATTTGCCAACCTTGATCTTTCCCGACTTCGTCAGGAACTCAAGTACCCTATCGTGATCGACGGACGTAACCTCTATGATCCGGAAGTGATGGCCGCGCAAGGTTTCACCTACTACAGCGTCGGCCGCGCCACCGCTCATCCCGAGGCCGCGCCCGCCGGCCTGAAAAACGGCAGCGCCAAAGCATGAGCAAACCACGCGCGCTGGTCACTGGTGGCGCCGGTTTCCTGGGATCCCATCTTTGCGACGCCTTGCTCGCCGAAGGCTACAGCGTTGTGGTGGTCGATAATTTGCTTACCGGCCGTCTGTCGAACTTGGCCCACCTAAGCAAGGATTCTCGATTTGAATTTGTAGATAAAGACATCTGCGAAGCCTTCGACGTCGGCCATGTCGATTACGTTTTCCACTTCGCCAGTCCAGCTAGCCCGGTCGATTACACGATCCACGGCATCCCTACGTTGAAAGTGGGTTCTCTCGGAACTTTTAACGCGCTCGAAGTCGCGCGAAAATACAACGCGAAATATCTGGTGTCTTCGACCTCCGAGTGCTATGGCGACCCGCTCGAGCACCCGCAAAAAGAAACCTATTGGGGGAATGTAAACTCCATCGGCCCGCGTTCGGTCTACGACGAGGCCAAGCGCTTCACTGAAGCCGTGACCATGGCCTACCGGCGCTATCACAAAGTGGATACGCGCATCGTGCGAATCTTCAATACCTACGGCCCCCGCATGCAACTGAATGACGGACGCGTCGTCCCCAACTTCATGAAGCAGGCACTGCGTAACGAAGCATTAACCGTCTACGGCGACGGTAGCCAGACCCGCAGTTTCTGCTACGTCAGCGACGAGATCGATGGCTTTCTGCGCCTGGCCAAGTGCGATGAACATTTGCCGGTCAACATCGGCAATCCAAACGAGTTCACCATTCTCGAATGCGCCAAGCAAGTAATCAAAGTGACCGGATCAAAAAGCAAAATCGCGTATGAACCGCTGCCACCAGATGACCCAAAGCAGCGGCAACCGGACATCACAAAAGCTCGCCAACTCCTAGGTTGGGAACCGAAGATTCAGTTAGAGGAAGGTCTGAGTCTTTCGCTGAATTATTTCAAGAAGGCCGTAACGGAAGAAGTTAAGGATCGAAAGTAAATCGACTGTCGCCCCCGCTTTTGCCAGCAATGCTCATTTGGGGACGGCGAACGTTGAGCCGAAGTCGAAACGGAAAGCTGAAAGCTACTTCTAACTACTGCTTCTCGGCGGAGGCGGCCACAAAATCAATCAACTGCTGCACTCCGTGCCGTTCATCCTTGGTGTTCAGTTGAAAGGAAACGCCCATCCCGTAGCCGGGATGTGACGACTTCACCAGCCCGCTCAAGCGCAGCTTGATGTCATAGGTGCGCACGGTAATTTCCACCAGAGTTCCCGCCGGAAACGCCAGCGGCATTTCCAGATAACATCCGCCTGGACTCAGATCGCTCAAGTGACAATAATTCCGCACCGAGCTTCCCTGCTTGTAAACTTCAGCCCCCAGACGGCAAGCATAGCGAGTTTGCCCGCGGCGGTTGGCAGGCTCGGCGCGCAGGCGAGCTAGGGCATTACCATCGCGGCTCTGCGACTTAATCCCAGCCGGCTTCG
>Ga0224555_1003279_pt1 | contig 16944 bp, 17 predicted proteins | sample 714S23034metaG_FD_180687 | JGI IMG/M metagenome (GOLD analysis project Ga0224555, IMG submission 180687) | Peat soil microbial communities from Stordalen Mire, Sweden - 717 S2 30-34 | ecosystem: Environmental > Terrestrial > Soil > Wetlands > Peat | place: Sweden: Norrbotten County, Stordalen...
CCCAGCCAGCCGCGGTGAACACTTCGTTCAGCCGAGCGGTGTACGCTCGAGGGTCTGCATATGGAGCAACGCAGCCCTTTTTCCCGTCCTGCGTCTTGTTCGTAACGCGCCATTTCACATCAGGGATTGCAAACGGCTGGCTCAGACGATCGAGCAACGCCTTCGCTTCTTCCGGCGTATAGATAAAATCGGCCATAATTGGCATTCTCCTTCGGAGTCACTACGAAAATAGGTGAAGACGGCCACAGAAGCCGCATCGTGGCCGTGGTGGTCGTCGTGGGAAGACAGCACGTCACTGGTTTTGTGAAGGGTGGGGTGGGTGGATCTATTCGGCTACTCGTCCGTGCTGAGGGTCAGGGAGTCGAGTCCGATCTCTTTGTACAGCGCGTCAATTTCGACTGAGGTAAGCGCCGGTGCATCGATAAAGTGGTCGCAAGCGTCATGGCAGGCGTCTCGGACGTCGTCCCTGGCATTTGCCGCCATCGAGCGGAGCGCGTGAAGTATTGTGTTGGTCTCGCGACCGTTGAGTATGCGTTTCATGTTGCCTCCGGCAACACATTGACGGTGCCAACTGAGCTCCGGAGGCGGGTGGTGATCCCAAACCCTAGCCAAGCTCAGGCGGGCTGACACCTGCCCTGAGCACAACTGACATTCGCTGGGACCGACCTCGGACAAGCTAATACATCAAGAAAGCTCAGAGTCTTGCACCCTGTATCTTGTTCTCCTGCTTGGCTTCGTCGGCCTGATCTTTGCATTCTCCTAACGTGAAGATTCGTGAAGCTGATACACTTTCGTCTGCGTCCAATAACTGGATGCGCAAGGCGAAGGGGTTCGCCTGAACCGCCGCTCTTCCCTGATTGAAAAGGATGGGCGGATGATGACCCCTGACGAGGCTTCGTCGGGGAGTCTGCTGCCCGCACAAAAGCCTCAGCAAAATTCTGGATTTGCGTACGCCCAACATTCAGGCGTGCCATGAGCTGGAGGCCTTGTGAAGATCCTCGTCGTTTCCGACATTCATGCCAATCTGGCCGCTCTGGAATCGCTCCCTGAGCGGGATTTCGACCAACTTTGGTGCTTAGGCGATCTGGTGGACTATGGGCCAAGACCCCACGAAGCCGTCCAGTGGATGAAGCGGAACGCTGCAATAGCCGTGCGCGGCAACCACGACCACGCTGCCGGATTCTCCGCTGACCCTCAGTGCTCTTTGCCATTCAAGCGACTCGCAGCCGAGACGCTCCGCTTTACGCAAGAGGTTTGCACCGTGGATGACGTCACGTTCCTGAGAAATCGTCCTCTCCATGCAGAAACTGCGGTGGACTCGACCCGCTTCTACCTGGTTCATTCCACTCCCACAGACCCGCTGTTCGGGTATTGTCCTGAACAGTCGGAGCGCTGGCAAGAGGAGGTTGAGTCGATCAACACCGACGTGCTCCTCCTCGGCCATACGCACACACCGTTCGTGCGGAAGGTTGGTAAGACAACAATCGTGAATCCGGGAAGTCTTGGCCAGCCCAAGACGGGCCGTCCGCTGGCGTGTTACGCGACTTGGGAAGATGGCAAAATCTCGCTCAAGGAATATCCCTATCCCGTGGAGGAGACCATTCAACAGATTCGCATGATGCCGATCTCCGTCGACGACCAGGTCGCATTGATCGCCGTACTTGAGACGGGGGCACTACCGGTTAGCCATTTTACGAATCTGCAAACCAATGGCTAGCCGTGAGGTGGAAGTTATGACAAATTCCCTGGCGGGAACGGCTGGACAGCAGATGGATAAGCTCATCGCCGCGCTCGATTCCTTGGTTGATGGTGATCAAGCGGTGGAGATGCTCATTGCGTCAGGACCACTTGCCGTTCCCCATCTTTCGGCCTTCCTCTTGAAAGGCTCTCCGAGAACAATTTCGCTGCCTCGCTGTCGCGCAGCGCGAGCGCTGGGAGAATTGGGAGCCTGCTCTACTCTGATCTCGTATTTCAGGGAGTATCGGCCTCCTCAGGACGCCGCTGTCTTGTTCGCGGAGGACGCAGTCCGAAGCGCGGTAGCCGGTGAGCTTGTGCGCTGGAAATCTGACGAAGTGTTCCTGGTCTTGCTCGACGCGGCCAGGCAGCGTACCACGGGAGCGGTGGTTCTTGGGTTGGGTGAATTCTGTCGGTCCGAAAGCGTTCCGTTGTTGTTTGAGGTTCTCGAAGACGACCTGTGCAGAGACGAGGCGATGAACGGTCTGCGGAAGCTCCCCGACGCTGCCCGCCAATTCGGGATCCTCTCGATTCGTGGATTGACCGGCGTGACGATGGATGGGCCATCCGCCCGATGCCGCCGGCGAGCAACCCTTCAGCTTCTTTTCGCACTCGGCGTTACTCCGGGCGATTGGCCGGACCTGCGCCGATTCCTTTGGGAGGGTGATCCCGGGACCGTGGTCGCCGCTGCCCAGTTGGGTTTCATGATTGCGCCAGAGACCCAGCACCCGGAGATCATAACCGCACTTCTGAGAGTTGCCGAACGGCTGGATTTTGTACAGGAGGAAGACGTCAATCGACTGCTGGATGCCCACTCCGGCATCGCGCGCGACGTCGCGCAGCAATTGGAAAGGCACAGAGAACACGCGGACCACAAGTCCAATTGGCTGTCTCCAACCTACCGGATTCTGCATCGCGTGCTGGAAACGAAAAAGGATCGCCAAACGAGTGATACTCCGGCCGACGTGCAAATGGGAAGCGAAGCTCAACACTCCGCTAGAGAGAATTGACACTCATGGACCTCAAAGAGTACGAGCAAGAGAAATTCGGGATAGCCGACATCATCCGATCCGCGCAGGCTGTCGAGACGGAAGACGAAGCTTTGCAGTCAGAAGGCCGGGATATTCTCACACGCCTTGCGGAAGACCAGTTTAATCTACTGTTTGTCGGGCGATTCAGCCGAGGCAAATCGACTCTAATGAATGCCATCCTCGGCGGGGATCACTTGCCAACGGGGATTGTGCCTCTGACCTCCGTCATCACTACAGTTCGATATGGAAGCCGCAAGCAGGTCGTGCTCAACTTCAACGACCGTAGTTTGCGCCGCGAGGTGCCGCTATCGCAACTGGCGGACTACGTAACCCAGCAGTCGAACCCTGGAAATGTCAAGAGCGTGGCGTATGCCGAAATTGAGTTGCCGGTCGAGATCCTGCGCCGTGGGTTCTTCTTCGTGGACAGCCCAGGGTTGGGGTCCTCGATCGCCGAGAATACACAAACCACAGAGCGCTTCCTGCCAGAGGCGGATGCCTTCGTGCTGGTAACGAGCTATGAGAGCCCGCTGTCGGAAGAAGAAGACCGTATCCTGCACCGGATACGCCTTACGAACAAGAAGCTCTTCGTTGTGGTCAACAAGCAGGACACCGTCAGCGCGGAAGAGCAGAGGGTAGCCCTCGCGTATGTTGCGGAACGATTGGAACGCTTTGCTTTTTCCGAAGTGCCTCGCATCCTTTCCATCTCAGCGCGACAAGGGCTCCATGCGAAGCAATCGGGGAATGCGAGCCAGTTGGAAGAAAGCGGCCTCGGACCATTGGAAGCGGAACTGTTGCGGTTTCTCACAGAAGACCGTGCACAGTCTTTTCTCTCCAACATGTACGGACGGGTCACCACCTTTCTCACCCAGCAGCTAAGGCAAGATGACCAGGCGGCAGATAGGGAGGCATTTAACGTGCTCGAAGAGAGGCTATGCAACCTCCGAGAAAAGAATCTTGGCGCAGAGGGTCGAACGGGAATAGCTGCCGCGAGAGAGGAAAGCACCTCTGTGGCTCAGCTACAGATCGAGAAGCGGGCCGGGTGCTGGATTTGCGGCGCTATCCTGGACGCGATCTTTGCATTCCTCAGTCAGTATCAATACGACCTGACCATCAATCCCGAAGCACAGCAGCAACATGCCGTCAGAGGCGGGTTCTGCCCTCTCCACACCTGGCAGTATGAGAACATCTCGTCGCCGTACGGAGTGTGTACGGCGTACCCGCAACTTGCTCATCGCATTGCAGGGGAACTTGAGCGACTTGGCGAGCAGGCATTCAGCACCAACGGATATCTTGATGAACTCAGGGGTCTACCTGCTACGGCCGAGACCTGCCGTGTCTGCGAGATTCGGATCGAGGCGGAACAGAAGGCGGTGCACATTGCCGCAGGAACCGTAGGAGATGCGGTCATATCTAGCGACGTGCGTTTGCCAGCCTGTTGTCTGTCTCATTTGGCCATGGTCGCTGCGTCCCTTGGCGTCGGCCAACCAGTTCGGAATCTGCTTCGCTCTCACGCGCAATTGCTGGAGCGAACTGCAGAAGACATGCAACGATATGCACTCCGGCACAACGCACTTCGGCGATATCTGACCAGCGAGGAAGAGCGCAGGGCTTCCCAACTGGCATTACTGCTGCTCGCAGGCCACCGAAGTGTAAATGCACCATGGACTGTCGACTCGATTCTGTAAGTGGAATGGCGTCTGAACATGGCTGAAAGTTCGACCTGCGACTCACGACAATACCGGTTCGGGTATCGGCTTCAGACTGCGTCCGACGTTCCGGGGGATTTCTCACTCTCCCCTCAAAGAGACAGGTGGGATTCGGCGATCTTTATGCCCGGAGATACGGAAGCACTGTGGAAGCCGCCAGCGTACCCGCCGCGAATCTATATCCTTGCCGATGACACCTTGATGGTCTACACGCACCCCACGGCGCACGAAGCACCATTCATGCTTCCACTCCAAGACCTAATCGTGGTCTCGACAGTGAGGGCACTCTTGCACGGGGTCGTCCGGTTTCACTTCGGGGATTCATCCCAAAGCTTTCGGTACAACGGTTGCCACCAGCATTACATAAGCGAATTCCTTCGGGTGTTGCGGTCGGTATGGCTTCCCCACTGCAAGGCGGCCCTGCCGGTGACCGCCCTATCGGAAACGAGCCAAGGCATAACCTACCAAAGCTGGCATGCACTGCAGACCGAACTTGACCACGGCGAAACACTTTACGGCGGCTGCGGTCAACCGCCGATACACTCTGGAAAGAGATGGTGGCTCTTCCGATCATTCCAAGTGCTGCCCGCTGTTCTTCTTGCGGTCACCAATCGCCGCCTGATCTCCATCTCCACGGGTGCCGGGGACACCGATGGTCTCTACGAAACGACAGTCCGCTCCACGCCAATCCGCAATCTGGCAGTGGGAAAAGTTGAGAGCGCTGCCGGCGGTTTGACGGTGTCGCTAGAACTCAAGAGCGATCGCGCCTGGAGGTTCCCGTTCGAAGCCGATCAACTTACATCGGTAGAGAGCTTTCTGGATCGACTGGAGCACATTGCCCTTTGTCCAGAGGAATTCCCTCTGGGTGTTCCTTAGCAACCGGCATTCGGTGGCGGGCGTTCCGTCCCCTAACGGCGACCCATCCTGTAGTCGACGTATAGGATATGGGCTTTGATCTGGTCGCCCATTCTGTACTGTGGCAAGTGAGCCATCTTCAGCATGGCGAGAATGGAGCCGGGATTTCCGTCGCTCCACTCGACGAAGGCTGGTAGGACCGTTTCCAGATTGGACGCCCAAAGCTGATCGCTCTCTGCATGACGCCGGGCAAACTCCAACGCGATAGGATGCGGCCAATTCTTTAGTTCAAGCCGCTCCGATCTGTTCGTACAGAGCGGACGCAGAGCGCCAATATCCTCCATGTGCGGAGATCGTGAAGCAAAGATCACAGGCGTTCGTCCGTAGTAGTGAAAGTCCTTAATCATGCCTGTAGTGACACTGGACGGGGCTTCAAGTTGATCGAGAACGAGCAGGAACGGCTGGGTATCGAGGGCACGGTGCACCATGCCCTTCAGGGAGATCGTAGATAATGCAGCGATGTTTCCTGGGACTCTGATTCGCTCGTCGGCCGCATGCAGTGATTGAAACAAGGCAAGGACGAGGTCGCGCGGTGACCGGACTTGGCCGACGTACAGGGCGAGCGGCTGACACTTAACGAAGGTTTGCAATAACCTTGATTTGCCGACTCCTTCCGGCCCAAAAACCAGCAGCGACTTGCGTGTTTTGGCCTGGCTTCGCAGCCGATCCATCTCCTCTTCGCGTTCGACGCAGTTCAGATATCCATGGCCCGGTTCGCGTTGGAGTGAAGGCGATGGCATTGCAGTTGTGCCTCTCTAGCTTCCATTACTTTCCAGGTAGCGTTGATGACTGCATCGGACGATCTCCTGGGCTCTATCTCGGTCCTTCCAGCCCAGTACCTTGGTACGGTTGCCCTCCAGGTCCTTATAGATCGAAAAGAAATGCCCGATCTCACGAAGAACATGCTGCTGTACCTGGGTGTAGTTCTCCACCTTGTTGAAGCGTGGGTTGCCGGTCGCATAGGCCAGAATCTTCTCATCCGGGACTCCCTGATCGAGCATCTCGAAAAGTCCGATCGGGCGAGCGGAGAAGACGCAGCCTGGAAATGTCCCCGCGTCTGTCAGAATCAGGATGTCAAGCGGATCGCCATCCTCCGCTATGGTCTGCGGGATAAAACCGTAGTCTCCGGGGTAGTGGACTGGCGAATGTAGGTTGCGATCCAACCGAAACACATGCAGCTTCTTGTCGTACTCGTACTTGCTGACACTTTCGAGCGGGATTTCAACGATTACGCTGACGATCTCCGGGACTTTATCGCCAATGGGAAAATCAAGAAGACTGGTCATTTGCCTCTTTCTCTCATTCCACAGGGGCAAATGAAAAGACCCCTGCGTCTTCGGGATTCATCAGCTGTTCCGTTCCGGACGGCGCCTGAGGGCGGATTCGTTCAAACCATTCTTCGCCGCGCCCGCAAGCAATCGATCCGCACCTTCCCTGAAAGCGTGCAACAAGGAGCATGAGCGCATGCCCTGCAAGATTCGTAGCCCTTCCACTGCCGCTCTCCGAACGAACAAGTCTGGATCCTCCTCCGCTAAGTGCATCAACCGTGGAACCGCTGAGGCAATTCCGTTTTCCCCTATCAACCAGCAGATACGTGCCCGCGCTTGCGGCAGCGGATGAGCCAATGCGCCGATAAGTTTCTCTTTATACGACCGCGTGTCTCCATTTAAGTCGGCTCCGCAACTCGGACATTGATGTAGCGTTGCAGCGATCTCGGCCCAGCAGTGTGTACAGAAGGCAATCATCTGTTAGAGCGTCCTGGGCGCTCCAATCCCTGCAGTAGTCAACGATGGCTGCCCGTAATCTGGCAGGGAGATGAGCGCGGAAGCATCCCGTTCCAGTCGGTTGAGCCGTTCAATTGCCGACTGTACGGCGGGAGTTCCTTCTTCTTTGACTTTCCGTGCCCGGTCAAGTGCCTGTTCTGCAATGCGGCTGACTTCATGCAGCAGCTTGCGGATCTCGACCTCCAGACGGTCCCGGCTTTCCTGAATGCGATTGAGGACGTCGTTTTGTACCCGCGAGCTATTGACTTCCAAAAGGTGCTGCATGAATTCTCGTGCATCGTTCGTGATTACTTTGCGTGCACCCACAAACGGCAGGAAGATGTCGGCGACCCAACGCAGCGGTGATGGGGGTTGCGCAGTCCCGATGAAGTCCTCGAAAGTGAACCTGGAACGTACGCGGAAGCCCTTCTCCGGATCGAGTGCATGGGGCATCCGTGTCAGTTCGCTAAGGCCCGCATCCGCCAGCTTCTTCAGAAAGTTGTTTCCCATCTCCATAAATCTATTGGCCACAGCGCGATATTGGCGCTCGCCCTCTTCCTGCTCGGGTTTGAGCCAAGGCATAACTCTGCGGCGCGAGATCTCCTGGGCGAGGCGCATCAGCCGACGCCGATAGTGCGGGCCACAGCCTAAGGGTCCGGACGGTAGCTCCTCACCAAATTGAGCTTCAGATTCTGCCCACGCGGAATGGAAGAACCGCTTGTGCCTTTCAACGAAGAGGTCCGAAATTCTCTGCTGCTCCGCCATAAACAGGAAACCCAGCTCGCGCATGGAGCGCTCGGCCTCGTTGATGGTTTCCTTCATGAGCTCGATGCGCCGTTCGGATTCTTCGATTGGCCGCTGAAGCGCGTCGCGGTCCTCACCGATGATTACCAACAGTTGTTCGCTTAAGCGCTGGAGGCCTCGGTCGCAGGCGGCGCGAACGAGATATCTGCCCGAGTCTTCAACGAGGTGATGCAAACTCGCCAGCAGTTGTTCCCAATCCCGCAACGGACCGCGGTTCTCCATGCGTTCGACGGCACTCACCTCAAAAACCTCGCCCATCGGGCGATGCAGCCGCTTTTCCAGAATCTCGCGCGTGAACGTCGCCGCCGCCGCACGCTCCGGGTCGCTGGTGCGGTCGGCTTTGTTGATAACCAGGATCAAATCCTGAACTTGCTTGCCGATTGATTCCACCAGCGTCAACTCCTCGCCCGCAATCGGCGGATCGGCTCCGACCACAACCAATGCTGCATCGATGTGAGGAATGAACGCCTGCGTGGTCGCCGTATTTCCAGTGAAGACCGAACCCAAACCCGGCGTATCCACAAAGCACATGCCGGAGGACAACAAGGGGCTGGGTACGAATACTTCCGCGCCGTCCAACGCCTTTTTGTTTTCGGGGTTTAGTTCTTCGGTCACATATTCCTTCAAGTCGGACATGGCAACGTCCCGCCAGAAGCCGTCACGTATCCGTACGCGCGCGTGAAGCCTGTCGCCAAACCGAATTACGGTAGGCACCGCAGTGACCGGAACAAACCCGGTCGGAACAACTGCGTAACCGACCAGAGCATTGAGCAGAGTGGATTTGCCTCGCTTGAACTGACCGACACATGCTACATAGAAACGTCCTTCGGAAACCCGCGCTGCGAGCTCACGCGCTTCCTCGGCGACAGACTCAGCGCCAAGCTCCTGAGCCAGTCGGCCGAGTCGCAACAGGCGGGGGGCACCATCCATAGACACGGATGTCTCAGTCGGAGGGCTGCCGTAATCCTGCACTGTCGCTAGATCGGACGTCATTATGCCCTTCCTGAAGGTAACTGCGCGTTTTCGGGATTGCGCGAGTAGCGGATCGCCTCCACGCGGGACATCGCAATGAGCCCCTCTTCTACCATCGTGTCCAGGTGCGGAATCAGCTTCTCGATTTGCTCCTCTCTGTCGATGATGGTGAGCATGATGGGTGCGTCTTTTGAAAACGTCCAATGACTGGCATGGTGAATTCTGGTACTCGCACCGTACCCTTCGATCCCTCGGTACACAGTGGCGCCGGCCATTCCCAGTTCCATACATTTGGCGACAATCGCTTCGTGGAGGGGCTTGCCTTGCCATTTGTCACCCTCGCCGAAATGAATGCGTAACATCCGTGCTTGAAATTGGTCTTTCATGGTCGAGCCTCCGTTGATACTGAAGCGCTTCCCGACAGCGGCTCCGGCTGATCAACATCAAGAGCACGGTAGGAATACTTGATGATGTCTACGTCTGAGAGCACAACTAGTCCTTCTTCCACCATCTGTTCCACAAGCGGAAGGAAGGATCGAAGCTTTTCCTCCGTATCAACCGCCGAAAGCATGATGGAGCAATCGTGGGACAGGTGGAGAGCCCTGTCCTTGTGCATTCGCCGGTGAGCGCCATAACCGAGGATGCCGCGATAGACAGTCACGCCAGCAATATCGTTGGCCCGCATTGCTTCCACGAGGGCTTTGTAAAGTGGCTTGTCTTTCCAGTGATCGGCTTCACCAATATAGATGCGCATCATCTTTGCCTTGCCCTCTATCTTCAGGTGCGCAGGTGGAATGACCTTCTTTGACTTCGAGACCTGGGCGGGCTTTGCCACGGTGGTTTCCTGAATCTCGATCATTCCAGTTCCAGCCAATTCCTCCAGCTTTCCGAGGAGTTCGTTGACCTTCTCACGGGATTCAATGAATTCAATCTTTAGCGGCAGGTGATCCGAAATCTCAACAAAGCTGGCGTTATGCATGTGATGGTCCGCGCCGAACCCGGCTATTCCTTTCACTGCGGTTGCGCCGGAGACCCCACGATAAAAAAGGAAGTCGAGGATGCTCGAATAGGTCGGAATCCCGTGGTGCGTTGATCCCTCGCTCAAATAGATGGAAACCTTCACTGCCTTTCCGACACTCAACATACGGCCTCCTTTAGGAATGCAACCCACGCTGCGAGACGAGAAATTCGGCGGCACGCCCGAGTGCGCCCCATCCGACTCTATCTGACTCTTCCGGTTCATTACGCAGTTGTTCTAACTCTTGAGTCAGCTGCTCGCGATAGTGTTCGATGATGCCGTCAATTCTGGCAGTAAACACGATCGGGACTTGCCGTCGCAGTTTTGTTGCGTGCGGAATACACAGCACAGCGGATGTCCGCAGCCAATGAGATACACCTGGTCGTGCGAGACAGCTCACGAATTCGCGTGTGCGCAGATCCTCTTCCGCAAGAACCTCTTTGCAGATGTCGCAGACGGCATCTCCGATAGAAGTCGGGGCCGGTTCATCGACCAGCTTGATAAAGACCTGCGCTGCTGTCGGGGCCTTCTGAACCGCTGCGAGGCCCCATGCGTGAAAGTTGCATAAGCGGTGGATGTCGTCCTTGGAGTGATTCTGAAGCCTTTCCGCCTGGTACTCCTTCAAGAAGCGGCAAAAGGGGCAGCCTGGCTCCGACAGCACCTGAAGAATCGACTGATAGATAACGAGTTGCTTATGTGTTCTCATGAAACGATCTCCGCAATAAGGATGCCGACCCATACGGCGACAAGCCCTAGAAACAAGCTACTGAATGCATACAGCGAAGCCTCCAGAAGCGCTCCGCTTCGAATCGTGGAAAAAGTTTCCCACTCATACGTCGAAAAGGTGCTGTAAGCACCCACAAATCCGACAGGAACCAGAAATCTCCACGCGGGATTCAAGCCGGTCCGTTTGTTCAGGTAAGTCAACGAGAAGCCAATGATCACGCATGCGGTGATATTGATGACAAAGGTGCCGTAGGGAAACTTTGTCCCCAGCCGACTGGCGATCGTCGAGCCCACCCAGTATCTGGCAATGGATCCAAGGGAACCGCCTAACGCAATGTAGATATACTTCTGCAAGCCTGGTGCTCCTCCTTATCCAACTTCCCGCGTCGCACGAGGATGTTCACTAACTTCCCAACTCCTCAAGAGAGCCCGATCGCGTTCGAGTTGAGGCATATCGACCCTATCTTTGGAGGCCCCCGCGATTCTGAGAAGCTGAACGCGATAGGCATCGGCATACGAATTCATCAGAATCTCGATCTTGTTCATGAGTTGCTGGCTCCATTGGGAGAGCGCACTGCCGTATTGGCGAAGCTCTTGCTTCAGCAGTTCGCCGACGGTTTGGTGCAAGCTGCTTCTGATCCTGGAGCGCACGACACCCTCTCCCAGAAACTTCCAGTGCCCCACAGTCATTTCACCTGGGATCGCCACCATCTCAAAACGAGGCATGTCCCGTAAAAGGCTCTCCACTTCCTCATGCGCAGGTACATCGGTTCGCCCCATCTCCTGTGCCATTGATTGCAGAGCGTCGATCGCACGCCGACTCACACTCCGCAGACTACCTATGCAGCCCTCTACGGACTCCTGAACGGCACTTTGGAGCCATTCGGAAAGTTGTTGGGGCGGGACACGGGCAGTGGGGTGCTTCTGAATCCACGCAAGCGCACTGTTCTCAACCGCACTGAGGACTGGCTCCGGAGCCTCTCCCAGTTTCAGGAACCCCTGCCGGAGAATCGTCCGTTGCTCCCCCACCTCTCCGGTCACACGGCGCAGCTTCTCCTCTAGGTCACCCACGTCGCTTGGGAGATCATGTCCTCTGCGCCTCTCCTGATCGAGCGTTGTGCTGAGTGCTGCCGTCACCGACTCGCGCAAGGCTCCGATCTTGCGTGCAATGGAGTTGTTCCTGAGGCCTCGCGCCTGATTGAATCTCGGAAGCAGTTCCCGCTCGAAGAAATGATCAAGCATCATCGAGTATTCCAGCCGTGAGCTCACCGGGTGCACGTCAATTTCCAGGCCCAATTCATGTTGCAACTGTTCCCGGATGTACCCGATGACCCGATGGAGGTCCTCTTCTGCAAGCAGGTCCGCCTTGCTGAGCAGGACGATAGCTGGAATTCCAGCTTCATAGAGCAGGCGCAGCGTTCCGATGTCTTCTTCGTTCAAAGTCATTCCCGCGTCAATCAGGAGCAGAGCAAGGTCGCACGATGGAAGATAGGCCAGAGTCTCCACGGAGCCCCGTCTGGCTAGTGATCCAAGCCCAGGCGTATCCACCAGTACGATCCCTTGGCTGAGGCGCGGCGATGGGACTTCGACCAACGCTCGCACAACATTCCGCAGATTGCCCGGGTTTCCTTGTTCTGTGATTAGCTTTCCAAGCTCTTCAACGGTGATGTCCTCATTTCTTCCGTCACCGTACGCCACAGTCGCGCGTAGCGATGTTCCATACCGAAGTCTTGTAGGAACTGCCGTAATTGGATTGATTCCCACCGGGAGGACGTCTGTGTTCAGGAGTGTATTTAATAGCGAAGATTTGCCGCTACTCACACGCCCAAACAGAGCCACCTCCAGATTATTGTCCTCCAGCCGAGACGCCATCAGATCGATGCGCGACCGGAACTCCACCAGCCCGTGCCGAGTCACGATCTCCTCGATAAGCTGCAGTAGCGCCACATCGCATCCAGTCTCCTCAAGGCTGCGGAGACGCGATTCCAGATCGGTGCCTATCTCCTGGCGGACGTAGCGCTCCATGCCTTCAACCAGCGAGCGAAGTTCGTAGACAACCCCGTTCAGTTCGGTTACCGCGTCGTCCGGAATAGCTCCATAGCCGCGCATATAGCCTGGTTTGAGCTCTTCGATTGCAATGTCGATGAAGGCTAGATCGATCGTCACCGCCCGCGTTGCGGGAGTCTCAGGCGGATTCGGCATCATGTGCTGCCACGCGAGAGCACGCAGCAGTTGAGAACGCAAGCGACGAATATGGTCTTCAATTACCCGCGCCTGCGCAGGGGTGAGGTCTGGCACATAGCGCGGAAACGGAGATTGCGATGCTGCGGAATGGAGAACATGCTCCATGTCGCTGAGCATTTTGTCGATGTACTCGCATGTGACTCTGAGCCGTCTCTGTTGGGAGCTGTTCAACTCTCCGGGCTCTTGCGTCAATTTCATCTCTGGTTCCAGCTCGGGCATGACTCCTCCAAGTATCCGCAACTTTGAGGAGTCATCTGCCCGGTTAAGCAGTTTGAGGTGGACTCCAACACACACGGCAGCTGCTACACCTTTACCGGATTCTTCCACCGCTCGTAGATGCTGGCTCCTGCATAGCGAGCCTTTGTCCCGAGCTCGCGTTCGATCTCCAGCAGGCGATTGTATTTCGCGATGCGCTCGCCGCGACTGGCCGATCCTGTCTTGATCTGCCCCACACCGGTAGCCACGGCCAGATCCGCGATACTGGTGTCATCGGTCTCCCCGGAGCGATGCGAGATGACCGCGCCATATCCGTTTTCGCGAGCGATTCGAATGCAATCGAGCGTCTCGGTCACCGTGCCGATCTGATTCAGCTTGATCAGGATGGCATTGGCGATGCCATCTTTGATGCCCTGAAGAAACAGCACGGGGTTGGTTACAAAGTTGTCATCGCCGACCAGTTGGATTTGCTCTCCGAGTTCCTTGGTGAGCTGCTGCCAGCCAGCGCGGTCGTCCTCCGCCAGACCATCCTCCAACGACCATATCTCCGGATACTGCTTCAGCCAGCTCTTCCACAAGTCGATCATCTGCGCCGAAGACTTTCTGCTCTTGTCGGATTTCTCAAAGACATATGCCCCGCCCTCAAAGAATTCGCTGGCAGCCGGATCGAGCATGATGACGATGTCTTCGCCGGGCTTGTAGCCAGCCTTCTGGATGGCTTCCAGGATGAGTTCGATGGGTTCTTCGTTGGACTTCAGTTGCGGAGCGAAGCCGCCTTCATCTCCAACCGCAGTGCTGTAGCCCTTCTTATGCAGAACGACCTTGAGCGCATGGAAGGTCTCAGCCGCTGCTCGCAATCCCTCACCGAAGGACGGTAAGCCTACCGGCGAGATCATGAACTCCTGAAAATCGACGCTGTTGTCGGCGTGCCTGCCGCCATTCAGCACGTTCAGCATGGGCGTCGGAAGCAGATCGCTACTCCGATCCACAAGGCTTGCATACAGGGGCAGTCCTTTATCGATGGCGGCGGCACGGGCAACCGCGAGCGAGACGCCGAGAATTGCATTCGCTCCAAGTCGCGCCTTGTTCGGCGTTCCATCAAGGTCGCACAGCTTCCTATCCAATGCCCTCTGGTCGTTTGCGTCCAATCCACGGATCAGGAGAGCGCGTTGGATCTCGCCTTCCACGTGTCCCTTGGCCTGCAGAACACCTTTGCCGCCGTACCGCGCCTTATCGCCGTCTCGGAATTCGACAGCTTCTCGCTTGCCGGTAGATGCGCCGGAAGGAACCTTCGCCGTCGCTTTCACGCCATTGGCCAGGGTTACTGTTACTGCAAGGGTTGGATTTCCTCGGGAATCGAGGATTTCTAGAGCTTCAAGTTTCGCAATTTCCGACATGATGATTACACTTTCTCGACCGCAATGCGGTCAGTGGTTAAGACTTCTATAAGTTCCTGTTCAGCGGCGATAAGAATCAACTGAACTCGTATCACCGCGTTGCTTTAATCAATGCACGATCATCACTGGACAATGTGCATACTTTAGGACCCGCTCAGTGTTCGAGCCCAGCATCCAGCGATGAAGGATGGTGTGGCTGCGCTTGCCCATGACGATGAGGCTGGCCTGGATGGTCTCTGCCCGGTGGATGATCTGTTCCGCCGGGTGCCCCACGACGATATCCGTCTCGAGATCAATATCCTTTTGCCTGGCCTGTTCGCGGATGGGAGCAAAACTGCGCTCATAGCGCTCGCGTGCGTCTTCGAGAACCGCATTGAATTCCGCGCTCTCGGCAAGTTCCGGCGGATGGACCACGGCAAGGACCAACAGCTTGGCTTTCATATCCCCAGCAATCGAAAGGGCGACGTTCACCGCGTGTTCCGAATGCGGAGACGCATCATATGCAACCAGGATTCTCTGAATTCCGACAAAGACCGGGCTTCCCATAGTGACTTCCTATACCTCTTCCGCGGCAGTGGGCCGCTGAATCGCCTGCTCCGATTTCCTGCTCGGCTGATGTGGAAGCAGATGCCGGGGCAGGAAGAACGTGTTCGCAATCATCGTCGGAATCACAGCGCTGCCAATGACCGTTCCCACGATGTAGGAGTATTGGGTTTGCGTGATGATCTGGTGATTGAGGCCAAAGAGCGCGGAGATGGTGCCGAACGTCAAGCCGGTCGACATCATCAGCGTGTAGTAAGTTCCGGCGGAACCTTCGTATTTGTGCGCCCGGACCGCCGGATAGACAGAAACAGCCTTCGTCAACGTCTTCGCCATGAACAGAATGAGCAGTGTGGCGGGCGCTGCAATCAATGCGGGGACCGAGACAAACGAGCCGGCGCGGATGAAGTAGAACGGCGTCAGCAGTCCAAAGGTGAGCGTTCGCAGACGCCGGATGAGCGAGTGGTCTTTGCCTACTGTTCCCGCAAGAACCATGCCTATCATGTAGGCGGGCAGCACGGCCTCGCTTCCCGACCAGACCGCCAACCCACCCATTGCGAACAGGAGAAACAGAATGTACTTGGCTTCCAGTTCAGAGACGCGCCCGCCGTACTTGCGGAAGAACCACGGCGTAAGAAAGGGGAGCAGAGCAAAGACCGCGATCGAAACCACCACGAAGATCAGTGTCTTGATCGTGAACGGAGAGAAGATCATTCCCAGCGCAATCACGGTTCCCAGGTCGTTGATAAAGCACGCGGCCAGGATCGACTTGCCGTACTCGGTGACGTTGAAGCCAAGCTCCAGCATGACCGCGTACACCACGGCGACCGAGGTCGTTGAGAGCGCGACGCCGCATAGCCAACTGGCCATGACGCCCCAATGCAGCACAAAATGCGCAATCGCGGTGCAGCCGAGAAATGGGCCGAAAAATCCAGCTAGTCCGATGACCGACGCTTCGCGCCACTTGGTCTTGAAAATTACGGGATCGAGTTCCGCGCCCGCCAGAAACGTGAGGACAATAGCGCCGGTCCCGGCCAGGAATGTAATCCACTGAGTGTTGCCTAGCAGACCGCCATGCGCCAGGAACGCACCGATGACCAGTTGGGCCACCGTGCCCACCACAATTTCTGAAAGCGCCGTCGATATCTTGAACCAGATCGCCAGCAGCGTCGCGGCCAGCGCCAGGCCCAACCATAGAGCAGACAAAGCCCAAGTGTTCATGGTGGACACAAACTCCTAAATTGTCATTCAGGGAACCGGCCGGGACACAACTCCGCGACAGGATTCCCTGTCAGGAGTCATCATCTGTCCGGCCTATTGGATGGACAGCGGTTAAAGGTGAACTCCCTCACCGTAACCAACTGCCTCGATTGCATACTGCGCGATGGCGAATGTCAAGGTGTGATGTGGTTGACTACTTACTTCCTGTTGCTGTGGATTCGCACGCGCGAGGAAGATTATGAATAAGTCATTGCAGCGGTTCCTTTGGTTTGGACTCCTTCTCACTGTTGCCGTTCCCCTTCACGCACAGACCGGCTGTACAGATTCCCCAGAGAATCCTACCGTCGTTCTTGCTCTTGTGGGTTCAGCGGGTGCTTTGATTTCCACGGTTCGTACCCGGTGGAAAGCTCGCCGCAATTCTTCCCAGCGATAATTGGAGTGCAACTGGCTCATCTTGGGGAGAAGAGCCCGAGAACCGGTCAATTCGATCAAGCCGCCGCGAGATTTCCCTCAGGGGCTAGGTAGTGTCTGACGAATCGATTTTTCTGAGATAGAGCCTGATCCTTTGGTTGGATTTCGTCATGAGTTGAGCGAGGCCCAGTGGCGTCTTGTGGAGCCTATTTTGCCGGCGAACGGTGGTCGCGGCGGGCAGTGGCG
>Ga0224555_1003280_pt1 | contig 16944 bp, 14 predicted proteins | sample 714S23034metaG_FD_180687 | JGI IMG/M metagenome (GOLD analysis project Ga0224555, IMG submission 180687) | Peat soil microbial communities from Stordalen Mire, Sweden - 717 S2 30-34 | ecosystem: Environmental > Terrestrial > Soil > Wetlands > Peat | place: Sweden: Norrbotten County, Stordalen...
AGGCCGGAGCCGTCTGGCTGAGTGAACCGTAGACTTCATCGGTGGAAACGTGTAGAAAACGAAACGCGCTCCGCTGCTCGGCAGGCAACTCCGACCAGTATCCCCGGACAGCTTCCAGCAGTTGAAACGTCCCCTCGATGTTGGTGCGAATGAATTCGGCAGGACCAAGGATCGAGCGATCCACGTGGCTCTCCGCGGCGAAATGGACAATCGCGCCGGGGCGCTGCTCATCGAGAACACGCCGAACCAATGCGCCATCCACGATGTCCCCGCGCACAAAGCGGTACCGGCTGTCCTGCTCCACCGAAGCCAGGCTCTCCAGGTTTCCGGCATACGTCAGCTTGTCCAAAACCGTCACAGCCGGCTGCTGCTCGGCCAGCCACTGCAACACAAAGGCGGAGCCGATAAAACCTGCTCCGCCGGTTACCAAGATAGGCGAATTCACTGACACGTATTCCCACCTCCTGCAGTAAAACATGTGGCCATGTTCAGAATTCTATGCAGATTCTCACGAACCGGTTACTGATAAACAGACCTGCACTTCATACCTGCAACCTGTAAGCTTGGTCCGCGGTTTCGGGAACGCGCACGCAACGAGCAGCCTTCCGGAAAGAAGGCTGTGCGTTTCATCTTGAATCTTTCGCCGACGGCTGAGCCGGGTCTGTCGCAGCGGACATGACCTTTTCAACTGCCACACAGGTAGCGCGAATCTGCTCTTCGGTCAAAGTCGGATGCACAAGAAACAACAAGCTCGTCTCTCCCAGTTCGTGCGCGACAGGAAGGCGCTCTTCAGGACGCCACTCAGGCGGAAACGCCTTTTCTAAATAGATCTCGCTGCAACTGCCACTGAAGCACGGGATGCCCTCGGCCTTGATCGCTTCAATAATCCGATCACGCGTCCACCCTGGACGAAGCGCCTCTGGACGCACGAAGGCATAATACTTGTAGTAGGCATGTTCAATGTGCTTCGGCGGCGCCGTAACACGCAAACCTGGCAATTTTGCGAACGTGTCTGTCAAGATCTGAGCATACTTGCGGCGAACGGAGAGCCATTCTGGAAGCTTCTTGAGCTGAATTCGACCAACTGCCGACTGTACTTCGCTCAAGCGCCAATTGGTCCCAAACGAATCATGCAACCACCGGAACCCAGGAGCATGTTCACGATGGTAGACCGCGTCGTAGCTCTTCCCGTGATCCTTCAAAGACCACATGGTGTTCCACAGTTCTTCTGAGTTAGTGGTCACCATTCCTCCCTCACCGGCTGTCGTCATAATCTTGTCCTGACAAAAGGAGAACGCGGCCACGTCACCAAGCGATCCGACAGGCCGGCCTTTGTAGGTGGCGCCGTGCGCCTGGGCGCAATCTTCTACGACCTTGATATCACGCTCGCGCGCCAATGCAAGGATGTCGTCCATTTCGCACGGCCATCCGGCCAGGTGCACTGCAACGATTGCTTTCGTACGCGGCGTCAATACTCTGCGAATGGTTTCGGCAGTAATCTCTTGGCTCTCGCGATCAACATCCGCGATCACCGGACGGGCTCCAACCATCACCGCGCAGCTAGCCGAAGCGATGAAGGTCCGACTTGTGGTAATCACTTCGTCGCCTGGTCCGATGCCCAATGCTTTCAAAGCGCATTCCAGGGCTACGCTACCGTTCGCTAAGGCAACTGCATACTTACACCCGGCAAATGCTGCAAACTCCTTCTCAAACTGGCGGCCTTCCTCGCCCGTCCAGTAGTTGACTTTGCCGGAGGCGAGAACACCAGCAGCCGCCTCAATCTCATCCTGCGCAAAGTAAGGCCACTTGCCGGAGTCATTGGCGCTTTTATCGGAAACAACATCGGGAACGCTGGTCATATGTGTCTTCATTTGTCTTGGAAACTTCCTGTTTCTGTGAGCTCGCTGGAAGGTTCCCAACGATAAGATGGAAAATACTCGGTTTCGATCCGCTCGCGATGGTAGTGCTCGCACCACCTCGCTTCAAGCGCCCGATAGTCTTCGGGAAGATGGATCTCCTGATATGTAGAAAAACGCGCAACATGATTTGAAAAGCTTGACTTGAAGCGGAAGATGCCATCACCTGGCCGATAGCCACCTCCCAGAATCAGCCGCTTTTTCCCGTGCAGAGTGCCCCAGCGGATAACGTCGTAAACCATGGCATTGGATGGCCGCATCTGCTGGAACTCGTCGTCGGCGCCCCCCAGATAGGAGTAGATGTTTTCATCATCATGCGTGTAGAGAATCGCGCCGATAATCTGGCCGTTGCGCTCCGCCATCGTGAAGCGCGCGTGGTCGCGCATCTCGTTGAAAAAGCGAAGAAAGTACGCTAGCGGGAAGTGATACTGAATCAAGGCATGGGTGCGGATCATCGTGTCGATGTAGATGCGATGAAACTCCCGAATGTGGTCGACGCTGTCGGCCTCGAAGACGCGAATGCCCTCGCGCTCCGAACGCTTGATGTTTTTCCTGCACGCATGTGTAAAATGCTCGGCCCACAGCTGCTCAGGTCCAATGCTCACATCCACAAAAACGATGTCGCGGTTGTAACGCACCAGGGACGGATCAAGCAGATCGACTCCTTCGGACCAGGGATTGAGATGCATGAAATCAGCTACGATCCTATGTTCCCGGCAGGCCTCCTCGAGCGCGGCATGAAATTCATTTCGTCCGAAGGAAGGATCGGAGTCCAGTAGAATGGGCCCCGTGAACTCTGGCGTGAGAACATCGAAACGTTGCTCCCCGGCATCGGCAAACTTCAACCCTGCAATGGGACGAACTAAGAATGGCACCGCCACCCGAGCAGTTCCGGCTTCTATCACAAGCAGGCGTGCTGCATATCCTGTTTGCTCTTCCGCGATGCGGGCGAACTCGACCGATCCAAAAAAGGAACGCGTGGGCGGCACAAGTGCTCGCCATTCGGAAGCATCAGTAGACGTAAGAAGCTTGGCCGATGCCTTTTTCATGCGAGATCTCCCAACTTATGAACCATCGCTTCCAACTGCTGCGGTTCAACATCTTGGTGCACAGGGAGATTCATGATGTGGGACGCAAGAAGATGCGACTCGGGAAACTCCTGGGCACCGATGTCTCCGATAAGCGTGTGATACAGGCTGACGACTCCGAATCCTGCGCTATTCATTTCGAAATATAGGTCGTCGCGATTCTTTTGCTGAATAACTACCGGCAACGTCTGTGGCACAACTCCCGGCGGAAGACTCGGGAACAAGAGGCTCACACGTCCCTCTAGCGCTGGCAATGCAGCGATCAATTGCTCAGCGTTCCTCCGTCTAACCGCAGCGATGCAATGAAGGTCGTACTCCCAGAATGAAAGAAGTTCGCCAGGATGTTCATCCTCTGCAAGCTTCTTTCGCACGCTGTCAGAGGCTGACGAATTGAGCAGGAGCAATCCTCCGTCGTGAAATGGAAGCAGCTTATGCAAGGAGAAGATGGCCGAATCTCCAGCACGCCCACATACGCCTCCGACCAGGTCCGAGAGCATCGCATGAGCTTCATCTTCCAGTACAATAACGCCGTGTTTGCGCCCATAGGCAGCAAGCGCTTCGGAATTCGGGTCAGGATAGCCAAAGTAATGAATAAGCACAAGGACACGCGGCAGTCGCTCGCGAATCTTACACTGAACGTCAGCAGCGTCGATCAATAGGTTCTCGTCCATCCGGTAAAAGATCGGCTTGGCTCCGATGCTGGCTATAGGGTCGAAAACACCTGAACCCTCGCGGGCGCTCCAACCTATAAATGAGGGAAGAAGGATCGAGTCCTCTGCTGTAACGTCCCATGCAGACAACAAGGACCGAAATGCATCGCGGGCACTCTTGAAGCCAAAGGCCGATCGGCGAAATCTAGCTTCCATCTGCGCTGTTTTCGCAATGTGCTGGATATTGTTCATAATTCCGTTCACAATTGTTTCGCCATTCTCAGAGATACTTCGAGGCTCAACAACTGAAACTGGCAGTCTAGCTCGGGCGCTTCCATAGAAGAAACTATCAGTTCACGACGAGCGCCGTTGACCATTCCAGCTGCAGCCGCAATTGCTTCATCAAGTGAAATACCACGGTAGCCGAGCAGTTTGCATGCAACGCCTCCGATAAGACCGAGAGTCATCCCGCCCTCTATAACGCTTACTGCGACCTTGCTGAATCCGTTTTGTTCCTCCGCGGCGAGAGCCGCTTGCCAAAGAGACGAATCGACTTGGCCCCGACTGTTCTTCCGCATTGCACGGGCAAGATCAATTCGGTACAGAAACGATTGCGAGACAATGCTGTATCCTGATTTTCTATACCATGCGACAACGCCGGGATTGCTCTCAAATACATTTAGCGCTAGCGTTCCAAAGCCCCGACCGCTAGTCTCCGACTCGATCGCTTGCAGCAGACGGCTTCCAAGACCGGCGCCCCTGGAGGTGTTTGCTATGGCGATATAGTTTAGGATCGGTTGATGATTCGCAAAACCAACATTGGCATACCCTGCAAGCTCCCTATGCCGCTCGGCGACTGTGAATATTTCATCTTCAGAGGAGATTGAACGTCTAATGTGCGCGACTGCTTTCTCTGATCGATAAATAGTGAACTGCAGATAATTTGCACCGAAGGCCTCTCGCTTCAATCTGTAAATCGCTTGAGCATCTTTTTCCACAGCCGATCGCAACGTTACTGTTTCTTTTTGCTTCATAACCTTCATCCTCGATTTCTTGAATGCAGCTCACGTTCAGCATCAAAATCAAGCATGATAGCATTTGGGTCCGCTTGATATCCATCTCGACGAAGAACATATAGAACCGTGTCGCAGAGTATCTTCACATCGCAGCAAAAGGATAAACTCCTCACGTATTGAATATCTTTTTGTAATCTACTATCCCAGGAGAGATCATTTCGACCGCTGACCTGTGCCAATCCCGTAATACCCGGACTGACCGTGAAACGCGCACGTTCTTCAGTCGAAAAATAAGGAAGATATCGCACAAGCAGTGGCCTTGGACCGACGAAGCTCATCTCTGCTCTTATAACATTGAATAGTTCTGGAAGCTCGTCTAGGCTTGTACGGCGCAGCAGTGCGCCTGTGGGCGTGAGGCGTTGGTTGTCTGGCAGCAAGTTTCCCGTTGCATCGCGCTCCTCGGTCATGGTGCGAAACTTAAAGAGAGGAAAGAGTTTCTCGCCCTGTCCCGGCCGCATCTGGCGAAAGATTACCGGCGAACCAAGCTTGATCCTAACCAAGAAGGCAACAACAAGGAATACAGGCGATAAAATGATGAGCGCCAAGGATGCGCATACAAGGTCGAACAGTCGCTTTCCAATATTGCGATAGAACATTATTTGCACGCTGCACTCTCCCCTAAACCAAAGGCAGAAGGTGATGCCTTCCGCCGAATGCACTGGCTTTCAGTATCTGCTCATAATCGCGCGCGTATGCCGCCCACACGATCTCACGCTGAAAGTTCTTTTGGACCCATGCGCGGCCAGACTGCCCCATGCTGGCGCGCAACACTGGATCGCCGAGCAGACGGTCCAGTGCCGCGGTCAGTGCATCTACGTCGCCTACGGGGACCCGAAGGCCTGTGACACCATCGAGGATGGCGTCACGGGCCCCGGTGGCATCCGTGCTGACCACGGGAACGGAGGCAGCTTGAGCCTCCAGACAGACGATACCAAATCCCTCTCGGTAAGTGGGCAGGGCCAGCACATCCATGGTCCAGTAATACGCCTCAACATTAGAGACAAATCCCGCGCGGATTACGGCAGGATCTGCCTCGATTCGTAAGCGTATCGCAGGTGGCACTGCGTCGCCATCCTCGAAACCTCCCAGTAGCAACAAGCGCAGCTCCGGGTAGGACAATCGCAGACGCGTGAACGCCTCATACAGCTCGAAGATTCCCTTGTCGCGCGTTAAGCGCCCAGCAAATCCCACCAGTAGAGCTGTCTGCGGGATGCCCAAACGTTCGCGGGTCTTCCGTCCAATGGCCTCAGCCTCGGATGTGCGCAGCCACCGCTCAATGTCTACCCCGTTGACAGTGCCTGAACCGATCACCCTGCAATGCTCCGGCGCCACCAAACCTAGACTGATCGCGCGCGCTCTTAAACTGGGACTGACGCTTTGTACATGATGTGCCGCATGGCAGGCAATCCATTCAGCTGACCATAGCAGGCGGCGCTTCCAGCCAGAGGCGGTCTCGAGGCGCAGCCCATGCAGGATGTACACCACATGCGGCACACCCGCCAGACGCGCGGCCAGGGTTCCCAGCAGCCCAGCCTTGGGCGTACCTGCAATGACCAGGTCTGGATGCGTGCGGCGAAAGAGCCGCCACAGCCGCCACAGCGAGACAATATCTTTAAGAGGAGCGATCTCCCGCTCCATGTGAACAGCCCTTGGAGTGGCTCCCTCGGCACTCACCACGTCCAATAGGGGCCCGGGGCTGGAGATCATCTCCACGTCCCAACCATTGGCGACCAAATAGCTGAGTTGTCCCTTGTAGAAGCCAACACTGAGGGGCGATGTCACAATAAACGTGAGCTTCGGCCGGGAAGTGATTCCTGGGCCATTCACCTCGTGCGGGTTCATGCGTCCTTCTTGGAATGCGTCAAGGATCGGTTCTGGGCGCAAGTGCTCCGCGCCAGGATCTCCTTGAGAAACTCCATATGTTTCTCGGCCATCAACGTGGGTGCATAGTGGCCGGCGGTTGCAAGATTCATTCTTGCCATGCGGCACAGTTCCTCGGAATTGAGCTTAGACAGCAGCATTTGTGCAAGTCGCTCGTGGTCTCCAGCGGGGAAGAGGCATTCCTCGCTTAGAAGCTCCGGAATACCACCGACGCGGGAACCAATGGCGGGACAACCACGCGCCATTGCTTCCACCATTGCTCGCGGCAGGCCCTCAGTCAACGATGGCATCACAAAAAGATCGACCGAATCCAGAAACCGATAGATCGCTTCGTCCGCAGGAAGCCTGCCAAGAAATCGCACCGTTGAGCCCAGTCCGAGCTGCGACGCAAGGGATTCATACTGCCCGCGCAGACTGCCTTCTCCCGCCAGATCGCAGGTTAAGGTAATCCCTTGGCGAGCACAGGATGCCAACCCTCGCAAGAGAACGTCCGCTCCCTTGTATGTCTGCTCCAAAGTCCCGATAAACCCAAGTCTCGGAGTCCGTTCGTTGATCGTCTTGAGTGAACAGATGCGTTCGGCCAACTGCGTTTCATCAAGAAGAGCCCCATTGAGCTGTACGTCGGAAAATCCAGTCTGAAATGCGCTCGGGTTGGCCGGATAACGCTCTTGAAGCGTCTTCCCGGTCACATACCTGACTGCCATCGCATTGCGGCAGACCCAACGAAGCTCCCGTGTGGCCTGCAAACGGAAGAATGGACGAAGAGGTCCCCCCACTCCCCCTTTGCCAAATACTTCCCACGGATCACCGATGACTTGCAAGGCGTAGCGTAACCGCTTTCTGTCGAGAATGTGCGCAAGCGCTCCGCTGACAAACCCTGCCCCATGCAGCAGAAATGCGTCCGCGTCTTCGGTCGCTTTGTTCACCGCGCAAATCACTTGCCGGCGATTTTGGAGGTAAGCCAGCGGCCCACGAAAGTCCGGTAGAGGATAAAAGCTCACGCCCTGCCCATCTGCGCGCGCTTCGGCCCTCAGTCTGGTGGCAGTTCCCTCATTTTTTACCCTCGCCAGGATGATCACATGCGAAAAGACCTGAAGATAAGGCTCCCAGAAAGCATATGAAGTTGTGCCTTCGCTACTGTAGATACCGTCACCGGCGTCCCGAAGGTAGTGTTCGTCGATTGATATCAGTAATCTCATGCGATTGACCCTATGACTTCTGGCGCGAATGACGCGTATCGAGCCAACTTTTTCAATTCCGATCTTCGCCAGCACATTCGCCCGATTCTTCTCGAGCACATCAATTCTCCCAAGATGCCCGTGCCAGGTGCCTTTTCGGCCTCGTGGATAGTTATCCCCCGCCCATACGTTGCCCTACTCGTCCGCTACGGACAAAGGTGACCTTCGCGCACGTCTCACAGCCAGTGGCAGCATGTGAACACCAAGAACGCGCCTGAGAAATTTCAATGCGAAAAACCGTGGGATGCCCACTGCAAGGTGCGGCCACTCAGTGAAGGGATGTGCCGCTGCCCGGAAGAACTTCTTACTCAGTTCGAACTGGCCCCTCGTCAGCAACACAAATGCATGCCCAGTGAACCCAGATGCCATCCGCCGCTGAACTTCTTCGAATAGACCTGTTTTCTTAAGTAATTTTGTATATCGCTGCGTGATGGAGATGGTTTCGACAAGAGCGGCGTCGGAACACCTCAGCTGGCAAGTGACCGTTCCAGGATGCAGCTTTACGACTGCCCCTTCAGCCCGCAGGACAGCGAGATCTCCATGTTCCATCATGCGCAAAAAGAAGTCGATGTCACCACACATCCGCATCGAAGTTTCAAACCAGCCAACCTTCCGGACGACCGATAGCCTGAGAAGGACACCTGACGGACACGATAGCGGATTAACCAGATGCGCCATGTGAAACAAAGCGCCGGCGATTGCCAGCCTGCCTGGATAAATGCCCTCTTTGAAACAATTTCCGCTAACCCCAATCCGCCGTCGCTCACCGTTTATTAATGTTGATGCGCTGCTAAGGATAGCCACGCTCGGGTTCGCATCCATCAATGCACATTCCCTCGCCAGGCAGCCCTCGGTGAGTTGATCATCATTACAAAGAATTCGTACATATGACCCACGCGCGAGTTCTAAACAACGATTAAAGTTACCGAACAGACCCACGTTCACTTCATTGCGCACAAGTCTGAGACGGCTGTCGTGGAATGTCTTCAGTACTTCCCAACAACCATCAGTCGAACAATCGTCTACGACCAGAACCTCCAAGTCGGAAAGTTGTTGGGATAAGACTGACTTTAACGTCCCAGCGATCATGTCCTTGCGGTTGTAGGCAGGAATTGCGACGGTACATTTAGGCCTTGCTTCTGACCCTTGCCATCGCTGGGAAGAGTCAAATGATGTGTCCATGTTCAACTCCTCACCATTTCGTCGTGAAACCGTTTCCGCTGCCACACACACTGTAAACTGCGATACCCAGGCAATAGCCTATCAGATACCCTCGCCGCCGACCTATAATAGTTCTCCCTTGTGAAGTCTTTCTGACGCATATCATCCATGATCGGGAAGCAAGCTGGACCCATGTTTTGTCTGTACCTTCGCATCAGACATTTTAACTCTGGCCTGTACCCGTGGTGAAATCAGCCCGCTGACCTCCAGACATAACAAAACGTAAATAGGATATTGATAACGCGGTTCCATAATGGGAGCGACTGCGCTAACGAGTATATACATCGAAGCCCAGTAGATTGATTTCTTTCGCAGGTCCAGTTTGCCCCGCAACATGGCGACCACACACACGATAAACATGCATAAGCAATGCAGAGGGTATACAAAGGAATTCTGGATATCGTTGAAGTCACCTTTGAGGTAGTCGGTCCAAAAGAAGCTTGGGCGTAAAAGTTCGCCGAATAGGTTCAAGAATGCCTTGGGAATTACAACGAGGGGAAAGCCGTATGCTGCCTGTATCTCATTCAACCTCGGCATCATTTGTCCTTCAAGCAATAAGCGCGCGGTCGCCAGACTCATAATATTGGTTTTCAATAGGAGCGGATATCCGATCGTTATCCCTGCAGTCATGAGAACAAGAACAGTCTTATGTTTATCCCTTAAAGGCGAGTGTTTAGCTTCAAAAAGCAGAAATATAGCGACCACAAAGAACTGCTCCCACCTTGGGACGATTGATACGAGAAGAAGCACAAACAGATCCAGCTTTGACCGTTTGGTCGCACTGATATACTTAACTAATAACACAACAGAGATAAATGTGAATATCTCCTTATTAAGCGTCAAAAGAGCTGGCGTAGTTGTTGGATTTAGGATTAAAAGAAAGAAGAATGGGCCCAGCCGGACCCCAGGAAGAGAGGCAGCACACCGCAATCCCCAGAAAAATAACGCAAAATTGAACAGCGTAATTGCGGCAAGGGATCCAAGGAGCTTCGCGATAAGCACGAGGCCGAGAAAATTGCTATCAAATGAAATCGAGGAATCTTCCGAAGGAAAACTTGCGTTGCTACTTTGGACGATACCGGCGACGGACAAATACACTGAAGAGTCAGCTCCAATTCGGAGATGATTTTCCCCCAGAAAAGACGGCTGAACATAACATAGAAATAAGACCCAACAAATTATAGAGTATCCCGCTATCGCGCACAGAAGAAGCCATCTTTCCAACCTCGCGGTTGGAAGATGTATCCGAAAGTTGAGTATGCATTTGTGCAAGGTCTTTGGTATCGTCACAGAATACAAAAAGCAACTCCTCGGTTACGTTAATCGACTCTGGCCCATTCTTCGGTATTAAAGTTGAATGTCTTGAGTATTTCTACTGGCACTGCTGCTATTGCAAATGGCGGAATATCACCGCATACGACATAATTCGCACCTTTCACTGCACCTTCTCCAATGGACGAATCCGGTGTAACTACAACGCCGTCACCTAGACAATAGTGTCGATCCACCACACGTCTTGATCTTCCGTCTGACGCTCATGTTCCGTTGCCAGAGGCACGAACTGCTTCATGGGACGCTATGGACGTTCGCTCTGAATTTATTTGACCTTTTCTCATCTTGCCTGCTCCATCATCGCCTGACGAGGGTTATTAACCTCCATTTAAGATCCCGCAAGGGCTCAGTGAGCCTCCACGCCAAAGCCCAATCCTCTGAGGTAATAATCTTGAAGATGGCTTGCGTTGCCTGTCCAGGGGTCAAAGCCTCCTTTCTCAACCAACCTTCCTTTCTCTTGCTTGACAAGTCCCGAAGAAAAGCGAGCAGTGAGAAAAATCTCCCCCCGTACGACGTGAGAATACTCTTGAGAACCGCGTGCGGGTCACATCTGATCTGCGCCGCGACCCCGCCAGGAACGGTTGCAGGCAGATAACGCGCATTCCCGCATTCAGTCCAGGTAGTCATGGCTCGCGAAGCGTGGCTTCGATAGTACCGCCCCTCTTCGTCCGGTTGTGAACTGTCCGAGTACCAGGGAAGATGGTGGGCCGAGTACCTTCCCTGGAAACGGATACTGGGCCCGAGAATAAAGGGCGTTCCCGGACGGTACAGCGCAAAGGTTGTGTCTACATCTGCCTCGAATACATCCGGAGCTATCTCTTTGCCTATCAGATGTTGCTCCCAGTCAATCACTTGCTGTTTCAAATGGTAGCAATCAGGTATATCGTCCAATCGAAGCCCAAGTCCGGCCTTCAGATAGAAGGGCGACTCCTGCAATTGGCGATGCAGATGCGCTACAACATTCAGGGGGCAAGTATCCGCGGGAATGACATCCGGATCTGTATAAACAAACCATTGCTTGGCAATGATACTTCGCAATTCTTTCACTTTCCAGAGAGCTCTACTTCCGAGGTTCCGTTTAAGGCGGATGGTTCGATAGTTGCCTTGGGCAAGGAAGTTAAGCAATGGAGGGTAGGTTGACGCATTGTCAATGAGTGTGATGTTACGATGTCCAGCTCGCTCTAGCCACTTCAGCAGTTGCATTAGGCAGCTTAGCCGGTCGCGCACATTAATGATAACCGGCACCGTTTCCAGGAACTCTCTCTCTTCCGGAGTTGAATGATTTAGCACCTGTGCCGTTTCATTCTTAAGCTCGTATTCCATGATGCTTCCCTTTCATTCGGAGTGACCCTATACGGCGTTTATGATATTAAAGAGACAACTATGCTGGCCGACAATGATAATTGTAGATCCATGGTCCAATACGCGAGATCAATTTGCAGACCCATGAATGCCTCGGTAAAGCAGCCTGGACCGGGCGGTAAGGTGGAATGATTCAGCCCTTCCCCAGCTCGCCTTCCGCATCCTGCGCTTTCATGCATGGACGTATCCCATGCCATTCCCGTCTCTTGGCAATAAAGATGTAGGTTGCAATTGGGAGACTAACGCACCCGGTAATTGCAAAATATCCTACGGTAATGGCATTGGCGCCCCAGAACTTACCCAGGAACAGTGTTGCGCAAGAGACAAGAATCGCTGCCGTTACAGCTTGCCACAGGAAAGGTTCTCTTTTATGCGCTCGCAGATACGTCCCTTCGCTGAAAATGGCATGATTCATGATAGTAGTTAGCAGCAGAAGCGCAAACGCCCAGGGTGGCAACACCCGCATTGCCAGCTTTGGAAAACTGTTGCTGCCAATGAACACAAGGACAATAAACGCTATTACTCCAACGACTAGTAGTATTGTCGACTGCCATAAGGTGCGGAAAAACAGCCTATCCAGGGTCGCGATCTCGCCCCGTGCAATCATGCTCCCAAACGGCGAAGACTTGGTGTTCATCCAAGAGATGGCCACGCTCCCCATAGAAGTTGCGATACTTAGAGACATGCCCATTCGTCCTGCTGCTATCGGACCCTGGAAGGCAAACAATACAGGATTAAACAGACTAAAAAGGAAGTAGCCGCAAAGCCAAGTGACAGCGATTTTCCACTGGAAAGGCCATATTTCGCGCCGCCATCCAACGTAATGTTCGCCCACTTGGTAAAGCAGCAGATTTTTTATCAGCGGCCTAAACCTAGAGGAAAGAAGGAACGCGAATCCGACCACAACCTGGCCGAGAATCGTCAAGCCCGGTGCATATAGGCCATGGTGTGCTGCCATCGCAATCCACACCAACAGACTTCCGAGGATGGCTTGTAACAGACGACAGCGAGCCACCTGCGATATAAAGCCGCAGCCCTCAAGAAAGGAGAAGACTGGGTCAATTTGAAACGCAAGCATTGCGGCTACTACCAGGAGGCACCATGGTAGCCTCCACGGAACGACCGCCCCCCCGGCCTGATGCGCCGCAAAGAAAAACCATCCAGCTGGTAGCAGCGCAACAGCCATAAGTAGCCCTGCTGAGAGGTACCAGCGAACCGATTGTTGGAGCACAGAGGCAAGGCGCGAAAGCGATACCGGATCGCCCTCGATATGGCCATCCGGCAAGAAAGTCACATTTGCCCGTTCATGGGCAGCCAACTGTAAGACTACGAAGGAAAACCCCAGTTCAAAGACAACCTGCAACGCTACTATGCTGAAGAACGTGTAATAGTAACCCTGCTCGCTCGGCGTGAGAAACCGTGCCATCAGGAGAACCGTCACAATACCGGCCGTTGCTGACCAGAAGCGCGCCATGACGGTGAAAGCTATTGCGCGGTCCACACCAGTCAAATGTTTCAGGCGCGCTATCCACGCAACCACTGGCTTCCATTCCTGATGTGGAGCACCATCTGCAAGGGCATTCCCTACGAGCGGAGCGCTTAAAGAACTCTTGTCATGAAAGGGCAAGGAAACCTAATCTCTTCTGTGGTCCGGGTAGCCGCAAAGTTAAGGCCTAGCCCGTGAGAATGTTGAAACAGTACGCAGAGGGTGCGCAAATGCTAACGCTCCGTAGATTCGACTCCGAGGACGCTAATCAGATACTTAAGTACTGCCGCCAGGATTATATAATTAACTCCTTGATGGAAATACAAGGACCTAGTGTTTTCGAATAGTCGCCGCCGCTCTGCGGCATGGAATTGCGGAGTCTCAACTTCCGCTCTCCTCAACTAAGCCACTCTATGCTCCCTTGGAGCTAACATTCCGTTAACCAATGCTACCAGGGCGAGTGCGCGATTAATCTAAACTCGAGCGTACAAGCCAAGGGCACAAGGAGTGAATCCGCTCCATGATGTCAGGCTTTTGTGCTTCCTCGCCACGCAAAGGCATGCCTAAGCTCTTGAAACTGCTTGGCGACATCCGGATCGGATTGCACACGATCATTCCCCCACAAGAACAACGCCAGCACGCATCCGGCGAAAAAGCCCACAAATATGGAGAGCACTAGGATGAGGGCGCGCTTTGGGGACGATTTCCGGTCCGGCTCGAAGGCCGGCTCCACAACCTGGATAATGGCTGCGTCCTTGGATTCATCTAGCTTGGCTGCATCGTATTGCTTCATCAGCATGTCGAACAGGGCTTGTTGATATTGCAGTTCGTGTGCGGCGCGAAGATATTCCAGCCCCGCGGCAAGAACATTCCCAAGCCCAAGCCCGGCAATTCCCGGCGCGTGATTGCTCTGCTCCAGGCGCGATTCCTCGGCCTGTAGAGAGGTCAGTTCCCTCTCCGCCAATTGCACGTCGGGGTTTTGTTCCGTCGAATAAACGCCACGAGCGATGCCTTCACGAATAATGCAAGTTAGGCGCCTGCTTTGCTATTCGTCAGTTGGTTCGCCAGCACAAAGTCCACAGACTGAGTCAGTTTGGCGCAACAGCGTCGTGATCTCGAATCGAGCGGGGCAACGCAATTCCGCCTGCTTTCAGGGAGTTGAAGCCGTTAGTCAGATCCCAGAGTGCCGAGGCCAATATCCAGGTGATTCCCGCAAAAGCGGAGAGCAAAAAACCAAGGACGACAATGATCGCCCTGTGCGGAGATGACTTTCTCTCTGGCACGTCCGGCTCGTCCAGCACCTTGATCGGCGGAATCTCTTTCGCTTCCTGAACTTTGGCAAGTTCGTATTGCTTGGTTAAGGTCTGATAGATAGTGTCTTGCATGGCCACTTGCCGGTAGAGGTCGTAGTAAGTGAACCCTATGAGAGGTAGTTTGCGCACAGAAGGGAGCAATTGGTCTGTTTTCAGGTCGGAGCCATCCACATCCTCTCCTACACCGCCCATCTTGCGCAATTGTCTTTGCAGTTCATTGATGCGTCCGCGAACTTCTCGCACCCGCATATTGTCATCGGTATATTGGGCTTTCAAGCCGGAAAGCTCACTCTCAGCGGCGATCAGCTCTCCTTGCAGTTTTCCTGCTGCCTCTACCGTTGCTTCCCCTTGCTTTTGAGGATCCATAGTAGCGTTACGGCTGGAGAATTGGCTCAATGCACGGGAACTGGTATCGAGATCACTCTTGATAGACTTGAGCCTTTCTTCGAGGAAAATCCGTTCGCGACGGGCCGAGGAAGTGCTCACTCTATTGACGAGCTTATCAAGTTCCTCGACATTCGCCTCAGCAAGGTCGCGCGCCCGATATCGATCACGGTCCATCACCGCAATGCTGATGATTCCGCTCTTCTTGTCCTCTACGATTGTGGTTCGTTCTGTCAGTATCTTGCGGGCGTCGAAATAGAGTTTGCAATGATAAACGCGTCGCAGGTCGAAGCGATTGATGATGTCGTCCTGGGCGGTTTGGCTGTCCAGAATACCTATGAAGGTTCCGGCTGGCGTTCTCGTGCTCATCAAGCCCCCCGCCAGACTGGGTGCGATAGAGCCAGCCCCTGCTAAAGCGTTGAGCATGGATGGACTGGAAAGCGACTGTGGATCGGGCGGCATCAATTGCGCCGTAGACGTGTATTGATTGGGAATCAGCAATGCGTAGCCAATTGCAACTAACGTGCCCAATCCGATTACCTTGGCCAGCCAGCGACGGCGCCGCCATATCACCATGCCGAGTTCGACGATTGAAATCTCTATCGGAGCCGCTGCACCTTCGGCCGCAATTTGATCGTGTTCTTCCGCGGTACTCAATGTTCCGTCTCCTATGGAGCAAAAAGGCTAATTCAGCAGAGATTCAGCAAGGCCCGAATCTTCACGGACTGCTTTGGTCAGAGGGGTCTCAACTGTTTCTCTTCAGCGGGTAAAGGGTAATGCGATTGAGACGTTCTGAACAAAGGATTGATGAGCTTGGAAGCCTTTGAAAAGCCTTATCGACTCTTGCCCATTGCACAAAAGCCATCAGAAGGCTCCGCCAATAGCTAGAGGAAGGGTTGCCGCCGACATGATCTGCGCCATACCTATTATGTTTTGCCAGACCGGTGAACCGCCAATGATCTTCTCGGGAACGAAGACGGAATCGCCAGGTCGCAATCGGAGATTCATGGAATTACCGTTCATCCAGCTATTCTCGTGTGCGACCACGGACCCATCGGCGCGCAAGACATAAATGTATTTTTTATTGCCATAGGGTGTCGCCCCGCCAGCCTTTCGCAAATACCAGCCGAGATCTCTGCCTGGAACGTAGCTTATTGCTGTTGGGTTATACACCTGGCCGCTAACCATCACGAAATTCGGCCGCTTGGGAATGATCAGCGTGTCGCCTGCACGCATTTCAATATCCGCCGATGTGTTTTCCCATTTGCCGATGTCCGGAGAAATGTTGATCACCAGCCGGCCGCTGGCGGGACGGCTGCGGAGTGCTGTGAGAACTTGTAGTCGCTGTTGTTGAAGTGACTGTTGCATAGATGATTGCGCCTGCTCGGACATTGCACCTGGCCTAAAATCGACTGGCGTGGTTTCGATTCGTTGAATCATCTGCTGGCGGGCTTGCTCACCTAATTCGCGAACCTGCACGCGCTCCAGGATGGCGGCGGCCGGATACGCACTCTCTCGGAAGCCGCCGGCACGCTTCAGCACCGCGCTAAGGCGCTCTCCCTGTTCAATCCCGTAGCTGCCGGCATGTTCGACCTCGCCGTTGATTGTCACCGACGCACCGATGTCCTGCCAGCCGGCTAGTCGTCGAATGCTGACGACATTGCCGGGCTTTAGCACAACATCCGCGCTTTTGTCGCCATCTATCGCTTTCTCTACAGCGACGACGCTATGGTTGACCAGCACCTTCTGGCCATCCTGAACTACATAGCTGGAAAGATCGGCCTCATCCCGATAGGCACTGCGCTTAAACCCTCCCGCCATACGCACCAGATCAGACAGCATCATACCCTGGGACATTGGAAAGTCGCCGGGACGAAGGACTTCCCCCTCAATAGAAACCCTCGGCGAATCGATCTCATACCGGCTGAAGATGCGGATTAGATCGAACGGCTGAAGTTTGATTGAATCGTTACCGATAAGCACGTCAGGCAAACTAA
>Ga0224555_1003282_pt1 | contig 16927 bp, 13 predicted proteins | sample 714S23034metaG_FD_180687 | JGI IMG/M metagenome (GOLD analysis project Ga0224555, IMG submission 180687) | Peat soil microbial communities from Stordalen Mire, Sweden - 717 S2 30-34 | ecosystem: Environmental > Terrestrial > Soil > Wetlands > Peat | place: Sweden: Norrbotten County, Stordalen...
CCATCTATGGCATGCCCATTCTGAATGCGAACAAGGCAAAGAAGTGCTATTGCGTGAAACGCGGCCAGGGCAAAGGCTACTCCGGCATAGCCAACGAACTCTTCTATGAGGACAACACCTACATGGTCTACGGCGACGCCCAGGCCGTGCTCGTAAAGATGATCGAGGCCGTGCGTGGCCTCGGCGCAGCTGCGGCCTAGCCGACAGCTTACGTAGTTCAACCACAAGACGCTCTTTTGAAGAGCGTGAAACAACAAAGCTGTAAATGAGGTATAGATCATGACAATCGCAACGCTTGAGCCCAAAGTTAAAACAACTTCCAAGAAGTCTGCTTCTACAATGAAAGCCCTGGTCTACCGGACATCCGGCAACGGCCCGGGAAAACCTTCGTGGGAGGACCAGCCCCACCCCACCCTTCAGCATGCAGAAGATGCCATCGTGCGGATCACTATGACCACGATCTGCGGCACCGACCTCCACATCCTCAAGGGCGACCTTCCTGCCGTTACGGATGGACGCATCCTCGGACATGAGGGCATTGGCGTCATCGAGAAGATAGGAACCGGCGTCACCAGATTCAAGGTCGGCGATAAGGTCATCATCTCCTGCGTCACAGCGTGCCTGAAGTGCGACTTCTGTAGAAAAGGAATGCTCTCGCATTGCGGGCATGGGGGCTGGATTCTGGGAAATCTCATCAATGGCACGCAGGCCGAATACGTCCGCATCCCCTATGCTGACGGAAGCCTCTATCCCTTTCCGAAGGATAGCAATGAAGAAGCCATGGTGATGCTGAGCGATGCCCTGCCTACCGGGTTCGAGTGCGGCGTGCTGAACGGCAAAGTCAAGCCCGGAGACACAATTGCCATCGTCGGCGCGGGGCCGGTCGGCCTTGCCGTGCTCCTGACTGCGCAGTTTTATTCGCCGGCGGAGATCATCGTGATTGACGTGGACGACAATCGTCTGGCCATCGCAAAGAAGTTTGGCGCAACGAAGCTCGTCAACAGCTCTGATGGCAAGGCTGCCGAGAACATCATGAAACTGACCGGAGGTGAAGGCGTCGATGTTGCAATCGAAGCAGTGGGCATGCCTGCAACCTTCGACATCTGTCAGGCGATCGTCGGAGCGGGTGGCCGCCTAGCCAACGTCGGAGTCCATGGAAAGCCCGTGTCACTGCACCTTGAAAAGCTGTGGGACCGAAACATCGCGCTCACCACGCGTTTGGTGGATACCGTGACGCTGCCCATGTTGCTGAAGGTGGTGCTGTCGGGCAAGGTGGAGCCGGCAAAGCTCATCACGCACCGCTTCAAATTGAACGACATTCTCAAGGCCTATGACACCTTTGGCAATGCTGCGAAAGAGCATGCGCTCAAGGTCGTTCTCACGAACAGTTGATGGATGGTTGCACAGGCAAAGCCTCGAAACTTTGCCTGTGCGACTACTCCGCCGTGCGTAATGGCAGGGGATTGCTCCACTGTCCATCTGCAGCAATGAGTGCGTCAGCTTTCCTTGGCCCCCATGTGAGCCGTTTGTAGGGGTGGACCGGGTTGTGATGCTTGATCACGGGATCAACAACTGCCCAGGCGGCCTCAACCGTATCCTCTCGAGTGAAGAGCGTCCGGTCGCCCTTCATGGCATCGCCGAGAAGCCGCTCGTAGGGCGTCTCGCCTCCCGGCTGTTCATTGCGCAAGCAGAACTCCCGTTGAACGCCGAGTGCGTCGCTTCCTGCCAGCTTAACTCGAGCTGCGAGAGCAATCGTTGACTCAGGAGAGAGCTGGAACCTCAGATAGTTGGAGCGTTTCGTTACTGCTTCCGGGTCGGCGAAGAGCTTCTGCGGCGGCGCCTTCAACTCCACCAGCACGCCGGTCTCGGTCGCGGGCAGGTACTTGCCCGAGCGCAGATACCACGGCACACCGCCCCAGCGCCAGGAGTCGATGAAGAGGCGCAGAGCGCAGAATGTCTCTACGTCGGAGTTCTTCGCTACGTGCGCCTCCTTGCGATAGCCTTCGTATTGTCCGCGCACAATGTCGTCGGCCTTCAAATGCCGCATTGCCTGAAAGACCTTCAACTTCTGGTTTTGCATTGCTTCAAAGCTTCGATTGGACGGAGGCTCCATGGCGAGCAATGCGACGATCTGGAACAGATGGTTCTGGACCACGTCGCGCAGGCAGCCCGCGGTCTCATAGAACGCCCCACGGCTGCCGACGCCGAAGTCCTCCGCGAGTGTGATCTGCACGCTGGCCACATAGTTGCGGTTCCAGAGTGGCTCCAGAAACGAATTGGCAAATCGGAAGTAGAGGATGTTCATGATCGCCTCCTTTGCCAGGAAGTGATCGATGCGGAAGATCGCATCTTCTGCAAACACCTTATGAGCAATGCGATTCAACTCCCGTGCAGAGGCGAGGTCGTGACCAAAGGGCTTCTCGATAACAATGCGTGCGTGTTCGGCCAACCTGGCGGCGCCAAGCCCTTCAATCACCGCTCCGAAAAGTGCTGGCGGGATAGCAAGGTAGTGCGCCGGACGCCGCGCATTCCCCAGCGCCCGCTTGATCGCCGCGAATGTGTCCGGGTTTTTGTAGTCTCCCCGGACATATTGAAAGAGTGAGAGGAACTGTTTGAATGCACGCTTGTCGTCGATGCCGCCGGCCCGCTCAATGCTGTCCTTCAAGCGATTGTGCAGGTTCTCAGCCGTCCACTTACGTCCCGCAACGCCGATGATCGGCTGCTTGAGTTCTCCACGCTTCGCCAGGGCGTAGAGTCCCGGAAACACCATCTTGTGAGCCAGGTCACCCGTTACCCCGAAGAGCACGAGCGCGTCTGATTGCGCGACACGCATCAAGCACCTTCGTTCTTGGGCGCAACCTTTTCGTTGTGACCGCCAAATCCAAATCGTAGCGCCGAAAGAACCTTGTCGGCGAAGTCGTCCTCACCGCGCGAGCTGAAGCGCTCGAACAGCGCAGTACTGAGCACCGGAGCAGGAATAGATTCGTCAATGGCCGCCTTGAGCGTCCAGCGGCCCTCTCCCGAGTCTGAGACGCGGCCCTCGAACTTGCCGAGGTCCGGGCTATCGAGCAGTGCTGTGGCCGCGAGGTCCAACAGCCACGACGCGATGACGCTGCCGCGCCGCCATACCTCAGTGATGTCCGCAAGGTTCAGGTCGTACTGATAGTGCTCCGGATCGCGCAGCGGCGTGGTCTCGGCGTCGGCGGATGCTTTCTCCTTGCCGGCGTTGGCGTGGCGCAGGATATTTAGACCCTCGGCGTAAGAGGCCATCATGCCGTACTCAATGCCGTTGTGGACCATCTTCACGAAGTGGCCTGCACCATTCGGACCGCAATGCAGGTATCCATGTTCTGCGGTACCGCCGATCTTCTCCCGGCCGGGCGTGCGCAGCGCCTCTTCGATTCCCGGAGCCAAGGCGGCGAAGATGGGCTCACAGCGCTTCACGACCGCATCGTCGCCGCCAATCATCAGGCAATACCCGCGGTCCGATCCCCACACTCCACCGCTGGTGCCGGCGTCCACATAGTGGATACCCTTCGGCTTCAGTTCTGCGGCACGACGTATGTCGTCATGGTAGTAGGAGTTGCCTCCGTCGATGATCACGTCGTCAGGTTGAAGAAGAGGAACCAACTGCTTCAGCATCGGGTCCACCACGGCTGCGGGAACCATCAACCAGATAGCGCGCGGCGTCGCCAACTTCTTCACAAACTCTTCAAGTGAGGTTGTTCCGAATGCTCCCTCTTTCGCGACGCTTTGCGTCTTTTCTTCCTTGCGATCCCACGCGACGCAATGGTGACCGGCCTTCTGAAGACGCCCCACCATATTGATTCCCATCCTGCCCAGCCCTACCATTCCCAGTTCCATACACACTCCCTCCTGCTGCATTGCGTTCAGCCTTATCAGATGAGTGCATAGTTCCGTTGGTTGTCGCGGGCCTGGTGCGCCGCGCGGGTGTGGAACACAAGCGCAGGGAGAATCGCACTTCGCGCAAACGATTCAGTATCGGAGGATCGCTGCTGCAATCTTGGTCTGATCGGGAGCCAGTTCGTTTGTCGTCAGGATCTCCATGTCCGCCAACAGAGCCTTCCGGAGCAGCAACTCTTCGGCCACCATCTTATAGATGATAGAACTCCCACAGGATGGACACTTTCTCTCTGCGCCAAGAAAGCATCCGCCACAGTCTGCGCATTCGCCGACGGTGATTCCAGAAATGCTCCCCAGGAAAAGCTTCTGCACGCGCCCGGCTTGAAAGGCACCCAGAACAGCGTTGACGCCTATCGCAGAACGGTCCGGGCCCTCGCTGACCGTCTTCCAAAAGCTAGAGACGAGAGAATCACGATATGTAGTCATCACATCATTGGCCTCCCCTAAGACCTCTTTTGCTGCCATGTCGATATTTGGAAGGCGAAAATGTCCGGCAATGAATGGGGATAAGCCTTCATGCGCGAGGCAGGGCAACAGGTCACCCCAAAACTCCTCCCGGCAGCCAAGCACCAAGTGCTGATAGCCTTCCTTTTGCACAATCTCACGCATCTCGGAAGCCAGCTCCTTCATGAATTGTTTGGCTCGTTGACGTTGATTGCCCTCGGCGTGATGGGTCCAGGTGATGTCTGCGTGTGGTAAAAGATCGGCGGGTGGAAGCGAAACAGCCAACTCTTCGATCTGGATTCCGCGGACGGTGAAACGCCGCGCCTCTCGCTGATCCTCCCTGCAATCGCGATGGGCAACACGGTCGTCGCCGTCCCCAGCGAGCGCGCGGCTACGCTGATGAGCGAGCTGTACCAGGTCTTCGACACCAACGATCTCCCCGGCGGGGTGGTGAACCTCGTCGCCGGCAAGGCCAGCGAGCTGGGCAAGATGCTCGCCGAGCACGATGACATCGACGCGATCTGGAGCTTCCGCGATGAAGCCGCCTCGGCCATGGTGAAGGCTGCATCCATCGGAAACCTGAAGCAGGTCTTCAGCAACGACGGCCGCGCCATCGACTGGTTCGATCCAGCGCAAGCGCAGGGCCGCTGGTTCCTCCGCCACGCCACGCAAGTCAAAAACATCTGGGTACCCTACGGCGAATAGGCCCATTAGCTCCACGCGTGTATCGTACTGAATACAGTGCACACTGGAGACAAGCCGCGGCTCCTTCTGGATTCGCTGATTCTTGGTGTCATCGGCGGCGTGAGTGCACAGCTATTCACCTGGATGTTGCGTTTCTCGCAGAAGTTTTTCCTCGTCTGGATGGCCGGATACACGCCACCCGGACTGCCCAGCGATGGTGGTGGCGTCCTCAAGCAGACAATCGGCCCTCATGGGTTATGGCTGATTCCACTCGTCAGCACGCTCGGTGGTTTAATCTCTGGCGCGCTCGTCTACGGTCTCGCACCCGAAACCGAGGGCCACGGCACCGACACCGTCGTCAAAGCGCTGCACTGGACCGGCGGCACCATCCGTGCGCGCGTGGCCCCTGTAAAGATGCTCGCCTCCGCGATCACGATCGGCTCAGGCGGGGCGGCAGGCCGCGAAGGCCCAACCGCGCTGATCGCCGCGGGCTTCGGCTCCATGTATGCAACCTGGCTCAAGCGGCCCGAGCGCGAAAAGCGCCTGATCGTCCTCATGGGCATGGCCGCGGGCCTGTCCGCCATCTTCCGCTCGCCCATCGGCACCGCCATCTTCGCCGTCGAGGTCCTCTACGGTGGCATCGAGTTCGAGTCTGAGGGCCTGCTCTACTGCATGCTCGCGGCCATCGTCGCCTATGCCGTCAACGGAGCCTTCGTCGGCTGGACGCCTCTCTTTCAGGTCCCCTCGCTGGCCGCCCCCACACGCGTTGCAAGCTACGGCTGGTACGTTCTGCTCGGCACCGCCAGCGGCATCGTCGCCACGGTTCTGCCCGAGTTCTTCTACCGCATGCGCGACGCCTTCAACGCACTCCGTGTTCCCCCCTGGCTCAAACCCGGCATCGGCGGTCTCATGGTCGGCCTCATCGCGCTCCGGTTGCCGCAGGTTCTCGGCGGCGGCTACGGGTGGATCCAGATGGCGATCAACGGCCAACTCGCCCTCGGCCTGCTCCTGATTCTTCTCCTTGCCAAGATGTTCGCCCTGTCCTTCACCGTCTCCTCCGGCGGCTCCGGCGGTGTCTTCGCCCCCAGCCTCTTCGTCGGAGCCATGCTCGGCGGAGCCTTCGCCGTCATCTCGCACCATCCCCCTGCCGGGTTCGTCATCGTGGGTATGGCGGCTGTCTTCGGCGGCGCCGCGCGTGTCCCCATTGCCACGCTGCTCATGGTCGCAGAGATGACCGGAGGCTACCAACTCCTCGTTCCCGCCAGTCTCGCCGTCCTGCTCAGCTTCGTCATCCAGGTCAACCTCTCCCGGTTCTTCAAGTACGGCAGCCTCTATGAGGCCCAGGTCAACAGCCGCGCCGACTCGCCCGCCCACCGTACCGAGCAGGTCCAGACCGCCATGCGCCTCCTCGATGCCGGCAACATCACCTGGCCCGCCGTGGTCACCCACCTCCGCCTCGCCACCCTGCTGCAATCCGGCCTCGCCCTCGATCTCCCCGACGGCTCCCACCTGACCATAGGCGTCCTCCGCCCCGAGAGCTCCTGGGTCGGCAAGCAGATCCAGTCGCGCGCTCCCAGCGACGCCCTCGCGCACTCCAGGATCGCAGCCATCCTGCGCGGCCAGTCCGTGATTCTTGCCCGCCCCGACACCATCCTGCAGCCCGGCGACCGTCTCCTCATCGTCATCCAACCCGACGGCATCAAGGCGCTAAGCGAGCACCTAAGCCCAGCCGCCCCAGCCCCCACCCTTGCGTGATGAGGCTGGGTATGAATGGGCATGTACGTCCTCGCCCGCATCCTTGAGGCCGAGACTGAACCCAAATCCCAGGACACCGGCGATGTCCGCGAGCTCTTCGCTGAATTGGAGGCCATGGAAGCCAGCGTTAGGGCTTCGTCTCAGACTTCGGCGCAGGGGCCAGAGACACCGCCTTCGCTAAACCTTTCACGGCCTGCTTAGCCGGCTTCTTGGCGGCAATGGCCTTCTTCGCAGATGTTTTCTTGGTGAGAGTTTTCTTATTCACTCTTTTTAAATGTCTTCACAGGCGTCGATCTATTCCCCAATGTCGGCTGTCTTCATGGGGTGCGTCGCCCCTTCAGCATACCCGGAGATGATGGCATTTCCTTGGAGTCGGTAAGAAGATCCTCAAGCTGTGCAGGTGGCTTTCCAGCCTCCAGCATCGCCTGAAACCTAGAGTACGGATCGTTCTTAGAACCCTTCTTGCGCAGACTTGTATCGTCATTGACCCAGGCGTACACGATGACCTTGTCCTTGGTCGAAAAGCGGAAGAAGAGGCGATAGCGCTCATGAAACTTCGCCCGGAACCAGTGCCGGTTGTCCTTGCCCAAAGTGTTGCCTTGGCGGAACTCGGGTGCATTGGGATTGGCGGGAATCAGCTCGTGGATATGCTTATAGATGGTTGCTAGCAGCTTGGCCGCTGGCTGCTCTTTATACCCGGCGGGATTGACCTTGGCAGCAGCTTCTACCTTGCCTACCAGCTTCTTGAGCTGCTCATCGAAGAGACTATACATGTATAGACTCCAGCCGTTCACCACCATCAGAGGAGATCCTCGTCGCCGAAGTCCTCATCTTTATCGACCAGCACACCGCCGACCAGCGAGGCGATCCGGGAGGATAGATCCTCGCCGAGCGCCCGAATGTTCTCCGGATGGCTCACCATGTTTTGATTCAGAAAGGCCAAAAATGAAGCGATTACCGGGTCGCTTCCCTGCTCTTCGAGCGGTTCCGCCGTTACCAGTAATCTACCTGGAGCAATGACATGAGCACGGACCTCGCCGCTGAACTCTGGGTGGCTCTTGAAGAAGGCACCCTCGAATCGGAAGCCAAGGGAGTTGCCGGTCTTCGTGCGCTTCCCCATGTACTCCACGGGCTCGGCTATAGTGCGCTTACTCGATTTCTGTTGAAGTGTCGGCATCTCAAACCCTCTCAAACGATGTTAGCACAAGTGTGCTCACTGAAGACAAGCTTTAGGGGGTCTAAGGGGTCAGCTCACGAAACGGAAAAAATCGTACGCTAAGGCTGTGTGGAAGCAGAAATCCATCTGTAGAGCGTCGGAACCGACACGCTGAGGTTCAGGGCTACCTTCGGCGGCGGCACACCATGGGCCATATCGCCGCAATTAATTGATTCTGAATAGGATATCGGCTCGACTCTTTCGGGGGAGCGTTGAAAAATAGGCAGTTTGGACGAGAACGCACAAGTCATAAGTTATTGAAAATACACGCTACGTGAAGGTACGCTTGGAGCAGGTCACTGGCCAACTCTCCCAAATGGCCCATCTTGTATCAAATCGTTGCCATACCCCAGCCTTAGCAGCCCGTGTGGTGGAAGTCTGAAAATCCTAAACCGGCCCTCGCTGTTTGCTGTAAGTGACTGAATTCATTAGGCGCGATTTGGATACAATCCGTCGTTTTCTGACTTGAGTTATTTTCACCACGGGCTGTTAGCGTACGATTTTTTCCGTTTCGTGAGCTGACCCCAATAGGGAGGTCGGCGCAGCGGGACACTTTCTCTAGGACTCCTGCGAAACGGTTTGGAAAACTTCACGAAGCTCATGAGTCGCATGGCATTTGACTACGGTTCGTCGTGATCCCCCAGTATCTCAAGTTGTTGAAGCCGAAGATGCCCGATTGCTCGAGCGAGATCGTTCGGGCAGGTTCGCTCAGTGCTTTGTCGGGTAGTTGTAATGCAACATGACGATGGACCGCGGATTAACAAGGTATTTAGGACCGCCTACAGGCAACCCACTCGTCTCTTCGATGTCGTCTGGAGACGGCCGAGAAGTGTCTATAAGGCGAACCCAGCCTGCATCCGGGCTGCCAGTGACAGGAGGAAGTTCGAACTCCAGGGGTTTCCAATAGGCATTGATCGCTATGTACCGCCTCTGGTTGCTCGCGATACTGTGCAGCGTGAAGGCAATACTGTGGGAGTTGTTCGCCAAGTCCGGTTTGCCAAGCTCAACGCCATGCCATTCGATACATGCCTTACTGAGATACTCTTCAAGGGTAATCCGGCCACCTGCAATTCGGTGATCGAAGGTGAGACGCACCCGAATCATCTGCCGCACGAACCGTAACAAGTCCACATTGGCGGCACAAAGATTCCAGTTGAACCAACTTGTTTCATTATCCTGACAATAGGCGTTGTTATTTCCTTGTTGTGTACGCCGAACTTCATCTCCCATAAGCAGCATTGGTGTTCCCACCGAGAGCAAGGTGAGCGCGAAGAAGTTCTTGATCTGCCGGACACGTAACCGCTCGATGTCCGCGTCCGCAGAAGGACCTTCAGCGCCGCAGTTCCAACTCAGATTGGCGTTCGTGCCATCACTATTCAACTCATGGTTTGCCTCGTTTTTTTTGAGATTGTAGGAGACAAGATCGTTGAGGGTAAAGCCGTCGTGGCAAGTGACGAAATTGATGCTCTGCCCTTCCGGCCGAGCCCCCACTTTATAGAGATCGAAACTCCCGGTAATGCGCCGTTGAAGCTTCAAGACAGTATTCTGGTCACCCTTTACAAAGGAGCGAATGTCGTCGCGAAACTTCCCGTTCCATTCCTTCCACTTGTCTTGCCCAAAACTGCCAACCTGATATAAGCCGCCTTCATCCCATGCCTCAGCAATCAATTTAGCGCCTGCCAGCACAGGATCGGAATCGATCTCCCAGATGATGGGAGCGTTGGGCACGGGTTGGCCGAAGTCGCTGCGCGAGAAGATCGATGCGAGATCGAAGCGAAATCCATCGACGTGCATCTCTGAGACCCAATATCTCAAACTGTCGAGGATGAGACGTTTCACGATGGAGTGATTCGCTTTTAGGGTATTGCCAGAACCGGTGAAGTTTGCATAGGTTGCGCGGTCTTCATTCAAGATGTAGTAGAAGCTGTTTTCAAGCCCACGGAAGCAGAGCGTCGGGCCGTGCTCGTCACCTTCGGCTGTATGGTTGTAGACCACGTCGAGAATCACCTCGATGCCGACGCGATGCAGCGCCTTCACCATGGTCCGAAACTCATCGAGACAGCCGAGCGGGTCTTTACTGGTGCTGTACGCCAGATGCGGAGCGAAGAAGGAGACTGGATCGTAGCCCCAGTAGTTGGGGAGTCCGGATGGTGTATCCAAGGCGTCGAACTGATACACAGGTAAAAGCTCCACCGCCGAAATACCAAGTTCCTGCAAGTAGGGAATCTTCTCGATGACTCCGAGATAGGTTCCACGATTGGCTGCGGCAACACCGGAGGACGGGTGGCGCGTGAAGCCGGCTACATGCATTTCATAAATTACGGTGTCGCGGAAGGGGCGGTTGATGGGCCTGTCAGCCTCCCAGTCGAAGAGAGAGGGATCGGCAACTACGCTCTTCATAGATGTTGCTGCATTGTCGCCGGGGCGACTGGCCGCGGCACGGCTGTAATGCTGCCCGATAGAAACGCTGCGGCCATAGGGATCGAGTAAGATCTTCTGACGGTCGAAGCGCTGGCCGTTTGCAGGGTCCCAGGGACCGTCGACACGATAGCCATATAGTTGTCCCGGCTTAATTCCAAGTAAGAAGATATGCCAATAATGCGATGTGCGATTTAGAACCGGATCGAGCGTAAACACGCTGTACGGCTTTGGATCATCAGGATGATGGAACAGCACAATCTCCACGCCCGAGGCGCTTGACGAGAAGACGCTGAAATTGGTTCCCTCGGAGGTTACAGTCGCGCCTAATGGATAGGGACAACCGGTGCGTGCTATCGAAGCCGCGGGGTTGAGAGTTTTCTCTGGTCGCTGCGTTGAGTCCATGTTCACTCCCTGAAGAACGGCTCCTATCGATTGTGCTTCTGCTGTTCGACCGGCTCACTGAAATAATGGGTAAAGCGAAGAATTTCAGCCAACGATGCCGGGGAAGAAAGCTGGTCTCAACATCAGGTCCGGGATTGCGACCTTCATGATGTCGCGAGGATCAAAAGCGTTATACGAAATGAGGAGCGCGGCGCCCCTCCCAAGTGGTGTATTCGTCTGGAAATCTTCGCAGAAGGTCATGCAGTTGGCGCGGTACGTGAAGCGGATCGAGAACCCCTCGGCGCCGCTGGCGATTGCACACGAGAGGGTGCTGATCCTATTGAAATCGTAACGACACGCGATTACTTCCGCTTCGCTTTCCAGGCAGATCGTCGGCGAACTGCGGGAGACGTTATTCTTCAAAGTCATTGTTCCTATAGTTCCTCCGTTTCGACCGGATCTGAATGCATGTTGTGTCCAGGGCTGAAATGTCTGCTGCGGAGAGTGCGAGCTGCCGCCCTGAGACTTATCAACTTCTCCAAAGGATTTGGGTTAATTCGGGTGGTAGAAATGCGCTGGGGCGACGGGAAATGATACGCGGCGTGTAATCCGTTGAGGCGCGAGTTGCGGACACTTCGGTCGAATACAGGAGAACACCGGGGGAGACAGGCTGCTTGTCTGCGGTCATGGCTTCGCGAACCGTGGCACCTCCCGGGATTGGTTCCGCGTATAGTTCCACGATGAGTTCGTCGGGATGAAGATCGCCGGGAAGCACTTCCAACTGAAATAGATGATGGCCATCGCGGGACGCAATTCGGAGATTGCCAAACCGCACAGATTCCCAATGCTGCGCCATATTTTGTTGCCACTGCAAAAGGCTGATCCCCAGCTTGCTATCATTTGCTGCGCGTTCCGTGTAATTAGAGGCAGCGGGAAGGTAGTGGCCTTCGGTGTATTCACGGATGGCGCGGTTCGCGGAGAATTGTGAGGTGAGGAGGGCCATGCTTTCGCGGATACGATGCAGCCACTTCACCGGCATGCCCTCTGGTGTGCGTTCGTAAAACTCTGGAATTACTTCGTTTTCCAGAAGCGCATATAACGTCTCGGCTTCCGCGGCGTCCAATGCCGGGTCCGCGCCATGCTCCTTGCCGTCGCCGATGGCCCAGCCAACCTCCGGGGAGTACGCCTCTGCCCACCAGCCGTCGAGCTCCGAAAGATTCAGCCCACCATTTACGAGGACCTTCATCCCGCTCGTTCCGCACGCTTCCCACGGGCGTCGCGGGGTGTTGATCCAGAGGTCCATGCCCTGGACGAGCTCCTGCGCCATTTGCATGTCGTAGTCGCTGAGGAAGACGACGCGGCCGCGGACTTCGGGCCGCTTGGTGAACTCGTTCCATTGCTTGACCAGAGCCTGTCCGGGCAGGTCCTCGGGATGCGCTTTGCCGGCGAGGACCAATTGCAAGGGGCGCTTCGGATCGGAGAGTAGACGAATGAACCGCTCAGGGTCGTGCAGCAGCAGACAGGGTCGCTTATAGGTTGCAAAGCGGCGCGCAAATCCAATCGTCAGCAGATTCTCGTCAAGGAATCGCGCGACCTCCGGTTGGGGGTCACCTTCAGCCGAAAGCTGGCGCGCGTAGCGTTGACGCACGCGGTTGAGCATCGTCTTGCGGGCCTCGGTACGCATCTGCCACAGCTCGGTATCGGTCAGCCGGCGGACGTCGTCGGCGATGGGATTCGCGCCGCGCCAACGATTCGCTCCGCAGGCGTCGGTCCAGAGAGCATCGGCCTGGGCTGAGTCCCAGGTGGGCACGTGGATGCCGTTGGTGACGGAACCGATGGGGACTTCGGCTTGCGGCCAGCGGGGAAAGAGCGGCTCGAAGATCTGTCGACTCACTTGTCCATGGAGCTTGCTGACACCGTTGACCTGACCACTGCCACGCAGTGCGAGATAGGCCATGTTGAAGGGCTCAGACGCGTCTCCCGCGTTCTGTCTCCCGAAGGCGAGGAGGCTTTCCCGCGGTATTGCGAGTTCATCTTGCGCATAGTTGCCGAGATATTTGTGGATGAGTTCGGGGTCGAAGCGGTCGAAGCCCGCGGGCACAGCCGTGTGTGTCGTAAAGATGTTTCCAGCCCTGGTGACGGTCAACGCAAGCTCAAAGGGGATTCGATGATCTTCCATGTAGCAGCGTGCCCGCTCGAGTACGGCAAGGGCAGCGTGGCCTTCGTTGAGATGGCAGACCTCGGGATGCAGACCGAGCGCGCGGAGCAAACGCCAGCCACCAATACCCAGAACGATCTCCTGCTTGAGGCGCATCTCGGGGTCGCCACCGTAGAGTTCGCTGGTGATGCCGCGATGCGTGGCGGTGTTGGAGAAGTCGTTGGCGTCGAGCAGGTAGAGCATCGTTCGACCAACGCAGACCTGCCAGCAGCGCAGCCAGATCTTCTCTCCGGGAAGTTGAATCTGCAGGCGCAGCCACTCGCCATCGGGGCGGCGCAGGGGCTGGATGGGAAGCTGGCCGGGATCGTTGACGGGGTAGAGGACGCGTTGCTGGCCGGTGGCGTCGAAGTCCTGGCGGAAGTAGCCCTGGCCCCAGAGCAGGCCGATGCCGATGACGGGAACACCGAGTTCGCTGGCCGCTTTCATCTGGTCGCCGGCGACGTTGCCGAGGCCGCCGGAGTAAATGGGGAGCGCCTCGGTGAGCATGAACTCCATGCTGAAGTAGGCGACCGAGGAGAGCTTCGCGCCGCGATGCTCCTTCTGGAACCATGCGTCCGCCGAAAACCGCTCGCGCTTATGCTGCAACAACTTCGATAGCCGCTCCTGAAACTTTGGCGTGGCCAGCAGAGCATTCAACTTGTCCTTCGAAACTGTTTGCAGAATGACCCACGGGTTTTGTGTCGTTTCCCATAGATCGCTGTCCAGGGCTTCCCAAAGCTCATCCGCTGTATGGTTCCACGACCAGTGGAGATTGAGGGCGAGTTCGGTGAGCGCGTCGATTCCCAGAGGGGACGGCGGGGGTGTTGCGGCGTCGGGAGCTTTCTTGCGGGGCTTGGTGGATTTGCGGGGCTTGCTCGATTTTGGATCGGTCACGTTGTCTCCTGAAGCTGCAAAGCCGCATGAACTGAGTTACCAGCCGCAAACGCCTTGTTCACAATGGTCTGCGCCTCTGCCTCGATCTGTGCGAGGTGGTCCTTTCCCTTGAAGCTCTCCGCGTAGATTTTGTAGATGGCCTCGGTTCCCGACGGCCGCGCGGCAAACCACCCACTTGCAGCGACCACCTTGACGCCGCCAATCGGACTGCCATCCCCCGGTGCGCTGGTAAGTATGGTCACCGGCCTCTCTCCCGCCAAATCGCCGACATGGATGCTCTTCGCAGTTGTATGTTCGAGCGCGGATTTCTGCTCGCCGCTTGCGGGAGCTTCCGACCGGCGATAGAGCGGATCGCCAAGTTCTCCGGTGAGCTCCGCGTAGAGATGGCCCGGGTCCTTCTTGCACGTCGCAGTGATCTCAGCCGCGAGCAGGGCCGCAATGATGCCATCCTTGTCCGTGGTCCACACCGAGCCATTCATGCGTGCAAAAGATGAGCCGGCGCTCTCCTCGCCCGCAAAGCCAAGCTGGCCGTGAAGCAGCCCTTCAACAAAGTACTTGAAGCCGACCGGCACCTCGTAGAGCTTTCTGCCACGCTTCTTCGTTACGCGATCGATCATGCTACTGCTGACCACCGTCTTGCCAACCTGCATTGTGCTCGCCCATTTCGCGCGATGTGCGAACAAGTAGTTAATGCAGACGGCGAGGTAGTGGTTAGGCGGCAAGAGTCCACTGCTGCGGGTGACGATGCCGTGACGATCATGGTCGGTGTCGCAGGCAAGAGCGATGTCGAACCTATCCTTCAAGGCGATCAACGGCCGCATCGCATATTCGGACGAAGGGTCCATGCGGATCTTGCCATCCCAATCCAGCGTCATGAAGCGAAACGTCGGATCGACCGTCTCGTTCACCACCTTCAGATTTAGCCCATAGCGCTTCGCGATCGGCTCCCAGTAATGCACGCCCGCGCCGCCAAGCGGGTCCACACCCAGGGTTATGCCCGATGCGCGGATGGCGTCCATATCAATGACATGCTGGAGGTCCTCCACATAGGCGGTCAGGAAGTCGTGCCTGTGGGTCGTGGGGGACGCTAGCGCCTTGTCAATGGCGACACGCTTGACCCCTTTAAGTTGCTCGACAAGAAACTGGTTGGCCTGTCTCTCGATCCACGAGGTGATCTTCTCTTCCGCCGGCCCGCCATGAGGCGGGTTGTACTTGAACCCGCCGCAATCCGGAGGATTGTGCGATGGCGTGATGACGATGCCATCGCTAAGCCCGGTCGTGCGTCCGTGGTTGTAAGTAAGGATGGCGTGCGAGATAACAGGCGTTGGCGTATATTGCTCACTCCCAGCCAACATGACGTCGACAGCGTTGGCCGCAAGGACCTCAAGCGCGCTCTCGACCGCCGGCTGCGACAGAGCGTGCGTATCAATACCAAGAAACAGTGGCCCATCGATTTTTTGCTGCGCGCGGTAGATGCAGATCGCCTGCGTGATCGCCAGGATGTGCCACTCGTTGAACGTGTGCGTGAAGGACGAGCCACGATGTCCCGAGGTGCCGAAGATAACTCGCTGTTCGGCTACTTCCGCATCGGGTCGCCCTTCGTAGTAAGCGGCAATCAACTTCGGTACATCGACGAGGTCGGTAGCCGTCGCCAACTGACCTGCCCTGGGATCAATCTTCATCTGTCCACTCTTTCTCTTCCTGCCACACGATCGGACTTCGTTCCGGCGTCACTTTGCCAGCAGCTTGCCAATCGCCAGCAACTCCGCATGACGTTTTGCGGTGGTCTTGGGGTAGGCCATCTTCAGGCCCTTGAAAGCATCCAGGACGATTGCGGACACAATCAGACGGGCGTTCTCCTTGTCGTCGGCAGGCACGACATACCAGGGCGATTCATGAGTGCTGGTTGCACTTAGGCACTCTTCAAACGCCTTCATGTATTTGTCCCAATACTTTCTCTCGTGGATGTCGGCCGTACTGAACTTCCAGTTCTTGTCGGGCTCTTCGATGCGCGCAAGAAATCGTTTGCGTTGCTCGTCCTTGGAGATGTGGAGGAATATCTTTACCGTGCGGGTTGCATTGATATGCAGGTGGTGCTCCATATCGACGATCGACTGGTATCGCTGGCTCCAGATGTGCTTGTCGTCGTGCAACTCTGCTGAGAGACCCTCACGGTCCAGAAGCTCCGGATGGACCCGCACGACCAGCACTTCTTCGTAATACGAGCGGTTGAAGATACCGATCCGCCCGCGTTCGGGGAGCCGGCAGGTTGAACGCCAGAGAAAGTCGTGTTCCAGTTCGTTGCCACTTGGTTGCTTGAAGCTCGCTACATCGCAGCCCTGCGGATTGATCCCCGACATGACGTGACGAATGGCCCCATCCTTACCCGCGGCGTCCATCCCCTGAAAGATCAGCAGGAGCGCATAGCGATTTGAAGCATAGTGCAAATATTGCAGATCGCTGAGTGCATCCACGTGTTCGTCGAGAAGTTTTTTATACTGCTTCTTTGACTTGCAGAAGGGCTTTACATCCGACGGCCTGTCGCTCAGCTTGAACTCCAAACCGGGATTCACACGGAAATCCTCTGAACTGATTTTGATCTTCGATCTTCCGCTCATCTCAGCCTCGCTGTCTCTGTCTGATTATTTAGGGGACTTTGTCTTCTCGGTCGCCGGATTAGATTTCTCCCAGTCCTGAACTGTTTGAACGTCCTCACGCCCCAGCTCCTCGTAAAGTTCATGGACTCGTTTGACGAGCTGCGGCGTCACATTGGATTGCTCCTTGTCTTTGGCCTCAGGCTTCGCTACGTCAGCTTTGGCCTCCGGCTTTGGCTGGTCTGCTTTGTCTTCCGGCTTCGCTGCGTCAGCCTTGACCTCAGGCTTTGGCTGGTCTGCTTTGTCTTCTGGCTTCGCTGCGTCAGCCTTGACCTCAGGCTTTGGCTGGTCTGCTTTGTCCTCCGGCTTCGCTACGTCTGCTTTGGCCTCAGGCTTTGGCTGGTCTGCTTTGTCTTC
>Ga0224555_1003283_pt1 | contig 16926 bp, 10 predicted proteins | sample 714S23034metaG_FD_180687 | JGI IMG/M metagenome (GOLD analysis project Ga0224555, IMG submission 180687) | Peat soil microbial communities from Stordalen Mire, Sweden - 717 S2 30-34 | ecosystem: Environmental > Terrestrial > Soil > Wetlands > Peat | place: Sweden: Norrbotten County, Stordalen...
GCCAACAGCAACCCCTGGTTCAGATCGTCGGAGCGAAAACTCTTTCCCATGTCCATCATCTTAAACCGATGCTGCCAAAGGAAATCTTCTTTGCCGGACCCGGAATCTATTCCCGACACACTCCTAGCTTCTCTTGCCCATAAGGAGTAAGCGCCCATATCAATTCTCCCAATACTTTTTGCGGAGATCGCAGTATGAAGCCAAGCGCCTGCATCTGCACTAAGACCGTTCGGATGTCTTCTGGTATCAGCGTCATCCTAAGATCTGAAAAGTTTGGGTGCTTCTTATTTAAATTTTTCCCGACTTCTTGTTTTGCGGCTCGTGTGATGCTTTGAACCACAGCAGATTCGGTTCCTTCGGTACCTCGTGCCTACTCACGCATGCCTTCGAGCGATCCCCATCGCTTGTTCATTTCGACCAGAAGACACACGCGGATTTGGTTGAGAGGTTCCGTCAGTTGGATGACAAGGCTCTGAGTTGGGCGCGTGCTACGGTATGGGAATTGAATCGACTTCCGCCTGCAACAGAATTGAATGCTATGGGCTTAGCAGAAAAAGGCGAAATCGATTCAGGACGTTGGACGCCTACCACTTAGAAAGTGGAATCGGGATCGCCTGATAGACGATCCCGACCGATTTCATTTGTCGGCTTTGAGCTAAAAAGACGGCAGGCTGCAGACAATCCGGATCACTGCAATTCCAGTTCTCCCACGTCTTCACTGACCCAGTGGACGTCCATCTCGCGGAGCACCCGTCGGATTGCTTCAAGGAGTGCCTCGATGTCGGCAACCGTAATCCTCCCAATCGTTCCGATTCGGAAGCACGATTCATGGGACAGCTTGCCCGGGTAAATTGCGAAGCCGAGCACCCACAGTCTGGAATAGAAGTCGGCAAATTTGAAAGCTGGATTCGGAGAGTACCGGAACGACGTGATGATGAAACTTTGGTCTTCCTCCGCGAGATATACCTCAAAGCCAATGGCTTTCATGCCGCGGCACAGCGCAATGTGGTTTTGTCTGTAGCGCTCTCCGCGCGCGTAAATCCCGCCTTCTTCATCGAGTTCATTGAGCGCCTGTTCAAAGGCCAGTAGGGTCTGAATTGGCGGCGTAAACCGAAAATGTCCAGTGGCTTCCATACTGACCCATTGGTCGTAGAGGTCGAGACTCAACGTACGCGCGTGTCCTTTCGCGGATTCCAGAGCGCGGCGGTTGGCAAGGACAAAGCCGAAGCCAGGAACTCCCTCGATGCATTTATTTGCGGAAGAGATTAGATAGTCGATATGCGAACCGGCCATGTCAATGGAAACCGCGCCAAAGCTGCTCATCGCGTCCACGATGTAGGTAGCACCGGCACTATGCACCACATGTCCGATTTCTTCCACTTGGTTTAACATGCCACTCGTCGTTTCACAATGCACGACCGCTACGTGAGTGATGCCGGCAACGGATTCCAAATGTTCTGCGACAAGCTCCGGGGTAAACTTCCTATTCTCAGCTACCTCAAAGACGTCCAGTGCGATGCCGTGAACTCGCGCTATCTGCGCAATGCGCCGCCCGTACGCGCCGTTGACCAGCACCAGCAACTTGCCATCGTGCGGAATCGTGGATGAGATGACCGACTCGACCACAAACGTGCCACTGCCCTGCATGAGGACGCATTCGTAGTCCTCGCGAGAATAAGGACCCAGGTCGAGCAGGCGGGTCCGTATATGGCGGACACACGCCAGAAACTCGCTATCCAAAGATCCCAGATCCCGAAGCATGGCCTCTTTGACTGTTGCGCTCGTTGTCAGGGGACCGGGAGTAAAGAGTAGCTTCCTTGGGCTAATTAGGTGCATTTTGATTCTCCTCTTCATCTCCATCACCGTAATTCCCATCACCGTAGTTGATCGGCGGAGGAGGAGTCATTGCAACTGCGGTGGAGGGCGCTGTGTATACCTTCTGGCCACCCATGTATGTTGCTTCGAGGGTAATATCCTTGATCGTATTCGATGGAACCTTGCGGGGATCCTTCTGAAGAACTACAAAGTCCGCCAGCTTGCCCGGAGCGATTGAGCCCTTCGTGTTCTCTTCAAAGGTGGCGTAGGCTCCGTCTAGTGTCCAGACTTTGATCGCCTCATCTACACTGACTCTCTGATTTCCTCCGATGACAATACCCTGAGAACTCGTGCGCGTAACCATATCTTGAATTCTGAGTAGGGGATCAGCGGCAGAGATTGGAGAATCGGAATGACCGGCCACAGGAATGCCCATGTCAATCGCCGTGCGATACGCATGCATCATCGAAAGACGATTCGGACCGTATGAGGCAAGTATGTCCCCGTATTCCCACATATACGAGTGGAAGACCAGGATCACGCCGTCCCTTTTCGCGCGGTCCAGCAGCGCCTGATTCATGACGCTCGCATGCTCAATACGCCAGCGGGCATCGGGACGAGGATTCTTTGCCTCAGCACGTTCGATTGCAGTGAGGACCATGTCGATCTCACGGTCACCGTTGGAATGAGTCGCAACCTGCCATCCAGCATCCCACCACTTTTGATAGTCCTGATCCAGCTTCTCTTGAGTGCGAGCGGGCTGGATACCGAAGTAGTCGGGCCGATCTGAGTACGCCTCACTGAGCCATGCTGTGCGTCCACTCAGCGAGTTACCTTGGAAGTTCTTGAGGGCCGTAACGCGTAGGCGGTCATCACCGAAGCCTCGCTCTATTCCAGCTGCTTGAAGCTTGTCGAACGAGTCCGCACTGAACATGAACCCAACACGTACAGGATTTCCACGATCGCGCAACTCCTGCATTATGCGGAATGAAGATGGGCTTCCTCCCGCAATGCCTACGCTGGTGATGCCTTTGGCAGAGTATTGCCGAAAGCAGTTCATATAACCATCCAACTCTGCGTCGTGCGGAATGGCCTCGCTGTTAGCGTTGCTTGTGCCCCTCCGAATCAGGCCGCGCGCACTCTCACGTATCACGCCGTTGGGAGTTCCATCGGAATCGCGATCGAGAGCGCCGCCGGGTGGGTCTTGCGCATCTTTTGTAACGCCTGAGGCCTCCAATACAAAGCTGTTCACTGCAGTGATATGGCCGGAGCCATGGGTAATCACAACCGGCTGCGTGGTGGACACTTTATCCAAATCGTGCCGATTGGGGTGACGCCCTAGCAACACATCGTTATATCCATATCCGCTAATCATCGCGCCCGGAGGAGTGACCGCAGCCTGCCGCTTGAGGGCAGCGACAAGCTCATCGATCGTCTTCACCCGGTCACTGCCGAGCCACACTCTGTAATGTGGCGAACCCTCCGCAAATATTGCCTGCGGGTGCAGGTGCGCGTCATTGAACCCAGGCGTAACCGTCATACCCTTGAGGTCGATGATCTTCGTCCATGGCCCTTTGAGTCTTAGGATCTCAGCATCTGTTCCGACGGCTGTGAACCGCCCGTTGTCGAAGGCGAAGGCCTGAGCAACCGGATGGTCCTTGTCGACTGTAATAACGTTGGCGTTGATGACGATCGTGTCGGCGGCAAACGCAACATTCGAGATCAGCGCGAGGAATAAACATAGTTTCCGGATCATACTTCTCTCCTTTACTTTTGTACTAGAACGAGAGCCGAACGCTGAGTTGAACGTTGCGCGGCGTGTTGCTCTGGGTCAGAGTGGCTACCTCTCCGAAGGTCGAGGACGTGAAACTCGTCGTGGGGCCATTGAAGGTAACATTATTGAGGGCGTTGAACATCTCGACTCTTAAGGAAAGCGCGCAACGCGTTGTCAGTTGGGTGCTTTTTTCAAGCATTGTGTCGAGGTCCCAAGCCGTAGGGCTGTTTACGTCTGGCAGGTACCGGTTCGCAGTACCAAAGGAAAAGGTGGGAGTTGCCGTGAAGGCGGCTTTGTTGAAATAGATACCCCCAAGCTTGATTTGGGAGCCGCCCGGCTCCTTATCGGAAACACCAGGGACTACGTTAGGACGGGAGAGGGTGCTGGCACTGTCTAAATCGGAGACGTCGGTATAACTTACCGCCAGAGGACGCCCTGCGTCGAGCTGATAGATTCCGCTCAAAGCCCAGCCGCCAACTATATGCTTGACGAAGCCTTGATTTAGGAATGCCTTTCCGCTGCCGAAAGGCAATTCATAACGCGCGCTCAAGCGAATCACCTGAGGCTCGTTCTGATCGGAACGGGATCTGTCGCATTTTGGGCAATAAGTATCTGTAAGGGCGCCCATGGTACCAGCCACGCTGGTCATTTCGCCCACATTGTCTATAGCCTTGCTATAGGTATAGGCAAAAACAACCGCAAGCCCATGCTTGAGGCGGTGTTCCACCGTCAACTGCCCGGCATGGTAGGAAGAATGCCCCGCTCCAACATTGAGCGCTTCAAAGTTCTGGTATTGCGGATGCGGACGAAGCAATTGTGACTTTTGTACTGTCGGAGTATTTACGCTGGAAGCTGGATCGATGAGGCCGTATAACGGGTTGGGAACAAGGGTTAGCAACTTTGAACCCAGGGCCTCATCGGCGTCGGGAAGTTGATTCAACTGCTCATTCACCATCAGGTGCACGCCTTCGTTCCCGACGTATGCGGCAGTGACTACGAAATCACCTGGCAGCGTACGCTGGATGTCGAGAGACCAGTTTTCCTGGTAAGAGACACTCTGGCGCCGGAGGGGGCCCGCGACGGAATCCCCAACGTCGATACCCAGTCCAGCAGCGTTTCCGGCGGGGGCAGGAAGACCGACAGGAAACGGAGCGCTGAGTTGATAACCCGGGAGTGGTGTCTCTCCATCTGCCTCTGCGTCAACCGACTTGGAAGTCCGGATGCCACCATCCGCATTCGGGTACTGCTGCCACGCAGCCGCCGGATGATGGAAGATGCCAAATCCGGAATGAATCATTGTCTTATCGTTTAGCTTATAAGCAATACCCACGCGCGGATCAAAGTCCAGTTTAGCTGGGTTCTGCAACTCTCTGCTGGTGCCCCCCAGACCGGGAATACCAATACCACCCGTGAGAGTCAACGACGGGATCTGCGCCTGGAGCGGTGAGACTGCCGTTGTGTTCAGGTAGTTAAGTAGGTTGTTTTTTTCTACATCACCAGTTTCGTAGCTATATCTGAGCCCGTAGGTGACCGTCAGACGTGGAGTGATCCTGAATGCGTCCTGAGCAAAGACAGCGCGGTAATCGTGCACAGACTGGGTCTCCGGCTCAAAACCGGAGCTTACAGTTCCAAGACCAAGGAGTAAATCCGCGACACCATTGCCGGAGTCGGATATCGCTGTGGTAGTCCCTTTGGTGAATCCGTCCGTGAAGTTAGCGCCAGTAGTTGAGCCGCCACTAGCAATTGACATCTGCTCAGGGTCCCATAGCTGTGTCGGATAGCGCCTCCAGTCAATACCGTATTTGACCGTATGCTTCCCCTTAACCCATGTCATCGCAGCCGTATATTGATATACGGAAGAGTAATTTGTTTCGAACGGATAGAAGTTTCCTAACCCACTATAACTACCCACAGCGGGCGGACCGTAAACACTGAGCGCTGGAGTCAGATTGGCTGTGATTCCGGGTGCGACATTGGCGGCGTTGAATCCAAGAGATGCTGGGCTCTTCAAGACTGATTCAGCTCTATTCGACTCGCTGTGAGCCCACGAAAAGTGGTGCTCGAAGATCAAGTCTTGCTTGATGGCCCATGTATGGTCTACATCGATATTCTTGCCTGGGATACGGTCGTTCGCATCCTCGGGAGAAAGACCGTTTCCGTAGTAGTCATTGTAGTTAATGTGGTTTGTAAAATCAGTAATGTGTCCAAAGATGCTTTGCCGTTCGGTAAATTGATGATCAATCCTGGCATCGAAGCTATTATTATCGTCGGTTGAGGGAGCATTGGAGAAGTAGTTATTTAAATCGCTACCCCCTGTCCCAACCTGATTGGGGAGCGGATAGAGGTTGACCAGCGCGCCTCCAATCTGGTTCAGAGTGGCGATGTTGTTGATGTTGTTGCCCGCAACGGGAGTCCTGGAATAACCTGGTCCCGTGGTGTTTGTGGTAGCCGGATTGTAGATGACGATTAGATTTCCCTTGGCGTCAAAGGTCCGCGAGAAGTCGCCAGTTCTTTCGAGTGCCGTTGGCACGGTGCCCGTGAAAGAACCGGCACTCGTATCCCGAAGTCCTTCGTATGAGACAAAGAAGAACGTCTTGCCGCGACCGTCATACAGCTTGGGGATCACGACAGGGCCACCAAGCGTGGCGCCAAATTGATTTCTACCGAAGTTACCCCTCGGCAAACCTGCCAGGTTGGCGTTGTAACCATTGGCATCGAGATACTCATTGCGGTAAAACTCGAAGACTGCACCATGCAGGTGATCTGTGCCTGTATGCAGGGCGTAGCTTACCAGTCCGCCACTCGTACGCCCGAACTCTGGAGTATACGCATCGGTATAGACGCGGAATTCCTGGACCGACTCGACTCCGGGAATACCTGCATCTTGATTGTAGTATGCAGTCGTATTGGCCGCTCCATCGATCAGGACATCCGTGGTCGCGGCCTTGGCGCCATTGATGCGAAACGTGTTGGTGCGACTTTCGCTCGTGGAATCTGTACCGGAAAGACCATCATCGCCCTTTGTCACACCGGCAGAGAAGTCAATGAGTTGCAATGGATTACGGATATTGAGCGGAAGACTTGCGACGAAAGCGGGCTCGATGATGAGGCCGCGATCGGCACTGCTCGTGTTCAGCTCCGGGGGTGTACTCGTAACCTCCACCGTCTCCTGGACGGCGCCAGGCTTCAATGTCAGAGTCACGATCTTCGATTCACCTACCTCAAGAGTCATGCCAGTAAGGAGCGACGGGGAAAAGCCGGGTGCGACAGCCTTTACTTCATAATGCCCCGGAGCCACAGGCGGTAATATAAACTCGCCTCTCCCATCTGTGGCAGCATCCACCTTTACCTTGGTGTCTGTATTAGTAAGAGTTACAACGGAAGTTGGGATGCTCGCATGCACAGTATCGAACACCTGACCGCTGACGCTGGCGTTCTGCGCGAGGAGCGGGGGCGCAAAGCATATGAGTGCTAGGAGACACCCAGTTAATCTTGTATATCGCATTTCTTTCTCCGTCTAGGTCCGAGATGAGTTGAGAGTACCGTTGCCATGGATTGATTCGATAAATGCGGGATGAACTTCTTGGATCTACTGGGGCCTTAACGGTTCTGAACTGAGTTGAACTTTATGTAAGTCGTTGTTTTGAATGAACAAGCAAGAGAACGCAGTATTTGCCTTTAGCAGGTCTCCTGCATTGCCGATTCAGTGAAGCGACTAGTTGTCTGAGCGGGGGCTCTTAGGTTCCACAGAGGAAGCAGTATTAGGGCCGAAAGGAATGCCGTGCCCGCAAAGATGAGAAAGAGTCGGTCCCATCCATAGTGTTCGCTTACAAAGATCACGAGAAAAGGAGAGATTACCGCGCCAAGATGCCCGATACCGTCAATTAGTCCAGTTGCAGTAGCTGCGGCTCGCGTTTCCCCAACATCCTGTGCGGCTGCGCCGGAGAGCAACGTATCTGGCCCATAGGAGAGAAACCCAGCTAGCGAGATGGCGATCCCAATACCTACGAGGCCCGCGTGGGCGAAAACCGGCTGAAAGAGCATGACCAGGCTCAGCCCGCAGAGCATCGCAGCTGAAACTGGAGCTCTTCGCGACTGATTGAATCGATCAGAGACATATCCCGCAAAAAGAGCGCCACCGATACCAACGAGTTCATAAAGAGAAGATAGGTAACCTGCAGTCTGCAATCCATAGTGCAGTTGCCGCACCATGTAGTAAGGAAGCCAGAACATGAGGGCGTATCGGCAGAGCTCAAGAAAGAAGTACGCGATGCCGATCGTCCATAAAGATGGCTTGCATAGAAGCATCCCCAAGTCAGTCCAACTCGTGCGGTCAGAGACTAAAGGGTGCAGATCGTTGCGCAGGCCAATGGAGTTGCTCAGGACAGGAGGTGTATCCGATACCTTTAGGAGATACAACGGAACAATGATCGCTAATAGCAACGCGGGGAATAGGAAACCGCGTGACCATCCAAGCTGTGGCAGTGGAGAGTGCGGTGAGACAGCCCAAGTGGCAAAGGCTGTTGCAAGAAAGCCCCCGAGGACGTAATTCGTGCCCCACCAGGCCATTACGACTCCACGATTCTCATAGCTGAACCAGTTGGCCATTGTTTTGACGAGGCCGGACCAGCCGGTTGATTGACCCACCCCGTTTAGACACGCAAACAGCAGTAGCCACATTACAGAAGCGTGAACACCCATCATGATGTTGCTGCCGACAACAATCAGCAAGCCTGTGCCGACAACCAGCTTCGGTCCAATCCTGTCGGACAAGAACCCGAAACCAAACTGACCAATTGCATAGAGAAAGCTGTAGCCGAATACGATGTTGGCCAACTGATAGCTATGTAACCCAGCAACGCCGGCGAGCAGCGGAAGAGCAATGCTCAGATTTTTGCGGCAGAGGTAAAAGCCCGCATAGGTGATCCAAGTAACACCAAAGATCTTTCGTTGACCCGAGGTCATGCTCATCAGTTTTCTGACTTCCTTCAGGTTGACTCTATGCGTTGAAGCCTCGCACGCATTCGCTCAGCCTGAAACGTTCGACAGGTTCAGCACGCTTCGCCTTACCGTTAGGCAAGCTGTTGCGTGCAGATAGCTGGCAACCGGAGAGGAAAAGTCATATTAGCGGCCACTATTGTCACAGTCTTGTAATGAAGGCTGAATAGACTACTGATATCGGTGTAAACAGCTCGCGGACATGCACAGTTACACGGAGATACTACTTTCGGAGCTTCCGCATTACGCGACCAACGTTCGGGAAGCGCTTCAGACAGTGTGCGAAAGCCCTGCCTTCAAGACCAGCCCTAAAAGTTGTGAATTCCTGCGGCACATCGTGCAGCGCGCTCTCAGTGGCGATACGGATGAATTGAAAGAACGCCTAATCGGCATGAACTTATTAGGCCGTGAAGCAACCTACGATACGGGTTCGGATGCAGGGGTCCGAGTACGCGCGAACGATGTGCGTAAACGACTTACTGCTTATAACACGGCGCAAACAGAAAGTAGTAGATTCACCTTCGACTTGCCATCCGGCTCATATCTGCCACGGTTCTTCAAGAAAGCTACCTTATCTCTCGACGTGAGCGCTGAAGATGTGAGTACAAGGGGTCGTCCTGAACAGTACGAAGTACAAGTTCCACTGACTCTCCAGCAATTAGCCGCGCCGACTGTAATTGCTCTTTTCTTATGTATCGTCTGCCTTCGATGGCAGGTAGCGCGGGAACATCCTTTCACAACATTCTGGCAGAGTGTTTTCGAGGGCCACAGCGTCAGGCTCTATCTTCCACCCGAGGAAAACAGCAACGGCCGTCAACTGGTCGCGATGGATGAAATCCAAGCGAGTGCTCCTTTGCTTAATCTTGCTGGTCAATTTCAAAGCAAACTGAACCTCACCGGGGAGCCTGCGGCCAGAGACGGAGAGACCGTGATCTCTATTGGCCCGACAGCTGAAAGCAAAGCTGATATAAATACCTCTCAAAGCCCGATGGATGATGAAACGCAGGCCGGTGGACGGCGTCTTACGATCATCGATACGGCAGACGGTCGGAGGATCTTCGATCGGACCACATCGAAGATCTATCCAGTGAGTGGGGACTCTGCAGCATTACTGACGATCTCAAATGGCCCAATCCGGTCCATTCGTATTGACGGTACGGATGAGGGTTCGATCGATTCTCTCGTCAAGGTGCTGTGTGAGCGAGATACCTTTCCCGAAGCTCTGGCTGACGGTTTGACGGACACCGCTACCACCCAGGTTGTCTTTCCAATGGATCCGCACTCGCGGCCGGTACTCTTTCGCGACGAGCCCCCGTCGATACAGACCAATATAGGCAAGACACGATGAACATCGAGAAGGCCTGTTGGTCGCGATGGAGGGGCCGCGTCTTCATCGCGGCCTGGACGCTGTACGCGGGTTTTTACATCTGCCGTAAGGACATGGAAACGGGTAGAGGTGGGATCTCTTCCCTCGCCGTAAGCCTCGCGTGCTTTGGCGGAATGTATGCCGTAGGCCAACTGGTGGGCGGCATATTAGCAGACCGCATTGGTGCGCGGCGTACGGCCTTGGCGGGTGCCGGAATTTCGATCGCTTGCACGGTGTTGTTGGTCTGGTGTGATCAGCCGATCTTGGCGCTCGTGCTCCAACTGGGCAACGGTTTCGGCCAGGGCTTCGGATGGCCTGCCCTGCTGAAGCTGCTCGGAGGTTGGTTTCGAACCGGCGAGCGAGATGTCGTTCTCGGTTGGTGGAGCACCAGCTATATCCTCGGCGGCCTCCTAGCGAGTTCTCTTACCGAGTGGCTCGTTCTCAATACCGGTGTGGCCACTCGGCGGGGCTTTCACCCGGCCTATCTTGTCTCGTCCGCGGTTCTGCTGTGTTCAGCATGTTTTTTTCTGAGAGAGACCGATCGCTTGCCTACCGCGCCTCTCGGAATCACAACTCCACTAACAACCTCTGAACCATCGGTACGGGATCACCCGTGGCGTCAACTGCTAGCGAATCCGAGGATCCGGCTCATCGCCAGTATGTATTTTTTTCTAAAGATGACGCGTTACACGCTTCTGTTCTGGCTGCCAAACTACCTAATCTCGGATCTCGGTTATCGAACTGCTTCTGCGGAGCACATGGCCTCCTACTTCGAGCTTTTCGGCTTCCTCGGCCCACTTGCGGTTGGGTATGCTGTTCAGCGCTACTTTGGCCGGCGACGTATGATGCTCGGCGCGTGCATGCTCTTCGCGCTCGCATTTATCTGCCTTGTTCACCCCATGCTTGCGGGCAGTGGTAGCGCTGGCTTGGTACTTTCCATTGCACTGACGGGCATCCTCATTCATGGAGCTGACATTCTCATGTCAGGGATGGCTGTTCTTGATGCAGTTCCCTATGAGTTATACGGGCGTGCAACCGGCCTGGTAAATGCAATTGGATCAATCGGCCAGGCATTGTCACCCTTGCTCATCACGGTTTATGTCTCTCATCTAGGTTGGACAAAATTGTTCGATCTCTTTGTGTTCTTTGCCCTTGTGGCCGGTACGATTTGTGTGTTTGGGGCGCGGAAGGAAGCACAATTTACGTCCCGACCTAACCGTTCAGCACTTGAGACTGCAAGTGTTTCGCTGTAATCTCCACGAATGATTCAACAAAAGAAATACGTTATCCACGCAACGGTGAGCATCCTCGGACTTACTCAATCCTTTATGGTCAGAAGTGCTGACATCCTGGCAAAAACATTTTTAGGTCGAGGTGAAGCATGAAGAAGTCTTCTCGCATCCGTGCGGTCATGCTGGACTGGGCTGGCACAACAGTAGACCACGGTTCTGTCGCACCTGTATTTGCGCTTAATACGCTCTTTGCTAGGCATCAGATCGACCTTTCGATGGAAGACGCAAGGCGAGACATGGGATTGCTAAAGAGAGATCACATCCAGGCAATTCTCGCACTTCCAAATATCAGTGCTGAGTGGTGCGCGCTTTTCGGTAAGGAGCCTGGGGCAGAAGACGTTGCACGTCTCTTCGCGGAGTTCGGTCCAGTACAAATGGACATCATCACACAGCATTCGAAGGTGATCGACGGCGTGGCCGAAGTCACGAAGAAATGGCAGGATCGGGGTCTTCTTATCGGGAGCACCACGGGTTATACCCGTGAGATGTTGAAGCCTGTCCTCGACCAGGCGTCTGCCACTGGCTATCGACCGGATGCTTCAGTATGTCCAGACGAGGTCGGTGCCGGTAGACCTGCACCGTGGATGTTGGCGCGAAACGCGCAGTTGCTAAACGTCTATCCGCCATCGTCATGTGTCAAAATTGGCGACACCATTAGCGACATAGAGGAAGGGCTCAACGCTGGAATGTGGACGATCGGATTGACCCGGACGGGAAACATGATCGGACTCGACGCTGTAAGCTTGGGCCAACTTTCGATTACGCAAAAGGACGTCCTTCTGAAACAAGCCGCGTCTAAAATGCTGACGGCGGGGGCGCACTTTGTGGTGGAGGATCTTTCTGCTTGCGACCAAATCTTGGCACAGATTGATGCCAGGTTAGGAAGCGGAGCAGTCCCCGACAATAGCTCCTTTTAGTTGCCCGGATTCCGATACTCCAGGCGCGGTCTAAGCGCCTCTAATACGATAGCGGCGGATTTAGGCATTCCTTCTGCCGACCTCCGAAATGCAATCGATCACATTTCGTTTCCTTCAATGGATACACAAGGTGTCAGACAACGAAGGAGAATCTGCGCCTCAGTGCGTTGCGAACTGCGCAACCATTTAGGGATTTGTACCCTACAGAACCTCACGCTAGCACGGGGTCGTTCGTGCAATGCTTGGGTCGTAGGGAAGTTCCCTTCCGTGCGAGTAGCTGATAGCGACACTTCGATTCCCGTAGCAAGTAGGGCACCGCGCCGTTAGCACCAGCTCGTGAGTCGGGAATCGCCCTTACCGATGGCAATGCTGCCCGCCGCGCCGCGAACCGGCATTCGCACAAACGCACGCCGCCGCTCTCCAAGCCACGCCTCCACCGGCACAATGCTAGAACTGTAGACACATGGACCACACTGCCATCCCCCAACCCCTCGCCCAGCAACCCCTCGCCCAGCAATCCCTCGCGCCCCGTCCGCGCAGTCCGTACACCATCACGGTCGCTCTGATCGCAATCAACGTTCTGGTCTTTCTGGCCATGGTGGCAAGCGGCATCTCCTTCACCCAGCCCACGACTCTCGACGTACTTCATTGGGGAGGCGACTTCGGCCCCGCGACCGTAGGCGCACACCAGTGGTGGCGTCTCCTCACCTCCTGCTTTCTGCACTTCGGCATCATCCACATCGGCATGAACATGTACGTGCTCTACCTGATCGGTCCGTTCATCGAAACCGTCTTCGGACGCATGCGCTACCTGCTCATCTACTTCTTCGCAGGACTCGCAGGCAGCATCGTCAGCGTGTGGGTCCATCCGATGGCCGTCGGTGCAGGCGCATCGGGCGCCATCTTCGGCCTCTACGGCGCAGTGTTCGGTTTTCTGCTGATAAAACGGCGGACGCTCAATCCAGCGGCGACAAAGAGCATTGGCAAGTCGGCCGGAATCTTCATCCTATACAACGTCGTCTACGGTTCCATGAGCGGAACGACAGACCTTTCCGCCCACCTGGGCGGCTTGATCGCCGGATTCCTGGCAGGAATGGTGCTGGTGCGGCCGCAGCCTACCGCCTCGTAACGTGTTCCGGGCAGGCAGCCCCCATCTCACCCAACCTCAGAATCGCGTTCCCCACGTCTCGCATCTGAGGCGTACATTTCCACGTCTCTCCCATCAGCCCCGAACCCCACTCCCACCCCGCCACGCCTCCGCGCAGTCCAATGCGACTCGAATCTCCAGCGTTGCCACCTCACCCGTCAACCAGGGTTGAAAGCTCTACCACGTCCAATCCCCCGCCACACCCACCAATCTCCTGTCCATAGGCGGTGGTCCACCCCACTCCGTCAGACAAGCGGCCTTCGTCTTGCTGCAAAAATCCCAAAACTCCCGTGCTGAGCAGCGCAATACCCATCGGCTCAGGAGTGGCCGAAATGATTGTTGGCGACCGCGAAACGGTGACGCGTGTCGACTCCGGCGGCGACAGCCCCATTTCTCGATTTGGGATGGGTGTGCCTGGCCAATCTTGCCATGTCTGCCAGCTACGTTTGGGATAGATCGCGCTTCTCGTGGAGGGCGCTAACCCGTCTCTGGCCATCTCGCTCACCATGCCCCTCGTCCACAATGGCGCAATAGGGATGATTATCTATAAACCACGTTTTTAGTCATTCGAAACTGTATGCAATGTGAATGGAGAGATTGGGGCAAAAATTATCTGTAATATTAGTCACTTCAAGCCAGTCCAACACTTCTCGCAACTAGTATAAGCGGACCTCACTGCAGGAGCGTGCCGTCGTGGCCGTTGACTTTGGGGTCTTCGGGCGGATTACTGGCTACCTTGTCGTCGGCGTCCAGGTTGAGGAGGCGGACGCCGGAGGTGCTGCGGCCGGCGCTGCGGACGCTCTTGGTGTCGATGCGGATGATCTTGCCGAATTGGCTGATGACCATCATCTCGGTGGTGTCGTCGACGAGGTTGATGCTGGTGACCTTGCCGATTTTGGAGGAGGTCATCATGTTGATGCCCCCCTTGCCGCTGCGGGTCTGGAATCTCATCCTCAGGCTTCCCAAACTCACATTGTGTGGTCACCACCTGACACCAACTAAGGCATAAACTGTCAGGTGGTAATGATTAAGGCATTTATAATTAACATGTTACCGAACTTGCAATTTGATGTTCAAACTTGCAACCATCGAGCGTCAACTTGCAAATAAAGTGGCAACCCACACACAGCTCCATAGAAAAAGTAGGTAAAAGGTGTCAACTGCACCCGCTGGTGGAGCCGCATTCCATGCAGCGGTAGCAGGAGCCGTTGCGGGTCATGATGCTGCCGCAGACGCTGCAGCTGGGGGCATCGCCCATGTCGTACATCGACTGCATGGCCGAGGCCGTGTGGTACAGGCTGCGGTCTTCGGTGGTCTCGAGAGGGCTGCCCTGCTCGATGCCGGAACGAGCATTGAGGTCCGGAGCAATGCCCTCGGCAGGAGGCCTGCGGTCGTTGCGCGCTGACTGATCGAAGGCTTTGCCGTGGAGCTCGTGGGTGGAGGGTTCCGAGGTTGAAAAGGCTCCGGAGGTCTGGGCAGGGCTAAGACCTTCGGGGTCCTTCGACTGCGCGCTGCGCGCTGCGCTCAGGATGACAGCATTTCTTTGTTCGCTCAGGATGGCAGCATCTCTTTGTGCGCTCAGGCTGGCGGTGGAGAGAGAGGCGGCGAAGGTGGGCTGCTTGAGGCTGGCGAAGAGGTCGAGCTGCTGGCCGCTGAGGAAGCGGAGCTGCATCCAGCGGAAGATGTAATCCATGATGGACTTGGCGTAGCCGAGCTCTTCGCTGCCGGTCCAGCCGGAGGGCTCGAAGCGGGTGTGGGCGAACTTCTCGACGAGGACCTTGAGCGGGACGCCGTGCTGGAGCGCCATGGAGATCGCAGTCGCGAACGAATCCATCAAGCCGGATATCGTTGAACCCTCCTTGGCCATGCGGATGAAGATCTCGCCGGGCTGGCCGTTGGGGTAGAGGCCGACGGTGATGTAGCCTTCGTGGCCGCCGATGCCGAACTTGTGGGTGATGCTGGCGCGCTCGGCGGGGAGACGGTTGCGGACGGCGCGGGGTGGGGCCTGGGAGTCGAGCGCGTCGGCGTTCTGGGAGGTGGCCTGGATGAGCGCGGCTACCTGGGATTGGGCGGCGGCGAGCTCCTGCTGCAGGACGCTGAGCTGGTCGGCGAGGAGCTGCCTGGCTTCGATGGCCGCGGCCAGCTTCTCGGCGTTGGCGTCGACGCTGGTTCCCTTCTTGTCGGCGTCGGTTTGCGCGGTGACGTTGAGGGGCTGGGTTCCCTTGGAGCCGTCACGGTAGATGGCAACGGCCTTGAGACCGAGACGCCAGGATTCCATGTAGGCCTGGGCGATGTCGTCGACGGAGCAGTCGTTGGGAAGATTGACGGTCTTGGAGATGGCTCCGGAGAGGAAGGGCTGGGCGGCGGCCATCATCTTGACGTGGCCGGTCCAGGCGATGGAGCGGGTGCCCTTGGCGGGCTTGAAGGAGCAGTCGAAGACGGCGAGGTGCTCGGGCTTGACGCCGGGCGCGCCCTCGATGGTTCCGGTGGCGTCGATGTAGTTGACGATGGCTTCGACTTCGGCTTCCTTGTAGCCGAGCTTGAAGAGAGCTCCGGGGACGGTGTTGTTGACGATCTTGATCATGCCGCCGCCGACCAGCTTCTTGTACTTGACGAGGGCGAGATCAGGCTCGATGCCGGTGGTGTCGCAGTCCATCATGAAGCCGATGGTGCCGGTGGGAGCAAGAACGGTGACCTGCGAGTTGCGATAGCCATGCTGCTCGCCGAGCGCGAGGGCGGTGTCCCAGGCGTGCTGCGAGGCAGCCTTGAGCTCGTCGAGCTGAGGCGCGACGAAGGGCTCCTTGCTCTGCTTGAGGCTGCGGTCGATATTGTTGACCTCGGCGCGATGCATGCGGATGACGTCGAGGAAGGGCTCGCGGTTGACGTAGAAGCCGGGGCAGGCACCGCCGTCGACGCCGGTGGACTGCGTGAGCGGTGTTGCAGCTCCGAGCGCGGGAGAGCTGGCGGCGAGGCGCGCGGACTGGGCGTACGCATCGCCGCAGAGGATCGCGGTGAGTGTTGCCGCGTAGGCGCGGCCGGCGTCGGAGTCGTAGGGCAGGCCGCGGTCCATCAGCAGCGCGCCGAGATTGGCGTAGCCGAGGCCGAGAGGGCGATAGTCGTGCGAGTTCTTGCTAATTTGTTCCGTCGGGTAACCGGCGGCGTCCACGATGATCTCCATCGCGGTGGTGACGATGGCGATGGCGTGACGATAGGCGGGGATGTCGAACTGGCCGCCGGGGGTGAGGAACTTCATCAGGTTGAAGCTGGCCAGGTTGCAGGCGGAGTCGTCGAGGAACATGTACTCCGAGCAGGGGTTGCTGGCGTTGATGCGGGCGGTGTTTTTGGAGGTGTGCCAGCGGTTAATGGTGGTGTCGTACTGCATGCCAGGATCGCCGCACTGCCAGGTGGCTTCGGCGATCTGGTGCATGAGGTCCTTGGCGCGGTACTCCTTGACCGGCTCCTTGTCCTTGACGGTGCGGGTGGTGAAGGTGCCGTCGTTCTCGACCGCCTGCATGAACTCGTCGGTGACACGGACGGAGTTGTTGGCGTTCTGGAAGAAGATCGAGGTGAAGGCCTCGGAGTCGGGGCCGGAGCCGTCGTAGCCGGCCTGCATGAGG
>Ga0224555_1003284_pt1 | contig 16917 bp, 20 predicted proteins | sample 714S23034metaG_FD_180687 | JGI IMG/M metagenome (GOLD analysis project Ga0224555, IMG submission 180687) | Peat soil microbial communities from Stordalen Mire, Sweden - 717 S2 30-34 | ecosystem: Environmental > Terrestrial > Soil > Wetlands > Peat | place: Sweden: Norrbotten County, Stordalen...
GGGGTCCAAACCTGTGTCTGAAACCTCCCGGTAGGCTTTGGTCCGCACATGACCATTTTCCTCGCGGGAAAACAGCAATCCGTATTCCCGCGCCCAATAATTGAGAATCTCCGGGTGGTGGGAGATGAGGATGAGTTGGCCTTTGCTGCCCTCGACCGCTTCCTCGGCAGCTAAAAGCCAGGGCTGAATCTCCCGCAAGGAGATGAAATTGTCGGGCTCATCGAGAATCACCGTATGGCCTTTGGCAATCACAAAATGAAGGACCATGTAAAGGCCAATCAACATCCGCTGCCCCTCTGAGAGCTCGGATATTGAAAACGTACTCCCCTCCTTCTGTTGTGACGCAAAATGTGCACGCAGCCTTCTCACACCGTCATCGACGGCGGAGAGACGCAATGACTGAAAACCCGTCAAAGTCTCCTTCATAGCTGCGAGGAAGCGTGCGTTGTTTTCCGGTTCTTCCTGCAATAGATGTCGATACCATGGCGCTAGGTTCGAAAGATCATATTCCGGTAGTTCGTCTTGCCCGTCCGCCATCTCATCCATTTCACCGGGATATGGATCGATTTGAAAGCAATGCAGAGTTTTGATCCAAGCGACAAAACGGCTTACCTGAAGGTTGCTGAACTGCGCTAGGTGCAGCGCAGATTCATTGGTTTCCCATCGCAACGCCGTCGCTTGTGTTCCTTCGTTCGGGAAAAAGCGAATCTCCCCGTCGATCAGTTCGAAAACGGGTGAACCGGAAACCGTTAGAGTTTCTGCACTAATTGACGGTAGCTTAGATTCGGGCGCATACCGAATCTCTAACCGGTATTCATAGGTCCTCTCATCAATTAAAGCTTCGAGCTCAAATATCTGGAACGGGCGGTCTTGCCAACGTGTGCGTGAGGATTGCGTGAAGCGGTTTTCGCCCCCCTCGATGAACCACTTGACAAACAAGATCGCATCCAGCAGCGACGACTTCCCGCTGCCGTTCGCTCCGAGCAGCAATTGCTTCTGCTCCGGCTTGTACTCGAAGTTGACAAAACACCGGAAGTTGTCGATATACAGACGCTTCAGCATGGCAGGATTATACGTCGATTGCCCCTCGATTGCCCTCCCGTTTGACTTCCCCCACCCGCATTGCCGACCATTAGCTTTTGGGCATTGACTTGCCCTGTTTGGAAGGTGCGCTTTCATGAAAGTCCTGATCCTTGGTTCGGGAGGCCGCGAACACGCGCTGGCCTGGGCGGTTGCTTGTAGCAAGCGAGTTACTGAAGTTGTTTGCGCGCCCGGCAACGGGGGCATTGCGCAGGTCGCTCGCTGCGTTCCTGTCGATTTGAAGGATCTGGCCGCCATGGTGCGCCTAGCCGAGGCCGAGCGGCCTACCCTCACCATCGTTGGGCCGGAGCTGCCGCTTTCACTGGGTATAGTGGATGGCCTCCAAGAGCGCGGCCTGCGCGTCTTTGGGCCCACGCGCGCTGCGGCCATGCTGGAGAGCAGCAAGGGTTTCGCCAAGCAGTTCATGCAGCGGCATAACATTCCCACCGGCAACTTCGCAGTCTGCTGCACGGCTGCCGAGGTGGAGCGGGCGATTGAGTTCTTTCATGCACCGATCGTGGTCAAGGCCGACGGCCTTTTTGCGGGTAAGGGCGTCATCATTTGCCCCTCCAGGCATACCGCGATTGAAGCGGCGCAGGGACTGTTCACCGGCGTGCTTCTGGGCGAGGCGGCTCAGCAGGTGGTGCTCGAAGAGTTTCTAGAGGGCGACGAGATCAGCTTCCTCTGCCTGAGCGACGGCAAGCATGTGGCGCCGCTGGTTCCTTCGCAAGACCACAAGCGCATCGGCGAGGGCGACACTGGGCTGAACACCGGCGGTATGGGGGTGTACTCGACGGATCAACTGCTGGAGCCGTCCATGACCGAGTGGATTCTGCACCACATCGCCGAGCCAACGATTCGCGGCATGGCAGAAGAAGACACGCCCTTTGCCGGCGTGCTCTACTGCGGGCTGATGATGACCGCGCGCGGTCCCCAGGTGCTGGAGTTCAATGCCCGCTTCGGCGATCCTGAAACGCAGGCGCTACTGGTGCGGTTGGAGAGCGACCTGTTAGACGTGCTTGAAGCCTGTGTCGAAGGGCGCCTCGCCCAAACCGAGATGCGCTGGAGCCGCGGTGCCTCAGCCTGCGTGGTGGCCAGCTCGGCGGGCTATCCGGGGAGCTATAAAACGGGCATACCCATCACCGGACTCGTGGCCGCCGGACAGATTCCGGGCGTGCAGGTGTTCCACTCGGGAACGGCGCTGGTGGACGGGCAGTTGCTCACCGCCGGAGGCCGCGTGCTGGGCGTGACTGCGGCGGGCGATTCGCTGAAGGAGGCGCTGGCCCGCGCCTACCAGGCGATGGCCGAGATTCAATTTGAGGGAATGTACTACCGGCGCGACATTGGCCATCGTGCCCTGAAATCCGCCCTGAAATCTTAGATGGGGCCTCTGTGCGGCTTCAACAAATCTCTGACCGGGAGACGAAAATCATGAGCGTTGGAATTTCACTGGAAGAACTGCTGGGCTGGAGCCAGGAGTCGTCCAACTTCTGGAGAGCGCATCTCGAAGCGAACCCGCAACTCCTTGTGCTGCCGTGTGACATTGGCGGAAGCGCCACCGTGCAGGAGTTTGTCCGCCACATTTGGGGCGTGGAACTGCGATGGAGCCAGCGCCTGGCCGGGCTGCCGATGACAGGCAAGGAAGAGATACCGTCAGGACCTCTGGAAGCGCTGTTCGCTACGCACAGCAAGGCCATTGAAATTTTTCGCGGCTTGCTTGCGGCGCCGGACGAGCGGTGGGAGCAATCTTACGTTCTCGACTTCGATTGGGTGCCACCGGAGGCCCGGACAGTTTCGCGCCGCAAAGTTGCGGCGCATGCGCTCTTCCACAGCCAGCGTCACTGGGCTCAACTGTCCACGCTGGTGCGCCAGGCAGGGTTTCCCTCGGGGTTCAAGGGGGATCTGCTCTTCAGCCCGGCGCTGCGGTAGAGTCTGGTAGCTGGCCTAGTCGCCTAGCTGTGGCACCGCAACGACTTTGCCCTGCTTTTGGAAACAGGAGCGGCACAGCACAGGCCTGCCCTGCGTGGGCTTGAAGGGAACTGTGGTTTCCGCACCACACTCGGAACACGTGGTTCGAGTCTCGGGTCGAACCCTTTGGCTGCCGCGCAGACGCTTTGCCTTGCACTGTTTGCAGCGCTTGGGGTCGTTCTTGAATTGTTTGTCGTTGAAGAAGACCTGCTCGCCGGCAGTAAAAACGAACTCGGCGCCGCAGTCGATGCACGTCAGAACTCGATCGGTGAACTCCATGGCCGGCTTCCCTGAAGCAGGGACACACACCGAAATCGGCCATGAAGGAAAACCTTGCCGGTCCCGGTTCCCTGTTTCCGTTCGTAATTCAACCCAAGGGCCCGGGCCGCACCAAAAGAGGCGGCAAACTCTAGTTTTCTGCCCGGCAAACCGGGAGATCTGAAGAAAAGCACCACGCACATGCGTGATGAATGATCAATGCGTATGAAAAGCTGCGGCAGGCCGCCCCATGCCTATCTGGTCTTTCAGTAACCCCTCCTGCTTTCCGGGGGAGCTATCGGGGCGGCGCGTGCCACAACTGGCGAAACAGTTAGTCCTGCTCTTTACGAGCCTTCTTGCGATTCCGCTTGCGCGCCAAAGCTGCCTTGACGCGACGCTTCTCGCCGGGCTTCAGGTAATAGGAGTGACGCTTCACCTCTTTGATGATGTCCTCCTGCTGTACCTTCCGCTTGAACCGGCGCAGAGCATTTTCCAGCGGCTCGCCTTCCTGAATGCGAACCTCTGCCAAAAAATCCCACCTCCAAACATGCCAAATGGGCTTCTCTATCATACTCGAAAGAGGGAATTTAAACTACAGTCGCGCCTGATTCACTCGCCGATTTAGGTCAAATCAGTTTCGGATTGTGGTGAAAGAATGGGAATCCGTTCACGGCGTGCCTGTTTCGGGCTTGCTCGCCGGCTTGTTGACCGTTGACTCGGCCTCAAGTTGTCCTGCTCCAGTTCGTCCGCGGGGGGCTTTTCTTTTACACTCGAAAGGGGATCTTCGGAAAGGGGATCCTGGGATTCCCAGGAGGTTGAAACACCGTGATCCGAAGCTACCAGGGCCATCGGCCTCAGATTCCCGCCAGTTGCTACGTCGACCTCTCCGCCCAGCTTATCGGCGACGTGATTCTGGGCGAGAAGTCCTCGGTCTGGATGAACGCCGTACTGCGCGGCGACGTAAACTCCATCCGCGTGGGCGCCTGCTCCAACGTGCAGGACTGCGCCGTATTGCATGGTCAGCGTAATCTCTACCCTGTCGTTGTCGGCGACTGGGTCACCATTGGTCACAACGCAACCGTCCACGGCTGCACTGTTGAAGACATGGTCGTCATCGGCATGGGCGCTACCGTGATGAACAACGCCCGCATCGGCGAAGGTTCCATCATTGCTGCCGGTTCCGTCGTTCCGGAGCACACCATTGTCCCTCCCCGAACCCTATGGGCCGGCGTACCCGCCAAGCTCCGCCGCCAACTCACGGACAAAGACCGCGACCTGATCCGCGAATACGCCAAAAACTACCTCGATTACGTTGAAATCTATCTGAAAGAAGCCGTGGATTAGGCGGGAGGACTCTTTGCCGCTTCGCAGGAAGAGAGGGCAGTGAGGCGCTTTGCACCAGGAGAAGATCGATGTCAGCAGATTTCGCGTTTAATTTCCGGTGGTTGCAGAGCAGGCGGCATACACGCACGCCGCTCGCTCTTGTTATTGCGCTGATGCTTGCCGGTTGCGTTACGGCGTGCGGCCAAACGGTCGCCGGCCCTAATCCCGATGCGGCTGCGGAGAGCAGTGCTGTTTCGGCGCCGGACGCCCCATTGCCACAGTTCGGAGACGATATCCAGCCCCCCGCGAAGGCAGCGGTGAGCCTGCGCAACACTCCCATGAACATTCTCAAGGACCAGGAGGCGATCTGGACCAGTCCCGCCCACATGCGCGAGCACACGATGGCCTTCGTTGTGCCATTGGGTCTGGCAACGGCTTTAGCCATCACCATTGACCACCAGGCGATGTCCTCGAGCGAGCTCCAGAACACGTCACTGAACAATCACGCGATAACCGCCTCGAACGGACTGCTGGGCGCCTTTGTGGCCGGCCCAGTGCTTCTGTATGGCCTGGGGCACATGCGGCACAGCGAACATGCGGCGGAAACCGGAATCCTGGCCGGGGAGGCCATGGTCGACAGCCTGGTGGTGGACGAAGCAATGAAGGCTGTGGCAATGCGCGAACGGCCCGCGTTGGATGGCGCCAAAGGAAAATTCTTTCAGACCAGCGTAGGCCTCAACTCCTCGTTCCCGTCTACGCACAGCTTTATTGCATGGTCTTCCGCGGCTGTGCTGGCCTCTGAATACGACAGCCGGCTGGCGAAGTTCACGATCTACGGGCTGGCCACCGCGGTAAGCGCGACACGGGTTGTGGGCCGCGAACATTTTCCTTCAGACGTGGTGATTGCGAGCGGGCTCGGCTGGCTGGTGGGCCGCTACGTTTACCACAAGCACCATCACTACGTGGTGGAAGACTACTAGTGTAGGCCGCCGCAAATATGGTCACTTTGAAAAGGCTCCAAGTTGGTATCGAAATGCCTGAAACCTTCCCTCAGAGGCTAAAGCCCAGTTTTTTTGCGGCCATTTGCGTGGCAGTCACCACTAGACTGGCCCCTCCGGCTCTCTATACGGGCCGCGGATTGCGGCCGGAGAAGAACAGCCGCTGATGCCAGTAAGGATAGATGGGCTGTTGCTGACTGGCTTTATCGAGCGCTGCCACCTGGGCTTGGGTCAGGTTCCATCCGACGGCGCCCAGGTTCTGGCGCAGTTGCTCTTCGTTGCGCGCGCCTACGATGACCGACGAGACCGTTGGCCGCTGCAAGAGCCAGTTCAGCGCCACCTGCGGGACGGTCTTTCCGGTCTCGGCGGCTACCTTGTCCAGCGCATCGACCACCGTGTACAAAAGCTCGTCGCTCACTTGCGGTCCGGCCTCGGCTGTCTTGTGCAGACGGCTAACTTCCGGCAAGGGCTGGCCTCGGCGCAGCTTGCCCGTCAGTCGGCTCCAGCCGAGCGGACTCCACACCAGCGCGCCGACTTTCTGGTCCAGGCCAAGCGGCATCAACTCCCACTCGTATTCGCGGCCGATGAGCGAGTAGTAGACCTGGTGGGCGACAAAGCGCGTCCAGCCGTAACGCTCGGCCACGGCAAGGGACTTCATCAGGTGCCAGCCGGAAAAATTCGAGCAGGCGATGTAGCGGACCTTGCCCTCGCGGACAAAGGTGTTCAGTGTGTCCTGAACCTCTTCGATGGGGGTGAGCGCGTCGAATCCGTGCAGGTGGTAGATGTCCACATAGTCGGTGCCGAGGCGGCGGAGGCTGTCCTCAAGCGCGCGGCGAAGATGGTAGCGGGACGAACCTTCCTCGTTCGGCCCGCTGCCGGTGGGGAAGCCGGATTTGGTGGAGATGAGCGCCTTGTCGCGCTTGCCCTCCAGCGCCTTGCCGAGCACCTCTTCCGAGCGGCCGTCGGAGTAGCCATTGGCGGTGTCAAAAAGATTTACGCCCGCATCGAAACAAATATCGATCAGGCGGCGCGCTTCGTCGACTTCGGTTGCGCCCCAGGCATTGAAGAACTCATTGGCGCCGCCGAATGTGGCGGTCCCAAAAGCCAGTGCAGAAACTTTGAGGCCGGAGCCTCCAAGAAGACGGTATTCCATGCCTGCTTGGATGCGGCAGGTTAGGCGAGGATGCAGGCGAAAAAATCAGCGCTACCAGATGCGTTCAACGCCGTATCTTTCGAAGATTGCATCGATGCTGATGATCGGCACTCCGAGTTCCAGCGATTGTGCGGCCAGCAGACGGTCAAATGGATCGCGATGGTGGAGGGGCAGCAAGCCGGAGCGGATAGCGTGAAGGGGATCAATCTGGATGGAGATGAACTCCTGCTTTTGAATCACTTTTTGAAAGTCCGTCACCAGGGGATGCAATGGAATCTTTCCCTTATTGGCTTTGATAGCAAGCTCCCAGGGAACGACCGGCGAAATCAGAATATCGTTAGCGGGATCGGCAATTAAGCTATAGCCGGTCTTCCCGAGCTTTTCCGGCGAGTCGAGCCACCAGAGCGTAGTGTGTGTATCGAGCAGGAGTCTCACGCCGCCGGCTCGTCCGGTTCTTTTCCGTCAATCAGAACATCGAAGCCGTACTCGCGCAGTTCCTCATCGGTTTCGAGCGGCTTGAAAATATCGTCGGGATACTGGAATTGCCCCGCATACTGCCCCGCCAGCCGCCTCTTACGCGGCTCCGTCCGTGCCTCCACCGCCGCCAACCGAGCCACGGGCTTGCCGTCGCGGGCTATGACGACCTCCTTGCCCTCCTCTGCTTCCTTGAGCAGCCGGGAGAAGTCTTCCTGCGCCTGCTGAACGGTGTAGGTCATAAGGCAAGTATGGGCAGGGATTGGAGTGAAGTCAACATTTCTAAGAGTGCGAATGCAAACTCTGCCAACCCCTTAGGGTTCAAGAGTTCGGGTTGTATTTGAGTTATATTGTAGCTACAATTAATTAGCGTATGTACCTGAACCACGCGTCGATGAACAAGACAAAAACTGAAACCGACTGGAAACGCATTCTGGCTTATAAGGAAGGTGAACGCATCCCCTATGAGCCGGGAGACGGGCCCTACGATCCGAACGACGCCGAGGCAGCGCGCGCGTGGTTTGCCCAGGCAGATTTGATTCGCAAGGGCGAGGTGGTGCGCAGAGGCAAGCGCGGGCCGCAAAAAGCGCCTACGAAGAAACTGGTTTCGTTAAGGCTGTCTGCCGAAGTAGTTGAGCATTTCAAATCCACCGGGCCGGGCTGGCAGATGCGGATCGATGGAGCGTTGTTGGAGTCTATCAAGAAGAGTGGGAGTTACAACAGATATCCCAAGCCTAAAGAAGTGCCAAAAACTCCTCGACCGTCAGTCCAGAGGTCCTAACGAGGCTCCTCAACGTGCCTGGAGCCAGCTCGGCATGCTGAGGCACTGTAAGATTAGCGCGGACACCCTGCTTTGTCAGCACAAGGTGACTGCCCACCTGCCCTCGGATCTGCCATCCGGCCTTCTGGAAGGCCTTCACGGCATCTTTCCCCGAATTATTTGACAACTTTCCCAAGGCGCTGCCTCACACACTCAATGATATGCACAGTTTTCGGTGCACATGCCTGTGAACAAATGCGCCAAATGCGGAAAACGCGAAAAGACGGATGATTTAGACGGCAACGACCAGGGGCGCCTGATCCTCGGGTAGAGCTTCGGCTGCCTTGTGATCTTCTGCCCATAGCCATGCGGTGATGGCCTCTTTGATGTTCACAAGCGCTTCCTGTTCGGTCCTTCCCTGAGAGACACAGCCCGGCAGAGCGGGGCATTCCGCTATAATCCAGCCGTCTTCATCCTTTTTCAGGACCACGTGAAACATCATGGTCAGACTCCGTCGCCAGTCAGGCGCGCATACCCATTTATACTCCAATCCGCGGAGACGGAGAACGCCGGAACATTTGCTGGTTGCGCCCGAGACAGCAGCCCTGCGCCTCTTCCCATTTAGACTAGATAGGTTATGAGCACACTGAAAGCTGTTCGCGGGACGCGGGATTTGTTGCCGCCGGAGACCGCGCTTTGGAACCGGATTGAAGCTACGGCCCGCGCCGTTTTTGCTCGCTACAACTTCGGCGAGATTCGGACGCCCGTATTTGAGGACACGGGCCTGTTTGCACGTAGTGTGGGCGAAGAAACCGACATTGTCTCCAAAGAGATGTACACCTGGGAGGATCGGGCGCGGGCGCAGTCGGAGAAGACACAGTCGTTGACGCTGCGGCCTGAAAACACTGCCGGCGTGGTTCGCGCTTATATTGAGCACGGCCTTGGCGAGAGCGGGCTGTTGCAGAAGCTTTACTACATTGGCCCGCAGTTCCGCCGCGAGCGCCCGCAGAAAGGCCGGTACCGGCAGTTCTCGCAGATCGGCGCCGAGGTGATCGGGCCGCCGTCTTCAGGTAGCGAAAGCCCACTGCGCGATGCCGAAGTGTTGGAGATGCTCGCCACCCTTCTGGATGAGCTGGGCATTACGGGCTGGACGCTGGAGCTGAACTCGGTGGGATCGACCGCCGATCGTGCGCGTTACAACGACACGCTGAGAGCTGCGCTGGCTCCAGTGGTTGGGCAGATGTGCGTGGATTGCCAGCGGCGGGCGGTGACCAATCCGCTGCGCGTGCTGGACTGCAAGGTTCCCGCCGACCAGCCGATCATCGAGACGCTTCCGGTGATCGCCGACTCGTTGGATGATGCCTCGAAGGCGCACTTTGCCGCTGTTCTCGCGGCGCTCGACGCGGCCAGCGTACCGTACACGCGCAATCACCGCCTGGTGCGCGGCCTCGACTACTACACCCGCACCACCTTCGAGTTCACGCACGGCGGTCTGGGTGCGCAGAATGCGCTGCTAGGCGGCGGCCGTTACGACGGGCTGAGCGAGGCCATTGGTGGGCCCAAAGCCCCCGGCATCGGCTTTGCCATGGGTGAGGACCGGCTGGTGCTGACCCTGCAGGCGCTTGAAGTTGCGCAACCGCTGGTGGCCGATGCTTTTATCGCTCCACTTGGCGAGAACCTGAATACGGCCGCGCTGGTTCTGGCACGCGAACTCCGCCACCAGGGCCTCTGGATCGAACTCGGCGAAGGCAGCTTTCGACTCAAGAAATCGTTCGAAGCAGCCAACAAGACCGCGCACACCATCGTCATCCTGGGCGAGGATGAGCTTCAATCCGGTATCCTTACAGTGAAGACCTTTGCCACCGGCATACAAACCAAGGTTCCTCGCGCGGAGCTGGCTGTCTTCCTCTCAAAACCGGCAGGCGAGTAAAGGACACAGGTAGTGCTCGATTTCTTAGGCAATCTTGAACGAACGCATCTTTGCGGCGACTTGCGCGCCGCCAGCGCCGGGCAACAAGTGGTTCTGATGGGCTGGGTTAACCGGCGCCGCGACCACGGCAACCTCATTTTTCTCGATCTCCGCGACCGCTCTGGCATTGCCCAGATCGTGCTCGATAAGGAGCTGACCCCCGAGGGCCACCTGAAGGGCGAACAGGTGCGCCCGGAGTACGTTGTCGCCGCCGTGGGCAAGGTGCGTTTGCGCGATAAGGACGCTATCAACCCCAAGATGCCGACCGGCGAGATCGAGATCGAAGCCACCGAACTGCGCGTCCTGAACGACACCCGCCTGGCGCCGTTTTCGCCATCGGAAGAGGCCATCCAGAACGAGGAAGTCCGCCTCAAATACCGCTTCATAGACCTGCGGCGCCCGGAGATGCAGCGCAATTTCTGGCTGCGGCATGAGATCACGCTCGCCATCCGCGAGAGCCTGAGCAGGCAGGGTTTTCTGGAAATTGAAACGCCGATTCTCACCAAGTCCACCCCCGAGGGCGCGCGCGATTTTCTAGTGCCCAGCCGCGTTCATGCGGGCGAGTTCTACGCGCTGCCGCAGTCGCCGCAGATCTTCAAGCAGATCCTCATGATTTCGGGCTTCGACCGCTACTTCCAGATCGCCCGCTGCTTCCGCGACGAGGATCTGCGCGCCGACCGCCAGCTTGAGTTCACGCAGGTGGATCTGGAGATGAGCTTCCCGCGCCAGGAGACGGTCTTCGGCGTGGTGGAACAGTTTTTGGCGGCGGGCTTTGCTGCAGCCGGGGTCACCCTGGCAACTCCCTTTCCGCGCATCACTTACGACGACTCCATGCGCCAGTTCGGCAGCGACAAACCCGACCTGCGCCTGCCCGGCCTGACCGATGTGCGTTCTGCCTTCACGGACGCGGCGCTCGAAACGCTGCGGATTGACCCGGCGCTGCCGGTGGTGGCGCTGCGCATCCCCAAGGTGGGCGAACTGAGCCGCAAAGAGCGCGAGGAAAACCATCCCCTCTTCGACCAGAAGAAGGGCGCCAAGTTTATCGACGATTTCAAGCGGCTGGCCAAGAGCTTCCCGGAGGCAGCGCTGAAGGTGCGCGAGCTGGCTGGCGCAGAGGAGGCCGACTTCGTCATCGTCGTGGCCGGCGACCCGGCCCACCCGGTCAAGGCAAGCGACACCAAATTTGAAGGCAGGTTGAGCGAGCGCGAGATCAACGTGCTTTCCGCGGCAGGCAACTTCCGCACCGAGCTGGCGAAGAAATATGCGGACCGGCACGGTGCTTTTGGGGTGACCGAGCAGGCTGTTCGCGACGCCGATCCGAAGAGCGGCAAGAGTGTCGATGGAACTTCCGCGTTCAATCCGATCTGGATTGTCGATTTTCCGATGTTCGAGTACGACCTGGCTTCGGCAAAGTGGATGCCTGCGCATCATCCGTTTACCGCGCCGAAAGAAGCCGACATGGCCAACCTGCTCACCGATCCGGCTAGTGTGCGGGCCAACTGCTACGACCTCGCAATGAATGGCCTGGAGCTTGGTTCCGGCTCCATCCGAATTCACCGCAAGGACGTGCAACAGCAGATTTTCAAGTCATTGGGCATTTCCGACGAGGAGGCGCGCGCCCGTTTTGGCTTCTTCCTTGACGCGCTGGAGTACGGCACACCGCCGCACGGCGGCATCGCGCTAGGCCTCGATCGGATTGTGATGTTGCTGGCCGGCGGGGCGAGTCTGCGCGAGGTGATTGCCTTCCCGAAGTCAGCCAAAGCAATTGACCTGATGGCCGAAGCGCCGACTTCGGTGACCGAGCAGCAGTTGAAGGAGCTACATATACGCGTGGCGTTGAAGAGCTGAAAGTCTAAGAGGACGGGATCGCTCGTAAGTGCTCAATCCTTTGGGCCACGGGGATCGCAGAGCCAACTAACAGACCATCCCCCGGCTTTCTCCGTTGATCCAACAAAATGCTCATACTCAACCATGTCCATCTGAGCTGAGTCATTCGCATATAGGGCTTTCACGTTGGCATCGCTATCAACGCCGAAGTCAAATGGAATAGTAATCTTCCGAAGAACGAATCCATCGGTGTCATACAGCTCCAGCGTAATTGTGCAATCATGCACGCGCGTGACAAGTTGTTTGATCGAATCCAAAGAATCCGGATCTGGACTGGCCCGTGCCCGCTGCGCCAGCGAGAGCTTCTCCGGGCTTGCGGTCATGACGTACCTAAACATCCCTTGATGCTTCTCACCAGGAATCCACGAGGTTGCGAGATTAAAGGTGATTTTGCGATCCACGTCCTGAAACATCTTTGGCGAGTACGTTCCCCAGTCGATGCGACGCGCTAGAGTGGCAGCCTCGTCCCTGTGCTGTGGAGTCTGGGCCGCGGCAACGGCAGTGACAGCGAATAGGAGACAGGCGAGCAAGCGTCTCATCATTTGATCCTTATTCGGTTCTCGGCGCCGGACGGTCTTTCTGTCGAATTGGAGCTGCTCGTGATGAGTTTGTCGAGTCGGTAGAGGGGGTACCCGACGCCGCATTTGTTGCATGAAGGGAAGCGGGCAGGAAATCGAGCAAAGGGGTCCGATTTGAAATTCTTGCTCCGGTCCTTTATATGCTGTTGATCGTGCCTAATGGTGTACTTACCCCAACTCGTAATAATGTCGCCACCTTTGCACAACATCGGGCACTCCCTCTCAGCAGCCTCACTTCGCTCGCACAATGCCACGAGGTCGAAATAGCGTTTATGGCGAGCGATGCCTGCCGCGATATGCTGTCATGATTTCCCGCCTCGATCCTCGGCCACAGTAGGTCGCTACGATATTCGGGAAACTTCGGAATATTTACGCCCGATCCAGCTCCGCAAACAGCTCGCTGAGCACGACGCGAATTGGCGTCTCGGGCACAACGAGCTCGCCGGTGTGCACTTCTTCCAGCCCCGCAGAAGTGTAGCGATAGGCCAGCCGCGGCTCGGGGTCGATCACCCAGATATTTTCGATTCCGAACCCGCGATACTCTGAGGCTTTCTCCTGCGTGCGCCGCAGCGTATCTTCCGGCGAAAGAATTTCAATGGCAATCAGAGGAGGGCGCGTAATGTAGCGTTCGAATTTCTCCTCGCCCCGGACAACGAGAACATCAGGGACTCGGAAGCGCCTCGACTCGGTCTGCGTGCGAAGCTCGGGAAAAACCTCGACTCCCCATTCGTCCCGTTTCAACATGAAAAGAAATGTGAGATACCGCTGGATGATGGAGTGTTCTTTTTCGCCCAAGTTCCGCTCCTCAATCCGCCCATCCACAAATTCGCGGTCGGGGCTCCAACTCGTGCGGAGATACTCCCGCACGGTCCAGAGTTCTTCCGGGATGGGCTGAGTCGCCATGTCTCGATTATCGTCCTAACCCAACGGCCCCGCCAGAGGAATCCCTGCCTGGCCCCGCCTATTCGGTATCCGACGCCGATGCGCCTTCTTCTTCGCCCTCGACCGAAATCCGCAGCGAGCGCAGAAAATGCAGATCGTTCGGCGTAAACTCGCCTGCGGGCGCGCCTTCCACTGCTTCGGCGCCGGCTTCGGCTTCCTTGGCGGCAACTTCGTTCAGGCCGATTGTCGCCTCCAGCATCAGCAACACATCGAAGCCGTGCTTGCGAATATCCTGCACCACCCCGGCGATCTGCTCGCTCTCGATGACCGACTCGTGGATGGCCTCGCCCAGTTGCTGAATCAGTTCGCGCAGACGGGATGTCACTGGTACCTCCAGGAGCGGCGGCCTGCGCGAGGTTATTGGCGCGGGTTGCGTCGTGAGTTTTATCTACCTTACTGCCATACCCGTTCAGGAGCAAACGGAAAGCGACGCCAGGGGTTGAGAAGCGTTTCACCATGGATCGCTGCTACCATCATAAACGGAATGAGAGCAAAGATCATTGGCCGGGTCCTGGGCACAGGGCTGCGCGTCGCCGGCAAGATGGCGGGCGAGCGGCTATCGGCCGCAGCACTATCTTCTGCCGTGCAACAGCCCCAGGCCCAGGCGCCTCGACAGGCGACCCGAAAGACCATGCCCACCGGCGGAGGCGTCGCTCGCGGCGTAGGCGGCTTTCTGCGTCCCTTCCGGCGCGTGGGCGGCATCCTGTGGCTTGAAGTGACTGGCGTCTTTTTCCTCTTGCCGGCAATCGTCTTTGCCCCCAACCTCTGGCGCATGAGAGTCAGCTGGGCTCATGGGCCCGATCACCGGATGTTCCTGATCACTGCCGGCGTTGTGGCGCTCTTTCTCTACCTGGGCGTAAGTTCGTTCTGGCGGGCGCGGCGCAGATCACGTTCTTAGTTCTTTGTTGAAGCGCCATGATGTAACCGTGAAAGCGCCCAAATAGCAACACCGACAAACGCCAAGCCAATCATCAAAGGTCCGAATCCGTCCCATCCACCGCCGTGCGCCAACCTGAGCCCGCCAATGCGCACTAGAACCAATGTATTCAATGCTGCGGTCAGCATAGAACCCCTCCACTGGCTGGGCGCTCGCCCCAACCGTCATGAGTGGAGAAACACGGCAATTTGTGGGAAGTTGCTCAGAGAAAGGACGAATTCCGCGGGCTATTTCTTCTTGAGCACGGCGCTTAGAATGCCGCGCAGCTCGCCCCGCTGCGCCTCGGAGAGTCCGGCGAGAGAAAGAATGGAGTAGGAGCCGGAGTGGAATGTGAGGACGATGACATTCTTCGTTGCCTTGGGGCGAGGGCGTAGTTCAATTGTGCCAGGATGACCGCGCGCCGTTCCGGGCTGCGCCATTGAATGCGGCTGCACAGGTGCGCATAGCCGTCGGAATTGCCCTTCAGACGCGCGGCTTGTCCGGCTTGCGAGTCAGGTGCCACAGCGCAAGGCCAATCGCCAAAACGCCCAATCCATAGGCTAGCAACGCGATGTTTCCGGTGTGGATCTTCCAGCCGCGCCAGAACGCCACACCTGCCGCCAGCAGCATCAGGGCCCCTCGAAACTGATTCACGCGCCTGTCCTTTCCGGTTTTCTTTCCCGGATTCTCATTGATCCGGAAGCATCTTTCATGGTAGCGCGCTCGCCGGCGGGTTTGACCCCGCTGCCGCCACATCCCTATCTTGAGAAGGGTAAGGTAAGAACACTGAAAGGAACCTTCGCTATGGCCACCCCCTCCACGCCCGTGCACGAAGCACCCGCCGCCCCGCTCAAGAAGACTGCCCTCAACGCCACCCACCGCGCTCTGAAGGCCAAGATGGTTGACTTCGGCGGATGGGACATGCCGGTCGAGTATCCCGGTCTTGGCGGAGGATTGATTGCCGAACACGTGGCGGTGCGTACAGGAGTGGGCCTGTTCGATGTCAGCCACATGGGCGAGATCCAGTTTCGTGGTCCCGGCGCGTTGGACGCCATCCAGCACATCACCATGAACGATGCGGCGCGCCTCAAGGATGGCCAGGCCCACTACTCCGCGCTGCTCACGCCTGCGGGCACATTCGTCGACGACATACTGGTCCACCGCCTTAGCGAGAATGATTATCTGCTCGTTGTCAACGCGGGAACCAAAGATAAGGACTACGCCTGGATTAGGAAACAAGTCGGCACGTGGCCCGGCATTCACATCAGCGACTACTCGGCCTATTACTCGCAGCTGGCGCTGCAAGGCCCACGGGCGTTGGAGACGCTGCAGAAACTGACGAAAGTCGATCTGGCGGCCATCAAGAACTACTGGTTCACCTGGGGCACGGTGGCGGCCATTCCGAACGTGCTCATCGCCCGCACCGGCTACTCCGGTGAAGACGGCTTTGAAGTCTACATCCCCGCCGACGAGCCCACCACGGTGAAGATGTGGAATGCTCTGATGGAAGCTGGGGCGGAGTTTGGTATTCGCCCCTGCGGCCTGGGCGCGCGCAACACGCTGCGTCTGGAAGCCGGCATGAGCCTCTATGGACACGAAATCTCTGAGGATATCAACGTCTTCGAAGGCGGCCTCGACCGCTGGCTCAAGCTCGACAAGGGCGAGTTCATTGGCCGCGAGGCCTTGCTGGCCGTGCAAGCCTCTGGAGGCCCCACGCGCAAGATCGTCGGCCTTGAAATGGTCGACCGTGGAATTGGGCGCGATGGGTACGCAGTGCATGATCTCGAAGGGAACCGGATCGGGACAATAACATCCGGCTCGCCTGCGCCCTTCCTAAAGACCAACATCGCCTTCGCCCTCGTGCCGACCGCCGTGGCTGCAAGCGGCGCAGATGTAATCGTCCAGTGCCGCGCCAATCAGGTTCGAGCAAAACAGGTGCCGGTACCCTTTTACAAACGACCAAAGAAATAGCGGGTGCACACGCAATTCGTAGCAAGTACGAAGAAGGTCGGGACACTCCGCATACTATTTGCGAGACAGATCGGCCTTGGCTCTTCAGCGCGGGCAGTCGTACCAGATTACGTTGGTGCGGTAGGTGAACATGGGCGCGCCTTTTACGAATCGCGCCTTCCACATGGCAGCGGGATCGGGAGCGGCGTGATATTCGCCCTGCGTGGAGCAGCGCAGCCGCAATGCATCGTTCAAGGCGCTCTGTTCCTCCACCTGCCCCATGACCCCCGATCCGTTCACCATCACGACTTTGCCATGCAGCTCTCCTACCCATTTCTGCCAGTCGTCCGGCTGCCGGATGTCGTACCCGCGGGGGCGATAGACATTCTCACCAAGGAAAGAACAGTCGGCGGCTGCGGTCTGCGATTCAAGACCGAGCTGATAGTTGAGATAGAGAAAGAAAGGCGGGTTCGCGCTCACTATGGTCGCGCCACGGTGAGCATCCTGCGCCACAACCTCGGCGACTTTGTCCCACGGTTCGTAGAGATTTGCCGTGGCGTAGTGCTTTCCAGACACGATTCCTATCCAGCCGCAAACAACAATGACAGCCAGCGAGGACAGCGCCAGGCGGGGATAGCGCGAGTCGCGGCCGAATGCCGCT